>JGI24712J26585_10000006_pt1 | contig 178807 bp, 133 predicted proteins | sample BioPla3DNA2_FD_26585 | JGI IMG/M metagenome (IMG submission 26585) | reverse complement strand
CAGGTGCAGCAAACAGATGTGTTATACCTGAACATAAGTTTGATATTGAGAGACTTACTGAGCTGTTAATGGAGGACCGTTTTAAAAACCCAAGCCGTTATTCTGTAGTTTTGGTTTCTGAGGGAGCTATGTTCAAAGGAGATGAGCATATGATGTTTAAGGATACCGAAAAAGATCAATATGGTCATGCAAAGCTTGGAGGAATAGGAGATGTTGTTTCCGCTAAGATTAAAGAGCTATCACCAAAATACCTAGGTGGAGCAAAGGTTGGAACAATTTCCCAAAATCTTGCATATTTGGTTAGGGGAGGAGACCCTGATGCTATCGACTCACTTGTCCCTATGGCATACGGAAACTTGGCTCTCGATTTGATTCTCAAGAAAATTCACGGACGTGTAGTTGTTGTTAGGAATGGCAGATACGACAATGCTCCGATAGATGTTGTTACATCGTACAAAAAGTTAGTTAATGTAGATAAATATTACAACATCGACAGGTTAAGACCTAAGTATAAGAACTTTGAACAGCAGACGATGTTCTTTATGACGGGAGACTAAGGCAATGTGCAATTAGCAATGAACAATTAGATATATATTGTTAATAGATTGAAAGTCAGTTGGTTATTGAACGTTTTGAGTTAGCAATGAGAAATTATTAACGCCTAAAGGCGTTAGAGAAAATTAATTTTCACGTCTGTCCGTTCTATTATTGGCACAGTGAATGTCGCGCCTTCCCAATAATTGTTCATTGCACATTGCACATTGTTAATTGCTTACCAGATGTTGACTTCGGGTTCCAATTCAATGCCAAATTTGTTTTTTACTTCGGCAATAACTTTTTGGGCAAAGTTCCAAATATCACTACCGCTTGCTTTTCCGTGGTTTACTAAAACTAAAGGTTGATGTTTATATGTGCCTGCTCCCGATTTTGAAATATGTCCCTTTAGTCCGCACTGTTCGATAAACCATGCAGCTGAAAATTTGGTTTGGTTGTCTGGAGCGTTCCAATTTGGGATATTTGGGTGCTGTTCAATTAGTTGGCTGGCAACGGCTTTACTTACTACTGGGTTTTTGAAAAAGCTACCAGCGTTGCCAATTATTTTAGGGTCAGGAAGTTTGCTGTTTCTTATTTCAATAACTTTCTCTCTGATTTTGTCGGGATTTGCCTCTTCGATATTGTTAAAAGAGTCTGATAAAGCTTTGTATGATAGATTTGGTCGTGGTTTAAGTAGTAGTTTGAATTTTACCGACAGGATTAAAAGGTCGCGATTTTCAGGTGTTTTAAAGATACTGTATCTATATCCAAAATTGCAATTTTCGTGTTCAATGTCGTAAATTTTTGATGTTTGTAGACTTATAACCTCGACACTTTCAATAAATTGCTCTACCTCAACGCCGTATGCTCCGATATTCTGAACTGGTGCAGCACCAACGCTACCGGGTATAAGTGACAGGTTTTCAAGTCCATACCATTTCTGTTTTATTGTGTAATCTACAAGCCAATCCCAATCTATTCCGGCTTCGGCGCGTATCGTAATATCATCATCGGTTTTGCTAATAATATCAATTTTTTTGCCTGTTGGCTTGATTATAACTCCCTTAATATCACCCTTTAGCAGAATATTGTTGCCAGAGCCTAATATTTTGAACGTATTGTAATCCTTTAGCTTCTCTTTGGCAAATTTTTCAATCTCTTTTGTTTCGCTAAATTCGTAGAAATATTGGGCGAGAGCATCTACTCCAAACGAGTTATGCTCCTTTAAAGGGTAGTTTGAATACAGTTTTTCCATGTTTAACTATTTTTTGTACGGTCTTTTCGGGTTTTGAAAGCCACGTATCTGTTTTAAAATATCTGATCTATTGTTTTTCGATAGAAAGTTCTCTATCTCAATCCGTTTTGTTCTCTCCTTAATAAAAAAGAAACTCTTTTGTATCCGTTTTTCCTCCATGTCACGGGCAACGTAAACTTTTTTTCCTGTATATGGGTTAATCCCCGTGTAAAACATTGCGGTTGATAGAGTCATAGGTGTTGGAGTAAAGTCCTGAATTTGTTCGGTTAACGTATTTTCTTTTGAGGTTTTTTGGTGCAGTTCCAACATATCTTTCAAAGTGCACTCTGGGTGACTTGAGATAAAATATGGTATTATCTGTTGGTTTTGCCCATTTTTTCGGTTCTCCTCACCGAAATATTTTGCAAAGCTCTGATAAAGTGTATAAGGTGGCTTTCGCATACAGTTTAATACGTTATCTTCTGTATGTTCGGGCGCAACTTTAAGGCGACCGCTAACGTGGTTTTTTATCAGATTGGCTGCATACTCTCGTCCATCATTTGACATATTTTGACCTGCATACAACAGGTCGTAACGCACCCCGCTACCAATTAATATTCGTTTTATTCCCTTGATTTGCAGGGCTTTTTTATACAGATTAGTTAACTGTTTATGACTGTTATTAAGGTTTTTACATATTGTCGGGAAAATACACGAGGGTCGTTGACACTTTTTGCATATTTCAATATCCTTTCCCTGCATTTTATACATATTGGCTGACGGACCTCCTAAATCGCTTATATTGCCCTTAAAATCAGACATTTGGGTAATTGTTTTCAACTCCCGAAAAATCGACTCCTCCGAGCGATTACTTATAAACTTTCCCTGATGTGCCGAGATAGCGCAAAACGAACATCCTCCGAAGCACCCACGATGAATGGTCACAGAGTGGCGTATCATCTCGTAAGCAGGAATAGCACCACGTTTATTGTATTTTGGGTGCGGTAGCCGTGTAAAAGGCAGATCGTAGTATTTATCAATCTCATTGGTTGTTAGGGTAGGATATGGGGGATTAATAACAACCTCAGAATCAAATGTTTCCTGAACAAGTGTTGATACAAACATCTTATTTGACTCTGTTTCAATAACTTTGAAAGTCTCGGCATAAACTTTTACGTCATCCAAGCATTTTTGGTGCGATGCTAACTTTATGATATTCTGTTTGTTATCATTGCTACAATTGTTGTCAATGGCTCTTATATATCCAACTTGTGGAAACGATTTGACTTTATCAAAGTTGCCACCATTTAACAAATGTTTGCAAATTGCTTCAATCGCTTTTTCTCCCATTCCATAAACCAACAGGTCTGCTCCCGATGTATGTAAAATTGAGGGCATTAGTTTATCCTGCCAATAGTCGTAATGTGTTAATCTACGCAGACTTGCCTCTATTCCGCCAACAATTATTGGTATGTTGGGATATATTGATTTTAGGATTTTAGAATATACAACGGTAGGATAATCAGGGCGAAAGCCTGCTTTACCATCTGGCGTGTAGGCATCGTTTGACCGTAGGCGTTTATGAGCCGTATAGTGATTAACCATTGAGTCCATACAGCCTGCAGATATTGCAAAGAAATATTTTGGTTCGCCAAACTTTTTAAAATCGCGCAAATCATCCTGCCAGTTGGGTTGCGGCACTACTGCAACTTTCATTCCTGCCGACTCCATAACCCTTGCAATCATGGCTGTACCAAACGAGGGATGATCGACATAAGCATCACCACTAAAAAACACAACATCGGGCTTTTCCCAACCGTGACGTTGCATCTCTTTAACTGTTGTAGGGTGCCATTTTGTGATTGGCAGGGGTTGTTCCATTTATGATAACGTTATTTCTTACGGTTTTGCAAATTTAGAAAAGTTAATATAGGTACAAGGTAAAAGGAGCAAGAAACAAGTACTTACTCCTTTTAACTTTCAGTACATACAGCGCATGCACTGTACTACTTTTACCTTTTACCTTGCACCTTTTAACTCTCTATTGTAGAACGTCTTTAGTAATATCCATTCTGATTTTAGTATGGTCACTATCGTAATCGACAATCATATCACCGGTTTTCATTATTTTAAGACTGTTCAGATTGTACCAAATAATTGATTTTCCGATGTTTATACCGTTCATAACATCTATTTGATGATTTCCTGAACTAAACGATGATACTTTAAATTTAGCATTATTGTTTATTCTTAATGTTTTAAAGTTGGCATCAGTGTTTGAGTCGGTCCTAATAGTTATTATACCTTGTGAGTTACGGATAAATTGTACTACACCTAGACTTTCATATACTACAGGTGAAGTCTTTTTGAAATTGGGGTTATATTGGTCAATAGTTTTTTGTACCTCTGTTCCGTGTAGGGCTATTGCGCTGTTATTTATAAGTTTAAGTGCTGCAAACAGACCAGCAACTGCTGGATGGAAATTATCAGCCAATAGTTTAGAGTTTTCGGCAAGAATCATCTCTGACGCAGAGAAATCGGCTCCTGCATCGTAAGAAACTTTTGTTGTTATTAGCTCTGCTGTCATATAGTTTGCTCCGGTTAGGATAGGAGAGCCATTTTCGGCAATTTGCAGTCCAAAGCTCTGATACTCTTCCATTTGGTTAAATACGGTAAGTGGTTGTACTTTGCCTTTAGTGTCTAATTGAGCAACAAACATAAACGGTTCGGTAAGTCCAGTCTCTTCTATTCCTATTTGAGTAACCCACTCAACCTTTCCGTATGGTGTAAATCGTGCAACTGCTACGTCGCCAGTGTTTTTGGCTTTCAGAAACTTATAATCTAAGTTAAAACTTTCGTTAAATGAGCATGCAACATAAATATCGCCCTCGTTGCCTATTTGAATTGAGTATCCCGATTCATTTCCTCGATGTCCATATCTACGAACCCAATCTAACTCATTTTTAGGATTATAGCGTGCGACAAACATATCGCGACTATCTTCAAAGCTTTTGAATTCGCGTTCATCAAATTTTGCTGTACCTGCAATGTAGCCGGTTATATAAATGTTTCCCTCTTTGTCGGTAACGGCATCTTTTCCATTACCACCTCTGAAACAGCCGTTTTGCATAGCCATTTGCCAAATTTGTTGTTCTCTGTCAATCGTGTTGAACTGTGAGCGTAATTCAATCATTTCAGCTTTTTGGCTGGCGTATTGAGGCATTACCATTCCAATAGGGGCATTAACAAATGTAGGATCACATATTATAAACTTATCGCTGCCACGCATAAAATAATCTCCCGAAACATTTTCGTTGAATTTAACAGCTGTTGCCATGTGTCCGTTATAAGCCATTCCAACTACTTCTAAGTTCAGAAACTCGCGTACTAAATATGCAAACAGTACAGCACGGTCTTCACAGTCGGAGTATGGATAGTGGAAAAGTTCCTCGGAAAAAAAGAATTTTTCGCGTTTGAACTGTTCTGCATCGGTTTTGTATTCAAAGGCTGTTTGAACAAATTTGATTAATAATGCTGCAGCTTCCTCTTCACTTAGGTCTTTTACTAAAGGCTTGATATATTGTGCCAAACTCATTTTAGTTGCCGATGAGACCGTTGCATCGAAATATACCCGGATATCGCAAACAGGATAATCGTTATAAAAATTGATAAGGTTTTTGTTATACTCTATTTTCATGCTGTGAGTTTTACCTGCATGAGTAAATTTAAGCTCACGTAAACCATTGTTTTCCTTTAAGTTAAGTGGCGAACGTAAATCTAAATTAAATATTTGTCGTGCTTCGGGAAAGTCCTTGTCGTAGGTGTTAACTGACGTTGCTTTACCGTTCATTAAATAGAACCTGATATTATCGACCATAAAAGAAGGCTTTTCGTATATCTCATGGGCTGAGGGGATTAATAGATATAAATCAGATTCATTGTAGCCAATTTTAGCTTTATAGCCCAATTTCATCAACAAAAACCATTGTAGGAAAACGGCATTGTTTGCATCTTTTGTAATTTTTTCAGTTGTCTGTTTTGTTAACAGATAGAGTGCGTAATCGTTTAAGTTAAGTTCTGTTTTTGCTTCAAGTAAACTGTTAACAACCACAGAATAAGGTGTTTCTGAAAGTTTTGCAAAATGATCTGAAATTGCTTGTTCGTTAATTGATTTAGAAACTGAAGAGGCAATCAAATCGTTAGGATACTTGATATTTAAAGGAGTTCCGTAAAAATCAAATTTTGCTGTGCTTGTTTTTATACCATCGGGTATTTTCTTTTGTAGTGGGGGAGTAACAACCTGTTTAATTTCCTCAACTTCGACATTTGATACTGCCTCTACTTTTTGCGACTTAGTTTTGTCTGCTTTAGAGATATCAATAGAGGGTTTTGTTTTTGGCTTCGGACCTATTTCAGGCTGTTTTTTAGAGAATGTTTCAAATTCGATAAATTTCTTTTTCAAGTACTCTGTCCATTGTTTATCGAGTTCGGCGAGTTTACGGTCCATCTCATCGGCGTATTTTTTAAGTGCCTCATCTTGTTTTTTGGCATAATCTTCAAATTGTTTGTCGCGCATTTTAACATAGTCTTCAAATGTTTGCGCTATGCCTAAAGTGCTTATTGCAAGCACTAACGTAATTGATGTTATCAGTTTTCGTATCATGGTTATTAAATTTTTCTGCAATTTACACTCTATTTTTTGATTTTTATTCTCAATTTGTCTGTTTAGCATATTGTTAACAAATTTAGGTGATTGGTGAAAATTGTTAATTGTTCGTAATTCGTAATTGTTCATTGTTTATTGCTAATTGCTTGCCGGTTATTTCGATTCCGAAAACAAGTATATCGTCAATTTGCTCATGGTTTCCCATCCATTCTTCTAATGTTTTGATTAAATGTGTTTTTTGTTCTTGCATCGAAAGGTCTCGTGTTTCTAAAAGCATCTCCTTAAATCTTTTAGACATAAATTTTCTCCCGTCTTCTCCGCCGAATTGATCAACATACCCATCGCTGTACATATATAAACGGTCACCAATTTGCAATTGAATGTCTTGATATGAAAACTTTTCGTCTTTCTTGATATGATACCCTATCGGCATTTTGTCAGCTTTATATTCAAGAATTTCGTCGTTTCTTATTATTACCAATGGATTATATGCCCCTGAAAAGCGAGCAGTTAGAGTAGAGTGATTAATGGCGCACATGGAGATATCCATTCCGTCTTTTGAACCGCCCTGTTCGCCTGTTTGTTTAAGTGAGTCTATTATATTGGTACGTAGGCGATTAAGTATTTCGTTTGTCTCAGACAGTCTCTCTTTGTTTACTAATTCGTTCAAAAATGATATTCCTAACATGCTCATAAATGCACCTGGAACGCCGTGACCTGTGCAATCGGCTGCTACTGCTATTGTCAGATCGTTGTCGTTAGTTATCCAAAAGAAATCGCCGCTAACAATATCTCGTGGCAACCACAGAACAAAGTGAGATGGTAGAATATTCTGCATATGCTCTTCTGATGGTAATAGTGCTGTCTGTATTCGGCTTGCATAGTGGATACTGTCGGTTATCTCTTTATGTTGCATGGCAATTTTGTCGCTCTGCTTTTGAATTTCTTCCTTTTGCATCATTATTTCATGAGTGCGTTCTGTAACTTTTTCTTCAAGAATGCGCTTTTCTTCAACAAGTTTTCGTTCTCTGATTTTTATATATGTAAATATTGCCGCAACAGCAATAACGATGTATGTTATATAGGCGACTGTTGTTCGCCACCAAGGAGGCGTTATTTCTATGATTATGGATTGTCCTTCAGTGTTCCATAAACCGTCGTTATTTGAGCCTTGTACGGTAAATTTGTAAACTCCTGGTGGAATACCTGTGAATATTGCTCTGCGATTGTTTGCATCGGTATAAATCCATTCGTCATTAAGGTTTTCCATTCGATAACGGTACTTGTTTTGGGTTGGTTGTGTAAAATCAAGCGCAGAAAACCCGATTGTTAAGAAGTTTTGATTGTACTTCAGTTTAAGGAACTTCTTGTCCCACAACATGCTATCAGTTTCAATATCTTTGCCAAACAGCAGTAGTTCGTTTATAACCACGTTAGGAACAAATGGGTTGATACTGTCCGGGACAAATGTCATTATTCCATCTGTTGTTTGCAGTATGGCGATATTGCTCTGCTTGTCGCTTCTTGCAATTTTGTTACCGGGGAAACCAAGACTTATGAAGTCGCCATCACGAAAATAATTTTGTATCTCTTCTGTTCTTAAATCCATGAATGACAAACCCTTATATGTGGTTAACCATATATTGTTTTGTTTGTCGGCTACTATCCCGGTTATTAGGTTATCAACCAACCCATCTTGTGTAGTGTAAAAGTCGTAATATTTGTCGGTTAGTGTATCTGTTTTTAAATCTAAAATACTTCTATAATTGGGGATTTTTAGTAATCCGTTGTTTGAGCATATTAGCATTGTGCTGTCGATAAAGATTATTTTGCCGTTGCCAATATCTTCGGATATATCAATGGTAGTTTCAAATAGTTGTCCGTTTTTGGATATACTTACTAATTGAGGGAACACTACAAACCACAGGCAACTGTCGCTGTCTAACGCTAAGTTTCCTTCAGATGATGTTGTGCCTATATTGAATTCCGGTATTTCGTACAACGTTTTTATTTTCAAATCGTTGGTTGATAGTGAGTAGATTTCCAATTCGGTTCTAACAGCTAGGCTTGATTTTCCTATCCAAATAACATCTTTTACAAAACCTTTATTAATATCGTAGCTATTCTCGTGAATTTTGGGGTGATTTACCTCGTTTATTATGTTCAGGTTGTTGTCGAAAAAAATCATTTTTTCGATTGTGGCAGCCCATAATCCTTCGTCAGTTGGTAGCAGACTTATAACACTATTTTCATTGCCAAATTGCAAATTGGCTACTTGGTTTATTTTTAACAAATTACCGGCTTTGTCCATTTTGCCAATTTTGTTTCCAGTTGCAAAAAAACATGTTTCATTATCGACAATTATCAGGTCATTAAAATCGTAAATATATTCGCCTGTTTGTTGTTCATATTTGAATATTGACTTCGGTAACTCCAATTGTTCGACCTTGTTATTCTTTATTACTGTCCATTCACCTTGTTGTGTCAGTAAAAATATATTGCCATGATTGTCGGTCGCCATTGGTTGTGTTGTAAATCTCTCATTGTCAATGTTTATAACATTGAATTTTGATTTGCGGTACCTATTCAAACCTTTGTCTGTCCCTATCCAAATATTGTGTGAATGGTCTTCGAAAATATTCCAGATTTTATCGCTGTAAAGTCGGTTTTCGATGGTTGAATTCATGTGTACTACTCCATGTTGTAAGTTGCTGTTACAAAGGTCAATAAAGAAGAGTCCATTGGTTGTTCCTACCCACAAATTGTTTTCGAAATCGGACATAATGCATATTGCCATATCGACCGACTGCAGGTTGACTTGTTGTACTTCGTCTCTGTTTTTTAAAAACACTCTATTTTGTACGACGTAAACATACTTATTGTCAGGTGTTTCTAATACCGGAATCGTTATGTAGTTACGAATGTCGGTAGGAACATTTACAGTTTCAATTATTTGGAATCGTTTAGTTTCTGGGTTGTATTCCTGAATAGCTTTGTCAGTTGATATTAATGGATATCCTGACTGGTTAACAGCGAGCTGATAAATAATTGTTCCGAAAATTCCGTTTTGCTGTGTATATGGCTCATTTAAAAGCTTTTCTGCTTCTGTGTAATTAGGCATTGGCGTTAAAGTTATGCCATATTCGGGCATGTTTTGTGCTAAAGCTGTAATATCGAAAGTGTTAGCATCGTCATTTTTATAGGTTAGCTGGTAAGTTCCTCGACTTAAAAAAATCATATCAAGTTGGCTATAGTAAAGTGACTCACGGCTAGTGTTGCATTTGCTGTATTGTGGTGTCCAAATAATTTTCGACCCTTTTTTTACTGTTCCGTAGTCGAATAGATTAAATCTATTTCCTTCGCCTGCTGTTGATACAATATAATGTCCGTCTGCTTCGATAGTGAATGTTATTGAGGTGTCAAGATCTGTTTTATTGATATTTGGAGTTAACTTTAATGCTTTTTCCGAATTCTGCCGTAATAGCTCAATTATCCTGGGGTTAATTTGATTTGTTTGGCAAATAAATGTGTCAACCGCCATTCTCTGAGGATTAAACTTGTAAAGCTGTTGCTCGTGTGGACCAATCCAGTAGTTGTTTTCAATATCTTGCACTACTTGTGTGTTATGACTGAATCTGTTTTGTAAAATAGTATCGAAACGGTTGCTTATTTTTTGATTTTCGAATAGATATAATTTATCGAAATGTCTTAGCCATAGCATTTTATTGCGATCGTAGTAGCTAAATGTGATATCGTTAAAAGGGAGGGAATATTGTGTGCGTTTGCTTTTTCTAAAGTAAGTAAAAGAGTATCCGTCGTAGCGGCTAAGACCATTACGTGAGGCAAACCATATAAAACCTGTGCTGTCTTGCTCAATTCCAGTGATAAAGCCAAGCGAACGTCCGCTTTCATTGGTTATTTGGTCAAACTGTATGTTTTGGGTAATATTTTGTGCGTATAAGTTGTTGACAATTAAAAAAACATTGAAAACAATTACTATAAATGAAAAATTTGTATAGATATTCCGCATTAACAGTCAGATTTTATCGATTTTAATATGGTAAATTTATGTTGTTTTTTCGACTGTGCAAAATTTTGTAATACTTATTATATTGGGATTAATGTTTCTTAAAAAGTTTTTTGTGAGTACCCTCCAAATATTTGAAATTATTTAAGTACTACAACAACTATAATACTAATTGTTTTTATATCGTGTGCAGTACATTAATTACAATGTTCTATTACTTCGTTTAGTATACTGTTGTCAATTTTTTCTGATGCAAATTTGCCGGTTATTTCAATTCCGAAAACAAGAATGTCGTCAACCTGTTCGCGGCTTCCCATCCAAGTTTTTAAGGTTTTTGTTAAATGTTTCTTTTGTTCGAGCATTGTAAGGTTTTGTATTTCTGAAAGCATATCTTTTAATCTTCTTGATGTAAATCTTCGATCGTTTTTTCCTCCGAATTGGTCGATGTATCCATCGCTGTACATGTACAGACGGTCACCGAGTTTTAGTTGGATTTCTTGATATGTAAATGTTTCGTTTTTCCTTATATGATATCCTATCGGCATACTGTCAGCTTTGTATTCAAGTATTTCGCCGTCTCTTATAATTATCAGCGGTTGATATGCTCCAGAGTAGTGGGCGGTTAGCGTGGTGTGATTTATGGCGCATATTGAGATATTCATTCCGTCTTTTGTGCCATAATCTTCGCCTGTTTGTTTAAGCGAGCGTATTATGTTGGTACGCAAACGATTAAGTATTTCATCAGTTTCAAACAATCCTTCTTTATTAATTAATTCATTTAAAAAGGCTATTCCAAGCATGCTCATAAATGCCCCAGGAACACCATGACCTGTACAATCGGCTGCAACAGCTATTGTTAGATTGTTCTCATTGGTAATCCAGAAGAAATCGCCGCTTACAATATCACGTGGCAACCATAGTACAAAATGAGAAGGGAAAACATCTTGTATATGTTCTTCCGATGGCAAAAGTGCTGTCTGTATTCGTCGGGCGTAGTGAATACTGTCTGTAATGCGTTTGTGTTGCTTGGCTATTCTGTCACTCTGTTTTTGAATTTTTTCATTTTGCATCATTATTTCATAAGTGCGCTCGTTCACTTTTTCTTCCAGAATGCGTTTCTCAGCAATAAATTTTTGTTCTCTGATTTTCATAAATGCAAATACTCCAACAATGGCAATAACAATATATGATATGTAGGCTACGGTTGTTCGCCACCAAGGAGGTGTTATTTGTATGATTATGGTTTGTCCCTTTGTGTTCCATAAGCCGTCATTATTAGAGCCTTGTACAGTAAATCTGTAAACCCCTGATGGAAGTCCTACAAATATTGCTTTACGATTGTTGGCATCTGTGTAAATCCACTCGTCATTAAGGTTTTCCATTCGGTAACGGTACTTGTTTCTTACTGGTTGTGTATAATCAAGCGCAGAAAAACCAATTGTTAAAGAGTTTTGATTATACTTTAGTTTTATATACTTTTTGTTCCACAGCATACTATCCGTTTCAAACTCTTTCCCGAACAGTAATAGTTCGTTTATAACCACATTAGGAGTAAATGGGTTAATGCTGTCGGGAATAAATGTCATTATTCCGTTGGTTGTCTGCAGTATGGCGGTTTTGCTATGCCTGTCACTTCTTGTTACTTTGTTGCCAGGGAAGCCAAGACTTTGGTCGCCATCTCGAAAGTAATTTTGTATTTCGCCTGTGCTTAAATCTATATGTGATAGACCTTTAAATGTTGTTACCCATATTCTGTTTTGTTTCCCAGCTATTATTCCGGTTACTAAGTTATCAGCTAATCCTTCCTGAATGGTGTAAAAGTCGTAGTATTCGCTTGTTATTATCTCTGGTTTTGAATTTAAAATTTTGCAGTAATCGGAAATTTTTAAAAGTCCGTTGTTTGAGTATATCAGCATTGTGCTGTCAACAAAGATTATTTTAGCGTTAACAATATCTTCAGGTATTTCAATAGTGGTTTCAAGTAGCTCTCCTTTTTTAGTTATGCATATCAACTGCGGAAACACTACAAACCACAGACAACCGTTGGTGTCAAGTGCCAAGTTACCTTCAGATAATGTTGAGCCTCTACTGAATTGTGGTATTTCGTATAATATGTTTGTTTTTAGATCGTTAGTTGACAATGAGTAGATTTCCGTTGCGGTTCTAATGGTTAACGTGGTATTACCTGTCCAAATAACATCTTTTACAAAATCTTTTGCCATTTCGTAGCTATCATCACGAGTTTCGGGATGGTTTACCTGATTTATAATATTGAGATTATGGTCGAACAATATCATTTTTTCTGTTGTGGCTGCCCAAATCCCTTTGTTTGTTGGAATTATTCTTATTACAATGTTTTCGTCACCCGTTTTTGCGCAATATAGTTCTCTTATTCTGAACAGATTACCAGATTTATCCATTTTGCCAATTTTGTTATCGACTGCAAAATAGCATATTTGGTTATCTAGCATAATTAGGTCATTAAAGTCGTATGAATATTTGTCAGTTTGTTGTTCATACTTGAATATTGATTTTGGTAATTCTGAATGTTCAACTTTGTATTTATTTACCACTGTCCATTTGCCTTGATGTGTCAGTAAAAATATATTGCCATGATTGTCGGTCGCCATTGGTTGTGTTGTAAATCGCTCATTGTCAATGTTTATAATATTGAATTTTGATTTGCGGTACCGATTCAACCCTTTGTCTGTCCCTATCCAAATATTGTGTGAATGGTCTTCGAAAATATTCCAGATTTTATCGCTATATAGTTGGTTTTCGGGTGTTGAGTTAATATGTATCACACCTTGTTGTATGTTGCTGTTAGATAAGTCAATAATAAAAAGACCATTGGTTGTTCCTATCCACAAATTTTTTTCATAATCTGACATAACACACATAACCTTATCAACTGATTGTAGATTAATTTGATATGTATTTTTACTGTTTTTTAAAAATAACTTGTCTTGTATAGCATAGACGTACGTATTATCAGGTGTTTCTAAAACAGGTATTATTATGTAGTTACGCATGCTGTCAGGAACTTCAATTTTTTCAATTATTTGAAACCCTTTTGTTTTGGGGTTATATTCCTGAATAGCTTTGTTGGTAGATATTAGCGGAAATCCAGACTGGCTAATAGATATCTGATAAATTATTGTTCCGTATATCTCTTTTTTTGAGTTCTGTTTTAGTTGTGCCGATGTATTTGGTTTAATTTGGTTTGTTTGACACATAAAAGTATCAACCTCCATATTAATTGGATTAAACTTGTACAGCAACTGTTCGTGTGGACCTATCCAGTAGTTGTTTTCAATATCTTGTACTACCTGTGTATTATGTCTAAATCTGTTTTGTAAAATAGTGTCAAGACGATTGCTTATTTTTTGATTTTCAAATAGATATAGCTCATCAACATGTTTCAACCACAACATTTTGTTACGGTCGTAGTAGATAGATGTAACGTTATTGAAAGGGAGTGAATGTTTCGAATGCTTACCTTGCTTGAAGTATGTATAAGAGTAGCCATCGTATCGGATTAGTCCGTTGCGTGTAGCAAACCACAGAAAACCTGTGCTGTCCTGCTCAATTCCTGTGATAAAACCAAGCGACCTTCCATTTTCATTGGTAATTTGGTCGAACTTAATATTTTCAATAATTCCCTGAGCATGTAAATTATTGGTTGTAAAGGATATGTTGAGCAGAGCAGTCGTCAATAAAAATTTTATGAGAGTATTTCGCATTTAACGATTAAATTTTATTGATTTAGATGTGACAAAATTATGTCCTTTTTTTAGTCCTGACAAGGTGTTACAAAAACTTAATGTATGCTTGTTTTACAAGTTTTGTGTTCCCTGTATATACAATTGTATAATAAATTTTAGTTAACAACTTAACACAGATTATTGTACACCCATTGTTTTGTCTATTATTTTCGAAATAGCCCAACAGTTTTTTCATTTACAACTCCAAACTGATAGTTATTTCGTATCAATAAAATTTCGTTTTCAATATTCGGTGCTTTTTCTCGTATCCCCTTGTATATCAATCTTCCGCTTATGTTATAAACTTCAATGTCAATCAATTCTCCTAGGTTATTTTCGGTTTTATTCATAATTGCCATTTCACCCACTTCAACAGTAATCTTCATAATTACAGGCAAATGATCACTTGAGTAGTATAAAGCATAGGTAACGCTATCAGGTAATTCTTCTGACAGAGGCTCATTAATTAAACTCATGTTTAGTCGCTGTCCGTCATTACCTAAAGCCATGTAACTATTTTCGATATATTTTACCCTGTTCATACCATTTAAAATATCCTCTGTTACAAATATAAAGTCAAACCTGTCATCAAGCCCTCCAGTTGCTCCACCACCGAAAGAAATTGTTCTTGTGCTTTGTGTGTGGATTGAAGCAAACGTAGGATTATCATGCCAGTTTCCCAAACTGTTTATCGGATCAAAAAATTTAATCGCACTACTGTCAATTAGGTAAACACAGGCAGGTTCAGTTTCGTAATTATAAAAATTAAGGTCACCGCCATAAAACACATTTCTTTTTACTGCTAACCGTTCAAGATAATTCGTAAACTGTTTTGTTTCAAAGTAACGCTTAATAGCGTTTGTTATTCCAGAGCTACCTTTCAAGTGTGCACAATAAAAGTCCATGAATACAGTATCGGTATCTGTATTCTTGTGGTAAAGTAGATATCTGTTAATCAGCCTCAAATCAGTAGGTATACTATCTTCTAATGCAAGCACCAATTTGTCAGTATTATAAAACAGCATATTGTCCTTGTCTGGACCATTGGTAAACCTCGCTTTAGCATAGTTGCAAATGCCTGACTCATTAATAGCGTTTAGCATTGCGATAGAGGCTGTATCGCTTACTACTTCGTTCAATAGAATAACGTCTGGCTTTGAATAACCAATTATAGTTCTATAATATGGCAGTTTGTCGATATGATAGTTTAGGATATTATAGTACATAACTGTCAATGTATCCACACCTGCAAAACTACACTTCGCTGCAGTCAATATAAAAAATAAAATAAATATTTGTCTCATAAAGTTAAAGCAATTGGTAAACCTATTAGCCATTTTTAAGTATATCATCAAATTTAGTGCAAAAAATCATTTTTTTAAGTCCATGATACTTTAACTGTCTTTTGAAATTTAAAAAGTTTAGAACATAGCCCATAAATAGCGTAATTTTTTGTATTTTTGTGTGCTTATCAATCAAAAAAGTATAAATCCTGTTCCCATGATAGGCGGGAGCTTAAGTTTCACAAACTAAACTCAATTAAAAAATGTCAAAAGTTTTAATTATCGGAGCAGGCGGCGTAGGCAGTGTTGTCGTGCAGAAGTGCGCTCAAGTACCACATGTCTTTACTGATATTATGCTTGCTAGCCGTACAAAGTCAAAGTGTGATGCCATAGCGGCACGGGTGGGAGGTAATCGTGTTAAAACAGCACAAGTCGATGCTGACAATGTGCCTGAATTGGTGCAGTTAATCAAATCGTTTAAACCAGAAATGGTTATTAATGTTGCACTTCCGTATCAAGATTTAACAATAATGGATGCTTGTTTAGAAACAGGCGTACATTATTTAGATACAGCTAATTATGAACCTAAAGACGAAGCCAAGTTTGAATATAAATGGCAATGGGCATACTTTGATCGATTCAAAGAGAAAGGCTTAACAGCTATTTTAGGATGTGGTTTTGACCCGGGTGTTACAAGTATCTACACAGCTTATGCAGCAAAACATCATTTCGATGAAATGCACTATTTAGATATAGTTGACTGCAATGCTGGAGACCACGGAAAAGCTTTCGCAACCAATTTTAATCCTGAAATCAATATCCGTGAAGTAACACAAAAAGGAAGATATTGGGAAAATGGAAAATGGATTGAAACCAAACCTCACGAAATTAAGAAAGCATTGAACTATCCAAATATTGGACCTAAAAACTCGTATGTTATTTATCATGAGGAGCTTGAGTCGTTAGTTAAAAACTTTCCTACACTAAAACGTGCACGTTTTTGGATGACTTTCGGTGATGAGTATTTAACCCACCTACGAGTTATTCAAAACATTGGTATGGCAAGTATTGAACCTATAATGTACAAAGGTGTAGAGATTATTCCATTACAGTTTTTAAAAGAGGTATTACCTAACCCGGGAGATCTAGGAGAAAACTATACAGGCGAAACCTCAATTGGTTGTCGTATTCGTGGAATAAAAGACGGAAAAGAGAAGACTTATTACATTTGGAACAATTGCAAACATCAAGATGCTTATAATGAGACCGGAACGCAAGGTGTTTCTTATACAACTGGAGTTCCCGCAATGCTAGGTGCAAAAATGTTGTTAACAGGAAAATGGAAAAAACCAGGAGTCTTTAATGTTGAAGAGTTTGATCCAGATCCTTTTATGAATTTAATTGGTAAATACGGTTTACCTTGGGAAGAGGAAATAAACGGAGATATCGAGTTATAATAACCTCAATAAATATTACTGATAAAGAGACGCAACAAAAAGCGTCTCTTTTAGCTTAGTACTTGAATATTTATAGCAAATAAAACAAACACGGTGACTGTATAAACTTTTAACTTTCACCTTTTACCTTTTAACTTATATGAATATTGAACAAATACCCTCACCTTGTTTTGTACTCGATGAAAAATTATTACGCTCAAATCTCGAGTTAATTCGCTATGTGCAAGAGCAGTCAGGTGCCGAAATAATACTCGCCTTTAAAGGATTTGCAATGTGGAGTGCATTTCCGATTGTCAGAGAATATATTAAAGGTGCAACTGCAAGTTCGCTTTATGAAGCACGTTTGTGTTTCGAGGAGATGAAAACCCTGGCACATGTTTATGCTCCTGCATATTTTCATGATGAATTTGAAGAGTTGATGAACTACAGTAGTCACATTGTTTTCAACTCTTTATCACAGTTAAGACGGTTCGGCAATTTGATTAATACAGCTAAACATCACATATCTTGTGGATTACGCGTAAACCCTGAAAAAAGTGATGTGGAAACGGAACTATATAACCCAAGTTCTCCTAAATCACGACTTGGAATTTTAAGTGAAAATTTGCCGGATGTTTTGCCAGATATGGTTGAAGGACTACATTTTCACGTTTTATGTGAATCGACATCTCAAGCCTTAGAAGAGGTTATAGAATCATTTGAAAAGCTCTTTGGAAAATATATACCCAAATTAAAATGGGTTAATTTTGGAGGAGGACACTTAATGACTCGCAAAGGATATGATATTGAGCATCTTATAAGAATTATAAAAAGCTTTAAACAAAAACATAACGTCAATGTAATTCTCGAACCCGGAAGTGCATTTGCGTGGGATACAGGTGTTTTAGTATCAAAAGTGCAAGATATTGTTCAAAGCCGAGGTGTACAAACAGCTATTTTAGATGTTTCGTTCACTGCACATATGCCAGACACGCTTGAAATGCCATACAAACCACGCGTAAGAGGAGCTAAAGAACCCGACAACAACAGTAACCCGAAATACAAATATCGTTTAGGTGGAGTTAGTTGTTTAGCAGGTGATTTTATGGAAGAATACGATTTTGGAAAAGAGCTGAAAGTTGGCGACACTATAGTTTTAGAGGATATGATTCACTATACAATGGTCAAAACAAATATGTTTAACGGTGTTAAACACCCTTCCATTGCCATTTGGAAAGCCAACGAAACGTTGCAAATGGTAAGAGAGTTTAATTATAACGACTTTAAATCAAGACTCTCGTGAGTCAATTAACAATTAACAATGAATAATTACCAAACATTAATTAATTTATTATCAGAAAGTTACATTCGGCTTGCACGTTGTTCCTTACATCTTATGCCTTTTCCCTTGCACCTTTCATTAATGTCATCTGACTGGAAAGATAAATTGGGAGGCATTGTCTATTCAACAAACCCCGATTTTAAAATTGATAGAGAACAAGAGCCTGAAGAAGAGACCCTTAATCCTCAAAATCAAGATTTGCGTGTATCGCTTGACAGAAAACAACGTGGTGGTAAAAAAGTTACACTTATTACAGGTTTTATCGGCACAAAAGCTGATTTAGAGAAACTTGGAAAGAAGTTAAAATCAAAATGTGGAGTAGGAGGCACTGTAAAAGAAGGTAATATTATTATTCAAGGTGATTTTGTCAATAAAATTATTGAGCTTTTAAAAGCAGATGGATACAAGGTAAAACGTTCAGGAGGTTAATGTAGAGACGTCGTATTATGGTGTCTCTCATAAATATGCATGAAATAATGAGCAAAATAAAACCATACTTATATATTTTACTACTTTTTTTGATACCGATGGTGTTTTTCCATTTTTTTAGAAATACCAATGGTGATAGAAAAGAGAGAGTTACAGAAGCAGTCGAAGAGACCTCATTTAAAAAACAGAAAGAGGTTCCCCCGTCATTAGTCATTCACGGAGGAGCTGGAACAGCAGATCCAGGGATGATGAGCGACTCCTTAAAAATAGCGTATAAAAGTGCTATGTTTGAAGTTTTGGAGATTGGTAAAGCTATGTTGTTAAATGGTGATTCTGCACATCATGTTGTCATTAAGGTTATTTCTATGATGGAGGATAATCATCTCTTTAACGCTGGGCGAGGAGCAGCACTCACAAACGAAGGTACAGTCACGCTTGATGCATCTATAATGACTGGTTGGGACAAAAAAGCAGGCGCTGTTGCTTGTGTCGAGAATATTAAGAATCCGATTTATGCAGCCTATTGCGTTTTAAACAACTCTTCGCATGTGATGCTTGTCGGTAAAGGAGCAGATGAGTTTGCTAAACAACAAGGACTTGAGATTGTTCCAAACTCATATTTTATTACCGCAAACGCAAAAGCAAGACTTAAAAAAGCCTTAGAAAACGACAAGTCAGGAACAGTTGGTTGTGTTGTACGCGACAAATACGGTAACTTAGCGGCAGGTACAAGTACTGGCGGAATGAGTAATAAAAAATATGGACGGGTAGGAGACTCTTCAATTATCGGTGCTGGCACGTGGGCAGATAATGATGTTTGTGCAGTTTCATGTACAGGTTGGGGCGAGTTTTTTATAAGAAGTGTTGTGGCACACGAAGTCGCAAGTTTAATAAAATATAAAGAGTATTCGTTGAGCAAATCATTACACGAAGTTGTTTGCAATCAGATAGATAAACTAGGAGGTATCGGAGCAATTATAGCCATTGATAAAGATGGAGAAATTGCCATCGAGGGCAATACCACAACAATATTTCATGCATGGTTTGATAAAAATGGAAGACAAAATGTAGCTTTATCAAAAAAATAGCTGTAACTTGATTGCGAATTTTAAATATACAGATAATAGCAGATATCTTTTAATTAACTTGATTACAAGTTTACTATAAGAGATAGTTTTTTACAATAAAAATAAACAGAATGAGAATTACAAAAAAACAAAGTGTTAATATCGATAGTATAGGAGTTCCTATTCTGTTGTTGACATTTGATAAAAGTTTTAAAAAACCAACTTATTATATTAAGAAAGCTAATATTAAAGCGTACAACTTTTTTGGATTCGATAAAGACACAAATCAAAGCCTTAATAATCATGTGTCTGATATTTACATAAATAAATTGGCCAATATAATCAATTCAGGAAAAGAAGAAGTAGTACAGTTTTACAATTTTAAAAACCAAACAGCAACTGATGCAATTGTAAAAGCTGTATCATTAGACAATAAGGATCTATACCTACTCACATTAGTACCAATTAATAATTCAAATATAGATATTGAAATATCACAGTTGGTAAAAGAAATGCTTGATGTGTTTCCCGTAGGTATAACTGTTTATCAAAATCAAAAAATAGTTCAAATAAATAAAGAGATGGAAAACCTGACAGGTTTTTCAACTCAAAAGTTGAAAGAATACAATACTCCTGCATTTTATACATGCCCAGATTACAGAAGAATGGTTGAGACAGTTTACGAAAAGATTAATTCACAAACTGAGCCATTTGAGTTTTGGATTATATCTGAAGGGGGTGAAAGAAAGTACGTAAAAAACACCTTTTATAAATTAGCAAATAATAATAATATAATAGTCAGTCTGTTATTTGATTTTACAGAGCAAAAAAACACACAAATAGAACTCGAAAAACGTAACGAAGAGATTAAAACCTTAGCCAGTAATACAACCGCTTTTATTTTCAGATTTAATCGTGAGTTTGTTTGTACTAACGCAAACTATGGTGTAGAGCTAATAACAGGAATTTCTCCATCTGAAATGGTAGGCAAAAACATCGAAGAAATTGGTTTTAATAAAGATACTTTATCACTACTGAAAAAATATTTTATAGAGTCGTTTTCGGAACGTAAAAAGCGTAATATAGAGTATAGATTTGATTCCATAAGAGGAGAAAGAATTATTGAGGCCGTTTTGGTTCCAGAAACAGCACCTAATTCAAATACAGTGCATTCAGTTTTGTTTATTAACAGAGATGTAACCGCACATCGAAATATGGTTGATAAAATAACCCAAAATGAAAAACACTACAGACTATTAGCCAATAATTCTACAGATGTTATCTGGACAATGGATCTAAAAAGAGATATTTTGTACGTCAGTTCGGCTGTTGAAACAGTTTTAGGGTATAAACCAGAAGAGATGAGTACTGCAGTATTTGAATCTTCATTTACAAAAGAATCCTTGGAAGAGTTGCAAATGGTTGTAAATGACATAATTAAGCACATAAAACTTGGAGAACACGAAAAAATACGAAAAGATTATAGAATTGAAACACTACAGTATCGTAAAGACCGAACACTTAGACACATTGAAATCAACCTAAATGCTCAAACCGATGAATACGGAAGACATATTGGAATTATTGGTACATCAAGAGATATAACTATACGTAAAGAGGCTGAATTAGAGTTAATTGCAACGCGTGAGAAAGCACTTGAAGCAGATAGGTTGAAAACTGCTTTTCTCGCTAATATGAGTCACGAAATCAGAACACCAATGAATGGTATTTTAGGGTTTATTGATCTTCTTTCTGATGATGACTTAAGTACAGAAAAACGCTCTGAGTATCTTGAACTTATAAATAAAAATGCAGGCCAATTATTACGACTTATTGATGATATTATCGATATATCGAGAATTGAAGCAGGACAGTTAACAATCAAAAACCATAGTACCGATATCATACAGCTGTTAAAGGATACTGTGAAAACACATAAAGAAAAGCTGAAATTCATAAATAAAGAGAACGTAGAAATAATATTTGAACCTCAAGATGAGGAACTAATAATTGATGTAGATCCTGTAAGATTTACACAAATAGTTTCAAACCTGATTGAAAATAGCGCAAAATTTACTGAAAAAGGAAATATTACTCTTAGTTACGTTAAGAGAGACCATGAAATAGAGTTTTGTATAGCCGATACTGGTATAGGATTAACTAAAGAAAATATTGATTATATATTCGATAGGTTTCGCCAAGTTGATGAACATGATTCAGCTAAATTTGGAGGTGCTGGGTTAGGACTTTCCATTGTAAAAAATTTGGTTGAATTGATGAAAGGAACAATATGGGCAAAATCTAATGATGATAAAGGAGCTTCCTTCTATTTTACGTTACCAATTAAGAGCAATGTAGTTACAGTAGAGGTCCCATCTATCAGTCAAATAGCTCAAGATACCACTGGTGAAACTGTTACAAAAAATATATTGGTTGTTGAAGATGAGGAAATGAATTATATTTTGATAAGAGAGACACTTAAAAATGAACCATATAAACTATTTTGGGCACAAGATGGAATTGATGCTATTGAGTTCGCAAAAAAGGAAAAAATAGACTTAATTTTAATGGACATCAGATTGCCAAGAATGAATGGATATGAGGCAGCAAAAATAATCAAAGCTACTCACCCGCACATATCAATAATAGCTCAAACAGCCTATTCAAACTATAACGATGTTGTAACTGCCCTTGAGTCCGGTTGCGATGATTTTATTGTTAAGCCCCTTAAACCTAAAAAACTGAAATCTATGATTAAGAAATATTTGCGCGACAAAACTCATGAAAATTGATAAGGTTTATTGTAATAAAATGAAAATTAATAATATATGGAGTTTGGTAAAGTTTTAAATTACAGAAAAAGCATACGTTCTTTTACAAATGAACAACTAACAGATACACAAATATTAGAACTAAAAAACTCTGTTTTTAAAGCTCCATCAGCTAAAGCAATTTATCCGTGGAAGCTATATTTTGTGACCAATGAAGAGAAAATTGATAAGTTGTCGAAGTTTAAAAGCAGTTCCGGGTTTATCAAGCAAGCGCCACTTCATGTTGTGGTAACAGCTGACACAAATCTCTCTGATATGTGGGTAGAAGACTGTTCAATTGTTGCTACATATTTATTACTCAAAGCTGTAGATTTAGGACTAGGTGCCTGTTGGCTTCAAGTAAGAAACCGACCACATAACGATAAAATAAGTGCGCAACAATATATTTCCAATCTTTTAGATTTGCCCGAATCATTGGGTATTGAGTGTGTTATTGCAATCGGATATCCAAAATCTGAACCTTCTCCACATGATGTACATTACACCGAAAGGAATGATAAATTTGTGGACATAAAATAAAACAGCAAAACCATTGAAATTAGAAATTCAAAATCTGTGTAAATCCGTTTAATCAGTATGCTCTGTATTCTATGATTGATTGCCCATTTTGTCGGTTAGCTTCATCTGGCGCGTATTTTTACGAAAACAGATACTTTTTCGCCACTTACAATATCTCTCCAATACTGCCAGGGCACTCACTTGTAATCCCGAAACGCCACGTTGTACGCCTTGCGAACTTGTCGGAAATAGAAACGCAAGAAGTAATGCCATTTGTAATTAAAGTAAACAGAATATTATCAGAACTGTTTAATACACAAGATTTTGACATAAGTATTCAAGATGGAACGGCAGCCGGACAAACAATAATGCACTTGCATATACATGTAATCCCAAGAATATCAGGCGATTTACCCAATGCAGGCGATTGGTACGATTTACTGTACAATGACGATAAAAGCGTTATTGATAGTGCATTGCGTCCAAAATTATCAGAAGAGAAATTAAACGATATCACTTCAAAATTAAGAAGAGTTTCACAAAAAATATTTAACGATTAATCTTAATCCATATAAAAATGAAAAAGAGATTTAACAGTGCAATAATTCTATTAATAGCCTTAATATTAGCTTCTTGTGGTGGCAATCAACAAAACTTTAACATTCAACAATCAACCGATAATAAATATGCGCAAGGGTTTGAAATTATTACTGAAACAGACGGGTACACTATAAAACTACTATCCCCGTGGATGGACAACTATTCAACAACATTCACTTACAGACTTACAACTAACGATACTGCCCAGCATTCAAATACAATGGAAAATCAGGTTGTTCCTATACCGGTAAAGCGAGTCGCAATAATGTCAACTACGCATTTAGCTATGATTGCAGCTTTGAATGAGACACATTCTGTTGTTGGAATATCGGAGAGTAGATATGTTTACGATTCGCTTTTTTGGAAAATTTATGAACAGAATGGCATTTCAGATATTGGCTACGAAAACTCAATTGATGTAGAAAAGATATTGGAACTCAAGCCGGATGCTATTTTCGTTTACGGATTATCGCAAGGTATTTCACAAACTTTCCATAGAATTGTAAAAATGGGAGTGCCCGTTGTGTTCGTTTCCGAGTTTAACGAAACTACGCCATTAGCAAAACTTGAGTGGCTGCGATTTATGGGATGTTTTTACGACAAATTAGATATCGCCGATAGCATTATCAGCTACAAAGTAGAGACATATAACCAATATAAAGAAATTGCAAGTCAAGTAAAAACGAGACCAACTGTATTAACAGGGTTGCCTTGGAAAGATATATGGAATATTTCGGGAGGCAACACATTTACAGCTGCGCTTATATCAGATGCAGGAGGCGAGTATATCTATTCGCATCTTAATCAGAAGGTTAATTACCAATTGGGAATTGAGGAGGTTTTTTTACACGCAGGAAACGCCGATTTTTGGATAAATACAGGAATTGCAAACAGCTTGTCTGACATTTCAATGACAGATAAGAGATTTGTTGAGTTTAAAGCATTTGCTAACAAAAAGGTATTTAACAACAATAAAAGACAAAACAGCATAGGGGGTAACGACTATTTAGAATCAGGAATTGTTAGCCCCGAAATAATACTTAAAGATTTAATCTCAATCCTACATCCAGAACTGATTGAAGAACACGAATTGTACTATTACAAACAATTAGAATAATCAGTTAATATATTGAAAATCAAATGATTGTCTTGTTGTTTATATTTACACTTACATTTACACTTACATTCATAATACTTAACATATATTTAACAACAATTTAATTGTTACTCTAAAAAAAACACTCACTTTTGCACAAAACAAAAACAACTAATATGTTAAAAACAAAATTTTTAAAACTAATATTGATAACTAGTTTTATTATTACACACTCCACAATTTACTCAAAACCAATGTTTCTGAGTGATAATGTTGAAAGCGACAGCACTGTAAAACAATTTCAAATACTATCCAAAACTTATAATTCATCTTCTGGACTTGGTTATTTGAATTTTCGTGATTTTGCGACATCTCCACTATTTTACAGAGGGGCTATGTTTAATTTTTCCGGTGGTCAGACATTTGTTTTTTCCAAAATTGAGTTAGACTATAAACTGGGCTTTAATATTTATGGTGCAGATGCAAAAATTCCAAAAAGTTCATTAATTAACCCCAATGCATTCTCTATGGGTATGGGATTAGATGTAGAATTTTCAACTCTCTATCAACACTCAAAATTAATTTTTAATAAACATAGAGTGCAAATAGGAGGAGTAGGGGTGTTTACATCAAACTTTCGTTACAATCCATTTTTAGGTAATAACGGATTAGCTGCAGACAATTTGATAAATTTAATGGTATCGGGGCGTGTTGTGCGCGATATATCAAGAACCGCGGATAAAACCATTAATCTATATCTTTTTAAGATAAACCTTAAACCCATGAAACGCGATTTGATATTTCAAGCCGATGTGGGAGTACTAAACATTAACCATCGCCCGGGATATGCCTATTCGTATGAAGCTGAGGTGATAGGAACAGAAACAGATCCTGTAAAATGGTTTTTTAATGATTACAAATGGTCTGTAAATGGCTGGCGTTTAAGAACACACCTGATATATAAAACCTACAATAAAAAAGGTCGTGCACAAAGCATTGCCTATGTATGGGAAGCCTTTAATGCTAAGGGAAAAATAGAGCCTTTTCAAATGGCTACACATTCAATTCGTTTTACAAGATATTTAGATTTAAATTAATATAACTATGCGAAAATTATTAATAATCCTCATTGTTGCTATTGTTTCACAGTCGTGCGAAAAAATATTGTTCGAACCTGATTTAGCATCAACAAATCCGTATGACAATTTCGATTATTTGTGGGATGAAGCTGACAGAAAGTATTCATACTTCGAACTTAAAAACATCGATTGGAACGAAATTAAAACTACATATAGGGCTAAGCTGTTTCCAGGTATGTCAGAAGACTCACTGTTTAACGTTCTTAAAGCTATGCTGTTTGAACTGCGTGACGACCATACAAATCTGATATCGCCATTTAATATTGCAATCTATTATGTTGAACTACAGAGTCCCCCAAACTTTTTTGCAAGAACCATTCAAGATTATTATCTGAAAGAGAATGTATATTATACGGGAGCTTTTACTCATGCTTTTTTGGCAAATAATAGAGTAGGCTATATAAGATATAGCTCATTTATGGACTCATTTTCAGATGAACAGTTAGATTTTATTTTAAATAGATATAAAGACACAGACGGCTTGATCTTGGATATGCGAATGAATGGCGGTGGCAGCTTATTTATAGTTCCACAAATATTAGGTCGCTTTGTTGAGACAAATACTACTGTATGTTATTTTATTACCCGTAATGGAAGAAATCACAACGACTTTAGCGATCGAGAATCATTTGTAATAACGCCACACGATGGTATAAGATATAAAAAGCCAGTTATGGTTTTAATTGACCGCGGATCTTATAGCGCAACCACACATTTCGCACTTGCAACCAAAGCACTCTCTAATATAGTTTTGGTTGGAGATACCACAGGCGGAGGCGGAGGGCTACCTAACGGAGGTCAACTTCCAAATGGTTGGACTTACCGTTTTAGCATAGGACAAGCACTTGATTTAGAGGGAAATAATTATGCCGAAGATGGAGTGCCACCTGATATAGTAGCACAATTTGACTGGAGCGATCTTACCAAAGACGAAATTATCGACAGAGCGATAGACGAGATTCTAACAGTTAAAAAATAGTTGATTGAAAATCAAAATATTGTAGAGGCGGAGAGTGTTCTGCCTCTTTTTATTTATGTCAAAATAAATTTAACATATCGGTATTACATGAATATTCGAGAGATAACATAAAATAATTCTACAAAAAATCAACAAAATATCAAATAGAGTAAAAACTATGCCCTAACTTCGCTATATTTGCAACGATAATTTAAACAAAAACTATCGTTATGTCAAACATCGAAGTAAATCTTGAAGTAGCCAAGGAATTAGGCTTAAATGCTGAAGAGTTTGAAATGATTCAAAAACACTTGGGCAGAATGCCAAATTACACCGAACTGAGCATTTTTTCGGTAATGTGGAGTGAACACGCGTCATATAAAAACAGTATAAAATGGATTAAAACCCTTCCGCGTGAAGGCAAAGCTATTATGGTAGCAGCAGGCGAGGAAAACGCCGGATTAGTCGATATTGGCGGAGGCTTGGCTTGCTCATTTAAGATGGAGTCGCATAACCACCCATCAGCGGTAGAGCCATTTCAAGGCGCAGCAACAGGAGTAGGGGGTATAAACCGCGATATTTTCACAATGGGTGCCCGACCTATTGCTCAACTGAACAGCTTACGATTCGGAAACTTAGATTCAGACAGAACCAAATGGCACTTAACCGGCGTTGTTAAAGGAATTGCCAGTTATGGAAATGCTTTTGGAGTACCTGTAGTTGGTGGCGAAGTGATGTTTGATGAATGTTACGCACAAAACCCATTGGTTAACGCTATGTCGGTAGGCATAATGAAAAAAGGCAGACTGATAAAAGCCGTAGCCAAAGGTGTAGGAAACCCAGTTTACATTGTAGGCTCAGCAACAGGAAAAGATGGAATACACGGAACTACATTTGCATCAGCCGAACTTACAGAGGACTCGGCTAACGATATACCAAGTATCCAGGTTGGAGATCCATTCCAGGAAAAATTACTTCTTGAAGCTACTTTGGAGGTAGCTAAATCAGGCGCACTGATTGGTATGCAAGATATGGGAGCAGCTGGAATTATATGTTCAACAAGTGAAATGAGCGAAAAAGGCGGTTGTGGTATGCGTATCGAGCTTGATAAAGTGCCTTTGCGACAAAAAAACATGGAGGCATGGGAAATACTTCTTAGCGAGTCTCAAGAACGTATGCTGATGGTAGTTCAAAAGGGCAAAGAGAAAGTTATTGAAGATATATTCAAAAAATGGGATCTCTACTGCTCGGTTATCGGAGAGGTTATTGAAGGGGATATTCTTGAGTTCTATTATCATGGCAAGCTTGAGGCAAAAGTACCTGCTTCGGCGTTAGTTCTTGGTGGTGGCGCACCAGTTTACGATCGTGAGTATAAAGAGCCAAAATACTTCAAAAAATATAAAAAATTCGATATTGAAACGGTTGAAGAGCCTGAAAATTTAATCGAAGTAGCCAAATTTATGATTCAACAACCTAACGTAGCAAGTAAACGCTGGATATACGAACAATACGACAGTATGGTGGGTACAGCTAATTTATCAACCAACCGCCCGTCAGATGCCGGAGTAGTGAACATAAAAGGCACAAACAGAGCAATAGCCTTAACTTCTGATTGTAATGCACGCTACGTTAAGGCTGATCCCGAAGTAGGAGCAGCTATAGCAGTTGCCGAAGCTGCAAGAAACGTTACTTGTGCGGGTGCAGTACCTTTGGCAATTACTAACTGCTTGAATTTTGGAGATCCATATAATCCTGAAGTATACTGGCAGTTTGTAGGAGCAATTAAAGGAATGACAGCAGCTTGTAAAAAATTCAATACACCTGTTACAGGAGGAAACGTAAGCTTTTATAACCAGTCTAACATTAAAGGCAAAGTTGTGCCGGTTGATCCTACACCAACAATTGGAATGTTAGGTTTGGTTGAGGATAAAAGCAACCTTATGACATTGAATTTCAAGCATAAAGGTGATCTTATCTATTTAATCGGCGAATCTAAAAATGATATCTCACAATCGGAATATCTGATTAACTATCATAAAATTACTGAATCTCCTGCTCCTTACTTTAATCTCGATGAAGAGTACAAAATTCAGAAAACAGTTTATGAACTTATTCTCAAAAACTTAGTTAACGCCGTTCACGATGTCTCTTTGGGAGGTTTATTCACTACGCTTGTTGAAATGGGCATACCCTCACACTTAGGTTTTGATATCACAAGCGATGCCGAAGTACGAGAAGATGCTTTTCTCTTTGGAGAATCACAAGGAAGGATTGTGGTAGGCGTCAGCAGTGAGCAAGAAGAGGAGTTTATTGACTTTATGGTATTGCAGAAAACACCCTTTTCTATAATAGGACATGTAACAAGAGGGGATATGAGAATAGATGACATATCGTATGGAAATATTCGTGATATAGAAAAGATGTATTTAACTGCTATTGAAAACAGACTGTAAGTGAGATCTGAAAAACAATCAATTTTAGTTGATAAAAGAGGAGTGGGATCGATGTTTGACGATATTGCCCATTCATATGATTTTTTAAATCATTTTCTATCTTTTGGTATAGATCATTATTGGCGTGATAAAGTTGTTGAAAAACTAAAGCAACATAAGGCAGTAAAAACTATTGATATTGCGACAGGAACGGCCGATTTGGCAATTCTTGGTGCTAAGAAAATCAAAAATAGTCAAATTGTAGGTATTGATATCTCTGCCCAAATGTTACGTAAAGGTAAACGCAAAGTCACTAAAAGAAAGCTTAATTCGCGCATATCGTTAAAACAGTCCGATGGACATAAAATTGAGTGTCCAAACGACGAATTTGATGCTGCAACTATAGCTTTTGGGTTAAGAAACTTCGAAAATCCCGTGAAAGGACTTAACGAAATACACAGAGTGTTAAAACCCGGGGGCGTAACAATTATTCTTGAGTTTTCAACAGTGAAAAACAGAATATTTTCAAAGCTATTTAAAATCTATTTTAATAAAATATTGCCATTAGTTGGACGTTTAGTTTCAGGAAACAAAAGAGCGTACAATTATTTGCCTGAATCTGTTGTAGAGTTCAATAGAAAATACGTTATCGAAAAGATAATGAGGGAAGCTGGGTTCGAAAATATGTACGCAAAAAGTCTTACTTTTGGTGTTGCAACAATGTATTGTGGTACAAAAAAACATAATATAGCGCAATAAAATCCAAAACTTTTTGTTTTAAAAGTTTAAAACCGAACAAAATAGAAAACTGATGTTAAGAATCTATAAAGCAAGCATAACAGTAATAATACTTATCCTGTTTTCAATAAATGTTCAAGGGCAGAAAAAGCAGATTTGGAACAAACCTTTATACGATGAGTATCCATACCACTATGGTTTTGCATTAGGGTTTAACTACTTCTCAGCACGTAGCATTAACAGCGAGAGTTTCTTTGCTTTAGACACAGTATATTCGATGGAAACAGCTGGGCAGCCCGGATTTTCTATTCTTATGGTTGGAAACGTTCGTCTTTCCAAAGATTTCGATTTGCGTTTTACTCCCGGATTGATTTTTGGACAGCGCAACTTGCATTACTTGGTTAAGGATGACGCAACATCTAACGATTTGCGAGAACATATAATGCGAATAGAAAGCACCTATGCATCATTTCCCATTTTACTTAAATACAGGTCAATAAGGTTAAACAACTATAGACCATACATCATAGCAGGGGTTAATTATACTTTTGACCTCGAATCTGAAAAGAAAATACGTGATGACGAAAAACCTAAAATCAGGCTAAATCGTAACGATATCTACGTGGAATTTGGCTTTGGCTCAGACTATTATTTTCCGTTTTTCAAATTTACAACTGAACTAAAATTTTCATTTGGTTTACTAAACATAATACGACCTGATGATACCGAATATACAAAGGCAATTGAAAAATTAAACGGTCGTATGGTTTCGTTACTGTTTTATTTTGAGTAAAGCAAGCAATTATACTGTTTGCTACTGTCTTGAAAAAAGATGTTCAAAAATTTACATGATAAAGCAGACAGAAAATTTCAAACACATTCATTACGAACATAGAAAAATAGGAGCTGCCTTTTTAGACAGCTCCTATATCATTTTTAATATTGATAGTCATTAAATTTTAACAAATTTAAAAACTTCAACTCCGTTATCTGTATTAATTAACACAAAATAAATACCTGATGTATAGTTAGCTAAATCAATCTCTATTTGGTTTAGCTCAGAAAATGAATTAATATTTGTAACTATATTACCAGATATATCGGTTATGCTGATGGAATTAACATTGTCCGTTTCGTTAAATTCAATAAACAACGATTCGTTAGCGGGATTGGGATAGATGTTTATTCCCTTTTGGTTAATTTTCGAAATTGAATTAAACCACTCAAAATGCGCAATTGCAGTAATATCTTGTGTTATTCCAATATTGATAGGATTGTCTGAAGATTCCTCATTGTTTACTACCCATTTTGAAAATTTCCAATTTTCATCTGGATTAGCAGTCAGTTTGATAGAGTGACCATAGGGCAGTTGATAATTGCCTTGTAAAGGCGTTACGCTACCATTGCCAACAACCGAAATCGAAATATTGTGTAAAGGACGATCATTAATTTGCACAAAGTTGTTTTTTCTTATTGTCATTGTTCCGTTTACAGTTAGTGTAATGGTTTTGCTTCCGCTTGTTAAATAGGTAACAATATGAGGTCCTTCTGAATTAGAAGTTTGTGGGTATGCATCTTTTCCAAAATTCCATGCAAAACTATTTGCTTCCACACCATTGTTTTCGAATGTGAAAGTTATATCTTCATCAACAAATGCTGTTAAAGCCGATGTACTGAAATCAAAATTATAATCTTCTCCACTACCATAAGCGTGGAATCTGTATAATCCTGCAGGAGCAACCAATGGCTTGTTAATAGTTTTATTGTTGTTATTAACAGCTTTAATATAATAAAACAGGTCTCCATCAACGTTTGAAGAAGGTATATAAGCTTCATAATTATTGTTGACATATTCCATGGCAATTTCATCGAAGCCTAGTGTTGTGTCAGCACTCCAACACAAAGTAACACTTTGAATTCCTGTAGCCGAAGAAATATTTGCTGAAATTAAGTAGCCACCAGGAATATAATTCATTGTATCGCGAATAGGGGCGTGAGCTATAAAAATTGGGTCGTTAGCAGCTATCTCACGTGTAATACAGTGTATTGCACCACTTGCAGGGATAACGTTTCTCATATTTATTCCAACAACTTTATAACCGGGCATCGCTTCTCGGTATATATTTAAGGCTTCATTATCGGTAGAAAGTCCGTAAATAGGAACTAAAACAAGATTATTTAATATAGTTGCGTTGGTGTAAGTTAAATAATGGGAACCTTGTGAAGGATATTTTCCGTTTTCGTCGGGAGGCATAGGAATACGAACGACTCTATACGGACGGCCATAAGATGTTTGATAATTATTTAAAATATAATTGATATTTGCTTCAATTTGAGGACCATCTGATACACCCTGGGGATATTGTCCCACAAGCAGGGTTTCTTCGTCAATAAGCTTCATATGCATGTCTATATGGTGTATTCCATCGTAGGGTAACACTGTCATCTTTACATAAGGAGATATTCCCATATAGCGTTTTTTAATGGTATCAATCTGAGCTTCAGTAAGTGAACTGTTTTCTGTTAATATAAGTTTTGAAGAGAACCCCTTACCAAAACCATCGTTCATAAAGTTTCCGCCAGTAGCAGTCAATCTGTTAGGAGTAGCTGTCATTTGGTAAACTGGCACATTTAAGTAGTTTCCCATAATAATAGGAATTGTGTCATCCTTAGGACGAGGACGATTATAAACCCAGTCAACGAAAGCCAACTCGTTAGTTCCGTGTAAATAAATACTTTGTGGACCGTAATCGCGTACCCATACTGAGTTATAGTCGGCAACAACAAATTCAATGTTATTTGTATCAATACCACCTTGAGATAAATAGCTTGTAACACTTGAAGGGTTGGAACAAACTATATACACTTTAACGGACTCTTTTGCGTGTCGAACAATTTCACGTAAATTGCTCGTGTATTGTGTCCAGGTAACAATAACTCCCTGGTTCTCTTCAAATTCTGCAGGGGTTCGTGGTGTTTGATCCGGTGGATTTGTACCTCTGTCAAAAGGGTAATTTTTGATATAATCTTCCCAAATAGATTTTTCGTATTCGGTCATTCCTTTGGGCAAATTACCTTGTCCAAAAGAGTTGCTAACAATTAGAATTAGCATAAAAAGTGATAATATTCGTAGCATTTATAAATAGTTTAAAATATTTTTTTGGGCGACTAAATTAGTAATTAATTTTATAAGCAAACTCTAAATCCAACATCTATTAAAAAACCGTTTGAATAAATAGGCTTGAAGGCAATTTTATCAGCTTTTGCTCCTGTTCCAACACCTCCTAACTCAATAAAATAGTTAATACTTTTATTCATAAAAAACTCAAATCCAAATAAACCATATCCGCCAATTTCAAACTTTTTACTTGAAAAATCGGCTGATGGCAATAGTCCAATTACGCCACCCTCTCCGTATAATCTAACATGATCTCCAATCATTCCACCAACACCAATTAGTCCTAACGATATATTTGCGTATGGAGTCCATGTTGTATTCAAATTTTGAATATTTTCATTATACATTAAATTACCGCGCAATCTTACAGCTATTCTGTCATATCCAAAATATGGACTTGTGAAACTCAATCCTAATCCAAAGTCTTTTTGAAATTGATTAATCTGAAATCCAAGTCCTAATCCTTTATTAATGCCTTTTGTTTGTTCTTGTGCATTACTTAAGATAGTACAAGCAATTAATGCCATCGTAATAAGTGTGGTTCTTTTCATTATTAGTTAATTTAATTTGTTATTTATATTATTCATGATATTACAAATAAGCCTATATGCTATGATGCATAAGCTAATAAATATTTTAGTGACAAAGGTAGTTAAAAGACTATCCAAATAGTAAATTATTCTTCTATTTTTTGTGGTTTGTTGTACTAACCTTTTTAGGCATCACATAAATTGTGAATTGTACATTGTTAATTGCACATTGATTTAATATCTTTGGACAAATTTTAAGAATGAAACAGCTTTTTCCCTGTAGTTTTAAAAGGTGTTTAACAAAAGTTTTAATTTTTGTTTGTCAATTAGGTCTTATTAGTCCATCATTCGGTCAACAGGATAGTTTACAACAAAAGAACCTTAAAAAAGTTTTGTTGGCAGAGACCGGACTTTATGTTGTGTCAATGGCAACACTAGGTCCGATGTGGTATTCCAAATTTGACAAATCGCACTGGCACTGGTTTGATGATAGTGGCGAATGGCTACAAATGGACAAAATGGGACATATATTCGCAGGATATCAATGTTCCAAGTTAGCGTATGAAATTCACTGTTATTCAGGATTCTCCAAAAAACAAGCATTATTGTGGAGTTCATTAGCATCATTTGTAGCTGTAGGCAGTATAGAGATATTCGATGGTTTTGCAGAAGAGTGGGGAGCTTCTGTTAGCGACTTATGTGCAAATACTTTCGGAATAGGTCTATTCGCACTACAAGAGGGGTTATTTGACAAGCAAATAATTAAACTAAAATACAGCTATCATTATACCAATTTTCACGTTCACAGACCAGAACTATTGGGAAAAAACCATATTGAAAGGTTAATAAAAGATTATAATGCCCAACAGTTTTGGCTTTCTGTTAATTTACATGATATACTACATTGGGAATTTTTGCCCAAATGTTTAAATATCTCTGTCGGTTATGGAGCTACAAATATGATATCAGGGAAACCAGAATATTCAATTAGTCAGGGTTTTATACCATACCGTAGATTTTTTATAAGTCCAGACATTGATTTGGAAAAAATAAAAACTCGCTCAAAGTTTTTACGAAGTGCGTTAAAAGTTCTAAATGCTATAAAAGTTCCTATGCCAACTATGGAATTTAATAAGCATAAAACAAAGTTTATGTGGATTTATTAATGGCAATATATAGGCTATACAACTGAAAAATAGTAAAAATTGATTTAAACTTTATAATAATTTAACTCTAACTTGAATTAGTTTTTATATATTTGGCTTTCAGAACTAAAGTTTTTAATATTGAAAATTATACTTTCAGTTTTATAAAATTTTAACTCTACAAAAGTATGAAACTAATATGCTATCATAAACTTAATATCTCAAAGCATGACAATAAAGCATGTAAGTTTCATATGGCCTTAGTTAGAAAAAATTATATACATATGAAAAACAGCATTTTAATAATGTTAATATCTTTGGTTTGTTTTAATTCAGTTGAGATTGTAAATGGACAAACCTTAGATGCTGAACAAAACAAATTATATAGAAAAGCTCGCAATTATTACGATAGAGGGAACTTTCAAGATGCGGTAGAGCAATATAATGAACTTTTAAACAGACACTCAAATTCGTTTTTATATAATTATGAATTGGGCTTGCTATATTTTTATGAACTTAACGACAAAAAAGCCAGTATTCCTTATTTTGAGGTTGCAATTAAAAACATGAAGGATACCACTATTGATATATTTAACTATTTGGGACAAGCATATCAGTCTTGTTTAGAGTATGATAAAGCCATGTCAATGTACCAAATATACAGTGCTATCCCCCCAAAACCGGGTGTTATTAAAATTAGCATGAAAAAGTATATCCAGCGATGTATAGAAGAAAAAGAGAAGATAGAAGAAATTAATCAGCAACGTGATCAATTATCAGAATCTGGGCTGCAGGTTATTAATGCAGGGGCTGTTATTAATAGTGAATATAACGACATAGCACCTGTTTATATAAATGATCAGTCACTTTTAATAACCTCGTCGCGTAATTATGATTATCAGTTTGAAGTTTATATCAATAAACCATATATCGTTACTAAAGGAGCAGATGGGTTTTACGATGATATTGAAGCATTAATTGATTCTAAATACAGCAATCTGGTTTTTGATCCTGATTGGCATTTAATAATTACAAGCGTAACATCTGATCTGAATAAAGTATTATATACTTACGAAAACGATATATATGTAAGAGTAGGAGGGTTTGATAAAAAAATTGAACCTGTAAAACTACCGAGAGAAGTTAATATGGCAAGACAACACTACTCTGCTGCAATTTCTCCAGACGGAATGCGTATGGTGTTCAGTTTATATGATCGTAAAACTAAATGCTGGGATTTATACTTCTCTACATGTTCTAATAGTGGAGTATGGGGTAAAGCACAAAAAATTGAAAAGCTTAGTTCAACAAGTGATGAAAAATATCCCTGTTTTTCTCCCGATGGATATACTCTGTATTTCTCATCAACAGGGTTTAATTCATTAGGTGGATTCGATATCTTTAAAAGCGATCTTATGCCAAACAATGAATGGTCAACGCCCGAAAGACTACCGGAGCCAGTAAACTCAACTCATAATGATATTTGGTTCAACATTACACCTAAAGGCGATAAGGCTTACTTCTCAAGTGACAGACCGGGTGGATTTGGTCAGTTAGATATTTATGAAGTAATATATTAGCAGTTTGTCTCTTTACTATAAGTTGAAAATCTGTTTTAAACAGATTAATCATTTAAGATATCCCTAATGCTTTTATGCACATTTTCGAAAGCATTATTATCCTTAATAACGTAATTAGCGACACTTTCTCTAACAAAGTCATACACTAAATTTCCGTCTTCTTGACCGCTTAGTACAATTACTTTTATTTCGGGAACTATTTGTTTTACTTGCCTTAAAATTTCCAATCCATTTTGGGCATCGGGATTTTCTGAATTTAAAAAGTAGTCCAACACTAGAATTTTAAAACTAGAATCAATGTGTTCAACACACTCTTCTCCTGTTTTTGCAGTAAAAATCTCGATATTATCTATCTCTGTTAGAGACTCCTTTAACATTTGCAAAAAAATGTAATCGTCGTCAACTAACATTACTTTGATTTTGGTCTTTGTATTCATATTATTGCTTTCAACATATGTCAATACAAAATTAAAAAAATCGTTTAATTTATCAAATTATTTGTTATTAAATTTTGGTTTTGTTAGTTGTTTTCTGTTCAAAATAATTTTCAAGCTCATTTTCAATTTTTTGATATTCTGAGCAAATACTGTCTATCCATTCAGATAGATCCGAGTTATTATAACTGTTTGTTTTAATTGAAACCTCTACATCTTTTGCTATCTCTTCAATATCAGTTCTGCCTAAATATGCCATTTTGGGTTTTAGTGAATGTACTCTGATTTGTGTTTTCTGTAAATCTCCTGATGCGAAGGCAGATTTTATCTCTTCGATTTCTTTGCCAACAGTATCGTAATACATTCTTAGTATTTTATTAATCTGAACAATATTACCATTATAAATTTCATTAAGTGGGTCTAAACTAAAACTTTCAAATATTGGATTATCAATACTTTCAATGTTAGTGTTTGATTTGGAACTACTGTTGTTTTCTTGTATTGTAGGTAACAGAGGATCACCTTGAACATACTTTCCAGCTTTAACTAAAGTTTGTACTTGTTGACTTCCATAATATTTGATTATTTTAAAAATATCATCGGGATTGAATGGTTTGGTTATATAATCGTTCATACCAGCGGCAAAACACTTGTCTTTTTCATCTTTTAATGCGTGGGCTGTCATGGCTATTATTGGAATATTTTCCTTTCCTTTAATGTGCCCCTCTCTTATTTGTTTTGTTGTTTCAATTCCATCCATTAATGGCATCTGAATATCCATAAATATTAACGAGTAATTATTTTTTGTTAATAAATCAATGGCGACCATACCATTTTCAGCTTTTTTAATTGAAATATTTTTATTCCATGCTTTTATTGTGTCTACTATTAACTCTTGGTTTATGGGATTATCCTCTACCAATAAAATTTTAATATTTTCTGCTTCGTGACTTTGTATTGTAGTTTTAGACTTTTCTGTTTTCTTATTGTCCGATTTGTCTCCGACGCCAAATGGCAGAACAAAAGTAAATTTAGTACCCTTGTCTATCTCACTTTCAACAAATATTTCTCCACCTTGAAGTTCAACCAGGTTTTTAACTATTGATAAACCGAGTCCTGTTCCACCAAATTTTCTAGTTGTTGAGTATTCCACTTGAGTAAAAGCTTGAAAAATTATCTTTAACTGTTCTTCACTCATTCCTATACCAGTGTCTGACACCTCAAACTCAATTTTAATCTTATCTTTATCTTTTATTTTCTGTTTTATTGAACATGAAATATTGCCGTTTGATGGTGTGAATTTTATGGCATTTGAAAGCAAGTTTAATAAAATCTGGTATAGTCGTGTAGGGTCTCCAATTAGTATTTTTGGGACATTAGGGTCTAAATGATAATTAAACTTTTGTTTCTTTTCTTGAGTTTTAATATCTATAAATGAAATGATTAAATCAATTATTTCAGGTAATGAGAAGGCTATTTTCTCGAAGGTCATTTTTCCAGCTTCAATTTTAGATATATCTAAAATATCGTTGAGAACTACTAAAAGATTATCGCTTGAAGCTTTAATGTTTTTTAGATAGTCTAACTGTTTTGGGCTCAACTCTTCTTTAAGTAACAAATTGGAGAATCCTATGATAGAGTTGAGGGGCGTACGTATTTCGTGACTTGTGTTTGCTAAAAACAGCTCTTTCATTCGTGAGTGTTCTTTAATTTCTGCATTAGCTTTCTCTAACTCATCTTTTTGTTTGTTAATTAAATCAAAAGCCTCCTGAAGTTTTTTTCTTTGCATTTCATTCTCAAGCAATGCTTTTTGTAGCTGTATATGATGTTTATTCGACTTTTTAAAAGCTTTCTCCAGCTCTTTAACTACTACTTCCAAGTCGTTTTTTTCATTAATAATTTTTTCAATATCAGCATTACTGATTTTGGAATCATTGGCTACTGGTATGTTATTTTTAGAATCTTTCGGAAGTTCAACAGCCAAAACGTTGTATGAATTAAAAGTGTTGTTTTTGCTAAAAACAGGTATAGCTATTAAATGTAATACAACAACGTCTCCAATAGTGTTTGTTAAATTAACAATGGTCTTAAAGGCGTCTCTGTTTTCAATTTTTTTTAAAATTTCATTGTTATCAATTGATGTAACAATTAATTTGTCTATAGTTTCGCCTATGTTTAATAAAAACTTATCTTTTGTATACCCAACAATTGAAGTAAAAACACTATTAAAATTTAATAATTTTAGGTTTTCATCATAAACTAAAAGCCCGATATTGGAATTGCTAAAGTAGTGGTCAAATACTTTATTTATGTATCCATATGCAAAAAGCTTCTTGCTTATTTTTTCTTTATTTTTAGTAACTCTGCTTGATTTTGGATTTTTATGACGTACATGAAACTCCCATAGCGTTAAACCCATAATTACCAAAACAGCGATTATAATTAACGCAAATACGGCCAACATCCATGTAAACTCAATAAACAAGTATATATATGACATATGTACTGTGCTTTGTTGAATCATAAAATTATAGTCTAATGCCAATGACTAAAACGTCATCAATTTGTTCATAGTCTCCTTTCCACTTATTGAACACACTTTCTAGTTTATTAAATTGTTCATCCATTGGCATTTTGTGTATTTCGTGTAAAAGGCTTTGAAAACGCACTCTTTTGAATTTACTCCAGTCATCACCACCAAATTGATCAGCATAACCATCAGAGAATAAATAAATTACATCTCCATCTTCAAAATTGTAGCTATAGGAGGGAAATACAATTCGTTTCCCATCAGTTGGAAGTGTCCCTACACTGTGAATATGTCCTCTTTGGGTATTTAATACACCATTTTTAAAGTAATATAAAGGATTCCTAGCACCTGAGAAATGAAATGTTTTAGTCTCATAGTTAACAACAATAAGAGACATATCCATACCATCATCTATGTGTCTATTAACTACTTCCTTATTAAGTGAGTCTATTACTTTTTCGTTCAGGCATGTTAATATTTGGCCGGGATCGGTAAGTTTATCTGAGTGTAGAGTTTCATGGTAAGCATCATTTGCCATGATAGACATAAGAGCACCAGGAATACCATGTCCGGTACAATCAACGGCAGCAGCAAATTTTAACTCACCATATATTATTCTCAATACTATCAATAAAGTATATGTCTCCACTTAAAATTTCCTTTGGCTTGATAAAAACAAATGAATTTGGAAATATTTTTTTTACTTCTCTAGTTGGCAAGAAAAATGCACTTTGAATTCTTTCAGCATATAACATAGAGTCTTTAATATTGCGTGCTCTCTCTTCTAACAAAATATTTTGCTCACTAATTCGTTCTCGCTGAAGGGTAATCTCTTCGTTTTGGTGTTCCAGTATATTATTTTTTTCTTGGATAGTTTCAATAGATTCAGAGAGTTTTTGCTTTTGCTCCTCGTTAGTCAACATGGCTCTTTGTAATCTAATATTTTGTGTACTCAATTTCTTAAGCGTATTCTCTAGTTCACTATTTTTTAGGTCAATTTCACTTCTTTGTCTATGCAGTTCATCAGTAATATCGTTATTACGCTTAAGTGAAGAGCTAAGCTTTCTGTTTGCTTCCTGTAAATCGTTAGTTCTTTCTCTTACAGTCTCTTCTAGCTTAATATTTATCTTTTCTTTGAAATCATTAAGACTTTCCAAGTATTTTATTGCTGCTTTTTCATTCTCGAGGTATTCTATGCTAATTTGTCTTACAAGTGTAGCAGCAATAAAGGTAAACTGCATTAATGTAAGCAATTTTATATGAATTTCATGTATAGATACATCGAATGAAGCGCTGTTAGCGTATATAGCAGATAATATTAATATCAAAGTCATAGTTGTAAGGGAAGAGTAGTAGAGTGTATGAAGTTTTTTATCTGTAAATCTTGATCTGCGAAATACAATAAAAAGATGTATCATTGTTATTATTGCGTAATTACCACTGATAATCATACCAATATCGTATCTGATATTAAATATTAATTGTATTAACAATAATATTACTCCAACTAGCGATAGTAATGTTAGAGAAGCACAAGAACGTCTGGATGTTTGGCAAGTATTGCTAAAAGTTGATGCTGAAAAGCGAATAAAAGTTATAAAAATCAAAAAAAGTAAAACGGGAGTAAAACTTCTATTGTCAAACCATGCTATATTGGGAAGTTTTAATGCATATCCGTAACCATCTACACTGAGAAGGAACAAAATCGTGACAAAATAATTAATAAGGAGTATAGTAAGCGTTCTTCTCATTATACCTGATAAAAAAGCGGCAATAATGAAAAACGTGTATATAAATATCATGCCATAAAATAGTCCTGAAGAAATATTAACTACAGCAATATGCATTAAATAGGCTGTGTCTTTATACAATTTAGCATGAAAGCGTTTTGCATGTCCAAAAAAATTAACCTTAATGTAGTAGGTTGTCTCTTCATTTGGTTCCAAATGTATTTCATGATAATAAAACCTAGCATTAGGATGAGTTTGATTCAACTCATAGTTAACTTTCCCCAAATTACTACTAATAGATGACGAGTTTTGTATCGAATAAAAATGAATACTATTAATTCCAATTTTTTTTAACTCTAAATAGTATGTTTTTGATACATCGCTGAAGTTTTTAACCTTAAATTTTATCCAAATAGTATTACTGCCACTTGGAATATTAATATCGCCGGTTTCACAGTATTCAAACTGTACTTGAATATCATACTTTAAAATATCCTTAATTTCAAGATTGTGGCTCGAATCATTAAAGATTTGAACGTTTTTACCAATATCAATTTCTGATTCATTTAACAAAGTAATAGGCTCTTGAGAGAACAAACTCCCATTAAAAATAATTAGTAGCGTTAAAAAAAGTGTGAGTAGTGCCCTGTACATATTTGTTAAAATGTAATTTCTTTTAGATAATTTTTTAATACAATGTACATAATGTGCCTTGCACATAGATTAATTAGATGTCTATAATAGTCTGTTTTTACGTACAAGACATAATTACATGAATTTAATCTCAAACATATAAAAAAAAAGAAACTAATCACAATTTTATTTAAAAAATCATTTCTTTCGTTTTACATGTAATAATCTCTTATACTATAATTAGCATTGATTTACAGTAAGTTATCATATATTTTTACCGTAAAATTATTAATTTAATATCTCATTAATATTCCTAATGAAACGTTAAATATGTATTATTAGCAATAAAAAATTTTGTTGAAAAGAAAAAAGCACTATTTTTGCGCTTGTACTAACACTAAAACAGATACTGCCTATTGATTTATACTCTACGCTGAACAAACATTTCAAGGAGGATTTCTTATGAATTATGCACAGCTGTCAGACTATGAGTTAGTTAGGCGTTTTGTTGAAGGAAATGAGTATTCGATTGAGGTACTTATAAATAGGCATAAAAGCAAAGTTTATACATATATCTTGATGCTCGTCAAGAACCAAGCTTTAGCCGAAGATATTTTTCAAGAAACATTTTTAAAGGTAGTGCGCTCACTGCGTGACAATCGTTATAAAGACGACGGGCGTTTTGTTGGCTGGGTGATGCGAATAGCACATAACTTGGTTATAGATCATTTCAGAAGACAAAAAAACATGCGTTATGTGACTAGTAATAATGAGAATAGCGATATTTTTAGCTACCTAAAACTATCAGATAGCAACATCGAAGATAAATATGTTTCTGATCAAACACGTAAAAAGGTTAGAGAATTAATTAATCATCTTCCCGACGAGCAAAAAGAAGTTGTTATTATGAGACATTACATGGATTTGAGTTTCAAAGAGATAGCGGAAATTACAAATGTTAGCATTAATACTGCACTTGGGCGCATGAGATATGCCTTAATAAACATGCGCAAAATGATTGAAACCAACTCTATACAAATGAGTTGTTAGCTTTTGCAAGCTATAGTAATAAATACTATTAATTAACGCAACTCAAAAATAGCATTTAACTAACAATTATACAGTCAATTACCTTAGTAGTTGATAAATTAATCCTATAAACCATGTAATATTTATTAAATTAAAGCGTTTAGGGAAATAAAAGAGATGCCTATGCAAAATTCTACAATTCCCTATCATGTTTTAAAGCTTACACCAAGACGGTTTTTAAATCTGGTTTCAAAAAATAAAATAAAATTGATTGAACCAGATGATAGAATTGTTAGGAGAACAATCACAAAGCTGGTTGTATTAAGCACAAAAGCTCAAAAAGCAAGTTTGCAATTCGAGTTATCTAAAAACTGAAAACAGCAAACAATTTAGAACACAGAAAATACTGATTAAACAGATTATCACACATAGAAATAATAAAAATTCCGTGTCCATCTGTCAATACTGTGTCATCTGTGTTCTATTTTTTAGCTTAAAAACAGACACTTCAGGACATATACCAATCCTCCCTTTAAAACCAACAAAACCTATCCCTGTGTTTACATACAGGTATTGATTTTGAGACTTATAAAGGCCTCCCCAATATTCATAGCGTATTGATGCAGGACAAAAGTTAATGTATTTGCTTCGTATTCCAAACTGAAAGCCGTGTGTATGACCCGACAGGGTTAAAAATATATTCTTTCGTTTATTTTTTACTTCTGCTTCCCAAAGATCAGGGTCATGTGATAGAAGTACTGTTGGTTTTTGTTCAACACCTTGCAACGTTTTTGTAATATCTCCATATTGAGGGAATGGGGGTTGTCCCCAGTTTTCAATACCGGCAATTATTAAAGTATCTATACCTTTTATCAAAGAGACGTTTTCATTTTCCAAAACAGTAAAACCATTACGTTTAAGGAAACTTATTATTTTAAGATTATTTGTTTGCTTGTCATATTCAGATTTCCATTTTGCATAACCACCATAGTCGTGATTTCCTAAAACGGCAATTTTGCCATCTTTTGCTTTTAAACCGCTAAATACAGAGTCCCAGCCAATGGTTTCTGTGTGAAAATTATTAACTAAATCGCCAGTAAAAACAATCAGGTCGGGTTCAAGAGCATTTATTTTTTCAACATATTTGAGCCACAATGACTTAGAGTTTTTCATTGTACCCAAGTGCATATCAGAAAACTGAACAACTGTGTAGTTTTCAAAGCTTTCGCCTATATTGGAGCTGTAAATATCAAAATTACGCTCTTTTAGAGTATATCGACATAAAGAAATAGATAAAGTAACAACTATTAATAGACTTATTATAAATATATTAATAATAGTAATTGTTCTTTTCCGTAGTTTTTGTGAAAAGAAAAGTAGTATATAAGAAACAGCTATCAATATAAACAAGAGAATCCGAGGTATATACCATATTACAAGCCATGTAAATGAAAGAAAGAAATATTCATTAGTGTTGGCGCAACTAATATCCGCCACTATGGGATTAAGCAAAAACAGCGTAACCAAAAATGAAAAAAACGCAAAACCAACGTAGAGACTGTTTGTCCGTAGCCCGCGAACAATTTTACTTTTATACCTTGACAAATACCAGTAAAACCACAAGTCTGTTAACAGTATAATAGCCAAGAACATAAATGATGATAAATATAGTCTCATATATCAGTAGTTTTCAATATTTGAGACACAAAAATATAGTAAAAAAGGTAGCTTGCAAATAAAATTTCTGAAAGTTCAATTTAACCAGCTATCTTTGTAGTTCGTAACAAATTTTAATAGTTTAAGAATGGAAAACACATTGAAGTCTCCCTTTATTTACGAAACACAATATAGGATACGCTATGCCGATACTGACCAAATGGGAGTGGTTTATTATGGCAAATATGCTTTGTTGTACGAAATTGGCAGGGTGGAGCTAATGCGTTCTGTTGGAATAACATACGCCGAGATGGAGAGAGAAGGCACGCTTATGCCTGTCATTGAAATGAACCTCAAATACATCCGTCCGCTTCGCTATGACGACGTTGTGACAATAAAAACAATTTTGTCGGAAACGCCGGCAGCTACCATCGTTTTTCATCACGAAATTTACGACAGTAAAAATGTGCTTTGTAACGAAGGCTACGTAAAACTATGTTTCGTTGACACTAAGACACGGCGTACTAAAAGAATACCTTATGACGTTCTTAATAAACTAGTTACATGCTAACATTTAAACTATAAATTAAAACTTCAAATATATTTTATTATTTAATAATATATAAGCTGTCAAGATATGATTTATCTATTATTGAGTATTTTGTGTTCAGCGTTTATCCTAATTGTCTTTAAGATTTCTGCACGAAAAAACTTTCCTCCTTTACTTTTAGTTATTATCAACTACTTTTCTGCTACGTTTTTAGGCTATTATCTGTCGAATACTACACCTTGGCAATCTGTACAAGTACTTGGTAATCATTGGTTACCTATTGTTATTATAGGTTCAATTTACATATTGGCATTCTTTTTAATGGGCGAAACTACTAAAAGGTCGGGCATTGCAGTAACAACAATTGCTTCAAAAATGTCCTTTGTTATACCCGTTGTCGTAAGTTTTATGATCGACCCAAATGATTCATTTTCAATTAAAAAGGCGGTGATTGTCATTGCCACAATTATTGCAGTAGTGTTATCAGTTTACAAGAAAGATGATAGTAAAAGTAAATCGTGGCTTTTACCTCTGCTTTTATTTGTTTTGATAGGATTTTCTGATAGTTTAATAAAGTATATGCAAACTTTTCATGTTAAAGATAGTCAAACATCATCACTCTTTACTGCAACGCTTTTTACTGTATCGGGGCTAATTGGAATAGTTGCCTGGATTTTCTATGGACCTAAACGCAAACTTGTTTTTAAGCCATTAGCTTTGATAGGAGGACTTTTTTTGGGGGTTGTAAACTTTGGCTCACTCTATTTTTTGATTAATGCGCTAAACAGTATTAATGCTAACAGTTCAATGGTTTTTGGCTTGAATAACTTAGGTGTAGTAATTCTATCGATATTGATAGCTGTTTATATGTTCAAGGAAAAATTGCTTAAAATCAATAAAGTAGGAGTATTAATGTCACTTTTTATAGTTGTACTGATGATGATAATAAGCTTCTGATATTCTTGCTTTTGTCAAATAAATTTCTATATTAAATAGCAATTTAATTTAGTGAATAAAAATTCGTAAATTTGCATTTGTAAAAGTAAATACGGAGTGTGCTCCGTCTTACTTTTTAACTTTTGTATTGACAGTGCATGCGTTGTCTCTACTTTACAAACTATTAATTTACAAATATGAACCTTTTAATCAAAAACATCAAAACACTTGTACAGTGCGAAGAATCTAACCGTACATGGGTTGCAGGATCTGATATGGACAGACTCCCAACAATCGACAATGCATTCCTTTTAATCGAAAATGATAAAATCAAAGATTTCGGACCGATGGACAAATGCCCCAATATTAATGCTAAAACCATTGATGCAACAGGTAAATTTGTGTTCCCATCATTTTGCGATAGTCATACGCATATTGTATATGCAGGAAGCAGAGAGATTGAGTATGTTGACAAAATTAGAGGTCTCTCATACGAAGAGATTGCCGAACGTGGCGGTGGAATACTAAATTCAGCTAAAAGATTGGCAGAAACCTCGGAAGATGAGCTTTATAGTCAAGCACTTGCAAGAGTTAACGAAATGATAGCTTTCGGTACGGGAGCCATTGAAATTAAGTCAGGATACGGACTTGATACAGAGAACGAGCTAAAAATGTTGCGCGTGATCAAACGATTAAAAGAGACAACACATGTTATAATCAAATCAACGTTTTTGGGCGCACACAGCATTCCATTAGAGTATCGCGGTGCACAAGATAAATTTGTTGACCTTGTAATCAACGAAATGTTACCGCAAGTTGTAGCTGAAGACCTTGCCGATTACGTTGATGTCTTTTGTGATAAAGGTTTTTTTACTGTTGAAGATACTGACCGAATTTTACTTGCAGCAATGAAATATGGCTTACGTCCTAAGATACATGCTAATGAATTAGATTTTTCGGGCGGTGTACAAGTGGGAGTAAAGTACAATGCACTTTCCGTTGATCACCTAGAATTTATCGGCGATGCAGAGATTGAGGCTCTTAAAAATTCTGAAACAATGCCAACTGTTTTACCAGGTGCCGCATTTTTCCTAAATATGATATGCTCGCCTGTTAGAAAAATGATGAATGCAGGACTGCCAATTGCCTTAGCATCAGACTATAATCCAGGTTCGTCACCATCCGGTAATATGAAATTTATATTGTCGTTGGGTTGCATAAACTACAAAATGACTCCAAATGAAGTGATTAACGCAACTACCAAAAACACAGCTTATGCAATGGGAGTAGAGGATATTGCGGGTTCAATAGCACGAGGCAAAAAGGCTAATGTCTTTATTACCAAAAATATACCAAGTATTGAGTTTATGCCTTATGCTTATACAAGCCATTTAATTGATACCGTGATATTAAACGGCAAAGTAGTTGAAGCAAAGCTTTAACCTACAGATTGTTTTAATAAATAAATCAAATAATATAATTAAACTATGAAGAAACAACTCATTGAATGTGTCCCCAACTTTAGCGAGGGGAATGATATGGCGATAATCAAGCAAATTACCGATCAAATTGAGTCGGTAGAAGGTGTTAGATTGATTGATGTTGATCCGGGTAAAGCTACCAACCGCACTGTAGTTACCATGGTCGGGACACCTGAGGAGGTTTGCGAAGCAGCTTTCCGTGCTGTGAAAAAAGCACAAGAACTTATCGATATGCGCAAACACAAAGGAGCACATCCACGTTTTGGAGCTACTGACGTGTGCCCTTTAGTTCCTGTTGCAAATATCACTATGGAAGAGGTTGTTAAGTATGCTCACAAACTAGCTAAACGCATCGGTGATGAGCTAAACATTCCTATTTTTTGCTACGAATCGGCTGCAACCGAACCAAAAAGACGCAATTTGGCATCATGCCGTCAAGGAGAGTATGAAGCTTTAGCAAAACGTATCGAAACTCCGGAATGGAAACCAGATTTCGGACCATCTAAATGGAGCGAAAGTGTTGCAAAGAGTGGGGCAACAGCCGTAGGAGCCAGAAACTTTTTGATCGCTTATAATGTTAACCTAAATACAACATCTGTTCGTAGAGCAAACTCTATTGCTTTTGACGTTCGCGAACGCGGAAGAATTAAGCGTGAAGGCGACCCTCTTACAGGAAAAATTGTTAAAGATGAAAAAGGTAATACCGTATATGAACCAGGTTTGCTAAAAACTGTAAAAGCAATAGGTTGGTTTATCGAGGAGTTTGGCATTGTGCAAATTTCAATGAACTTAACCGATATTACTGTAACACCGCTACACGTTGCTTACGATACAGTATTTGAGAGAGCAAACGCACGAGGATTACGCGTAACAGGCTCTGAATTAGTTGGAGTAGTGCCTTTGCAAGCAATGTTAGATGCAGGTAAATATTTCCTACGTAAGCAAAAACGCTCAACCGGAATATCTGATAGTGAGATAATTAAGATTGCAGTCAAATCAATGGGCTTAGATGAGCTATATCCGTTCGACCCTAAGAAAAAGATTATCGAATATATTTTACAAGATGATGATAAAAAGTCACTTGTAAAAATGAATCTGACCGATTTTGCAAACGAAACTGCAAGCGAATCTCCAGCACCTGGAGGTGGTTCAATCTCTGCTTATATGGGCGCATTGGGCTCGGCTCTTTCGGGAATGGTTGCAAACCTATCATCACACAAACGTGGTTGGGACGATCGTTGGGAAGAGTTTAGTAATTGGGCAGAAAAGGCAAAAGCAATTCAAGATCAACTAATTAAACTTGTTGATGAAGATACCAATGCTTTTAACCTGATAATGAACGCTTTCGGCTTACCAAAAGGAACTGACGAAGAGAAAGCAGCTCGCCAAAAAGCTATTCAAGATGCTACGAAATATGCTATCGAAGTTCCGTATAGAACGTTGGAGCTATGTTACGAGTCAATGCACGTGGCTAAAGCAATGGCAGAAATAGGTAATCCAAATTCGGTTACCGATGCAGGAGTAGGGGCTTTAGCCGCTCGTTCAGGCGTTATTGGAGCACTGCTAAACATGAAAATCAATGCAGCAGACCTTGAGGACAAAAAATTTGCAGAAGAAATAGTCGCAAAAGGCGAAAAAATCCAAAAGCAAGCTATTGATTTAGAAACTGAAATTTTAGCTATTGTAAATTCAAAAATTAACTAACAATAAAAGAAATGGGGCTTTTAAATAGCCCCATTTTATTTTAAAATGGGATTGCATATACATTTGGTTGACGATCATAAGTTATTCAGACAAGGACTGAAGATGCTTATTGAAAATATTCCCAATGTCGAAAAAATTACTGAAAGCGACAATGGCAGGGAGTTTATCGACTCTTTGAAGACATCAATACCCGATTTAGTCCTTATGGATATCGAAATGCCCATACTTAATGGCATTGACGCAGCCCGTGAGGCTCTGAAAAAATATCCAGACCTTAAAATCATAGCTCTATCTATGTACGGAGATGAAGACTACTACTACCAAATGATAGATGCCGGAGTAAAGGGCTTTGTCATTAAAAATACTGATTTTAACGAAGTTAAACGAGCTATCTCATCAGTTTTAGACCAGAACAACTACTTTAGCGAGGAGCTTTTATACTCCTTAATAAGAAACATTAAAACCCACAAAACAAATTTCCACGAAGATGTCCTGTCTGATAGAGAAAAGGATATCCTTTTAGAGATTTGCTCAGGACTCTCAAATCAAGAAATTGCCGATAAGTTAGATATAAGCAAGAGAACGGTTGATAAACATCGTTACAATATTCTGCTCAAAACAGGCTCAAAAAACACTGCAAGCTTAGTAATGTGGGCTATTAAGAATAGATTGGTAGAGATATAAAAGAGTATGTCAAATATAACCTACGTTGCAGCTCAGTTTTTAAAATATAAATTCCTATCGAAACATAGCAAGGGACACGGGATTCATAGTCCTTTCGTTTATGACTTTGTTGAAAAAGTTTTGTTAAACAAAAGTAACAGAGCCTTTTACGAACAAAACAAAAAGTACGAAAAAGAATTAAAAAAGAATAAAACCAATATTACCAAAATCGATTTAGGTGCTAAAAAGCAAGCAAATAGTAGCTATAACACTACTTACAGCAGTATAGCAAAACAGTCAACCACACCTTTTAAATATCGGTGTTTACTAAGCAAAATGGTTGAATATTACAAACATGAACTAATAATTGAGTTCGGCACCTCTTTAGGATTGACAACCAATATATTATCCAACTCTACCGATGTGCAAGTAATTACTATTGAAGGGTGTCCAAATCTGCATAAAGTTGCAATAGATAACTTTTCTAAGTGGGGAAATAAAAACGTTTTAGCTATACAAACTGACTTTGATTTATTTGTTGAGGATTTTACTGCACAACAAAAAACGGTATTGATATATATTGACGGGAATCATTCAGGCACAGCAACTAAGCAATATATTAACAACCTGTGGGATAAAATCCCAACTAACAGTATTATTGTTATCGGCGACATTTACTGGTCAAGAGATATGACAGAAGCGTGGAAACAAATTTCAAAACCAACAAATAATTGCTACTCTGTTGACCTGTTTACCTTTGGCATCCTTTTCAAACGCAACTTTTGCGAGGGGCAACACTTCCGAATAAAATATTAGCATTTTGAACACAGAAGACACAGATGTAACAAATTTGCACGAATTTCCACGTAGAGACGGAGCATGCTCCGTCTCTACATAAATCTGTGATTATCTGTGTTCAAATAACTATTAACTTAATTGTTCATTGCTAATTTATTACAGTACATTTTTAATCGAAAGCATATACCCACTTCCATGAATATTTTCGATAGCAACATTAGGATCGTTTTTTAAAAATTTTCTCAACTTTGTAATGTAAACGTCCATGCTACGAGCAGTAAAGTAGTTGCTTTCGTCCCATATTTCACGCAAAATAAGGTCACGCTCAACCACCTGATTATAGTTTTTTGCCAACATAAACAGCAGTTTCCCCTCTTTTGGACTAAGTCGCTCTTCTTCACCTTCAAAAGTTAAAATTCTAAATTCAGGATTATACTCATATTTGCCTATTTTAAACGGTTTATCTTTACCCTGAAGCAATTCACTACGTCTGCGTATTATGGCCTTTATTTTGTATAATAAAACCTCCGAATCGAACGGTTTTGTTATATAGTCGTCAGCTCCGAGCTTAAAACCCTCTAACACGTCTTCTTTCATAGTTTTGGCGGTAAGGAAAATAAAGGGGACTAATTTGTCTTTTTCTCTAATCAGCTTTGCCAACTTAAAACCATCGATATTAGGTAGCATAACATCAAGAATACATAAATCGAAATTATGTTTTGAAAACTCTTGTATTGCTTTTTCACCATTGCTTACCCAAACTACTGTAAACCTTTGCATTTCAAGGTAGGAGCGAAGTACGGTGCCAAAATTTATATCATCTTCTACTAAAAATATTGTATAACGTTTTTTCATTATCAGAACATTTTATTTTCGTTTGCTATTTGTCTGTTTAGAGTTAAATGCACAGTTGTTCCTTTGTTTAGCTCGCTATCAACTTCAATTTTAATTGACATTTTGTCAAGAACTAATTTAACATAACTAAGTCCTAAGCCAAAACCCTTTACGTTATGAGTGTTTCCAGTATGAGCACGATAAAACTTATCGAATATTTTTCGCACTGTATCTTTACTCATACCAATACCGTTATCGGTTATAGAAATGTAAACTAAGGAGTGGTTAACAGAAACATTAACTTCAATTAAAGGCGTTTTATTATTGTATTTCAATGAGTTGTCTAATAGATTGTAAATAGAATTTACAAAGTGATCGACATCAATTTTACATAACACAGGCTCATCAGTAATATTTAGTTCAAAACTGCCGTCAAGCTCTTTTACTCTGAGAGAAAAGCTATTACCGATGTTTTTTATAAGTGGAACAATATCAATAATTTCTGACTTTAAAATAACCTCTTCACGCTCTAACAGAGCTATTTGCAATATCTGTTCAATATGGCGATGCATTCTTGAAGTCTCCTGCCTAATTATGCCGGAAAACGCGTTCTCCGGCACGTTGTTAGACGTCATAATATTGCTTAACGCATCGGTAGCCAAATTAATTGTGGCTATTGGAGTTTTAAACTCATGCGTCATATTGTTTATAAAATCGTTTTTGATATCAGAAATCTTCTTTTGTCTATATATCAGCGTAACAGTGCGATAAAATGCAAAAATAATAAACACCAAAAACGCAATACTCAATATCAGCAGCCATTTGAGCGATTGTAATATGAATTTATTCCTATCAGGAAATTTAACAATTAATAGGGGAGATTGACCAATAACAGAGCTAGGATACAACTCTGTTTGATACTGTTCCAGTTTTGTGTTGTCAAAAAAACCAGGGGTGGAAAATACAGTCTGCTGGTTAACAGGGTCATATACTGCGTATTCTAAAGCAAAGTTTAAATTACTTATTGTCTGCTCATAAGCTATTATGCCCGATAAATCGCCAAGTATCAATCTTTCTGACAATGGTATTTTTTGCATTCTATACTCGAATTGAAGCCACTCCGAGATATTTCGCATTTTATTCTTCTGCTCGGACAGTAAAAACTCAAATTCACTAATTGTCGCCTCTAATCCCAAAGCATCTTTACGACTTTCATAATCTGTTAGTTCATTTTCCTTTAGCTCATACTGTTTTTTTATTCTTTTCAGGCTGTCAATCAACCTGTTAAGAGAGTCAATACCCGGTTGCATAACAGAGTATGATTGCCTTATACTCATAGTTGCAGAGAAAGTCATTAAAGACTCTTGTCTCTCAAAACGAGCTGATACCCTCGACAGCATGGAATAAACAACCGTATCGAATTGCTTGCGATTTTCATTTATGGCATTACGAATCCACAATATTTGGATTATAACAAAGCCAATCATTGCAATAGCAAGAAAAATAATTGTAGATCGAATAAGTTTTGTTTGCATTATATAAATCAATCTAATCAGTACAAAAATAGTGTTATTTGCACGTATTGCAGAAAATTTAAGTAAATTTTAACATACTCAATTGAATTTCAATTATATCAATTTAAAATGTTATGTTACGTAAATTACAGTTTTATATTTACGAATGTTGTATGTTTTTTTTGCATTATAGACTTACAAACAGTCATATATATTGACGGACAAACAAGTGGGCTTTGTGTTTGGTTTTTACCGGCAGTAATATGTTTAATTTAATTCAAATAAATTTTGTGATAAAATTATTTAAGGTGGCAAATCAATCATGATAAGGGAGAAGTATTAAAAATAAAACAGTATTTAAATTGTTTTTAACTTTCTATTTGTTAATTTTAGCCCTGCAAATCATAAAAAAACAAATATATGTTAAATATAGCATTGTACGGTCCACCTGGAGCGGGTAAAGGGACCCAAAGTCAGTGGCTTGTAAAAAAATATAACCTTACTTATATTTCAACAGGTGAAATACTTAGGGAAGAGATTGCAGCCAGCACTAAGTTGGGTTTATTAGCTAAAGATATAATTGAAAAAGGAGGATTAGTTTCTGATGAGATTATAGTTCAAATTATCGAAAGCAAAATCCAAAAAAATCCAAATGCAAATGGATTTCTGTTTGATGGTTTCCCCAGAACCACAGTACAGTGCTACATATTAGAGGGTTTGCTGATTAAATTAAACACTTCTCTAACATGTATGTTAAGCTTAGAAGTACCTGAGGAAGAAGTTTTTAGACGACTTAAAGAGCGAGCAAAAACTGCAAATAGAAAAGATGACACCGAAGAGGTTATTAAAGTGCGTTTAAAAGAATATTACGAAAAAACAGTACCTGTAGCAAAATATTATCAGGATAAGAATATATATTATGCAGTTGATGGAATGGGAGAGATCGAAGAAATTCAAGAACGTTTAGTTAAAGCCATAGAAAAGTCTCTCGAAAATCGCTGGATGAATATTGTTTTGCTTGGATATCCTGGTAGTGGTAAAGGAACTCAGGCTAAAAAGATGGCTGAAAAGTATAATCTTGTCTATATTTCAACAGGCAAAATGCTACGCGAAGAGATAAAAAAAGGAACCGAAATGGGAAAACTAGCTAAGCCATACGTGGACAAAGGTACAATTGCACCAGATGAATTTGCAATAAAGCTGATACAGGAAAAAATGAAATCTAATCAAAATACTAAAGGATTTATTTTCAAGGGATTTCCTCGCACAATTGTTCAAGCATATATCATTGATGGAATGTTAAGTCGCCTAGAAAGTGGTATTACAGCAGCAATTGAGATAAAAGTACCGCCATTAGTGGCAATTAAGCGTTTAGCTCTACGTAGTAAAACTGATAAAAGTCGTTTATACGATATGAGTACCGAGCTAATTGTTGAGAGACTCGAAGAGTACAAAAACAAAACAAAATTAGCTCGAGATTACTATGAAAAAAAGGGGTTATTGCGAGTTGTTGATGGCGAAGGTTCAGTCGATGAAGTTTTTGAACGTATATGTATCGAATTAGATAAAGCTCAACGTTTAGTTTTTTAGCTAAATTATAAGCTTATAATATTTGTTTTATTTTAGCTGTTCAAAATTCCTATAATTTATATTATGTTAAATTGACGTTTTGTAAATAAACGAAATAACTGTATTGATGATTATTTCGTTTATTAGAATTAATTATGTATTAAAAAAATTGATACTTCTATCCTATTGTTGTTCAGCAGCTTCAATTTTTGCATTAATAGCATCAAGTTTTTCAGCAAAACCTTCTTTTGCCCTATATCTAAAATAAATTAACTTTAATTGTTTCATTGTAACGATATCTGTAGGATCTAATTCTAGGGCTTTTTCAAAATATTCTGCTGCTTTTTTAAATTCTACAAAAGCTAATTCAGTTAATTCATCGATTTTTGCAAAATTATCTGGCGGTAAATCATTAGCTTCGTTAAACAAATCAGCACCTTTATTAAACTGCAAAACACCTAAATTAAACACAGCATCAAAGTAAACTGGGTCAATTTCCAATGCTTTTTGATAAGCTTCAAAACTTTCATCATATCGGCCAGTTTGGTCAAAGAAAGTTCCTTTTGCAAAATAATACACTTTATTATCTGGCTCAGCTTCAATAGCTTTATCCAAATACTCTAATGCTTCATCATATTGTTGAGCTTTACTATAATGGTCGATCAAAATAAGCATAAGGATTTGATTATCAGCCAATTTAGAGATTCCATCTTTCAATGTTGTTACATAATTTGCAGTATCTTTCGCATTTAAATATAAATCAGCAACTTTACGAATACAGTTGACAGGTTCATAGTTGTTTTCAGCTGATAGCTTATAATACTCTTGTGCCTTTTTTAAATTTCCAGCCCTTTCGTGAGATAAAGCTATATTATAATAGACAGCCTCTTCATTTTTGTTAATATCAGGATGATTGCCAATTTTTGCAGAAAGTTCGAAATATTCAGCTGCTTTTGAGAAATCTTCAGCTTCAAAATATTTAATCCCTTCATTAAAAGACTGAGATAAAGCAATTTTAAGATTCTGTAGTGCATTTCCAGCATAACGAGCCCTTTTGTCTTTAAATTTGATAGAATTTTCATAACTCAATGCTGCTTCTTTCAATGGAAATGGGTGTATTTCCTTGTGTTCGGGATTTGTGGACTGAAAAATATTTTGAAGAATTAATCCACGGTAATACCACGCTTTTTCATTCTCCTTAGTTTCGACATGTTCCACAGCTTCATCAATAGCCTTTAAGGCTCTTTCATATTGTGTTTGTCCAGGCTTAATACCTAAGTTATAGGCAGTTATAACATTGCGATTTTGTGCGTTCACAAATGTAACAACCCCTGCAAACAGACCAATTAAAACAAGTTTCTTCATTGTAATATTCATTTTTAGATTCAACGGTTATTATTTTGATTTATTATTCAATGTATTAGTTTTCATTATCAATATTGTAGCTGTCAACATCATTCATTATCAACATCATCGTCGCCACTATTTATCTCATAATATTCATTCTCGTTAATTTCGTCATCTTCGTCTGTTGTATCAACGTATGTTACAGCAGCAATTTGGTCATCATCTTTCAAATTAATTAATATAACTCCCTGTGCTGCTCTACCTATTTGTCTGATTGAATCTACAGCAATCCTGATTGTTAGACCTTTACGAGTAATTATCATCAAATCATCGGTATCAACAACACCTTTAAGTGCTATCATTTTACCGGTTTTTTCGGTTACATTAAGAGTTTTAACTCCTTTTCCACCCCGTTTAGTTATTCTGTAATCAGCAATGGATGAACGTTTACCATAACCGTTTTCAGAAACCACCAAAATATCTTCTGACTCGTTTTCAACAGCAATCATACCAACAACAAAATCTCCTTTTGATAGTGTGATTCCCTTAACGCCTATAGAGTTTCTTCCTACAGCACGTACATCATTTTCGTTAAATCTTATAGCTTTGCCTGAGTGAACACCCATAATAATTTCGCTATTTCCGTTAGTTAGCTTAACGTCAATAAGTTTGTCTGTGTCTCGTATAGATATGGCAATTATACCGTTTTGTCGAGGTCTGCTATACTCTTCTAAAAGAGTTTTCTTAATAATCCCCTCACGGGTAGCCATTATCAAATAATGAGAATTGATAAACTCTTCATCTTTCAAATCTTTAATGTTGATATAGGAACGAACAGAATCGTCTTGTTCTATATTTAAAACGTTTTGTATGGCTCGTCCTTTACTGGTTCTGGTCCCTTCTGGTATATCATAAACTTTTAGCCAGAAGCATTTTCCTTTTTCGGTAAAAAGTAGCAGAGTATTGTGCATTGAGGCCACGTAAATATGCTCAATAAAGTCTTCATCACGTGTTGTACTTCCTTTTGCACCAACTCCTCCCCGACCTTGACTTCTGTAGTCTGCTAATGGTGTTCGTTTTATGTAACCAAGATTAGATATGGTAATAACCATATCCTCATCAGCATAAAAGTCTTCAGGATTGAACTCTTCTGCATTTAGAACTATCTCGGTGCGTCTTTCATCACCATATTTATCTTTTATCTCTATCAATTCATTGGCTATTATCTCCATTCGCATTCCTTCATCAGCAAGTACGCGTTTGTAATAATCAATACGTTCTAATAGCTCATTATACTCACTTCTTAATTTATCTTGCTCTAGTCCAGTTAGTTGTCCTAAGCGCATTTCAACAATTGCGTGAGATTGCTCTTGCGATAGAGAAAACCTCTCCATTAAACGCGTTCTAGCCTGATCACGATTATCAGATGATTTAATAATTTCAATTACCTCGTCAATGTTGTCCGAAGCAATTATCAGACCCTCTAAAATATGGGCTCTTTTTTCGGCTTGTTCAAGCTCATACTCTATTCTACGTATAGTAACATCGTGACGATGTTCAATAAAGCACTTTATTAAATCTCTTAAGTTTAACTGTTGAGGTTTTCCATTAACTAAGGCAATGTTATTTGTACTAAATGTGCTTTGTAAAGATGTGTACTTATACAAATTGTTCAAAACAACATTCGCAATAGCATCACGCTTAATATCATACACAATCCGCATTCCATCCCTATCCGATTCATCATTTACATTGCTAATACCTTCTATTTTCTTTTCAGCAATCAAATCGGCGGTTCTCATTATCATATCGGCTTTGTTTACCATGTATGGTATTTCGGTGACTACAATTTTCTCATGTCCTTTTTCATCAGTCTCTATTATGGCTTTTCCTCGCATTACGATTCTGCCACGTCCTGTCTCTAAAGATTCTTTAACTCCACTATAACCGTAAATAATACCACCACCCGGGAAATCGGGTCCTTTAACATATTTACAAAGCTCTTCTACTGTTATATCTCTATTTTTAATGTATTCTAGGCAAGCATCTATTACTTCGGAAAGGTTGTGCGGAGCCATGTTTGTAGCCATTCCAACGGCGATACCCGAAACACCATTAACTAAAAGATTAGGAATTTTGGAGGGCAGTACAGTTGGTTCTTTCAGCGAGTCGTCAAAATTTAGCGTAAAATCGACAGTATTCTTGTCGATATCAGCTAACATCTCCTCAGTAATTTTGGTCATACGGGCTTCTGTATATCGCATTGCTGCTGGCGAATCGCCGTCAACAGAGCCGAAGTTCCCATGACCATCAACCATGGTATATCTCAATGACCAATCTTGTGCCATTCTAACCATAGCATTATATACAGATGAATCGCCATGTGGGTGATATTTACCAAGCACCTCTCCCACTATACGTGCCGATTTTTTATGGGGTTTTGTTGGACTTAACCCTAACTCATTCATTCCATAAAGTATCCGTCTGTGAACAGGTTTAAGTCCGTCTCTAACATCTGGCAATGCACGTGAAACAATTACCGACATCGAATAATCGATATAGGAACTCTTCATCTCATCTTCGATGTTAATTCTAATAATATTTTCTCCTTCTGTCATTTTAATTATTTAACAACTGTTTTTAAGAAGACAAATTTACAAAAAATGCCGACATAATGTTGATAAACTCATGCAAACTTTATCAACATTTTATTGTTAATAAATTTACATTAAATGTTACATTTATCCAAGAATATCATGATAAATAAAGCAATAACAACTTTAAAGTTTGCGTTTTAGCATACTGAATATTAAGCACATAGCATCAATATCGATGTTTGAAAAAATAATACAAAAACATAGTTCCAAATGGTATGATTTGAGTATTACCATAAAAAAGGCGATACTTAATAAAATAAAATCACATTTTTTTTGTTGAAAAGTTAATAATATTTAATGCAATCTTAATTTGCCAGGATCTTAATATATATATTATCTTTACGCAGTTAATGAGCTGTACTTAATTGTGGAGATATTATTACATAGCGTCTCTGAAGAATAATAATAAACATATGAATGCAAAATTTTCACAACAGATTAAAGACATTATTGCATATAGTCGCGAAGAAGCAATTCGCTTAGGTAACGAAATTTTAGAAACCGACCATCTTTTTTTAGGGATGTTGCGTGAAGGTCGCGGAATGGCAATAGACACTCTTGTAAGTTTGGGTGTTGACCTTCTGTTTGTTCGCAAAAAAATTGAGTTTGAGCTTAAAGAGGAACAAATCCTTGACAAATCTAAACAAGACGATTTACCCTTTAAAAATAGTGCAGCAAGAGTACTTAGATTAGTTGCACTTGAAGCTCGTGCTTTAAATAGTAATACCATTGAATCAGAGCATCTTATGTTAGCGATAATGCGAGATGAAACCAGTCGTATTGTATCATTATTAGGTGATGAAAATGTTGATTATGATCTGTTAAAAGATAGAATTATCAACCAACCCTATAACAAAATGGACGATCCATACGATAGTACTGGTGATGACGATGATTCAGATGAGCGAAGCGATCTCCCCTCCGGCTCTTCTAAATCAAATTCAGATACACCTGTACTAGATAACTTTGGAATTGATTTAACGAAAGCAGCCGAGGAAAACAGATTAGACCCTGTTGTTGGACGTGAGGTCGAGATTGAAAGGTTAGCTCAAATACTTAGCCGTAGAAAAAAAAACAATCCTGTTCTTATTGGCGAGCCCGGCGTGGGTAAATCAGCAATTGTTGAGGGAATGGCAATACGCATTGTAAAAAGGCAAGTGTCTCGGGTTCTTTTCAATAAACGAGTTATAACACTCGATTTAGCGTCAATTGTAGCAGGAACCAAATATCGTGGACAATTTGAAGAGCGTATTAAGGCAATTCTAAATGAGTTGTCAAAAACTACAAACGTTATTTTGTTTATTGATGAAATACACACTATCGTTGGCGCAGGTGGTGCTGCTGGCTCCCTTGATGCTGCAAATATGTTAAAACCAGCTCTCGCAAGAGGAGAAATTCAATGTATTGGAGCTACAACACTTGATGAATACCGTCAGCATATAGAGAAAGATGGTGCATTGGAAAGACGATTTCAAAAAGTAATGGTAGAACCCACCAGTCCCGAAGAGACACTACACATACTTAACCAAATAAAGCCCAAATACGAAGACCACCATAACGTAATCTATACTGATAAAGCTTTAGAGGCATGTGTTAAACTCTCTTTAAGATATATTTCTGACCGACATCTGCCTGATAAAGCTATTGACGCATTAGATGAGGCAGGTTCAAGAATACATATTTCTAATATCAATGTTCCTGAAAATATAATTAAACTTGAGAGTGAGATAGAACGTACTAAAGAGCTTAAAATAAAAGCTGTACATGACCAAGACTTTGAAAAAGCAGCTAATTTTCGAGACGAGGAACGAAAGTTTATTGATGCACTTGAAAAGGCAAAACTTCAGTGGGAAAAGGATTTAACGCAACAGCGTGAAGTAGTTGATGAAGACGATATAGCCGAAGTTATCGCAATGATGACCGGTGTCCCGGTACGTAGGATTGCTCAAGCAGAGAGTCAAAGGCTTTTAAATATGGCAGAAGAGCTAGAAGGTAGCGTCATTGGACAATCAGAAGCCATTGAGAAAATTGTAAAATCGATCCAACGAAACAGAGCCGGATTGAAAGATCCAAATAAACCGATAGGTACATTTGTGTTTTTAGGACCAACAGGCGTTGGTAAAACACAGTTGGCTAAAGTATTAGCAGAGTACCTTTTCGATTCGTCAGATGCCCTTATACGCGTTGATATGAGCGAATATATGGAGAAATTCGCCGTCTCTAGACTTGTAGGAGCACCTCCGGGGTATGTTGGCTATGAAGAAGGCGGTCAGCTAACGGAAAAAGTAAGACGTAAACCATATAGCGTTGTTCTACTCGATGAAATAGAGAAAGCACACCCCGATGTCTTTCACATTCTGCTTCAAGTACTTGACGAAGGACGCTTGACAGACAGTTTTGGTCGTAGAGTTGATTTTAGAAACACATTAATTATTATGACATCGAATATTGGGAGCCGTCAGTTGAAAGATTTTGGCGATGGGATTGGCTTTGCCACATCAGCCAGAGAGCAAGGTGCTGCCGATCATGCAAAAGGTGTTATAGAAAAAGCCCTAAAAAGAGCATTCGCTCCTGAGTTTCTAAACCGTATTGATGATATTATTATATTCAATCCGTTGAGTAAAGATGATATATTTAAAATCATTGATATTGAGTTAAGAGGCTTATATAAAAGAGTTTCTGAAATGGGATATAAAATAGAGATGACAGATGAAGCAAAAGATTTTATTGCTGAAAAAGGATTTGATCCCAATTTTGGTGCTCGACCACTAAAAAGAGCTCTTCAGAAATATCTTGAAGACGAAATGGCAGAAGCAATTTTAAAAACTCAAGTTTCTGAAGGAGACACAATATTCGTGGAATACAACAAAGACAAAGAGCCTGATAAAGTGATAGTTACAGTAAAAAAGGCTATTTAAGTAAATCTTTTAATCTAATATTTGCATATCTACGGTTAATCCGCTATGAATTAGCGTAGTATATACAGTTATATAAAGTGTAACTTTAACAATTAAAAAATGAAAAATAAACCTACTCTATTGATATTAGCTGGGGGATTAGCAAGTCGTTATGGTGCTATTAAACAAATGGAATCAGTTGGACCATCAGGCGAATCAATTTTAGATTATTCTGTTTATGATGCCATAAGAGAAGGTTTTGGAAAAGTGGTATTTGTTGTAAACAAAACCATTGAAAATGATTTTAAAGAGAAATATGACAAGATTTTTGTAGGTAGAATTGATACAGAATATGTAATTCAAAGTCTTGACGATTTGCCTAAAGGTTTTCACAGCCCTTCTGATAGAGTAAAACCCTGGGGAACCGGACATGCTGTTAGGGCTGCTCGCAACGCAATCAACACCCCTTTTGTAGTTATTAATGCCGATGACTTTTACGGAAGAGAATCATATGCTGCAATCAGCAAATTCATTGCAAACAACCATTCAAATTATGCAATGTACGCATATAAACTTGGTAACACTCTTTCAAAACATGGTACAGTTAGTCGAGGTGTTTGTGAAGTGGAAAATGGTTTTCTCACAGAAATTAACGAAAATACATCCATTAGCAGGGTAAATGAGAGTACTATAAGATCTGATCAAAATAGCTCATTATCAAATGAAACACTTGTATCAATGAACTTTTGGGTTTTTAGACCCGATGTTTTTCCAATTATTGAACAGTTATTCAGCGAGTTTATTAGCAAAAACCATAATAGCCTGACAGCTGAATTTTATATCCCATCGGTTGTCCAATACGTAATTGACAAAAATATACGTCCTATTTCAGTACTTTCTGGGAGTTCGCCATGGTTTGGAATGACCTATAAATCAGACAGAGACGAAACACGTAATTCAATTAGTAGTTTAATTCTGAAAGGGATTTATCCTCAAAGTCTTTGGAAAATCAATTAAAAATTATTATAGAAACGTCATATTATGGCGTCTCTATCCTACAAAAAAAACAAAGCCACTTCACAATATTGTTTAGTGGCTTTTTTGTGACCTCGAAGGGACTCGAACCCCAAACCTTCTGATCCGTAGTCAGATGCTCTATCCAATTGAGCTACGAGGCCATTTGCGGATGCAAAAGTAGTAATAAATACTAATTTTGCAATAGAAAACTGTGTTTTTTCGCTTTTAATCTTGATAATCTCGTCTTAACTGATCGTACTCATCGTCAAATATATTTTTGTTCTCTTTGGTTATTAAATGGTTACCTTTTACAATATCAAACCAAGCTTGATTTAATATTTCGCCTGGCATATCGCTGTGTACTAATTCGTACTCACTTGTACCAAAGTCAACAAGACTAAACACGAATCTTCGATTGTTTTTATCATTAATTTTGTAAAAATGCCATATTTCATAGGGTTGGAAGAAAGCCATATTACTTCTTTTAATTATCTGGTTTGGACTACCGTACTGTAGATAAACTCTTCCTCTGTCGCTCATATAACCTCTTTTAATTTGAGTTCCGTACAGTTTATCAACCAACTCTACTTGTTTACGGTATATTTCCCACTCACTCTCGGGAGCAATAGAATTTCTTGTCTCCCAAAAATTTATGAAAAATTGCTGCATTATCTTTAAATCTTTGGCTGAAAAATCGGTATCGATAAAGCTACGCTCTACGTTTCCGGCTATTGGATATAAACTTTTAATATGGGCTCCTAGTTCGTGTACAGTCGAATATTTTTCAACCCAAGAATCTTTAGTCTCAACATTTGCATAACTTGTTGGAGTATCCATTGGTTTATTGCTGCTACGTTGAAAAAAGTGTTTCTTTGTTAATAAAACCTCGTTGTTTTTATCGCATACCTCAATTTCTAAATTATAATTCCCAGAAGGTAAATCAGAGATATTTACAGATTTTGTAAGAACAACAATAGGCGCCGCTTTTCTTCGATCAAGAGTAATTGTTTTTTCGAACATCCTGCGGCTCGGAACAGACGTAACGAAGTATCTGATTAAGAAATCGTTGCCTGCTCCTACTTCTTTGTCAATATTGTATAGTTCGGAGTAAAACGTAATAGAATTCACACTGTTTGGATAAAAATTACTTACATAAGGTATTACATCATATCCGCTTTTGGTATATTTTGTAATTGTTTCAGTTGGTATAAATCTCTCAGCGGGCTCAATGCCACTAATGGCAGGCTCATTTCCCGAGATAGATATAGTTAATATATCTTTATAATCAAATGATAAGCTGTCAGGAGAGAAATTATCCTTAACTAATAGTTGAAAATTATAAGATCCTGCAGGTAGAGGTATTCTTTGCAGATCAATAAACGCTCCGGGAAGACCAGCAAATGATGTATCAACCTCGGGGCTTGAAATATTATATTTTCTATACTCTTTAACGACATCGTCCGCTGTGAATATCATTGTTACTTCAACTGACGCTTGTAACTTATTGTTTGAGTTGATTTTATACGCAACCGAATTTGGTACAATTGCCATATATGTTTCGAGATATGTGCCTACAGTTGGCGCGTAAAATTGTGCATGATGGAAATATGCTTTTATTCCATAGCTTGATAATTGGAATAAAATTATTAAAATGGATAAAAGAAGTAATCTCTTCATAATGCTTTGTTTTTTCTGTTTTAAGTATTAAATAACCTTATGCTGAGCAAAAATAGATATTTATAATTTAGTTTTACTAATTATCCGTTGTTATATGATTTATTTTACGTCAGGCGACATATATTTCATGGTATATGATAATAATTCTTCAAATATATTGGCATTTGTTGCTAATATTTCCTGACCGTAAATATAGTTATTTCCACCCGAAAAATCAGAAATCTTCCCTCCTGCTCGTTCTATGATAAACGCTCCTGCTGCAACATCCCAAGGGCTTAGGCTATACTCAAAAAAACCTTCAAATCTACCACATGCAACATAAGCTAAATCGGTTGCAGCACTCCCCAGTCGTCGCAAACCATGACTTACATGCATAAACTCTTTCATAAGATTCATGTATTGCTCCATTCTGTCGTAATCGTAGTATGGGAAACCTGTGGCTAACAGCGAATCTTTTACATGTTTGATTTTCGATACGCTAATTTGCTTATTATTCATGTACGCCTTGTCGTTTTTTGAGGCATAAAAAACCTCGTTAAGACCAACTTCGTGAATAACACCTAATACAGGCTTATTATTATGCATTAGAGCGATGCTAATTGCTACTGGGTATAATGAGTGTATATAATTCGTTGTGCCGTCTAATGGGTCTATTATCCATAAAAATTCGCTGTTTTTATTGCTTTCACCGCTCTCTTCAGCAAGAAAGCCAGAATTTGGAACAATTTTACTTAATGATTCAAGCAAAAGATGCTCCGCATTTTTATCAACATGTGTTACAAAACTGTTATGCGATTTGACTTCAAATACCTCATTGCTAAACTTATTTCGCTCATTTTTAATGTAGTTAGCAGTTTTATCTGTTATTGCAAGAGTTTGTTTTAAAATATCGTTATAATTCATTTTTTGATGATTTTAGACACAAAACTAATAGTAAACTGAAGATTACAGGCAAAATAACTCTTTTTATTATCAACAATTAACAACTTGCCCGATAAAATGTTGTTTATCAGTATCGTATTTTATAAGCTTTACAGGCAATATTTCATTGATATAGTTTTCGTTATATGGAACAACAACCTTTAAGTAATTATCCGTAAAACCCTCAATCATAGTTCTTTTCTTACCTTTTTCAAACAAAACATTTCGCACTTTCGATTCAAACTGCTTGCAAAAAACATAGTTGTATCTCTTTGCTTTTTCATGCAGTATTGAGCTTCTATCTCTTCTAATATATTTTGGAACCTGTTGCATCTTTATTGCCGCAGTATCTTGACGTTCAGAGTATGTGAATATATGTAATTCAGATGGTGCAAATGAGTCAATAAATTCAATTGTTTGTTGAAAGTCTTGTTCTGTCTCTTCAGGAACTCCAACAATAATATCTATAGCTATATATGCATCTGGTATTAAATTTCTTATAGTATCTATTTTTTCTTTAAAAAGTTGCGTATCATACCTACGTCTCATTGATTTTAACAGCTTGTCCACACCACACTGTAACGGTATATGAAAATGAGGCATTATAATATTACTCTCTGCAGCTAATTCAATTATTCTATCCTCAAGTAAATTTGGCTCTATTGAAGATAGTCTAAGCCTTTGCAGTCCTTTTACATCATGGAATGCTTTCAACAAATCGTAGAATGTTTCGCCATTTTTTCTACCAAAATCGCCTATATTAACTCCGGTAAGAACAATTTCTTTAACACCTTTATTTACAATGATATTAGCCTCTTTAATTACACTTTTAATTGAATTACTACGGCTTAATCCTCGAGCTTTAGGTATTGTGCAGTAACTACAAAAATAGTCACATCCATCTTGAATTTTCAGAAATGTTCTTGTTCTATCATCAAACGACCATGCTGTTTGAAAACAGTTTAGTTCATTGTAGTCACATCTACTTAAAGCTGTTGTGTTGTTTTCCACATACTCAAGAACCTTATGTTTATCATTATTACTCAACACAATATCAACCCCATTAATTGCCATTATTTGCTCTGGTTTTAGTTGTGCAAAACATCCGACTACTACAATCTTAGCTTCGGGATTTTGCTTAATAGCTTTGTTTATTACGTATTTACATTTTTTTTCAGCTATTTCTGTAACGCTACATGTGTTGATAACGTAAATATCAGCTTTTTCGTTAAAATTCACTTTTATATAACCCGCATCAACAAAAGATCTTGCTATTGTCGATGTCTCTGAAAAATTCAGTTTACAACCAAGCGTATTAAAAGCTACTCTTTTATAGGTTTGCATTTTATTATTTTTATAAAACTATATAAACTGGTTAATTAGTATGTGTTGTAGCTTTGAATTATAAGCGAGTGAAAATTAAAACTACAAAATTACCATAATTCACATAAAAATGCATATTTTTGTATAGTTGTTAATCAGTTAAATTACTGAATAGAATAACAAGGGAATATTAATATTTTCAAAATTACTTTTATGAATATTTTTGTAGCTAACCTTAATCCAAAGACTACTGGAGAAGATCTCAACAAATTGTTTAGCAATTATGGCACAGTGGCTTCTGCAAAAGTTATTTTTGACAGAGAGACAGGCAATTCAAAGCGATATGGTTTTGTGGAAATGCCTGATGAAAACGAGGCTAAAAAAGCTATTGAGGCTTTAAACGAATCTGAATTAGAAAACAACAAAATTGTTGTTAGAGAGTCAGTTCCTGGTCCTCCAAAACCCAAAACAAAGCGCCCATTTGATCCAAATAGACGAACTGAAAAACAGTAGTTTTTGAATAACTGCTATGTGCTTTGTTTGTTCAAATGCGAGTGAGCCGTTGAGAAATACAGCTCCCGTCTCTGCGTTCACATTTTTCAAATTCAGCCATTTTACGATTAATATATTTAAAGATCAAATAAATTAGCAGCTCAAATTTTGTTGATAATTCCTCAAACATCTCTTTGCAATAATCGACAACAAAGAACGAAACAGCAAAATGAGAATTATAAAGGAAATAATAAAGGATATTAGGTTTTGGATACTACTCCTTTTTATAGTAAGATTGATTGGAATTTCAAATCCACCACTGGAAGTAGGACACAATTGGAGACAAACCACAGTGACAATGGTTTCAAGAAACTTTCTTGAAATCGATAATAATATACTTTACCCTCGAATTGATATTGCTGGGGAAAAAACAGGTATAACTGGGATGGAGTTTCCATTACTTAATTACACGATTTACATTGTGTCTAAAGTTTTTGGCTATCAACATTGGTTTGGCAGATTAATTAATTTACTAATCTCTAGTTTCGGACTATGGTTTTTCTACAGATTAATCCGTAAATATTTTACGGAACAAGTTGCCTTTTTTTCAACAATAATCCTGGCAGTTTCGATATGGTTTCAGTTTTCGAGAAAAATTATGCCCGATACTTTTTCTATGTCAATGATCATAGCAAGTATCTATTTTGGAAGCAATTATTTGGACAGTACTATACGAAAGTATAGTTTAATGCAATTAACAATTTACACAATCTTAATGTCGTTAGGGATATTATCAAAACTACCTTCAGGGTTCTTGCTTGTGGTTTTTTTAATATTTTTTTTCGATAAAACTATTCCAATAAAAAGAAAAATAATTTTCTCTATTTTTTCATTAATTGGAATATTACCACCTGTTATTTGGTATTATCATTGGGTTCCGTACCTTGTTGATCAGTACGAGTTTTGGCACTTTTTTATGGGAAAAAGTTTTGCACAAGGATTTAGAGAAATAGTACAGAATTTGAATGAAACCCTTAGTAAATTTTACGATACTGCATTAAAGTTTATCGGATTTGGTGTTTTTACATATGGATTGGTGTACTCATTTGTAAAGAAAGATTTAAAAATTTGTATTTTGTTTGTTTTAACATTTATCAGTTTTTCCGTTATAATATTTAAAGCAGGGTTCACATTCTCACACCATAATTACTACATTATTCCTTTTGTACCGATAATGGCTCTTATAGCAGGATATGGTTTATCTAAAATTAAACACTCTAAAGTTGCTGTAATAATACTTATTGCGATATCTATTGAAGGTATTGCCAATCAACTATATGATTTTAGAATTAAAGAGCATGACAAGAAGATTGTCAATCTTGAAAAAGATCTTGATAGCGTTTCCCATAGAGATGATTTGATTTTAATTAACAGTGGTAACTTCCCCACTCCAATGTATTTTGCCCACAGAAAAGGATGGGTTGTTACAAACGAACAAATTGAAGATGGAAACTATATCAAATCACTAAAAATTAAGGGGTTAAAGTATATTGTTATTTTGAAAAGAAGCTTTGGTTCCGAAATTTTATTAACTCAATATAAAAAGGTTTTAGAAAATGATGATTATTGCATATATGAGTTATAAACCATTGATAAAAGTGTTCTAAAGTACTAATTGTTGTTAACAACTTACAATTAGTAACATATTTAGAATCCACTTTTTAAAGACCTATAGTTGAAGTAATAGTTAAAGTTTTAATTAAAAATTATTTCTGTCGTTTTCTTTCTAAAAACCAGTATTCTTCAAGGAATCTATAAGGGCATTAATCTTTTGTGCAGTTGGTTTTGAAACAGGTGCAAGTGGACTTCTTAATATATTGTTAATCAGCCCCATGTTAGACATTGCTTGTTTAATTCCGGAAGGATTGCCGTCTTCAAAAATCGCCATTATCAACGGTAACAGTTTATAATGAATGGTTTTTGCATCTTCAAATTTTCCATCTAAAAGATTGTGAACCATATCGGCAAACTGTTTTGGATATGCATTCCCAATTACAGATATAACACCGTTTGCTCCTGCAGCAATAAGCGGATATGCAATTGCATCATCACCTGATATTACCTGAAAGCCTTTAGGACGCTGTCTTATTATCTCCATTATTTGTGTCATTATGCCAGAAGCCTCTTTTATAGCCACAATATTTTTAAAGTTGTTAGCCAATTCGAGCGTAGTTGCAGGCAATAGATTTACTGAAGTTCTACCAGGCACATTGTACAGTATAACAGGCTTATCTGTTGATTGAGCTATTTGTTTATAGTGTTCATAAAGGCCTTTTTGTGAAGGCTTATTGTAATAAGGTGTAACAGACAGAATACCCCATATTTCTTTGGGCATGCTTTTTATATCGTCAATAACTGTTTTGGTGTTATAGCCTCCTGCTCCTACTATAACGGGTTTTCGGTTATCATTTATTTCCAAAATTAGATTTATTACAGCCTGTTTCTCCTCTTTAGATAAGGTGGGTGTTTCGCTCGTGGTTCCAAACGCTACCAAATAATCGATACCGGAATTTATTTGATTGTCAATATGTGCTGAAAGTGATTTAAAATCAATACTTCCATCCTTTCTAAAGGGTGTTATTAGTGCAGTGCCTATACCAAAGTTATTTAAGAATGCCATCTCTATGCCTCCTATTAAAGTAATAGTTTATTTAGTTTTGATAATATCAAGATAGTGAATCAGTTGTTGTAAATATTCATTGTAATTATTTTTTGTTGATTCGATAAGTAAAGTTGCCCATTTATTATTCTCACTGAACGGCGCTACTATTGTTTTAGCTTTACTTAGCGTAGCAATCCATTGAGAGTGAAAACTGTTGTCAAAATCGACAACAACCATTAAATCCGCCTGTTTTGAAATAAAGTTGGTATAAACCTCTTCTTTTGGCTTTCCATACCAATTAAGTTGTTTACGACAAAAATATTTTATCCCTTTTCTGTTTTGAAAACCTGGAGCCATTTTTTTTGCATCAACATAAATCAATACTTCAACAGATTTGCCTTCATCCAACAGGAAGTGGACAAATTTCGATACGATATCGGCTTGCGTATCATCTATTCTGTTGAAGAGTATTTGTACTTGATTAACGTCTTTATAGTTAATAAAACCACGCTCAATGGGCTTTTTCAGAGCCTTTTTGAGCGACATCTCTCTAAATTTCTTTTTTATTGTTTTTAAGGCACTCACACTATGCTAATTTTCCGTGACACTGTTTAAATTTTTTACCGCTTCCACATGGACAAGGATCGTTTCTTCCAACACGTGGTTCAGCTTTTGCAGGTCCTTGTGGTTTTTGTTGAGCTAAATCACTACGACCAGTTTTCATCTGACTGTGATCAGTTCTACGTTGCTCTCCCTGCTTGAAATTCTGGGCATTTTGACTCGGTATATATGCTTTCAGTAATATGGAAGTTACGTCATGATTAACTTTATCGAGCAATTTTTTGAAAAGATCAAACGATTCAAATTTATATACCAACAATGGGTCTTTCTGTTCGTATGACGCACTTTGTACAGACGTTTTCAAATCATCCATTTCACGTAAGTGCTCTTTCCATGTCTCGTCGATGATTAGAAGCGAAATAAATTTCTCAATAGAGCGCATTATCTCAGCTCCTTTTGTTTTATACGATTTTTCTAAATTGGTAATAACCTGATACACTCTATATCCATCGGTTATTGGGATGACAATATTTTTGTACTGTTCGCCCTGTTTTTCATAGACGTCTGAAATAACAGGCAACACTTGCGCTATTAATTGTTCCTGCTTTCTATTGTATTTTTCGGTTACCGATTTGAATATTTTTGATATTATCTCCTCATCGTCTGCCTTTTTAAAGAAGCTTTCATCGAATGGGGGCTCTATTGTAAGGTGTCGCATTAATTCAAAGCGGAATGTATCGAAGTCGGAGTCATCAATGTATGTATCGACAAACTCTTCACATACAGCACTCATCATTCCTATTGTATCGGATTGTATTCTTTCTCCGAACAGTGAATGTCGACGTTTTTTATAAACAACTTCACGTTGAGAGTTCATCACATCATCGTATTCAAGCAAACGTTTTCTTATTCCGAAATTGTTCTCCTCAACTTTTTTCTGTGCTCGCTCAATTGATTTAGTAATCATGCTGTGTTGGATTACTTCGCCCTCTTTTAATCCAAGTCTGTCCATCATTCGGGCAATACGGTCTGACCCAAAAAGACGCATCAGATCATCTTCGAGTGATACAAAAAACTGTGATGAACCCGGGTCACCTTGACGCCCTGAACGACCACGTAGCTGACGGTCAACACGCCGCGATTCGTGTCGTTCTGTACCAATTATCGCCAACCCTCCTGCCTCTTTTACCGCATCAGAGAGTTTAATGTCAGTACCACGACCTGCCATGTTGGTAGCAATGGTAACTGTTTTTGAGTGTCCAGCTTCAGCAACAATATCAGCTTCTCGTTGGTGCAACTTAGCATTCAAAACGTTGTGTTTAATACCTCTAAGTTTAAGCATACGGCTTAATAACTCAGAAACCTCAACCGATGTGGTACCAACTAATATAGGACGACCTGCGTCGCGAAGTCTTACAATCTCTTCTATGACCGCGTTGTATTTCTCGCGTTTTGTTTTATAAACCAAATCTTCGTGGTCTTCCCTTACAATCGGTCTATTAGTTGGTATAACAACAACATCTAATTTATAAATATCCCACAACTCTCCTGCTTCTGTTTCTGCTGTACCTGTCATACCAGCGAGTTTGAGGTACATTCTAAAGTAGTTTTGCAGCGTAATTGTGGCAAATGTTTGTGTGGCAGCCTCAACTTTAACATTCTCTTTTGCCTCGATAGCTTGGTGTAATCCGTCGCTATATCGGCGCCCCTCCATAATACGTCCAGTTTGTTCGTCAACAATTTTAATTTTGTTGTCCATTAAAACGTATTCGACATCTTTTTCAAACAACGAGTATGCTTTAAGTAACTGATTAACAGTATGTACACGTTCAGATTTTATACTGTAATCTTGAATTATCTGATCTTTCTTAACACTCTTCTCTTCCGGGCTAAGCTCCAAATTATCAAGCTCCGCCAATTCCGACCCAACATCAGGAAGCACAAAGAACTTGGTGTCTGAGACCAAATTACTCATATAGTCTATTCCCTTGTCAGTCAAATCAATAGAATTAATTTTTTCGTCAATAACAAAGTAGAGTTCATCAGTTGCTATATGCATGTTTTTATTGTTTTCTTGCATATAGAAGTTCTCAGTTTTAAGTAATAGGGCTTTTGTGCCTTGTTCTGACAAATATTTTATCAAAGGATTATACTTTGGCAATCCTTTAAAAGCTCTAAGTAGCAATAGACCACCCTTATCTTCGTCACCTTCTGATATAAGCTTTCTCGCATCTGCAAGTATTTGGGTAACTAAATTGCGTTGAACGTTGTAAAGCTTTTCAACATAGGGTTTAAACTCGTTGAACAGCTGATCTTCGCCCTTAGGAACAGGACCTGAGATAATAAGTGGTGTTCTGGCATCATCGATTAACACAGAGTCAACCTCGTCAACTATTGCGTAATTGTGCTTACGCTGCACCAATTCTTCGGGACTAAGTGCCATATTGTCACGAAGGTAGTCAAAGCCGAACTCATTGTTTGTACCAAATGTTATATCGCATTCGTATGCTTTGCGTCTATCTAAGGTATTTGGTTGATGATTATCAATACAATCAACCGATAGTCCGTGGAACATATATAATGGCCCCATCCACTCCGAGTCACGTTTGGCAAGGTAGTCGTTAACTGTAACTACGTGAACTCCCTGCCCCGACAGCGCATTTAAGAATACCGGCAGCGTTGCAACAAGGGTTTTTCCCTCACCTGTAGCCATCTCGGCAATCTTACCTTTATGCAACGCAACTCCACCAATTAATTGTACGTCGTAATGTACCATTTCCCATTTCTGAAGATTGCCTCCTGCACTCCACTCATTAAAGTATATAGCTTTATCACCCTCAATTTCAACAAAATCTTTGGTAGTTGCCAAATCCCTATCGAATTGAGTTGCTGTAACAACAATTTTATCATTTTCTTTAAATCTACGTGCAGTATCTTTTATAATTGCAAAAGCCTCAGGCAGAGCCTCATCTAATGCAACTTTATATTTATTGTCGATAGTTTTGGATAACTCGTCAATACGATTAAAAAGTTTTTCACGATCATCTATCGAAAGAGTGTGATCTTCCAATTCCAATCTCAGCTGAGATATTTCATCTTTTTCTGTTTTAACATGTTCGTTAATTTTATTTCTGAGTGATTGTGATCTTTCGCGCAATTCATCGTTAGAAAGCCCTGTAAGCGTTTCATACACCTCTTTTATTTTTTCAACGTAAGGTGCAATCTCCTCTAAGTCGCGTTTTGCTTTTGAACCGATAAAAAATCCAATAATTTTATTAATTACGCTCATATTTGTGCTTAAATTTATGTTTATCTTTACTATATTTATGGTTGCATTGGTATAATCGGGCAAAACAAAAGTCCCTTCTAAAGGTTACCTAAAATGCAATACATTTTCGTGATTTTTTCAACCGACTAAATTAGTAATAATAGCTGTATTTGAGAATAAATAATTAAAAAATCAATTAACAATTAATAATCATTAATCAATAATTGGTGATTAACAGAATGAAAATCACAACAATGTATAAACGCCATAATATTACATATCTACTTAAAAATAATAAAATTTGCACCTAACCGTCATTCCTACGTCTTCTCTATTTTGAAAATTTTAGACAAAATATTTAATTTGGCACAATATTTGTAAGATATATTTTTCTACGCATAATCCCTGTTTTTCACCTTTTATTAAATGTAATTGGGATATTATAAACAAATCCTGTAAGCTTTTACACGTGTTTTTATTGATTTTAACAGATCGATATCAACATTGAAGAAATCAAAGGCAAAGGACAACAATGAAAAACTCATGTCATTGTTGTATCCATATGCCGAGGTTCTTCGAGATATCTAAAACACTTAAAATCAATTGTATGAAAGCAAACAAAAACAGGAAAAGTGCTGAAAACCAGAAAAATGAATCTGTTCGCTGGAACATGACGGAACATCTTATTTTCCCTCTACATCCCGGAGCTCTATTCACGGATGATAGAATAACCCGTGTTGTCATAATTGAAATTATCAAAGACCTTGATAACGGAAAGTTTGCAGAACTTGACTTTTTAGATGGTCACACCGTGGCAAATAATTTCATTATGGCAAATGAGCTAAATAATTATTATGAGTGTCGTGCAAAAGGAGATTGCTCCTTTGTCCCTAGTTTATTTTTTGAAAACTAATATGAAACGAGCCTTTAAACAAGGCTCTTTTTTTGCTTATTATTTGAGCATACCATGTTATAAACTCTAAAACACATCCTATTTATTAAAGATAAACGCCTATATTTGCGCGATTTTTGCAGGCTAAACGTAAAATATTAATATGGAACAAGGAAATTTTTGGTTTGCATTTTCGCTCACTCTTTTTGCAGGATTATCAACTGGTATAGGTGCAGCAATCGCCTTTTTTGCCAAACAAACAAATAAAAAACTTTTATCATTATCTCTTGGTTTTTCAGCCGGAGTTATGCTCTATGTTGCATTGGTTGAGATATTACAAAAGTCCAGAGAGTATTTACAACAAGAGTTGGGCGACACAACTGGTAATTGGGCTATGATTGGCTCATTCTTTACTGGTATTGCCATAATTGCTATTATTGATAGACTAATACCAAGTAGCAAAAATCCTCACGAGCCTCATAAAATTGAGGATATGAACAGTGCTAAGCTTAATTCTAATAAAAGGCTTATGAGAATGGGTGTTATGTCTGCATTGGCAATAGGAATACATAATTTTCCTGAAGGAATAGCAACATTTATGGCTGGNCTGACTAATCCATCAATAGCCATTCCTATAGCAATTGCAATAGCTATCCATAATATTCCTGAAGGAATAGCTGTTTCAATACCTGTGTTTTACGCTACCGGGAACAGATTAAAGGCTTTCTGGCTAGGATTTTCAAGTGGTTTAGCTGAACCAGTTGGAGCACTTATAGGATACGGGTTAATAACCTTTTTCTTCGATTCAATATCATTAGCCTTTACTGGTGTAATGTTCGGTGCGGTTGCCGGGATTATGGTTTTTATTTCATTAGATGAACTGCTTCCAACAGCCGAAGAGTATGGGGAGCATCATATAGCTATATATGGTTTGGTTGGTGGTATGGCGGTGATGGCTGTTAGCCTGGTACTATTCAATTAGTAATGTACAATGAACAATTAACAATATAAGTTAAAAGGTGTACTAATTGAAAGTTGGTAAAGCAACTAATAATTTGAACACTAAACATAATAAATGTACACAATACTTACATAGATATAATTATGATTTTAACTCCCTTAGAATCGGATATTTTAAATATTTGCGTTGGTTGCTCGAAATAATGGATTTATTTGATAACCGTTATGCAATATTGCAATCTGAACCAATATTTAACAAATTACAAAAGTAAACAAATTATAAGCTTTGAAAATCACAGCAAATATGAGACATTCGGAATGGTGTTACATTTGTAAATCAATATTGGTTATAGTTGTAACAAGCGAGTGGTTTACATTTGTATTCTTGACAGTTTTTTAATTAGCATAGGTCCTTGATAAATAAAGCCTGTATATACTTGAAGTAGGTCTGCACCGGCACTATACAAGTCAGTAGCATCTTGAACGGAGAATATTCCCCCACTTCCAATTATTGCAACCGAGCTGTCTAATTCTTTGCGTATGTTTTCTACCATTTTTAAGGTGTTTTTAAACAATGGTTTACCTGACAGACCTCCTTGACCTATAGAGGTTATCTCCTCTTTACTTATAGTTAAACTTGAACGTGATGTTGTTGTATTTGCTATAATAATTCCGTTGAATTGAAACTCTTTAATTAGCTCAATTGTTTCGTTAATTTGCTGCTGCTCTAAATCAGGGGAAATTTTAACAACTAAGGGTTTGTATGTATCTTTAGTTTTACGAAGGTTATCCATCATACTCATAAGGCTTCCAAGGTAAGCCTTGTTCTGAAGCTCACAGAGGTTTGCAATATTAGGACAACTAATGTTAAGTACAATATAGTCAACTAAGTCATATATACCATTCATAACAGCTTGATAATCATTTATTGCAAGCGAGTTATCTGTAGTAGTATTTTTACCTATATTGCCACCTAAAATGAAGTCGCGTTTAGCATAGCGAAGTAACCTTTTTTGTATCACATCTAGTCCGTCATTATTAAATCCCATTCGATTAATAAGAGCGTTATCTTGAGGAATACGAAACAGACGTGGCTTAACATTTCCGGGTTGCGATTTAGGTGTAACTGTTCCTATTTCAACAAATCCAAAACCCATAGATGCGAAGGTATCAGCCACTTGTGCGTTTTTATCTAATCCTGCAGCTAAGCCAATTCTATTGGGAAACTTCAATCCCATTATCTCTATAGGATTTTCGTATAGAAACAAGCATTTTAATAAGCATTTAGCACCAGGGGTATGTCGTGCCACGCGACATGAGTTAATGGCTAAATGGTGTGCTTTTTCTGGGTCAATTTGAAAAAGCAGAGGTCTAATTAACTTTTGATACATGATTTTTTTGCAAAACTAATCATATTTTTTGTTTTCTGTATATGAATCAAAAGTTCCATCACTATAAAAAATCACAACCCGTTCAATATACTTGTATTTAGTTGCTGAGTTTACATTTGTAACAACGTCTTTCTCTTCTTGTTTTATGTCTTTCTCTTCTATTACTATTTCCTTATTTTCAGTTTTTGTATCAATATTTCTTTCTTTGATTATATTGTCTATAGTTTCAATCTTGTCGTGATCTTCAAATAAGGTATGTTGAATAATTTTAGTTGCACCACTACTATAACTACCTGTTGACTTGTCTGACTTCTCATAGGAACTTGTATTTAATATCTCTCCACCGCCCGTTATTAACCATACAACGTTATATTTTGGAAAGTTCTCTATAAACTTATATAAAAAGTCAATAGAAGGTTTATTCCTTCCTGAAACAAGATGTGAAATGCTTGAACGCTGTACATCAAGTATTTCTGCAAACTCTTTAGCCGTTAGATTTTCTTGATTCATAACGAACGATATTCTCTCATGTATATCCATAGTTGTAAGTTTATGTTACAAATATAACAATTATTTAAAAACAGAAAAACAAATGTGAAAATCGATTTAATTACAATTGTAAACCGATTCAATTATTACAACTTTAATTTCTCTCGTTTTAATATAAACTTTTTATTTATATAAATATATCATTTTACTGAATATCAGTTAATTATAATTATGTTAATAATAATTAACTTAGCTATAATTGACACTTGTAATCAGTGAAATATACGTGATTAAAACTTATTTTGTCGAATTACTAATTACTCTTAGCTCATCACCTACTCTTTTGTGAAAGATTAAAAAAAATGTAATTCTACCCTATTTATCTACGTTGAATTTCCAAAATAGAATAAATGTATATCAAAGTTAAAAGTTGCTCAGAATTTAATATTTGGAGATATATACAGAAACTTTTTAAATATCGCATTGTAAAGACGTTAACAAATACAAATAAATGTATCAAAGCCTTACGTATTTGAGTGTTGAACTATTCTTTAACTTTAAGAAAATATGTTGTGTTTTTCTCTTGACGCTTGTCTGCAGATTTTATGTTTTGGCATTTCTGTTTTTTTGAGCAAATTTTAGGCATATTACAGCTTTGTACATGACAAAATTATTGATGGTGCGGAGGTTCGAGGTACCGGGTGCGTGGACGTTAACTAAATAACCATTAAGGAGTTAAGAAAAATTTAGGAAAGACTGTGTATTTATGATATGGTTGATTTTTGAAGATTCATGTTTTTGGATTAGCTCATTTTTTGTCATATACTAAGATATTAAAGCAAAAACTCAAATATCAAAAAAGCCAACTATATCAAAATGATTTAGCTGGCTTTTAGTTATTATTTTCTAAATACTCTCGCTATAAATATGCTAACTATTTCTTCTCCTCTTCATCCTCCACCAATATCTGATTAGCTCTGTCAAGTGCTAAGGAAAATTCAGGGAAAATATTTGCTTTCCCAACCATAAAAACAATTCTATATTTCTCTAATTCACTATGAACTTGAGGATTAACACCAGAAAGAACAACTTTAGTTCCCTCGTGCTGTACAAACCTAACAGCTTCTTTCAAGTTCTTAATACCTGTTGAGTCAATAAAAGGTACGTGCCTCATTCTAATAATAAGCACCTTATACTTCGTTCCACTGGTTTTAATTACTTCTCCGTAGCGTTTAGCAGACGCAAAGAAGAAAGGTCCACTAATCTCGTATATCCCTATTGATTTGTCAACATCAGAATAGTTATCAAGAATATCACTATCTATTGATGTGGATAATTCAGGTTTTATATCAGACATACGTTTCATAAATAGAAGTGCAGATAAAACGACGCCAACCTGTATAGCTATGGTTAAATCAACGGCTACGGTTAAAATAAAGGTTGATAAAAGTATAATAATATCAAAGGCACTTCCTCTCAAAATACTTACAAACGTGCGCCATTCACTCATATTATAAGCAACAACAATAAGAATACCTGCCAGACATGACATTGGAATAAATCCGGCATATTTACCAAACACTAACATTATAATAAGTAACGTAATTGCATGCATAATACCAGCGATCGGAGTACGTCCGCCGTTTTTAACATTGGTTGCTGTTCGGGCAATTGCTCCTGTTGCTGGAATACCACCAAAAAGTGGAGTAACAACGTTGGCAATACCTTGAGCAATAAGTTCGGTGTTAGATCTGTGATGTCCCCCTATCATACCATCGGCTACAACAGCAGAAAGCAACGACTCAATACCACCTAATAGTGCAATTGTTACAGCCGGCGCAAAATAATTTCCAATATTACGCCACTCTATTTCCGGTATTGAAACGCTGATTTTTGATGGGATTTCTCCGTATATACTACCTATTGTGGTAACATCTAATTTAAAAATTGCAACTATAGACGTTACTACAAGAATAGCTATAAACGAGCCGGGAACAACAGTAGTTATCTTTTTTGAATAAACTGATATTAATATGGTAAGCACTGTTAACGCGATTGCTGTAATATTGAATGTTGATAATGCTGATATATATACACTCCATTTTTCAAAGAAATCAGATGGAACACTTTCAATGCTAAGTCCCAATGCATCTTTAATCTGTGTTGAAAATATTACCAATGCAATACCACTTGTAAAGCCTACTATCAAAGGATATGGGAAGAACTTTAAAAGTGCTCCTAGCTTTAGAAGTCCAAAAGCAATTAACAGCACTCCTGCAAGAATAGTAGATAGCATTAAACCATCTAATCCATATTGCGTAACTATACCAAAAAGAATAACTATAAATGCTCCTGTTGGACCTCCTATCTGAACTCTACTACCTCCTAAAAAGGATATTATAAAACCTGCTATAATAGCGGTAACAAGTCCTTTCTCGGGGGATACGCCAGATGCGACAGCAAAAGCAATTGATAATGGTAAAGCAACTATTCCAACAATAACACCTGCAAGAATATCTTTAGTTAATTGCTCCTTGGTTATTCCTTTTTTTAAAACAGTAAATAACTTTGGTCTGAATATTTCGTTCATAAACTAAATATTAAAATTGATATATTACTGATTTTCAGTACATATACATAATATACACAATTGCCGCAAATATACGGTTCTTTGTCATATGCCACAAAAAATAATTAAATATATTTTAAAATAAGGATTCCAAAAGTCTTTTATTAATTTGAAATAGAATATTTTAAAACTAATGAGTTGTTAAAGCTTATTTAAAAACAGATAAAAGCTAAATATTTTATCATTTTTCTTTTGCAATAAAGAAATTCACACTATATTTGCACTCGCAAAACAGCAATTCTATTGGGCGGTTAGCTCAGCTGGTTCAGAGCACCTGGTTTACACCCAGGGGGTCGGGGGTTCGAATCCCTCACCGCCCACAAACAATAAAAGGTTGCACGAGTTATTTCGGCAACCTTTTTTAATTTTGTTTATACCCAGATGACTTATGACTAACTACAACATATTTATCACCGCCGCTACCAACCTGGCAAAACGCTTACATACTAATCAAAAAGATAAAGCAGGTGTTAGTTATTTCGATGGACACCTAAAAGCAGTAGCTAATCAAGGGCGAACCTGGTTAGAGAAAATTGCAGGGTATCTGCATGATGTATGTGAAGATACTCCTCATACCGTTGAGAATGTGTTGAATATGCTTGAACAAGAAGCAGGTACAGAACTCCCCTCGCTTCCAAAGCAGGAACTTGCTGACGCTCTTTATCTTCTAAATAACCACAATTTTACCTCACGTGATGAATATATTGTTGCTATTGGAAAACAGCTGTTGGCAACGGCTGTAAAACTCAAGGACTTGCAAAATAATATGGATTTATCGCGCATACCAACCCCAACAAAAAAAGATTTAGAGAGAATAAAACGCTATAAGTCAGAATATGACTATTTGACACAAAAGTATATGGAATTGCGTAAACCATGTATCCTCTTTGTTCATGGATATAACAGTAGTTCATTAGGTTTTACGGCAAATGAGCTAAGACGACAATTGGGCGAAGAAGCCGTTGTCTTTGCTCCCTCTTTCTCTAATAAGTTAGAGCGGTTTGATAATATTTTGGCTAATATCGAGCAAGCGCAAGCAGTAGTTGATTATGAGGGAATTGATTTGGTTATCGGCTCAAGCATGGGAGCATTTACTGCTTTGAGAGTTAAGGGTGTACCGAGAATTATTATCAACCCCTGTATGAAGCCGTCTGAACAGTTTGAGAGACTTCTTTTTAATGAAACCACAACAGAAGAGATTGCTAAATACGTTGATTTAGAACAAAGTCTCGCTCCTACAAAGTTAGAACAGGAACAGACATGGGCTCTATTTGCTGACGAAGATGAGCTCTTCTCCTACAAAGCTGAATTTCAAAGCCTTTTTGGAGCAACAAATTGTTTACAAGTTCCCGGCGAACATCGGAATAATTCCCAACGAGTTAGGGAGCACATTATACCGTTGATATACACCTTAATTGAAAACGGGGTGATAAAATGTAGATGGTAAAATAATTTGCTGTATTTCATCCCGATTGAAAGTATAAGTAAACAGGCAAGTTTGCGCGAAACATAAAAATTGCTCATTGTTAATTGCTCATTGTTAATTGATTTAGTTAATTTGCATAATAAAACGCAATACCTATGAATATCTCATTTAACATTTATTACAAAACACATTTTGGACAATCGCTAATATTAGAGATACGACAACCAGATACGGGTTCTAAGTCAATATTAAAAATGAATTTAATTGACGCTGAATCAGGACATTGGCAGGCTGATATTGTTATTCCCGATAGTGTTAAAACAGTTAAATATAGATATTCAATCGAAGACAGTAACAATTCCTTTAAAATTGAAGAATGGGGAGATGACCGCCAAGTTAATGTAGAAGGTGCAAGCAATCACGTTGTTTTTGACTCTTGGCGTTCGGCTTCTGACCCACGTTATGCGTTGTTTAGCAAGGCTATAGGAGAAACAATATTGTCGTATAATAACAGGATAGCACCAAAGCCTAATGTTACTAAAAAGGGAATAAAAGTGATATTCAAAATTGCTATTTCGCGGATTGATAGCAAACATAGGGTTGTGATAACTGGCTCAAATAGAGAGTTGGGGAACTGGGATATTAAACAAGCAGTTGAAATGCACAACCAGAACCACCCTGTTTGGGAAGCTGAAACTTTTGTTAACAATAAAACCCAAAGTATTGAGTATAAATATTGTATAATTGACAGAAAGTCGAAAAAAACAGTGTTTTCTGAAGATGGTGCAAATAGAGTTGTAAATATTAAGGTAAGTGAGTGTAAAGCCTTAGTTATCAATATAAATGATGAACATTTTAACTATCCGACCGAACCATGGAAATGTGCAGGGGTTGCAATTCCTGTATTCTCTTTACGAAGAAAAAATGGTTGTGGCGTTGGTGAGTTTTCGGATATTAAACTGTTGGTTGACTGGGCTTTAAAAACAGGAATGAAAATAATACAAATTCTTCCTGTTAACGATACCATTGCAACACACACTTGGATGGACTCTTATCCATATTCGGGTATTTCGGTATATGCGCTACATCCTATCTATATAAATATCAGCTTGATAGGAAAACTAAAAGCTAAGGTTACGCAGCAAATAATTGACAAACAGAGTCAATACTTAAACGGTCTTGAAAGAGTGGATTATGAGGCTGTAATGCGCTTAAAATCAAGATTTTTTAAACAAATATATGACGAGCAAAAGAGGGCTTTTCTGAAAGAACCCGAATATATTGAGTTTTTTGAAGCAAACAAAGATTGGTTAAAGCCTTACGCGGCGTTTTCATATCTTAGGGATCTGTTTAACACGGTCGATTTTTTACGTTGGGGAAAATATTCGAGCTTCTCTCCCGCTATTATTAATGAAATTTGCGATGCTCAATCGGCTCATTTTGACGATGTTGCAATACATTACTTTATCCAATATCACGCACATAAACAGTTGCTTGATGCTGCCAATTATGCACGAAAAAAGGGCGTTGCACTTAAAGGCGATATTCCCATAGGTATATACAGAAATAGTGTCGATGCATGGGTATCTCCTGAACTGTACAATATTGATGCTCAGGCAGGTGCACCACCTGACGACTTCTCTGTTTCGGGGCAAAACTGGCGGTTCCCGACATACAACTGGGACAGAATGCAAAAAGATAACTACAAATGGTGGCAACAACGCCTACAAAAAATGGCTGACTATTTCGACGCGTTTAGAATTGACCATATATTAGGTTTCTTTAGGATTTGGGAAATACCTGAAAATCAGATTGAAGGATTGCTTGGGAGATTTAATCCCTCTCTTCCATTTAGCAAGCAGGAGCTGTTAGACCGTGGTATGTGGTTCGATTACGATAGATTATGTCGCCCATATATCAGAAGGCACTTTTTATATGATATTTTTGGAGCAGACAGTGATGAGGTAATCGCCAGATATTTAGATGAGTACGCTCCAAATTGCTACAATTTAAAACCGCAATACAATAACCAAAAGAGTATTGAAAAGGCTCTTGCAACCTCTCCCGACAGTGACAGAAATACAATATTGAAAAATGATAGAATAAAATGTGGATTATTTGAGTTGGTATCTGAGGTTATCTTGTTAGAGGCTCCTAACTCAAAGGGAGAATATTTTGTACCTCGACATTCAATGCATAATACTCGTTCATATAGAGAGTTAGACGATTCATCTAAAGAGAAACTTAATAAGCTGTATTATGACTATTTTTACAAAAGAAACGAAGAATTTTGGGCTTCTAATGCAATGAAAAAGCTACCCACAATAAAAAAAGCAACCAGTATGCTGCTTTGTGGCGAAGATTTAGGAATGGTACCACGGTGTGTGCCTGAGATAATGAATCAATTGGGAATATTAAGCCTTGAAATTCAACGTATGCCAAAACAGCCTGATTTAGAGTTTGCACACCCGAACAATTATCCTTATCTGTCGGTGGCAAGCACCTCGTCACATGATACATCTACGTTACGCGGTTGGTGGGAAGAGGATTCTTCTCGATCGCAAAGGTTTTTTAACAATATTCTTTGGAATAGGGGAAACTCCCCTTTCTACTGTGAAACATGGTTAGTAAAGCAAATTATTGAACAGCATTTGCATTCGCCAAGTATGCTTGCAATTTTTCCGCTGCAAGATATATTGGGATTGTCTGAAAAGCTACGCTACGAAAACGCGCAGGGAGAGCGTATAAACCAGCCTGCCAACCCAAATAATTATTGGAGATACAGAATGCACTTGTGTTTGGAGGATTTAATTGAAGAACAGGAGTTTAACGCCGAAGTTAAAAGTTTGATTGATAATTCGGAAAGGAATAAAATTTATTAATAGAGTCGGAAGTCGGAAGAAAAAAACGTACACTTAATGAACTTTTAACTTATAAAAATAATAGGTACTTTTGTTCTTATGGACGAAACTGGTATATATAAAACTATAAAAGCTCCTTCTGAAGGGGAGTACAAAGAAAAAGGCAGCAAGTTTTTAGCTTTTGCCTACCCTGTATCTACTGAAGATGAGTTTAAAGATATATTAGCTGACCTGAAAAAACGCTTTTATGATGCTCGCCACCATGTGTATGCGTTTAGAATAGGTGCCGACAAGAAGTTTTACCGTTGCTCCGATGATGGCGAACCGCCAAACAGCAGTGGACCGCCTGTCTTGGGGCAGATACTAAGTTTTGATTTAACAAATATTGCAATTATAGTTGTCCGTTACTTTGGCGGAACGAAACTTGGTGTTCCCGGATTGATAAATGCCTATAGGAGTGCTACAAGTGACGCTATACAAAACGCTGAAATAATTGAAGTTACAGAAACAAAAACAGTTGAAATAAAGTTTCAATACCCCGCTATTGGCAATGTTATGAGGATAATAAACGAAGAGGGTTTAGAGGTGTTAGATAGAGAGATGTTAACTGACTGTAAATTTGTTTTATCAATAAAAGTACCTGATTTTGATAGAGTTATTGAGAGGATAGAGGATTTGAGGATGTGTGAAATAAACTATGAAAGGTAAAAGGTACAAGGAGAAAGGTAAAAGTCGGAAGACCGAAGTCGGAAGTCGGAATCTCTTAGCTATTGGCTGTTAGCTATTAGCCTTTGGCTATTAGAGGGGGCAATTGTTGTATCAATAGCCCCGACTTTCAAGTCGGGGATTAGGTTGACACACGTGTTTTTGGGCTTTAGCCCAAGTAATGCGGTTCGCGCAGGCAACGATTTAAACGTATAGACGGAGCACGCTCCGTCTATACACTTCGTTGATATTCTGACAATTACAGTTTTCAAGAGTGTCCACTGTACACCATTCACCAATCAGCAATCACTTCCTGTTACTTTGGATTTTGTGAGAGACACCATAATATGATTTTGTGAGAGACGCCATAATATGACGTCTCTACAACACCTTGACATTCAAACAACTTATTGATTATTGTTCACTTCGGCTTCGCTCAGTGCGTCGCATTGCTAATTGCCAATAAGTTCAATGCTTCGTTTTACAAATAGATTTAAGCTTTCGCCTTTTAGCATGTTGTTGGACAGCAAGGCTAAATCAATAATTTGCTTAACGAGTTTTTGGTTTTTACCGTATTCCTTAAGTTTGTTCTCTTTGCTCTCTTCAAGTTCGGATACCTCTTTTTCCAAAGCCTCGATTTTGTCTTTGTCGGCGGTGCTTATATCCTCCTCTTTTTTATCTTTGTTTTGGTCGTTTAACTTAGTTATTTCGTCTTTGAGAGGTTTAATCTGATTATCAATAGATTGAATATCGTTACCTAAAGTTTCTTCGAGCTTGGTGTTAATATCTAAAATCAATGGGTGATTGCTGTTAACCACTAAGTTATACGAATCTGGCATCTCGCCGTAGAAGTTCATTCCGCTCATTGACGACATATCTTTCATACGTCTCATAAACTCCTGTTGAGTGATTTTCATAGGCATTTGATCTTCTGCCATTGGCTCGTAGCTTACAAGGTAATAGTCATCACCTTCGGGCAAGTGGCTACGGAAAACAGGTGTAAGCAACTCTTGTTGTGCAGGCGTTAGTTTCGACTCACGTTTCTCATCCTTTTCAATAAGTTTGTCAATCACATCGGAGTCAACGCGCACAAAACGAGTCTCTTTCAATGAGCTTTCTAACTTGTTGATAAAGTGCATATCTAAGTGACCGTCCAACAACAATACATCGTAACCTTTATCTTTAGCCTCGGCTATATAGGTGTATTGGTCGGTTTTGTCAGTTGCATACAGATAGATTAGTTTTTTGTGTTTATCGGTTTGATTTGGCTTTGTAAGCTTCTCGTATTCATCTAATGTAAAGTATTTATCTTCAGTGTTTTTCAATAGTACAAATGAAGTTGCTCTTTCACTAAACTTCTCGTCTGTAAGCATACCGTACTCAATGAAAAGTTTAAGGTTATCCCACTTCTCCTCGAACTGTTTGCGGTCGTTTTTGAAAATCTCTTGCAAACGGTCGGCTACTTTTTTGGTTATATGCGCCGAAATCTTCTTAACATTATTATCGCTTTGCAGATAGCTACGCGAAACGTTTAACGGAATATCAGGTGAATCTATAACACCGTGTAAAAGCGTAAGATATTCTGGCACAATGCCTTCAACCGAATCGGTTACAAACACTTGGTTGCAGTATAGCTGAATTTTATTTCGCTGAATATCTAAGTTGCTTTTGATTTTCGGGAAATACAAAATTCCTGTCAAATTGAACGGATAATCAACATTCAGATGGATATTGAACAGAGGTTCATCAGCAACGGGATAAAGCGTTTGATAGAACTCTTGGTAGTCCTCATCTTTTAATTCCGAAGGGGTTTTTACCCAAGCTGGCTCAGTGATATTTATAATTTTGTCTTTGTCGGTATCGACATATTTACCATCTTTCCACTCTTGCTCCTTGCCGAAAGCTATTGGTACTGGCAGAAATTTGCAATATTTATTTAGGAGCTTTTCTATCTCACTGTTTTCTAAATAGTTGAGATTTTCTTCGTCAATATGCAGAACTATATCTGTACCTCTATCGGTTTTTGTATCGATTTCTTCGAGTGTAAATTCGGGTGTTCCTTCACATGTCCAGCGCACTGCTTTAGCTTCATCTTGCCATGATTTGGTGATTATCTCCACCTTCTCGGCTACCATAAAGGATGAGTAGAAACCAAGCCCAAAATGCCCTATAATTGCGTCAATATCGTTCTTGTACTTTTCTAAAAACTCGCCTGCACTCGAGAAAGCTATTTCGTTAATGTATTTGTTTACCTCATCGGCGGTCATACCAATGCCTCGGTCACTTATTGTAATGGTTTTGTTCTTTTTGTCGGCTTTTACCTGTATTGTTAAATCGCCCATTTCGCCTTTAAAATCGCCTTTACGAGCTAAAGCTTTTAATTTCTGTGTAGCATCTACCGCATTAGAAACCAACTCTCTAAGGAAGATTTCGTGGTCGGAATAGAGAAATTTTTTAATTATTGGGAATATGTTTTCCGATGTTACATTAATTTTTCCTTTTTGCATAATCACTTAAATTTATAATATTCTGTGGTTGAAGATGTCAATTGGCGTGCCATGAGAGAAAATGTGACACTTTGACAGAATTTCTAAGTTAAAAGGTGAAAGGTAAAAGGTAAAAGTTTACAAATTTTCTTTGAAAATTTGGATTTTTTGTCAGCAGAACAAGCCTGTAGGATTAAAAAACAAAAGGTAAAAGCTAAAGGTATCTGTCCCAAACTTTTACCTTGCTCCTTGCTCCTTTTACCTTGAACCTTTATCTATTTTGCAGTTTTATATATAATCTATTAAATCAATGTTATATGTGTTACAGATTAGTACTCCATTGTGATTTTAGTGCCATAACTCATATCTTCAAGCTTTGTGGCTTCAGTGATTACTGACATTTTACCACCACCCTCGATAAAGTATAGTGCAGCTTGAATTTTCGGTGCCATACTGCCCTCTGCAAACTGCCCCTCTTTAAGGAGTTTCGTGGCATCGGCATGGTTTAAAAATTCGAGCTTTTTCTCGTCAGGTTTTTTGTAGTTGATATATACGTAAGGCACATCGGTTAAAATATAGAACTCATCGGCTCCTACTTTTCGTCCGACCATTGCACTGGCGAGGTCTTTATCTATGACGGCTTCTAAGGGGCGTAATTGATTGTTTTCGTCGTAATATACGGGTATTCCTCCTCCACCAACGGTTATAACAATTTTTCCTTCGCGTGCCAATTGGTTAACTGTTTTGCTATTCATAAAGTCAATTGGCTTTGGCGATGGCACTACACGCCTAAATCCGCCATTGGCTTTTACCTCCTCTTTAAAAACCCACCCTTTTTCGGCAACAAGTTTGTCAGCATCCTCTTTTGTGTAGATTTTTCCCACTCTTTTGGTGGGATTATTGAAAGCTGGGTCGTTTTTATCGACAATAACCTGTGTTACCATGGTTATAATCTCTTTTTCGATTCCCTTTTTGAGTAGCACATTGCGCAGTGCACGCTCTAACATATATCCGATACTGCCTTGCGAGTCGGCAACTGCTACATCCATAGGCATTTGGGGTATTCCGTAAGTTTGTTCGCCGGCATCGTTGCGCATTAGAATATTACCAACTTGTGGACCGTTTCCGTGCGCAAGAATAAGGTCGTAGCCCTCCTCTATCAGATACAGGATATTTTTCATTGTGTCGGCTGTGTTTGCTTCTTGTTCTTCAATTGTTCCTATCTGGTTGCCACGAAGCAGTGCATTACCACCGAAAGCTACTACTGCTAATTTATTTTTTTTCATTTTATTTTTTACTTTATGTGATGTTTGTTAATTTGCTAATTATCTACTGTTTACGTTAAGTATTTTTAACTAAGGAAAGTTGTAGAGATAGTGATATGCTTTTTGCATTGTTGCGAGGTATTAAAATCGTGCAAAGTTATAAAAACGTAGGTTAAAATTTTTTATTGAGGGGTAATTTTTTTTGCACATTCCTTAAAAAATAACAGAAACTAGCAACGCACTGGGACTTTAAGAATAGATAGAAAATAAACTATAAATTTGTAGCAATGCAAAAAATAAAAAAAGTACTTTTTGTAAAGCAAAAAACATCCGCAAATGCAAATGTTTTTAATCAGATTTATTTGCTATATTTGACTGGCTTTTATATGAGCTTACAAAAGTAAAACACTCAAGTTTAGTAAAACAATTAAATTAGGTTTCTCTGTTCTAAGAATTGCAGAACAAGAAAAATGCACTGAATTTGCGAAAACTGGGAAAAAGTAAGGTTTATGGAGTTATCAAAAACATTATTTTGGGATACCGACATCAATAAACTTGATTATGAAAAACATTCAAGGCTTATTATCGAGCGGGTTTTAATGCGAGGAACGTTAAATGATTGGTTCGAGATTAAAAAATATTACGGACTTGAACGTATAAAAAATGAAACATTGAAAATTCGTTATTTAGACAAAGTAACGTTAAATTTTTGTAGCAAATACTTTAAAATACCCAAACAACAATTCAGATGTTACAATACAGAGCCGTCTATCCAGAAACTTTGGAATTACTAAAAATTCTGATGAAATATGATAGTTTGAGACAGACTTTTTTAGTCGGAGGAACTGCATTAGCCTTGCAATTAGGACATCGTATCTCTGTCGATATTGATTTGTTTTCTGAAACTGATTTTGATACAAATGAGATTTTGTCGGAATTACGTCAAGATTTAGAACTGCAAGTGATTATACAGAAAGAGAAAAACTCTTTGATAATCAATGCCAGAAAGAAAAATACGAATAATGAATTTGTAAAAGTGGATTTTGTAAAATACGCCTATCCTCTTTTAAAAGAGTTAAAAAATGAAGACGGAATACGTTTATTATCAGTTGAAGATATAATTCCGATGAAACTTTCTGCAATTGCTAACAGAGGAGCAAAAAAAGATTTCTTTGATATTTACGAATTAATGAAAACATACTCATTATCTGATATGTTCGAGCTGTTTTCAAAAAAATATCCAGACACCGCACATTTTCACATATTAAAAAGTCTAACATATTTTGATGATGCAGAAGAAGATTTTGACCCAATAACTTTACTTGATACTGACTGGGAAATTGTAAAGCAAACTATTGAAAATAAAGTAAATAAATTTGTATAAAATGACAAACAAGCTATAACATGTGCTTGATGTTTAACCTTCTGCTATTAACTCAATTACTAACTTCTTTTCCTGTTTGTGCTAAAGCCTACAAAACATATATATATTACCAGCCCCCTCGACTTTCGCCCGTAGGGCGACACTTTTAACTTTCACCTTGCACCTTTTTACTAAATTGCTAATTGTTAATTGCTAATTGCTAATTGAATTCCCCCCTCTGTTGATAAATTTTAATAAAAACCTGTACAATCTTTAAAAACATATTTTAACTTTGCTGTTCCTTATTTAAAATATAATGATCCAACACAAGGGAATTATACTTTCAATAAATAAAAACATCGCTGAGATATCGATTCAGCAAACGTCAGCCTGCGTTTCGTGTCAAGTAAAAGGGTCGTGCCTTTCTGTAGATACGAAAGAGAGACGAATAACGGCAAACATTACCCCCGAAAATTACGAAGTTGGAGAAGAGGTTCAGGTAACACTTAAAACCACACAGGGATATAAAGCTGTCTTTATTGCTTACGTAATCCCATTTATACTGATTATTGCGGTATTGGTTTTAGGAGAAACGCTTGGTCTCGCAGAGTGGAAGTCGGCTGTAGCAGCGATTTGCGTAACAGTCCTTTATTATATTGCGCTTAAACTGTTCGGGAAACAGCTGTCGCAATCTATGACATTTAAAATTGAGAAGTTAAATAATATATAAACATCTATGAGTCAGATAGTTTTATTATCAATTATTACACTATGTGCTATCGGAGCTATTGCAGCCATAATGCTCTATTATGCAGCCAAAAAGTTCCAGGTATATGAAGATCCTCGGATAGATGAGGTTGAAGCCGTATTGCCATCGGCAAACTGCGGAGGATGTGGTTATCCCGGTTGTCGTGGATTAGCCGAAGCTTTAGTCAAGGCTGACGATATTTCGGAACTGAAATGTCCTGCCGGCGGTGACTCTGTTATGAGTGCAGTTGCTAAGATTTTGGGACAAGAGGTTAAGACCTCGGAGCCTATGATTGCTGTCATACGATGCAACGGCACACTAGAGAACAGACCAAGAACATCAGTTTTTCAAGGAGCAAAGAACTGTGCAATTGCTCAATCAGTCTATATAGGAGAAACTGACTGTGCATACGGCTGTTTCGGCTATGGCGACTGTGTTGACGCTTGTAAGTTCAATGCAATACACATCGACCCAACAACAGGACTGCCTGTGATAGACGAAGAACATTGTGTCGCCTGTGGAGCGTGTGTAAAGGCTTGTCCGCGGAATATTATCGAACTGCGCAAGAAAGGACCTAAAAGCCGTCGCATTTATGTTAGTTGCGTTAACTGCGACAAGGGTGCGATAGCAAAGAAAGCGTGTGCGGTTGCATGTATAGGCTGTGGCAAATGTGCAAAAGAGTGCCCCCACGAAGCAATTACCATTCAAAACAATGTTGCATACATTGATTTCAACAAGTGCAAGCTATGTAGGAAATGCGTTGAGGTTTGTCCAACTAACGCAATTACAGAATTAAATTTTCCACCAAGGAAAGAGAATAAAAACGCTGAAACAAGCGGTGTTACTAACGAAAATTAACATTAACACACTTTAATTGAGGAGATATACTGTGCTTAAAACATTTAAAATGGGTGGTGTTCATCCACCGGAAAATAAAATTTCGGCAAACTCTCCAATAGAGGTTCTTCCGTTACCTGAGACTGTGACGATACCAATATCACAACATATTGGTGTGCCCTCACAGATTTTAGTGCAGAAAAATGATAAAGTAAAAGTTGGAACTCTGATTGCCAAACAGAACGGCTTTGTATCTGCAAATATTCACTCATCGGTATCGGGTACGGTGCAAAAAATTGAAGAGGTGTTCGATACATCTGGATACCGCAGAATGGCTATCACAATCGCAGTCGAGGGCGATGAATGGGAAGAGTTCATCGACCGCTCGACCGACCTGAAGAAAGATTACGACACTTCAATAGATATTATACAAAAGATTGCCGAGGCTGGTATCGTTGGACTTGGCGGTGCAACCTTTCCCGCACACGTCAAACTGACCGTCCCACAGGGCAAAAAGGCTGAAATTCTGATTATTAACGGCGTTGAGTGCGAGCCTTACTTAACATCAGACCACAGGTTGATGCTCGAACGCGATAACGAAATAATGATTGGCACCTCGATACTTATGAAAGCCCTGAATGTCAGCGATGCAGCTATCGGGATAGAGAACAATAAGCCCGATGCAATTAAAAAACTGACCGAAACGGCTAAGAACTACCCGGGTATCAAAGTTGTACCTCTAAAAGTAAAATATCCACAAGGGGCTGAAAAACAGCTTATTAAAGCAATCATAAATCGTGAAGTACCAAGTGGAAAGCTCCCGATAGAGGTAGGCGCAGTAGTACAGAATATCGGAACTGCATTTGCAGTTTACGAAGCTGTTGTAAAGAACAAACCACTGATTGAAAGAGTTGTAACCGTAACAGGAAAATCGCTGGAAAAACCGTCAAATCTGTTAGTTAGAATAGGCACGCCTGTACAAAAGTTGCTCGATTATGCCGGCGGCATTGATGAAAACGCCACCAAAGTCATAAGTGGCGGTCCTATGATGGGCAAAGCGATAAGCAATTTAGATATCCCTGTAACGAAAGGCACAAGTGGTATAGTTGTATTAAGCAAAAAAGAGGGCTACAGAAAAGAACAAAACAACTGTATCCGTTGTGCTCGCTGCGTTTCTGTTTGTCCGATGGGGCTTGAGCCATATCTGCTTATGGCATACTCCGAGAGACAGATGTGGAGCGAGGCAGAAAAAGATAAAGTAATGGATTGTATCGAATGTGGCTCGTGCAGTTTTACGTGTCCGTCTAGTCGTCCGCTATTGGATTATGTTAGACTTGGAAAATCGACTGTTGGAAAAATCATTCGCAATAGAAAGTAATTGATAATCAATTAAATATCGTACTAATGAATCGTAAATTAATTGTTTCACCTTCACCCCATGCCAAAGGTAGTGACTCTATCTCGTCAATAATGTATGGCGTGATATTCAGCTTGATACCGGTGTTAGCGGTTTCGGTTTACTTTTTTGGTATATCGGCGCTTATTGTAACGCTCACTGCTGTTGTATCGTGCATGGTGTTTGAATTTTTAATTCAGAAGTTTATATTAAAGGGCAAGCTCACTGTATTCGATGGCTCTGCAATAATAACGGGAATGCTTTTAGCTTTCAACCTACCATCATCAATTCCAATTTGGATGATAATTATAGGCTCTCTTGTAGCTATTGGGGTAGCAAAAATGTCGTTCGGTGGATTGGGCAATAATCCGTTTAACCCGGCACTTGTTGGTAGGGTTTTTATGTTGATTTCATTTCCTGTTGAGATGACATCGTGGCCCGCCAACAGATTTACTTTGATTGATGGATATTCAGGAGCTACACCGCTTGGACTTGCCAAAGCTGCTTTCAAAAGTGGCGAACCCCTGAATGAAGTTATGCCAAACCTGGCTGATATGGGACATATATTCAACTACTTTGTAGGAAATATGGAGGGTTGTATAGGTGAGATTTCGGCACTGTTTATCCTATTGGGCGGTCTTTATATGCTTTATCGTAGAATTATTACCTGGCATATTCCAGTATCAATATTTGCTACTGTTTTTATTTTCTCAGGAATACTGCATTTGGTTAACCCAGAGCAATATATCTCGCCGATGTTTCATTTACTTACTGGAGGTCTGTTCCTGGGAGCAATTTATATGGCAACGGATATGGTAACTTCGCCCATGTCGAGCAAAGGAATGATAATCTTCGGTATTGGTATTGGCGCACTTACGATAATTATTCGTACATGGGGCGCATATCCCGAAGGAGTATCATTTGCTATATTGATAATGAATGCATTTGTACCACTAATCAACAGATATATAAAACCTAAACGCTTTGGAAAGGAGGTTAAACATGGCTAAAAAAGAATCTACATTTTTAAATATGCTGATCACGTTGTTAGTAATAACATTGGTGTCGGCAACAGCTTTGGGTTATGTTTACGAACTTACTAAAGAACCGATTGAACTGGCAAAACAAAATAAAAATCTTGAAGCTGTAAAACAGGTCGTTCCTGAGTTTGATAATGATTTAAACGAATCCAAATGCCAACTAACTACAGATGAGGGCGTTACTTTAGATGCGTATCATGCAAAAATGGGAGACTCAATAGTAGGAACAGCCGTTAAGACTTTTACCAACAACGGATTTAGCGGCGAAGTTTGGCTAATGGTTGGTTTTACACCTGATGGCTCGATATACAATATTTCGGTACTCGAACATCAAGAGACTCCGGGATTGGGTACAAAAATGAGCGATCCAAGTTTTAAGGATCAGTTTATGAACAAAAATCCTGAAACGTTTAAACTAAGAGTTAAAAAAGATGGTGGCGATGTTGACGCTATAACCGCAGCCACAGTAAGCTCACGCGCATTTTGCGATGCGGTAGAACGCGCCCACAGGGCTTTAACAGGCTGCGTTGACGGAACTACGTCAGCCACAACAAGTTCACAAGCATCTAACGATACAGAAGAACAAGCAGATAAGACTTTAACAGAAGGAGGTGACAAATGAATTTCAAACAAAATCTAACAAAAGGTTTCTTTAAGGAGAATGCCGTTTTTGTCCTACTATTAGGGCTCTGTCCTACCCTTGCCGTATCAAACTCGGCAATAAACGGATTAGGTATGGGACTCGCAACAACGTTTGTTCTGATGTCGTCAAACATGGCTATATCATTAGTCAAGAATCTTATCCCCGATAAAGTGCGAATACCCTCGTTTATAGTTATTATAGCTACGTTCGTTACTTTGGTTGATTTAACTATGTCGGCTTATTTGCCCAGCTTGCATGCAGCATTAGGAATTTATATCCCGCTGATTGTGGTTAACTGTATAATTTTGGCGCGCGCCGAAGCGTTCGCATCAAAAAATAGCGTTTTTGATTCAATGATTGACGGTATAAGCATGGGACTTGGTTTCGCAATGGCTCTGACCATTTTAGGCACAATTCGTGAGCTTTTGGGGGCTGGTTCGATATTTGGTATTAACGTACCGATTTACCCTGTAGATGAGTCGGGAAACCCCGTAACAACGCTAATATTTATACTTGCACCAGGTGCATTTATGGTGTTAGGATACGTTATTGCAATAATTAACAGATTACGTAAAGCATAAGGAGGAATCAACATGATATATATAACCATAATCATATCGTCAATTTTTGTCAACAATATAGTGTTGAGCCAAATAATTGGAATTTGCCCATTTATGGGAGTATCCAAAAAAATTGACACAGCAGTTGGCATGGGCGGTGCTGTAACTTTTGTATTGGTTCTATCGACCGTAGTTACATTTTTAGTTCAAAAGTATGCGCTTGACCCGTTTGGAATTGGATATCTTCAAACAATAGTCTTTATATTAATCATCGCCTCATTGGTACAGTTGGTCGAGATAGTTTTGAAAAAGGTTGCCCCACCACTCTATCAGGCACTTGGTGTTTATTTGCCGTTAATTTCAACAAACTGTGCGGTACTTGGTATCGCCATTATGACCATTCAAAAAGGGTACACGTTATTAGAAGGAGCAGTTTACGCATTCTCAATAGCATTAGGCTTTGCATTTGCGTTGGTACTCTTTGCAGGTATCAGAGAGCAGCTTGACTTAGTAAGTATCCCCAAAGGTATGAAAGGCATACCTATTGCTTTGATAACAGCAAGCATTTTGGCTATGGCGTTTATGGGATTTGCGGGAATCGTTTAAGGCAATTAGCAATGTGCAATGAACAATGAGCAATTAGTTGACTGAATGTCAGTGTGTTGTAGAGACGTCATATTATGGCGTCTCAGCAATGAGCAATGAGCAATTATTAATTAATCTATTGAATATCAGTGTATTGCAGAGACACTGTATTTATGGTGTCTCTCTATAACTTTTGGCTCAATGTTTGTCGCAATGTTTCAATAGCAATTCAATAAACAAATAAGCTACTTAAGTGTTAGTAGTGATAAAATTAGCGACAATGGAAAATATTAATATAGAAAAACTGATTGAAGAACATAGATTAGATGAGGCATTAGAAGCACTTAATGCCCGTTTAGAGTCTAACAAAAGTGTTAAAAACCTCCTTTTAGGCGGAAAAATCACTATGATGCAACAAAAGTACGGCGATTCGCTGAACTTTTTTTATAAAGTCTTGGAAATAGAACCAGATAACGTTGAGGCTCAGTCGAAAATATCCTCTATAAGAGGTATTTTAAATATCACAAACTCATTTTATTTTGAAAATACTTATCTCGATAGCAGTTTATACGAATAATGGCACGAGATTTGAACAGTTAATAACGATTCATGGCTATTTTTCATATGCAGTTATTTGCTTAGTAAAAGCATCCGTTGAGTAATCTTCGGATGCTTTTCAATTTTATGCAATCTGAAATTAAAAGTTTGTGATGTTATATCATATCAATCTGTAAAAATCAAAAATTAGTTATATTTTTGTATGATTGGAATAAGGTCAGAAACTAAAAATAACATAATGAGGTATTATTCAATTGTCATTATCTTCTTGTTATCAGTAGCTTGCTGTTACGCTCAGGCACAACCTGCAGGGAGACAAAACAGAGTTATTATATCAGGAAAATCCTATATTATCCACATTGTAAAACGTGGCGAAACCCTCTATAATATTTCAAAAACATACAATATCCCATACGACAGTTTAACGGCTGCAAATCCGTTAGTATTACCAACATCATTGGAAATTGGCTCTGCACTGAAAATCCCCTGTTTAGAAGCTGACAAAAAAACAGCCTCCGAGATTAAAGACTCTATACCTCTATACCATGTGGTTCAAAAAGGTGAAAATATTTACAGAATATCACTGAAATATAATTTAAAACCGAGTGATATTTATAAGCTAAATCCGGGTTCGGAGGTTAGCATTAGTGTAGGTCAGAAACTATTACTACAAGCAAATGATGATGTAGAAATTGTTGATATAGAACAAGATAAACAGTTTATATATCACACAGTGCAAGAGAAAGAGACACTGATGGCTATATCAAGAAAATATGGGGTTAAACTTGAAGACCTGAAAAAAAATAACTCAAAACTAAAGGATAATGACATTATAAGTGTTGGAGAAAAAATAAGAGTTCCTCGCGATATGGTGGAAGTAATAACGCAAGTTAGCACAACACAAACCGATACAACATTTCAATATCATAAAGTAAAACCTAAAGAGACACTTTTCAGTATATCAAGGCTTTACGAGGTGTCGATTGATGAAATAAAAACAATTAATCCCGCACTAAACAGCCGAGAGCTTATGGCTGGCGAATTGTTGAAACTTCCAATAAAACAGTTGTCAGAAGAGACAACCCGACATGAGCCTACTCAAGAACCTATTGTCGCTCCATGCCCTTGTAAAGAGCAAAATATATATCGCACTGTAAAGGTTGGATTAATGTTGCCGTTTTATACAAACATTAACGACACTCTGACACAAACAAGAACTATTCCCCAAATATTTGAGCGCTCGAGACAATTCGTTGAGTTTTATCAGGGTTTATTGCTAGCAATGAACGACTTAAAGGAGAAAAATCTTTTGGCTGAGTTGCATGTATTTGATACACAAAACAGTCAATATGTTGTCCGTCAAATATGTAATTCTGAGGACTTTAAAAATTTAGATTTAATAATTGGACCTGCATTCAGCAAAAACATTGAAATCGTGTCGCAGGAAGCCAAAAAGTATAATATTCCTATAGTCAGCCCCCTCTCCACCGATGATAAGTTTCTTGAGGATAATGAAAATGCATTTATGGTCAGTCCATCTCAAAAAATACAGGATGACGAATCTATAAAACATATAAATGACATTAAAAGTGATAGTTATGTAGTAATATTTGACGGTAATCAATATGACTCAACGTATATTCCTGCTCTTAAGCAACATATTTTTAATAAATATACTCCTGAAACCATTGGGAAGTTAAAATACACTGAGTTTACGTACCATAAAGGCATGGAGACCCAATTAATGGATCTGTTTACAAACAATGATTCGGTGGTTATAATAATGCCGTCAAGAGATAAAGCTTTTGTAAGCGACATTGTTGCACGTCTCAATACTTTAACTGCAGAAAAGAGTATTATTTTATTTGGACAGCCGAGATGGTCCAGATTTGATAATATTAAACTTGAGTTTTTCCACAATCTAAACACACATCTGTTCTCTCTCTCCTATTGTGACTACACTAAAGAGAACGTAATTAATTTTGTCAGACAATACAGAGCTTTTTATAATACTGAACCCTCAAACAGAGCTTTTGAAGGATACGATATTGCAAAATATTTTATTGGGGCTGTTCATAGATACGGTAAGGACTTTAGATGCTGTTTAGACAAATACAAACCGGAACTTCTCCATATGTTTTTCGATATGAAACAGACAAAAAGCGGAACAGGTTATGCTAATCATCATTTGTACATGATACACTACATGAAAAACTTTGAACGCTCGATAAAAACGATTGAAAATTAAAGACAAAAGACAGAAGAGTGTTATTAACAATTCGTAACTTGTTGAAATAAACAACTATAACGCCTTTCAAGGCGTTAAAAAATTTTACCTTGCTCCTTTTACCTTTTACCTATAAAAGCGTTATAAACAAATAGTTAACAATCATGAATTTGAACAAAAAACGTTGTCCATGGGCTATATTAAGCGACGAGAAATATGTGGAATACCACGATAAAGAGTGGGGTGTGCCTCTGTTTGATGACAACAGACTTTTTGAGATGTTAGTATTAGAGGGCGCACAGGCAGGGTTAAGCTGGCGCACTATTCTTCACAAACGCGACGAGTATAGAAGCTGTTTCTTTGGATTTAATCCCGAAAAGGTTGCGAGAATGACCAATGATGACGTGGAGACTCTTATGTTAACAGGTGGAATTATTCGTAACAGATTGAAAATAAGCTCTGCCATTAAAAACGCTAAGGTTTTTATTGATATTGTTGAAAAATATGGTTCATTCTCGAACTACTATTGGAATTGGGTTGACGGAAAACCTATTATCAATCACTTTAAGACAATGGATGAGGTTCCCGCCAAGACACCCCTTTCCGAAGCGATAAGCAAGGATTTAAAAGGCAGAGGTATGTCTTTTATTGGAGCCACGATAATATATTCGTTTATGCAGGCAACAGGAATGGTTAACGACCATTTAACAAGCTGTTTTAGGCATAAAGAGTTGTGTTAGCCGTTATTTGGTGGTTTGCAACAGTTTTGAGTCTTCGTTCAGCCTTTTCTTTACTTTTAAATTCGAGGAATCGAAGTAACAAAATTATCAATAAATAATGATAATTTTGTAATTTATAATTTCACGCAATATAAAGCAACAATGAACTATGGCAAAAAAAATAACGGTTGAAGGTAAAGAGATATCTATTATTCTTGAAAAAGAACAAGAATACATTTCGTTAACCGATATGCTGAAAGCTAAAGATGGTGACTTTTTTATTTCCGATTGGCTTCGTAATCGAAATACGATTGAATATCTTGGTATTTGGGAATCGGTTTATAACCCTGATTTTAATTATGGCGAATTTGCCATAATTAAAAGTCAAGCAGGTTTGAATAGTTACAAACTTAGCGTAAAAGAATGGGTTGATAAAACCAATGCAATAGGGCTAAAGGCAACCGCAGGCAGATATGGCGGAACATACGCCCATCCCGACATCGCCTTTGAATTTGGAATGTGGATTAGCCCACAATTCAAAATATATCTTGTGAAAGAGTTCCAACGCCTCAAAAGCGAAGAAAACGACCACCTAAAATTAGAATGGAACCTGCAACGTACACTTGCAAAAGTAAACTACCAAATTCACACTGATGCCATCAAGGAAAACCTTATCCCGCAAGAAATTACCAAGCAGCAGATAAACTTTATTTATGCTAATGAAGCCGATTTGCTGAATGTCGCTCTTTTCGGAATTACGGCGAAAGAGTGGCGCGACAGCAATCCAGACAAGACAGGAAACATACGGGATTATGCTACATTGGAACAACTTGTTGTATTGAGCAATATGGAGAGTGTAAACGCTTTACTTATTAGACAAGGTTTGTCTCAAAGCGAAAGACTTATGCAGCTCAACAAAGTGGCTATTACACAGATGAAATCATTACTTGCAAGCAACACAATGAAAAAATTGAAATAAAACTAATCGCTAACATAAAATATGCAATGACGGTTCTTTCAAAAATTAAAATAAAATATCGAAAGTTATATACTGCAAATCCGCTACTCCACATAGCCTCGACCATTGATAAATTATTGCAATATGTCAAATTATCCCTCAAAAAAAATTAAAACAGCTATCTTTACTTCTATTTTTTTGCTACTCGCAGTAATATTAATATCGTGCAAGAGTAACAACAAGCAAACTCTGATAATTAAGAATTTAGACCAGAATTGGCAATTTTCGCAAGCGAATGAAGAAAAATGGCTTCCTGCTACTGTACCAGGCATTGTTCACACCGATTTATTTAAAAATGTGGCTATTCCCCACCCTTTTTACGCTTGCAACGAGGATTCACTACAGTGGATTGATAAACAAGATTGGGAGTATAAAACAACTTTTATTGCTGATAAAGCTCTGCTTGAAAAAGAGAATATTTATCTAATATTCGAAGGATTAGATACTTACGCTGAAATCAAGCTAAACAATACTGTTTTAGGAAACACAAATAATATGTTTAGAGAGTGGGCATTCGATATTAGTAATATTGTTCGTAGTGGCGAAAATGAGCTAAATATAGTTTTTAAATCTGCTTACAACCAAACATACAGTGATTCAGCATCTTACAGAGTAACATTGCCCGGCGGAAAGTATGTTTTTGCGCGCAAAGCCGCATATCATTTTGGCTGGGATTGGGGTCCTACTTTTATTACATCGGGTATATGGAAACCTGTTTATTTAAAGGCTTGGGACAACAATTTGGTCGAAAATTTTTATATCAAAACAGAGTCCGTCACACCCGACAAAGCAACGGTTGATATTAGCTTCGATATTGCAAACAGAAAAAACGAAGATGCAAAAATTGAAATTAAGGTTAATAGCAAAAAGCATTTGCAGTCGAATTTCTGTATCAACTCGTTGCGTAAAACATATAACTTTAGTCTTGAGATTAATAAGCCAAAACTCTGGTGGTGTAATGATTTGGGCGAACCGTATCTTTATGATATTGATGTGCAAATAACCTCTACGGCAGGGCTAATTTACTCAAAACAAATAAAATACGGTATCAGGACAGTTGAAGTTGTGTCTGAACCCGACAGCATTGGGCAGTCGATGTATATAAAACTAAATGGAACACCTGTTTTTATCAAAGGAGCCAACTATATACCACAACATAGCTTTGTCACTGAGGTAACCGATAACGATTACGCCAATATAATTTCGCTTGCTAAAGAGTCGAATATGAATATGTTACGTGTTTGGGGCGGTGGAATATACGAAAACGATATTTTTTACGACCTCTGCGACCAAAACGGAATTATGGTTTGGCAAGATTTTATGTTTGCTTGTGCCATGTATCCTATTGACATTCAGTTTTTTGACAATGTATCAGTTGAAGCGGAACAGCAAATAAAAAGGTTGCGAAATCATTCCTCGTTAGCTCTGTGGTGTGGCAATAACGAAATTGATGAGGGTTGGCACAATTGGGGTTGGCAAAGAGAGTTTAAGTTTTCAAAAGCCGATTCATCTGATATTTGGAACGGATATAAACATCTGTTTCACAATATCTTACCAAATCTTGTTTTAGAAAACGACAGGGATAGGTTTTACACAACCACATCGCCCATTTATGGTTGGGGGCGCGACAAGAGTATGACACACTACGATTCGCACTACTGGGGCGTATGGTGGGGAATGCAACCATTTAGTAAATATTTGGATAAAGTGCCCCGATTTATGAGCGAATACGGTTTTCAGGCTATGCCAGCTAAATCCACGATTAGAACGTTTCAGCCGGAAACATGCGATAGCCTCTTCTCGCCCACTCTACTATGTCATCAGAAACACCGCATTGGTTATCAGACAATTACAAAATATTTGGAGTATGAAAAACTGTATCCTAAAACGCTTGATGACTTTATTTATATGAGCCAACTAATTCAAGCCGAGGGCATTGGCTTGGCTATCGAGGCACACCGAAGAGCTAAACCGCTGTGTATGGGAACATTATATTGGCAATTGAACGACTGTTGGTCCGTAACAAGCTGGAGCAGCACCGATTTTTACGGCACTCCCAAAATGTTGCAATATAAAATTAAAGAGCTGTTTGACAACATTATAGTTTCATTGCTAAAACATAATGACAGCATTGATGTTTTTGTCGTTTCTGATAAATTATCGGATATTAAGGGCGAGGTAACCCTCTCGGCAATTGACTTTTCGGGGAAAAGAGAGACTCTTTTTAATAAAACAATTACAGTTCCGACTAACAGTTCTGTTCATGCTATTTCCTTGTCAGCAACAGATCTGTTTGAAAAGTTTCCACCCGAAACGACGCTTTTTGAAGCAACATTTAAAAATGACGATAACGTATATACAAATCGGAAGTTTTTGGCACCGTTAGGAACTATAAAAGTGCCTAAAGCTGAGTATAATATTAATATAAAGCCAATTAAAAACGGTTACGAACTTTTGTTAGAGGCGAAAACTTTAATGGCTTATGTTCATCTTTCGCTTGGGGACAAACAGGGCAAGTTTAGCAAAAACCATTTTACTCTTTTACCAAATGAGAAAATTGTGGTATTTTTGGAATGTGATTTGGGTAAAGAAGAGGTGGAGAGTTTGTTGACAGTTAAGTGTTTGTTGATTTCGGATATTGGAACACAGAAAACACAGATTTAACAGATTTACACGGATATCGGATTTGTGATTTCGGATTTCGGATTTTTGGAACACAGAACACACTGATTAGACGGATTTACACGGATTTTTGGATTTGTGGTTGGTTATTAGTGAACGTTAACTAAATAACCATTAAGGAGTTAAGGATAGTTTAGGAAAGACTTCGTCTTTATGATATGGGTGATTTTTAGTTAATTAATTGTTTTTTAACTTTTTAAACTGCGCTAAGTAAATATTAAAAAGTTTAGAAAATTTAGAAAAGACTTCGTCTTTATAATGTATTTGAATTTCAGGTAATTAATTTTTTTTAACTTTATGAACTCTCAACTAAAAGAAACATTGAGGTTTTGGGCGACCACAAGGGTCGCCCCTACGTTAAATCTGTGATTATCCGTTAAATCTGTGTCATCTGCGTTCCAATTACTTTTAACTTTATGAACTTTTAACTTTTAACTCAATAAACATGAAAACACTTGTAAAATTATCACTACTGACAGCTCTGTCGTTAACGTTTGTCGCTTGTCTGAAAACTAAAGAAAAGCTTCAACCTGCTGAATATGTAAATCCGTTTATTGGCACGGATGCGCATGGGCACACGTATCCCGGGGCAAGTTTGCCGTTTGGAATGGTTCAGTTAAGTCCGCAAACACGACTTACTGGTTGGGATGGCTGCTCGGGTTATCATTTCAGCGATTCGGTTGTTTATGGGTTTGCGCACACTGCCTTAAACGGCACTGGATGTAGCGATTATGGCGATATTCTGATTATGCCTATTTCGGGAGAGAAACCGCAGTTTTTAAATCAAGACTATTGCTCACAATTTGACAAAAAAAGCGAAGTTGCAAAAGCAGGATATTACAGTGTTTATCTAACAAAACCATCTGTTTTGGCTGAGCTTACAGCCTCGCAAAGAGCAGGTTATCATAGATATACATTTACAAATGGCGGTAAATCGGGGTTTATTATCGATTTGGAACATCGCGACAAAGTCCTTAACTCATGGATTGAGGTTGTTAGCGATACGGAGATCAGAGGTTTGCGCCAATCATCTAATTGGGCTAAGGATATGGTTTGGTATTTTCATATCAAGTTCTCTAAACCATTTGAACAGGCAATATTAGCTAAAGACAACTTAGAACAACCTGATACTAAAAGAGTTGAAGGCACTAATATCAAAGCCTTTATAAAGTTTGATATTGCTGATAACGAAGCTGTTGAGATAAAAGTAGGATTATCGGCAGTTGATGAATCGGGTGCTTTGAAAAATTTGGAGTCAGAACTGCCTGATTGGGATTTTGCCAAAGTAAAACAATCGGCTTTCGACACGTGGAACAACGAATTGAGCAAAATAGAGGTTAACGGAGGCTCTATCGCTCAGAATATAGCTTTTTACACTGCACTTTACAGAACATACTTGCAACCCAATGTTTATCAAGATGTTGACGGTAGATACAGGGGAATGGATAAAAATATTCACACAGCCACCGACTTTACAAATTACACAGTTTTCTCACTTTGGGATACATACAGAACATATCACCCACTAATGACCATAATTGAGCAAAAACGTACTGCCGATTTTATCAATACAATGCTAAATATGTATCGTTTAGGCGGTTTGCTGCCAATTTGGGAGCTATCGGCTAACGAAACCTACTGTATGATTGGAAATCACGCTATTTCTGTTATTGCCGATGCTTATATGAAAGGGATTGAGGGTTTTAATGCCGAGGAGGCTCTAAAAGCAATGATAAACAGTGCCGAACAAGACCATTTTGGGCTAAAACCATACAGAGAGCACGGTTATATCCCCGGAGATAAGGAGCATGAATCTATCTCCAAAACATTGGAATACGCATATAACGACTGGTGTATAGCCGTAATGTCAAAGAAAATGGGAAAAGAGGATATTTATCAGAAATATATAAAACGTGCACAGTCTTATAAAAATATCTTAGACCCCGAAACTGGATTTATGCGCCCCAAACTTAACGGTGGCTGGTTATCGCCTTTTGATCCTACAAAAGTGGATTGGCATTTTACGGAAGCCAATTCATGGCAATATAGCTTTTACGTGCCTCACGATATAACTGGTTTTTATTCACTTTTGGGCGGTAAAGAGAGAATGATAGAACAATTAGATAAACTATTTACTACAAATGCCGATGTCTCAGGGCGTGATATGAAGGACATTACGGGTCTTATAGGACAGTATGCACACGGCAACGAACCGAGTCATCATATGGCTTATTTATATGTATTCGCAAACGAACCTTGGAAGACTCAACACTACGTTAAAAAGATTATGGACGAGTTTTATACCCCTACTCCAGATGGCTCGATTGGCAACGAAGATTGCGGTCAAATGTCGGCGTGGCTTGTTATGAGTGCTATGGGGTTCTATCCTGTTACTCCCGGAGCACCGGAATATATTATAGGTACACCATGGTTCCCAGAGATGTCGATAAACTTAGAGAACGGAAACAGGTTTAAAATAACTGCGAAGAACCTCACTGAGAAAAACAAATACATCAATTCGGTGAAGCTAAATGATGTGGATTATCCCAAGTCGTATATTTCTCATAATGAGATTATTTCTGGCGGTCATTTAGAGTTTTACATGACCGATAAACCCAATAAAACATGGGCTACTGCCGATGAAAATGTTCCTGTAACGCATATATCCGATAATCTGATACTACCTGTTCCTGTAGTAAACTCAAAAGATAGACGAATTCGTGACAGCATGGTTGTAGAAATTGTAAAAGTTGTTTCGGATTGTCACGTATTTTACACTTTAGACGAATCGGAACCTGATACAAGTTCTACAGAATACACCTCTCCTTTTGCGCTAAAAGAGACAACAACCGTAAAGGCTGTTGCATACAACCAAGAGCTTGGATACAGCTTTGTTACGGAAGCAGGTTTTGTAAAGATTGATTTGGATAAAAAGATAGAGATTCTCTCGAAATGGAGTAGTAGCTACCATGCAGGCGGTGCCGAAGCATTGATTGATGGTATAAAGGGTCAAGACAACTGGCGTTTAGGCAATTGGCAAGGTTATCAAGGTACTGATTTTGAGGCTATTGTTGATTTAGGAAAAGTAAAAGCCATAAAGTATATAAGCGCAGGATTTGTACAGGATATCAGGTCATGGATTTGGATGCCTATGGATGTTACCTTTTACGGCTCAAAAGACGGTAAAACGTATCAGAAATTGGCTACAGTTAAAAACCTTGTTCCTATTCACGATTACACTATTCAAACGCAAAATATGAGCGCAAAAGTTAATGCAACTGTACGATACGTAAAGGTTAAAGCTACTAATTTTGGCAAGATTCCATCTTGGCATTTGGGTGCTGGTGGTCAGGCGTTTATTTTTATTGATGAGATAGATATAGATTAAATATAACTACGTTCTATAAACAACTGAACAATTAAAAAAGAGGCTGTCTCAAAAGTAAAGACAGCCTCTTATATTTATTAAGTTTTAAACATCCCTAATCAATCCTTCAAACAGCGTACTGAAAAACCCCAATCCTTGTCGTAATAAACTCCACCTATTACAGTGGCATAGAAGTTCATGCCATAACTACGTACACCAAAGCCACTACGCTCTGTGGTAGTCCACCAGTCTCCAACATACCCAATGTACATAAAACTTCCATTATTGTATCGGTCGCCAGCCGGAAGAGCTGTAAAGCCTGATTCGTTGGTTGCTCCTTCGTTTGGACTTTCCCAGTGTTCTGTTCCGGCTTCTTTAAGTTTACCACCTGCTATATCTGTTCCACCAAGGTAATCTATTAATTGCACCCATTCTGCATCGCTTGGCAAATGCCAGCCTGTAGGACATACTCCCTGTACTCCGCTTGGATTAGAGCTACTACTTGACGATCCTGCCATTGCTGCTGTCCAGTTATATAATACACCGTAAGTGGCGTAATTAGCTGTAGCTTTGGCTTCTGTTACACTTGTTCCATAATAGTCATAGACATAATAATATGGTTCACTGTTTGAGGCTGTTTCCGGACCAACTACGCTCGGCAAATATTTTAGGTTCTCTGCCATCCATATTTGAGAGCCAATTTGTACTATCTGATATACATTGCCATCTCTGGGATCTGTAAAGGTCCCGGCTGTTGAGTCTTCTACTTCCGGTCTATAAAAAATAATACTGTCTATATCTGTATTAACGCTATATCGACCATTAACCACTCCGTTTTTTATAATATAGAGGGTATCATTGGAAGCAGAACCACTATTTCCATAAAACACAATACTATCTGTTTGTGTGTTAATATTGTATTGTTGCAAAATCGCTCCGTTTTTCATGATATACATTGTGTCAATCTGAGCAAAAGTACTGTTTAACGATAAGCCAAAAATTGCTATTAAAAAACTGATTATTGGGATAATTCTTTTCATATTAATTCTCCTGTTATTAGTTTTGTTTAATAACTTTTACTGTTTCAGTATATGTGCCGTGTACGTAACGGCAGAGGTAAATGCCTTGTGGCAAAGCGTTTAAATCAAGAGTCGTTTGGCTATTGGTAATTTTGTGGCTTATCAACGTTTTGCCATCGATGCCAAATACCTGCATTTCTCCACCAAGTTTATCGCTCGGCAGGATAATGTTTAGCAGGTTATTTGCCGGATTTGGGTACACCGTTAGCATATTTGCCTGTTCATCTGGCATATCAATTCCTATAAAGTTGATAAAACTTATATATCTTATTTCGTTAATGGCGTGTACAGCAGTACTGTTATCTGTTTTATGTACAGTAACATTGCCATCAGAAAAACTCAACTTGCTGATACTACTAAGGGTATAAATATCCTGAGTATCATCGGTGTTGCGCACATACAAATTTTGCGCGAAGGCCGGCAAAATATACAAGACTGAAGTGGCAACTACTAAAATTGATTTTAAAAAGTGTTTTCTCATTTTCTTATATTTAAAATTTTTAATTTATAAATATAGAACTAATAAACGTAATTCAGTAATCAAGATACTACATTTTAATAAAAATTTTAATTTTTATTTGGTTGTAATTAAGTTTTTGCAGTCTTGTAGTGATTTAAGAAAAATATTTTCATAAACTCCCATTAATGCAATAAAAAAGCCAACTACTAATAGCATAGTTGGCTTTGTTTTATTAGTCTTTAATTGCCTAAGTCTTATAGCTATAATGTTAAAACCAAGATAGTTATCAACATTGTTGTAAAATCATTATCATCGTTATCATATTCTATGGAAACTCGTTTATCAAACCTGCCTAAACCCAATTGCAATAGACCTGCTGTAAGCTCATTTAGCTCTTCTGTACTAGCTGTAATATGATAATTCTTTTCCTTTTTATCATAAGTATAGTTTATTTCAAGAATCTTATCGTTATCTAAATAGTAATCCCAACCGTTTTTCTTTTTCTTTTCTGATACAACAATATTTTGTGAAGGAAAAAATATCCTTTTGCCCTTATAAAAGGCAACTGTATCTTCATTACTGTTAAATAGTATTTTACTTTTCTTTAAAATGTAGTTATTCTCATTTATTTTAATATTTCTGATATTATCTTCTCTAACAAACGTAATAATTGTATCGTTTGTACTATTTAAAAGTGAGAATTTTTCAGCAGCACTATGTTTTTTAGGAATAACAGACGTAAATTGCTGTCCCTGCGAGAAAAGATTAGAGAAGAAAAAGGCAAATATTACAAAAGTTAAGTGTTTCACTGTTAATTATTTTTAATTAGTTCTATTACTGTCAAATATAATGTATTTCGATAATTAAATACAATATTTCTTTTGCTATTATTGTTATTTTTTTGTAACATTGCGGTAGCTTTTAAATTTTTATTTGGTTGTCCCCGTTTTGTTATATAACGGGGTTGTCAAGAAGCCAACTATATCATGGCGTAGTTGGCTTTATTTATTAAATAAGCATCACAAGAGATTATTTGAATTGTAAAACTTAGCAATCAATCTAAAAAAACACACTATGAGAACTACTATATTGTTGATAATTATGCTATTAAGCTCAAATATTTTAATGTGTCAAATGCGGACATATACCATTTATGACAAAACTGGAAAAGAGCTTGATTTTGAAGAGTTGGTAAACGTATCCCTTAAATCGGAATTGGTTTTCTTTGGTGAGTTGCATAATAACTCGATTGCCCACTGGCTACAAATAAAAATGCTTAAATCATTCATAGAGGCTACCGACCGCCAAATAGTTGTTGGAATGGAGATGTTTGAATCTGATGATCAGACACTTATTGATGAGTATTTAAACGGTATTATTCCGGAACGGAACTTTGAAGAGGAAGCTAAACTATGGTCAAACTACAAAACTGACTATAAACCTATAGTTTTGGTTGCTAAAGAGCATAAAATACCTGTTATTGCAACAAATACTCCCCGCAGATACGCTGCAATGGTTAATCGTGGTGGGTTTGAGGCTTTAGATAATCTAACCGATGAGGCAAAACAATTAATCGTCCCTCTCCCATTTGCTTTTGATGCGGAGCTACCAGGATATAAATTGATGACAGAAATGTCCCCAATGCAAAGCGTGAAAATAAATGTAGAGAACTTAGCTAAAGCTCAGGCATTGAAAGATGCAACTATGGCGCATTTTATACTTAAAAACCTCAAAGACAGAGGCTTGTTTTTCCATATCAACGGCATTTACCATACGAAAAACAACGAGGGTATTTTGTGGTATATTAACAATCAACTAAAAGGGGTGAAAATTACAACTATTAGCACAATTACGGTTTTGGATATAAACTCTGTTGATACTAGCGAGTTACAAACAGCGGATTTTACTATTTGTATAGATTCTGACTTTAGCAATTAACAATGTGCAATTAGCAATGAATAATTAAATGGCTGATTTTCACTCAATTGCCACGACTTTTAAGTCGTGGAATAGGTTACACACAGAAAATAGGCTTTAGCCCAAACTTACTTTATTTTCAGGTTTTGAAAGTCATAAGCCTTAATAAACTCATTGTATTCATCTGCAAAAGTTTTTCTTTTTTGATGCTCTTCCTGATTGACCATGTAAGCCGTTTTTTATAGATTTAGGCTAAAGCCATTTTTAATTCATTTATTATCCGTGCCTTAAAAGGCACGGCAATTGATATTCTATCACGGAATTTGACTCTCAATTATTGCTATATTGCTAATTCGTGCTTGCAAAATTTGTATATACTCTAAAGCTGGGGCAAATCCTATCTCTTTAGATTTTTGAGCAAATTCAAGGGCTTGGAGTAAAACTCCCTCTCTTTCGCATTTCACTGCTAAATTGTAATTTGCTTTTCCTGCAAGATTTTTATTTCCACTATCCGAGTACCTACTCCATAAGTCCTCGGCTTTATCCCATTGATTTGAACTAACATAGCTTTTTGCCACAACAAAATCATTATTTCCCGAAGTGAAAATATAACGATAGGTTTGATTCCAATGCGGAGAAATAGTTTTAGCAAATTGTTTGCCACACCTGTTAACTATATGATTTACAGCCTTGTGAAAATCAACAAGATCATACAAAGAGTTATAAGAAGTTTTTACACCTTCAACCCATACGGTATCGTGATAGTAGCGTTGGTAAACTGTTTGGTTATTACTATTCAATATTTCCCATGCAACCTTATATTCAACCATTACAGCCGATACGTAAAGTCTTGTATAATAGTCGCGTGTAGGTTCTTGAAGTACTTCTGTTTTTAAATCCACCAATTTTAGCTCTATGCGATTATTGTTGCTGAGATTTGAATTGAAAGTTGTATCAACACGGGCAAATTCAAATCTTTCCGATTCTGCTAAAATATTATAAGCTGCTCTAACACACTCAAAAGAGAGTAAACTATCTAACTGCCATTTCTCATATTGCTTGTTTGAAACAGGCTTTGGATTAGTAATAAAGTGCTTATTTACTAAATCAACATTTCTAACATTAAGATTTATAACTGTGTCGGCAGGTCTTAGCACTTCAAAATATACTCTGTCAACCACTGTACAAGAGTTGAAAAATATTAGTGTTGACAGTAAGGTACCAAAAACAAATATTAAACTTTTCGATTGCATGATTGAAATCCTCCTGTTTTACTGGTTAAATTTATTAACGTTGACCATGATATTTACGCAAAAACCATTCAATTGTTGCGAAACTAATAACCAAAAATAGTAAAAATGTATAAACAACAATGTCTGATATTGTGCGATTTGATATTTGACGCGGTTTTGAATCTATGAGCTTGCCAATCCTGTCGGAAAGTTCGTCTAAATCGGTATTATAAAAGATATTTTCATCTGAATTTCCTGAAATGTTTTTCAAGAACGTGATATCAGGAATTGAAACTTGCTTTTCTATGTTGATATCGGCAACTGCAAATGTCTTTTTATCTGTATATGTAGCACTATCTGTTTTATAATATCCTGTTACAGAATATGTTCCAACCGGCAAAGTCCCAATATATGTTCGATAGTACTGCTCATAAGGTTTCATACTAAAACTTATGTTTTGAGTGTCTTCGCCCTCAATCAGTAAATCGACTTTTTTATCGTTGATAAGCTGAAAGTTCATATTATATACAAACGCATCAACGTATATATTTGTTGTTTTTGCCCATATAGGTTTTACGCTAATTTTTAGTGGCGATGTTGCCGGCTTAACTGACAGGAACTGAATTACTTGTCCAATTAAATCGTTTAGAGCCGAGGCGTTTCCGTAGTTTTTATTTAAAAATATATTCCAACGCCACAATCCCTCTCCTGTTGTCAGGGCTATACGTCTGTTTCCTACAATTGTAGTTAGTAACAACGGGTTTTCTGTTTCAACTGACCCAATACGCTGAAATATAGCAATTTCAGAACTATTTACTACATTCCAACGTCCAAATTGAGCATATAACGGTGGCAATTTATCGATCACTGAAAGAAGCAACTGAGGTATAATAAAGTAATTATAGAATTGGTTTTCAACAGGATATACCAAATCTAACTTTTTGCCTGTACGACTAAAGTTCCACCCCAAATTTAGTTGGTTCAATATTGTTGTATTTGTTTTGGAGCCAACGAAAAACCATATCGAACGATTTTGCTTAACTGCCTCTACAACAAACCTATCAGCACCGAAATCACCATCGGGAAGGTGCATGAAAATTATAGCAGAATACTTATTAAAATCTCCAGAAAACGAACTAACATGCTGCACATCAAGTCTATAAGCCTTATTTTGCTCAATGCTTTGTCGTAAAAAACCAATATCTGGAGAAGGTGCATTATAAAGTAGCAGTATATCTGTTTCTGCATCAATAACTTCTATCGCAAAATAGGCTTTATTGTTTTCAATATTTTTCTCTCTTTGGTCGGCTTTTAATCTTACTTCGTATTGATAAACACCAGCTTTTGGAGCGTTAAGCATTACAGTAGTTTTTATTCTCTGTTCATCTTTTTGAAAATTGATTGGGATTTTTTCAACAAGAGTTCCTTTGCGGTAAATCTCAATTTCCGAGTTAACTATATTATTATCAGTTCTTCTGACCTCAATATCAACTTGAAATTTATTGTTGGAATATACCATTGGGTTATTTTGAATTGAAGCTATCCAATAATCAATAACTGCCACAGTATCAGCCATTACAACCGATAGTACAGGTATGCCACTCTTTTCAGCTTTTCTTGTAGGATACTCGCCTGTATTAACCAATCCGTCTGTAATTAAAACAATAGCGTTGGGCTTATTTACCTGATAATAGCTATCAATATGGTCGAACAGTGCCGATATATTTGTCTCATTCTCACTGTGTTGCAACGGGCAAGTATCACAAACTCTTTCGCCAAATGTAATGTTCTGTATATCAAACTTTTTGCTTAACTGTTCGGCTTGATTATTTATAATATCAATATTCTGTTGTAGTCTGATGGAATCGTTCAAGTATTTTATTGATTCTGAATTATCGTAGGCGAAAATAAGTTTTGGTTTTTGAATTTCTGTAAGTGTAAATGATATGCGAGGATTTAGCAAAATAAAAACTAACAGCGCGATAGTTAATGCTCTTAACGCAAAAAGATAAAAAGTTACTGATTTAGAAAACTGATTAGATGATTTTTTATAGTAAAAATAGTATGAAACTAAAGCTCCAGCGGCTAAAGCCAATAAAAAATAGAATATAAATTGAAGTGTGCTACTCATGTCGTAATTACCATGTTTTAATTGTCAAAAATACGAGATTTTTCGGTGTTTTTAGATACAATATTATAACAAAAGAGCCTTACAAATATATGTAAAGCTCTAATGGTTTATGATTGTATATTTTCAGTTCTATTTTTACAATCAGGTTTGCATTGCTCCGCAAACGCTAATTACTTGTCCGCTAACATACGAAGATAAGTCTGATGCTAGGAATAGACACACCTTAGCAACCTCGTCAGGTTCTCCACCACGTCTTAGTGGAATTTTTTCGTACCAACCTTTAACTATCTCCTCTGGCAGTTGTCCTGTCATGTCGGTAATGATAAATCCAGGTGCAACAGCGTTACAACGAATATTACGTACACCAAGCTCTTTGGCAATTGATTTTGTAAAACCAATCATTCCGGCTTTTGATGCCGAATAGTTACATTGATTGGCATTTCCGCCTACTCCAACAACAGAACTCATGTTGATAATACTTCCGGAGGCCTGTTTCCACATAATTGGCTGAACAGCTTTGGTAAAGTTAAACGCTGATTTTAAGTTTACGGTAATAACTGCATCCCACTGATCTTCGGTCATGCGCTTTAGAGCACCGTCTTTTGTTATTCCTGCGTTGTTAACTAAAATATCAACGCGTCCAAAGTCCTTTGCTATCTCTTCAACAACTTTTTGCGTTTGCTCATAGTCTGCTGCATTTGAAGCATAGCCTTTTGCCTTGACATTTAGAGCTTTTATCTCTTTTTCGGTTTCAAGAGCTACATCGTTGATAACAAGGTCTGTAAATGCTATATTACATCCCTCTGATGCTAAACGGAGCGCAACCGCTTTTCCTATTCCTCGTGCAGCTCCTGTAATAATTGCTGTTTTACCTTCTAATAGTTTCATAAATTACAATTTTATCTGTTATAATATCAATACAAAGTATATTGACCTTTTCGTGTCAAATTTACAAAAGGAGATTGATTTTTCAAAATTATGTCCAAACTCTCTGATGTTAATCGGGTAAGGTTAATATTTCGTAGCCTGTTGGGGTAACTAAAACCGTGTGTTCGAATTGTGCAGAGAGCTTTCCGTCAATTGTTCTGGCAGTCCAACCATCTTTGGTGTCTATTGTTACTCTTGGTTTTCCTATATTTATCATTGGCTCTACTGTAAAAATCATTCCTTCGCGCATCTTTTTTCCGGAGCCTCTGCGTGCAATATGTTCAACCTGCGGCTCTTCATGAAAATCAATTCCAACTCCGTGACCACAAAACTCGTAAACGACGCTGTATCCTTTGCTGTGTGCATAACGTGCAATAACAAATCCAATATCACCAAAATATGCACCAGGCTTTACTTGTTGAATCCCTAAGTTCAAACAATGTTTGGTTGCTTCAACCAATTTCATTGCCTCATCTGATACATTGCCTATCAAAAACATTGTGCTTGTATCGCCATAATATCCGTTCAAAATTGTGGTTACATCTATATTTACAATATCACCTTCTTTTAGGATAATTGATTCTGAAGGAATTCCATGACAAACAACTTCATTAAGAGATATGCACGAAGCTTTTGGGAAACCGTTGTAACCCAACGTTGCTGATATTGCGCCGTTATCTTCTATATACTTTAATATTAAGTTGTCTAAATGCTCTGTGGAAACGCCTGCAACTACGTAAGGTTCAATGTATTTCAGAACATTAGCTGCTAAACGAGAGCTTTTACGAATACCCTCAATTTGTTCGGGTGTTTTAATTATTATGGACATTACAAATATTGTTTAAATTCACAAAATGAAATAGTTTCCAAAGCTAACAATTAAACATCGCTTTGGAAACTATTGCCATTAAAAAAAGTAATTAACCTTTAAATATTTTCTCCAACTCTAACACATCCTCTCTAAAGCTCCTGTCAGTTTCCATTAAATTTCTGACTGTTTTACAGGCGTGAAGGACAGTTGCGTGATCTTTCCCTCCTATTGATGTGCCAATTGAGGCTAATGACTCCTTAGTCAACGCTTTAGCAAAATACATTGCAACTTGTCGCGCTTGGACAATTTCTCTACGGCGTGTTTTACTGTTAAGTTGTTCGAGAGAAACTTTATAATAGCTACATATTGTGTTTTGTATTAAATCAACTGTAATTGATTTACGCGTGTTTTTAACAAGTTTATCTATTAAATCTTGAGCTAAACTTAAAGTTATTTCATTTTTATTTAAAGTAGAATGTGCTAAGAGTGAAACTAAAGCACCCTCCATTTCCCTAACGTTTGTAGTTACGTTTTTAGCAATATACTTTTGTATTTCTGGGTTAAGTTCAACTCCATCTCTATATAAACGATGTTTTAATATAGCTAATCGTGTTTCGTAATCGGGTGCTTGTAGCTCGGCAATTAATCCCCATTTAAAGCGCGATAAAAGTCGTTGTTCTAAACCTTGTAGTTCGGCTGGCGACTTATCACATGTTAACACAAGTTGCTTAAAGTTTTGATGCAAATAGTTGAAAATATGAAAGAATGCTTCCTGCGTTTTGGGCTTGTTTCCTTGTGCAAATGAGTGTATATCATCAATTATCAATACATCTATCATTCTATAAAAGTTGATAAAATCGTTAGTCTCATTAGCTTGTACTGCATCAACAAATTGTTGTTGAAATTGATGTGCATGAACATATAAAACCATTTTGTCAGGGTGCTGTTCTTTAACCTGAAGACCTATGGCATGAGCAAGGTGACTCTTTCCATATCCACTGCCACCGTGAATAAACAACGGATTAAATGCTGTTTTGCCCGGATTTGCAGCTATATTTAATCCTGCCGAGCGAGCTAATTTATTGCAATCGCCTTCTATAAAATTATCAAATGTGTATTGTGGATTTAATTGTGAATCTATTTTAAGCTTTTGTAAACCAGGTATTACGAAAGGGTTTTTTATTTCGTGCCTTCTGTCGACACTAATTGGTATTTCAACAAGCTTGTTCACAGTGTTTACTTTTCCTTGTGCGGGCATAGCAATAGTTTTAGAGTTTTCGTTGGTTAAATCTTGGACCATAACTGGCTCGTATGATAATTTAGCACCGGGTCCAATAACTCGGCGTAGTGTTGATTTTAATAGTCCAATATAGTGTTCTTCTAAAATCTCTACATAAAACATTGATGGGACTTGTAGTCGCAAATCTGTTCCTTCAAAATGTAGTGGTTTTATTGGAGCGAACCAAGTTTTAAATGCTTGTACTGGTACATTGTCTCGAATTATATTAAGACACCTCTCCCATATTTGATCATGACTATTAAATTTCATTAAAAAAAACTCCTTTCACTTAAAAATCAGTACACAAGAAAAATGGCATTTGTACCTGCAATATTGTGAATTATTTTTATATAAAAAAATGAATTTCCTCTTGCTTTTTTGGATATTTTGATATGAACTTCACTATCAAGTGCTTTGAAGAATATTTTTTATATATTATATATTTATCTATATTTCAGTAATTTATAATTTATATTTTTTAACTAGATTTGCAATTATTTATTAAAATCATGCAAGTGACAAGCAAATTTTATTGGTGTAAATAGTTGCTTTATGGTTAATTATATGTTCTAATATTTTTATTTAAACGTTGTTATATTATTGTTATTTTTTTGATATTTTTATAAAATTTTTGCACATTAAATTAAAAAAAACTTCAAAATTATTATTAAAGTTATAATAACAATTGTTCATGTAAAAGTTTACAATTTTGTAAAATAATACTTACGGTTAACCATGTATTATCCCTAAGGACAGATTTATTATAGTCCGCATATTGTAAATATAGGACAATAGATATATTTTCGACACATACGTAACACACGCATTTATAAGAAGCTGCTACGTTGGTACACTTAAATGTGTGATTTTTTTACTAACCGAGCTTATTTTTTAACTTCTCTGCTAAAGATACTAAAGTTAAAATACCTCTTAGGATTTTTATTTATATCTTCGGACAGTTTGCTCAGGTTTTCAACCGCTTCGACAAGTGAGTAGTATAAGGTGTCATTTTGCATCATCTTTCCAACTGTGCCCTCGCCCTTTTCAATTCTTTCCATTGTGGATTTAACAGAAGCCGTTGTTTTATTGATATTATCGGTTAAACTTACAAATGAGATGTTTGATATAGAGTCTGTGGTTTTATCTAAATTGTTAATTATTTGTCGTATCTCTTTATTGCTTTTATTTAGGTTGTCTGTCAAACTTCTGATATTTACAACCGTAGCTTGTATATCATCAGATTTATTAACAAGTAGAGTATCTAGTTTATTAGTAATACTGTGTATGTTTTTAGTTGAAGAGTTAATATGAGTAAATGCTTTTTGAATATCTTCTCGTGTCTCTTCATTAAAAACCAATCTTACCATTCTTATAGCTTCCTCCATCTCATTTAACAAATCTTCTGCCTTATGTTTTAGGGGTAACATTTGTATACTTACTTGCTCTTTTAAGCTCTCTTCCGTGTCTGAAATCAACGTGTCGCCTGATTTATGAAACTGTTTATTTTCGGTAAACTCAAGCTCTACGGCTTTTGTTCCCATTAAATCAATACTAACAATACGCGCAATAGTGCCAACAGGAATATCTATCTTAGGGTTAACTCCTATTACTACATCTATATTGCCAATCTGTTCAAAATTGATTTTTATTGAATGAACAGTTCCTACTTTAAAACCATTAAATAAAACTGAAGACGATTCGGATAATCCACTAACATGTTGATAAGTAACTTTATAAAAATTTTCATTTGAAAATACGTCTCTACCTTTTAAAAAGTTAATCCCCCATATTAGTATAAATATACCAATTGAGACAAGTAAGCCTATTAAGGCAATTTTTGATTTATGACCTAATGCCATACTCTATTTTTTATGCAAATATACTGTTTTTTCAATTATTCAAAATCAATAGTTGGCTATGTAATTTATGTTTTGTAAGCCAAATATTTACTTATTTTGAGCTCTTTCTAATAGCTACATCAACGGGTATTGGTTTTTGATCCTCAAAAGCTGTAATAAATGCTCCTGGAAAATATATTTTACAATTTTCTATTGCATTTTTAGCTTCTGCATACGTACTAAATGTACCGTGATAGTATTTATTAAACCCGTCTAGCCATAAATAATAGACTTTTCCTAATTCAACAAACTCTTTTTTACCCAAGTCGGGTGTTGCCTTTGATGCCGTTAGCTGAACAGAAAATACAATTCCTTTTTGAGGTAACTTTATGGTTGTATTATCATTAGCCTGACCATCTTGGCTCTCACTTAGTTTTTCTAATTTTATACTTAACTCCTCAAAATATGAATCAACAGCTCTGTAAATAGCTGATGCTAACTGCTCTATACCTTTTTGGCTATTGATATAAGCTTCTTCTTCTCTATTTGAAATAAATCCTACTTCCACTAATACACAGGGCATGCTAGTATTCCATAACACAAGAAAACCCGCCTGCTTTACGCCTCGGTTATGCCTTTTAACATTTTGAGTAAATTCGTTTTGTACAAGATTTGCAAATTGGAGACTTTGATCAAGATGCGCATTTTGCATCAATGAAAAAATGATAAACGATTCAGCAGATGATGGATCGTAACCTTCATATCTCTCGCTATAATCTTGCTCAAGAACAATAACTGCGTTCTCTTTTTGTGCTACTTCTAAGTTCTCCTGGGTTTTGTGTAGCCCCATTACAAAGGTCTCTGTTCCATGGGCTTTAACATTTTTGGATGAATTGGCATGTAATGAAATAAAAAGGTTTGCCTTATTCTCATTTGCAATTTTTGAGCGTTGATCCAATGGAATAAAAACATCTGTATCACGTGTATAAATAACCTTAATATTTGGTAATCCTTCGTTGATAAGTCCTCCTAATTTTAAAGCTAATCTAAGAACAATATCTTTTTCTTGTGTAGAAGACCCTAAAGCACCTGAGTCTTTGCCTCCATGTCCGGGATCGATCACAACAGTAAATGACTGCTTTCCTATTTTACTATCTTGAGAAATCGCACTCTGCAACCCCAATAAAAAAACGATTAATAATAAAAAAAATCGAGACATTAACGAAAGGGTTGATATTCTTAGCGAGAATTTCGTTAGTTTTGACACGAAATTTGACGAGCATGTTTCCATGTGCGTTTGATTTTAATGTTTTGTAAACTGTATATATTTGAAACTCAATATTATACTTTTTATTGTTAGCTAAATTAGGATAAGTTTGCAAATCCAACGTTATAGAATACAAAAGTATAATTTATTAATCGTTTTTCATAAGTGAATCGATATTTTTACATATTACTTTTATTACTATTAACATTTCCGATAGAATTATTATGGTCTCAAGATGAGTCTATTGATAAGCCAAAACCTTCTGTACAGAAAAAAAGCAAATCAATGCTAGAAATGCCAATAGATTATCAGGCTCAAGATACAATAAAAGTTTTTATCAGGAAAAAAAAGGAGGTTTTGATAGGTAATGCAAAGGTAACATATCAAAATATGGAACTTACGGCTGATTACATTGAAATCGACTTCGAAAAGGGAGAAGTGTTTGCAACTTGCAAACCCGACAGCACAGGGCAAATGTCTGGTTTTCCGGTATTTAAAGAGGGTCCGGACCAATTTGAGGCTTATTCTATTAGATATAATTTCAACACAAAGAAAGGTTTGATTCACGATGTTGTGACAGAACAAGATGGGGGGTTTTTACATAGCTCTACTACAAAAAAACACTCTGCCAATATTATTGATATTAAAAAGGGTAAATATACAACCTGCGAGAATGAGCATCCACATTTTTACATCGCTTTGTCAAAAGCTCGAATTATCCAGAACGAAAAGATAGTTGCCGGACCAGCCTACTTGGTTATCGAAGACATACCTACACCCGTTGCTATTCCTTTCGGTTATTTCCCATTTACTAAAGAAAAAGCCTCTGGAATTATTATTCCATCTTATGGTGATAGTCGTGAAAGAGGCTTTTACCTTACTAATGGCGGATATTATTGGGCGGGCACTGATTACTTCGACTTTAGAATTTTAGGCTCAATTTACACAAAGGGTTCATGGGATTTGGAAGCAAGATCAAGATACAAACTACGTTACAAATTTGGAGGTGTTTTGGCATTCAAAACCGAGAAAATAGTGATAGGCGAAAAAGGGACGTCTGACAGACAAGTGCGTGATGGATATGTATTTACATGGAACCATAACCAAGACCCTAAGGCTAACCCCTACCAACGTTTTGGAGCTAATGTTAATTTAAGGTCAACCTCATCTAATATCTACTCTACAAACCTTAATAACTATATTCAAAACACTGTGTCGAGCGATATCTCTTACCAGAGAACATTCTCGGGCACACCTTTTTCTCTATCTGCTAATGCTAAGCACGTTTTAAACACAATTGATACAAGTGTTACACTTACTCTACCAACAGCAACACTTAATATGACACGACAAACTCCCTTTGCACGAAAAGAGAGAATTGGAAAACAAAAATGGTACGAAACAATTGGGATAACCTATAATGCAAACTTGCAAAACACTGCAAAAATGCACGAGCGTGACTTTTTTACCAACAGAATGAACGACAAATTCAAATATGGTGTCAATCACAACATAAACTCAAATGCGTCACTAAAAGTGTTAAAGCATATTAATATAACGCCGCAAGCATCGTATAAAGAACGTTGGTATTTTGAGCAATTTAACAAGAAATTTATCAAGGGAACAATGCATGATAGCCTAATGATAGACCCTCCAATACGAGACACAGTTATTGCTGATACTTCGCAAGGTTTTTACCGTGTTTGGGATTATAACACATCAGTAAGCATGAGCACCATGATATATGGTATGTTCAAGTTTCATCCAAAACTACCCGTAAAAGCCATAAGAGTTGTACATAAACCATCAATTTCATTATCGTATAAGCCCGATTTTGGCGAACAAAAGTACGGATATTACAATCATGACACTATTGCGGCTTTAAACTACAACAGGTATGCAGGTAGTATTTTTGGAACTCCGTCGGTAGGAGAATCAAAGTCTATTTCGTTCAGCCTTAATAATAATGTTGAAATGAAAGTTCGAACCAGAAAAGATTCCCTAAATGATTCAAAAAAAATCACTATTTTCGATGCTATTGGGTTGTCAACAAACTACAACGCAGCTATAGATAGTCTAAACTGGTCACCACTTAGTTTTAATGCCCGAACTAAACTATTCGATTTTTTGAACTTTAATTTAAGCGGAAGCATGGATTGGTACACATTTGATGAGGTTGCTATGCGGCGTATCAATAAATTTCAATACAAAGTCGACAAAAAATTAGGACGACTGACCTCTGTTAACTTTACCGCTAATTTTAGCCTAAATTCAACATCTTTTGGCGATAAAAACGAACGCGTTAGTTTAGATCCATATGACTACAATTACTATTATAACTATTTTGATATCCCCTGGTCAATTAGCGTTGGGTACACATATTCATACGCAAAGCCTGATACAAAAAAGCGTGTTATTCAGAACGTTAACATTTCGGGAGACTTTAGTGTAACAAACAAATGGAAAATAAGCTATTCAACTGGTTATGACATCGAAAGGAAACAAATTTCACTTACGAACTTGGGAATAACGAGAGATTTACACTGTTGGATAATGCGCTTCGAGTGGGTTCCATTTGGAGAGCGACAAAGCTACTTCTTTACAATTGGAGTTAAATCAAGTATTTTACAAGACCTTAAATTTGATAAACGAGAATATTATTTCGATACTGTACGATAAATCATTAATGATATGGACTCTTTTTACGACTCAAATCTGTTTTCTTATGTAGTATTGCCACTTCTTATATTTGTGGCACGCGTTATCGATGTTAGCATAGGTACGCTACGGATTATTTTCCTGTCAAAAGGATTTAAAAAGACCGCACCCATAATGGGTTTTTTTGAGGTTTTAATCTGGATTTTAGCAATTGGCGAGATAATGAAAAACCTAAATAACTGGAGTTGCTATCTTGGCTATGCAGCGGGCTTTGCTGCAGGAAATTATATAGGTATTCTCTTAGAAGAGAAGTTGGCAATGGGAATACATATTGTTAGGGTAATTACCGAAAAGGGTACTAAACAACTGCTTAATAATTTCCACGACGCTGGTTTCGGAGCAACTGTTTTAGGGGGTGAAGGTCACAGCGGCAAAGTTGATGTTGTGTATGTAATAATCAACAGAAAAGATTTACCAAAAGTTGAAAATATAATCGAAGCTCACAATCCTCAATCATTTTATTCTATTGAAGATATAAAACAGGTTAAGCATGGAATATTTCCGACACCATCATTGAAAAACAAAAGATATAGAAGTCCATTTAATAGATTAAGAAAAGGAAAATAAAATTATCATGTCAAAATATTCTGCTGTAATTGTCACTATAGGCGATGAAATATTAATAGGTCAAATATTAGACACTAATAGCCAGTGGCTTGCGAACAATCTTTTTTCTGAAGGCTTCACTATCGCTGAAATAATAAGCATTGGCGACATCGCCGAAAAGCTTATCGAAGTTTTGGAATATGTCAACAACCGTTTTGATTTTGTTGTATTTACAGGTGGCTTAGGTCCTACTAATGACGATAGAACTAAGGTTATACTAAACAATTGGTTTGGAGCTAAGTTGGTTTTAAACCATGATGTTTTGTCTGATATCTCCGAAATGCATTTTAGACGACACGGAAATAAAAATCTTAACCAACGAAATCACGATCAAGCAATGGTTCCCGACTGTTGCACTGTTCTAAGGAATGAAGTTGGCACCGCACCCGGTATGGTATTCTCAAAGGATGATAGCAAAACTATCTTTGCAATTCTGCCGGGAGTTCCTTTTGAGATGAAGTGGTTATATGAAAATAGATTAAAGGAGATAATCAATTCCAAATTCGACTTAATCCCACAAACCTACGACCTGTTTCATGTAATGGGTATTTCAGAATCAGCTCTTGCCCATCTGTTAGAGGATTGGGAAGAACAGTTGCCCGATGAATGGAAGCCCGCATACTTGCCCGCCGCAGGAATTATAAAATTGAGAGTTTTTCGCCCACAACCTGTTACAGAGCACTATAAACAGAGCATTGACACTTTGAAAAATCTTTTGGGTGAAAAACTAATTGCAAAAGACCAGGATACAATTCTTGATACAGTTGCTAAATTACTAGTATCCAATAAATTAACCATTGGAACTGCCGAGAGTTGCACCGGAGGAAATATTGCACGAGTCTTTACCCAAAAAGCCGGTGCAAGCGACTATTTTAAAGGCTCGATTGTATCCTATTCGAATGAGATTAAAACCAACATCCTAAAAGTTGATGAGAAATCTATAGAAAAGTTTGGTGCTGTTAGCCAAGAGGTTGTGGAACAGATGAGCGCAGGGGCACAAAAAATACTTAATTGCGATATCGTAGTATCAACAACAGGTATAGCTGGTCCCACTGGTGGAACTGAACAGAAACCAGTTGGCACAGTTTGGATATCAGTATATTTTAAGGGCAAGTTCTTTACAGAGAAGTATCTATTTGGAAAAACAAGAGAAATAAACATAGAGCGAACTACTAATAGTGCAATATATTTGTTATACAAGGTTTTAAAGAATTTATATAAACCTTTAGTTTAAATTTAAATAAACAGCAAATTGTTGTGAACTAAAACTTTTTACGAAAAAAACAACAAAAGAGTTGTGTAAATAAAAAATTTACCCGATATTTGCACTCCGAAAAATAAACAAAAGATTTAAACATAATTATAGATGTCACGAGTTTGTCAAATAACAGGAAAAAAGATGATGGTCGGTAATAATGTTTCGCACTCAAACCGTAGAACAAAAAGACGTTTTTACCCCAACATATTTAAGAAAAGATTCTACATTCCTGAAGAAGATCGTTGGATTACTCTAAGAGTATCAGCCAATGGAATTAGAACAATCAACAAAAACGGGCTATTAAATAGCCTTAAAGAAGCCCAAAAAAAAGGTTTTATTAAAAGTTATTAATTTAGATTACAATGGGAAAGAAAGCAAAAGGCAATCGTATACAAGTAATTCTTGAGTGCACTGAGCATAAAGAGAGTGGAATGCCTGGAACATCGAGGTATATAACCACTAAAAACCGGAAAAACACAACCGGAAGAATGGAATTAAAAAAATACAACCCAATATTAAAACGCATGACATTACATCGCGAAATTAAATAAATATTAGTCATGGCAAAGAAAGCAGTAGCAACATTGAGAAAAGGTGGCAGCACAAAAGGTTACGCCAAAGTTATTAAAATGGTAAAATCTCCAAAAACTGGATCTTATCAGTTTAAAGAAGATGTTGTACCACAAGAAGAGATAAAAAATTTCTTTAGCAAAAAATAGTTTTTTGTTCATACTTTTATGCATTTAAGCCTTCCTTGGGAGGCTTTTTTGCGTTATATTAACAACTAAGCAATTAACAATGAGCAATGAACAATTAGCAATTTAGTTAAAAGTTGAAAGTGGTTGGTGGTTGGTAAGTGGTGAATGGTGAATGGTGAATGGTGAATGGTGAATGGTGAGTAGTGAATGGTAAGTGGTGAAAATCAATCATATTTTAAAGACGTAGTCTTTCCTTAATATTCCTTAACTCCTAATTGGTTTAATTTAATGGTCGGAAGACCGAAGTCTGAAGTCAGAAGACAGAAAAACGAAAAGTCGAAGCCTATTTCAAAAAAGACACAACTCGTTCCACGCAAGACGCACCTTTTACCTTGTACCTTTTACCTTGCACCTTGTTCCTTGCAACTCGCAACTTTGTAAATTGTCAAACACGTTGTTTATTTGATGTTTTTATATAACTTTGTTCGTCTAAATTAGTTCACTAAAAATAATACTATGTTCTTTTTCTCAAAAGACAAAAAAGAGACTCTTGATAAAGGGCTCCATAAAACACGAGAAAGTGTTTTGTATAAACTCGGTAGAGCAATACTCGGCAAATCAAAAGTTGATAATGAAGTACTTGACAATCTCGAAGAAGTGCTGCTTTCATCTGATGTTGGTGTCGACACCACTTTGAGAATTATTGAGTCAGTAGAAAAGCGCATCAAAAGAGATAAGTACGTTAACACTGATGAGCTGAATAATGTCTTAAAGCAAGAGATAGCTGCTCTATTAGAAGAAAACGACAACGAAGATGAAATGGGGTTTAATCCACCGGAAAACAAAAAACCTTACGTAATACTGGTTGTTGGCGTTAATGGTGTAGGCAAGACAACAACTATCGGGAAGTTGGCATACCAATTCAAACAGAGTGGTAACTCGGTTATGTTAGGAGCAGCTGACACTTTTCGAGCGGCAGCCGTTGAACAGCTTGTTATTTGGGGCGAACGTGTTGGGGTTCCGGTTATTAAGCAACAAATGGGAGCTGATCCTGCTTCTGTTGCTTTCGATACAGTTAAATCTGCCGTAGCAAACAATATAGATGTTGTTTTAATTGATACTGCAGGAAGACTGCACAACAAAATCAACCTAATGAACGAACTTACCAAAATAAGGAAAGTGATTCAAAAGATTGTTCCAGAGGGACCTCATCAGGTTTTGTTAGTTTTAGACGGTAGCACAGGACAGAACGCTTTTGAACAAGCAAAACAGTTTACTGCTGCTACAAAAGTTACCGACTTGGCACTGACCAAGTTAGACGGAACAGCAAAAGGTGGCGTTGTTATTGGTATCTCTGACCAATTTAAAATTCCGGTACGCTATATTGGTGTGGGTGAGGGAATTGAAAATTTGCAGCTGTTTAACAAAGCTGAGTTTGTGGATTCGCTGTTTAAAAGCTGATAGTAAGACTGATAAACCTTTCAATAAATCGAGTTATTGCTATATGTAATAAATGAAAAAAAACTTTTACATAATTGCATTGATTGTTTTGATTCCCGGCTGTGGAATTTTAATTAACCCGATTGTAGAACAGATAACTGACTCTTTCGTGGATTGTGCACAAGAAATGGAAATTGATAGTTGTGAGCAAACTTTGATTTCGCTAGTAATAGCTAAGCGATTTACTGAACAAAAGTTTCCTGAAAGCCTTGACCAATTGAATTATATAAACATGGAAAACTCAATTGATTCAACACAATTTACAGATTCAGAGAAAAAAGAATATAAAGAAAGCATTGGGACAATAACAAATAATTGGATATTGCCATGGACTAATGACTGTAAGCAAAATTTTGACACAGTTTCTATGTTTCCGTATTCAGTAGATTCTTTAAAACTAGGTTGGACAAAGACCTCATATTTAGAAAATTTATCAAAAAAAATAGTTAAAGAAAGTTGGATGTTAAAAGTAAAATCAGATTCGATAATTGAGCCATATCTCATTGATTTCAAAATTAAAGTTATAGATTCAACGGGTAGAGTTATATCGATAATGACAGGAATGGAGAAACAAGATGAATAAAATACATCTGTCAATATAAAACAGTTGGAATTCAATGGTTTTGCGTGGTTTTGGTTCTCATACCAACGTTTTCCTCGATGGATACAGGCAAACTCCGAAAACACGACCGTTTCATTTTGTCAAGCGTTATGCCTCATATAGATATTTATTTATGCACAATAATTTAAATTGATTTAAAAATGAAAAGAGTAACAATTATTATGACCTTACTTACAGTTGTCTGTTCACTTACCTATGGACAATCTGTATCTGATTCGATTTCAGTAAAAAAAGTATTTGGAGGATATCAGTTTTACCAAGGCGACAAAAAATTGGATATAAATCAACTTGTAAGCACAATGCAATCAAATGAACAAGCCTACCAACAAATCAAATCTGCTAAAACAAAACATACCATAGCAACTATAATGTGCGGAGTTGGTGGTTTTTTGATAGGATGGCCTATAGGGGCAGCATTAGGTGGCGGAGAACCAAACTGGACAATGGCTGGTATTGGTGGAGGAATAATTGTTGTTTCTATACCAATTGTTAAAAGTTGTAATAAAAAATCAATACAAGCAGTTGAAACCTATAACAGTGGATTACGAACAAGTTCGTTTTGGGATAAAAATAAGCTAAAACTATCATTTACAGAAAACGGAATTGGACTGACATTAAACTTTTGAGAACTACTTAAATGAAAGCAAAAGCAAAAGTAGTTACCTTAGGCTGTTACAAAAACCTTGTTGATAGTGAACGCCTCATACGTCAGTTACAACTTAATGATATTGAACTAATTGCAGAGAATCAAACAGCAGAACATCTTGATATCGTTGCCATAAATACGTGCGGATTTATAAACGATGCTAAAGAGGAGTCAATTGAAACGATACTTCATTACGTGAATTTAAAAGATAGAGGTGTAGTTGGGAAAATAGTTGTTTTCGGCTGTTTAAGTGAACGTTATAAAAACGAACTGATTAAAGAGATTCCAGAGGTTGATAATTTCTTCGGCAAGTTTGCAATTGACGATATAGTTAAAAGCATTGATAAAAGCACTGTATCTGAGAAACTATATCAACGAACTATTACAACCCCAAAACATTACGCATACCTAAAAATTTCAGAAGGGTGTAACAGAAAATGTGCATTTTGTGCTATTCCGCTTATAACGGGAAAACATAAATCGGTGGAAATTGAAGATTTAGTAAAAGAGGCACGTTTTTTAGCAGAACAAGGCACAAAAGAGCTTATTTTGGTAGCACAAGACCTAAACCAATATGGCAGCGATTTAGCTCGTAAAACTACACTTTACGAGCTTATTAATAGACTGTCTGATATCGCTGAAATTGAATGGATTAGATTGCAATATCTATATCCCCAAGGATTCCCAAAAAAACTGCCAAAACTAATGGCTAATAATCCCAAAATTTGCCATTACGTTGATATCCCTTTTCAACATGCCAACAATGTTATACTTCAAAAAATGGAGCGACACCACTCCTACGAGGATAATATCAAAATAGTTGAGATGTTGCGGGAGGCTGTTCCTGATATAGCTATCCGAACAACTTTAATTGTTGGATTTCCTGGCGAAACTAACAAACGTTTCGACGAGTTAGTCAAATTTGTTAAAACCGTTCGTTTTGAGAGACTTGGAGCGTTTACATATTCTCACGAAGAGAATACACCTGCCGCTAAGAAACTGAAAGACAACATATCAGAAAAGGTTAAGTTACAGCGACTTGAACATATTATGAGCATTCAGGAAAAAATATCAACCGAAATAAATCAAAGTAAAATAGGAACAATCCAAAGGGTTATTATTGACAGAAAAGAGGATAATATATTTATTGGGCGCACTCAATACGACTCACCCGAGGTGGACAATGAGGTTTTAATCACAAACTCAAACGATACAAAAATAAAAGTTGGCGATTTTATAAACGTGAAAATTGTTGATGCACACGCTTTCGATCTGTTTGCAACCACTATTTAATAGTTTTAAATAAGTTAGTCTAAAACTTTTATTACTTCAAATAACATTTTTTAAAAGAATTTTACTATTTTCGTAAAATTAACATTATGTTAACATATTTAAAAATTCTTTTAATCAAACGCTATGTTTAAAACATTTATCCACAAATATATAGCAACAATTCTTGCAGTAACTATTTATTCCCTTTTACTTACAGGTTGCACAAAAAAAAGTCCTTATCCAGATTACTCTTTAATTGACGGAGATGTTTATTACAAACTAATAATGTTTGGAGACGAACGCAGTTTTCCTAAAGCAAGTGACTTTGTTACTATTGACATTGCATACAGGACAATGAATGATAGTCTATTTTTTATTGGTCGTCGTACACTGCAATTATCTGAACCTGAATTTCCGGGCTCAATAGATTACTGCTTTTTTGCACTTTCAGAACATGATAGTGCTTCATTTATAATCGATGCACAAGGATTATTCGAAAAAACATTAAGCGGAGAACTTCCTTCATTTTTAAGCCCCGGAGATGTTTTGAAAGTTGATATTAAAATGATAATCAAAAGAACAGAAGATCAATACAAACGCGAAAAAGAAGAGTTTTTAGCATGGATTAAAGATTTTGGAGAGTATGAGCGTACCGTTTTAGAGAATTTTATCGAACAACGCGATATTAAAATAAAACCCACAGAATCGGGCATGTACTTTATTCCACTAAAAAGTGGCAACGGTAAAAAAGTTGAACTCGGTGATATTGTTACGGTCAACTATGAAGGTAAATTTTTAAACGGTGATTTCTTCGACTCTACAGTTGAACGACAGCAACCATTTGAGTTTGTATATGGTACTGAATGGCAGGTTATCAAAGGTTTGGAAGAGGCTATAGGAATGATGAGAGAGGGTGATAAAGCAGCAATTATTCTTCCTTCAGGATTAGCTTGGGGGTCTAAAGGCTCAAGTACAGGAATTATTCCACCGTTCACTTCTGTTATATATGAAATAGATTTGGTATCTGTTCAACAAAGAGCAAACCGTTTATAAACAACACTCTTTTACATATTGCTCAACCTATCCATGCATTTGTATTGCTTGAATTTTCCATGTATATCAAAAATGAGTATTTTCGTAGGTTAATTTCTTAACGAAAGAAGATTAAAATAACTATAAATCAATTGATAAGCTTATGCGTTCACTAATTATCTTATTATCAACACTTTTGGTTTTTGCAGGTTGCAACAACAGCAATAGAAAAAGAACTCACGATAAAGGTTTTAAATATATAAACCACATAAAATCTGAATATGGGCTAAGTCCAAGACCCACCGACATTGTAATATTAAATCTAAAAATCACCGCACCAAACGACTCTATCCTAGAAGAGGCTACAAACATAACAATGCAAGTACAACAACCTGCACACAAGGGTGGCTCAATAGAAGATGCGCTTATGTTTATGCACCGCGGGGATTCTATATCATTTTTTATAAATGCCATAGATTTTTATACTTATTCTAAGCAAACCCCTGCACCACAGCACTTTAAAGAAAAAGATTTATTAAGATTTGATATTGGATTGGTTGATGTTATGAGCGTTAAAAAATTTGAAGAGATACGACGTACAAAACTATCATCAGGATTTTTGGAAGAGAGAGAGTTTTTAGAGGATTTCCTTGAAAAAGTATCAAAAAACAGAGTTGAACTTGACTCAATGCTTTACTATCTGCCCGAACGCAACGGGATAGGTCCAAAAATCGAAAAGGGCGACCTGATTACAATGAATTACATCGCCTATTTTATTGATGGTAAGATATTTGCAAACACATATGCCAATAATTCTCCTTTTACAATCATTGTTGGCGATGAGGCTCTTATACCCGGACTAGAAATAGCACTTATAGGATTACAAGAATACAGTAAAGGACGCGTCGTTATCCCCTCTTATCTTGCATACGGCTCAACAGGTATTAAGGACATGATACCACCGTTTTCTACTTTAGTATTTGATATTGAGATTATTTCAGTCTCAAAAAACAGAAAATAAATAAAAGCTTATGAAAATCAATGGCAAACCTATACCTATTCTCATTTTGTTGATAATAGTACTTAATATCAATCTTCCAATTTTAACAAAAGCAAACGTAACAACAGATACACTATCAATTCCACAAAACAAAAAAGAGTATCGCAGTTGGTTAAAAACGTTTGAACGTTCAAAAAGCGGGCTTTATCATAAAACCATTATTCAAGGAGATGGCAAAACACCAAAAGCTGGTGATTTAGTGGTTGTTAATTACAAGGGCCTATTCAAAGACAACACGGAGTTCGATAACTCTGCAAATCATGGAAGACCATTAGAATTTAACATCGGCGTAGGACAAGTTATTGATGGCTGGGACGAAGCCATTTTATTGATGAACGAAGGCTCGAAAATGTGGATTATTGTTCCTCCACACATTGGATATGGCAGTCGTGACAACGGTCCTATTCCTGCCAACTCAACCCTATATTTTGAGATTGAGCTATTTAAAGTTGTGCCACAAACACCAATTGAACCTTTTAAAGTTGATAAAAAGGAATTTAAGACTACCAAATCGGGGATTAAATACGCCTTTATTGAAAACAACGATGGTGTCAAACCCGACAGCAATTACATTGTTACATTTCATTACACTGGCTATCTGCCTAACGGAAAGATATTTAGCTCATCGATACTATCTGAAGAACCTGAAAAACTTACAGTTGGAACAATATCAGCAATAAAAGGTCTGAATGAAGCCTTTATGTTGATGAGTCAAGGTTCTAAGGCGCGTTTTGTCATTCCATCAGCATTGGCTTATGGCGAAAAGGGTTATTACACCCTGATACCACCAAATACAGATTTGACATACGATATTGAGATGATTGAAGTAAAACAACCTCCAATAATCACTCCATATATATCTGATAACGACACTATTACATTAGAAAATGGTTTAAGATATATCCCTTTTCTCACAACTAACGATAAACAACCAACCACTGGCAGTATTGTTGGTATTCATTATACGGGATATTTCGAAGATGGCAAGATATTTGATTCCAGTGTGTTACGGGATCAACATATTATGTTTGTTGTTGATGAGGGGCACGTAATTCCAGGGATAAATGAAGCTATAAAAGAGATGCATATTGGCGAAAAAGCTCGAATACTTATACCTTGGGATTTGGCTTATGGTGAAGAGGGAAATCCCCCTGTTATCGAACCAAAAACTAATCTGATATTTGATATTGAGTTACTTTTTATTGCAAATCAATAACTTCTAATGAGTCATAAAGACGACTACATAATAATTTCGGGAGCAAAAGTTCACAATCTTAAAAATATAAGCCTCGAAATTCCCAGAGATAAAATTATTGTTGTTACAGGCGTTTCGGGAAGTGGAAAATCATCGTTAGCATTCGATACACTTTATGCTGAGGGGCAGCGAAGATATGTAGAATCTTTATCGGCTTATGCCCGACAGTTCCTTGGAAAGATAAATAAGCCCGCCGTTGATTCCATTAAAGGCATTCCGCCCGCAATTGCCATTGAACAAAAAGTTGGTTCGAGCAATCCACGCTCTACAGTTGGGACATCAACGGAGATATATGAATATCTAAGACTTCTGTTTGCACGCATAGGAAGAACATTCTCCCCTATTTCGGGCAAAGAGGTTTCAAGACACTCAGTTACTGATGTTGTCGATTATATAACCTCTCTGAATGAGGGAACGAGAGCTATGATACTCACTCCTATTCAAATTAAAAATGTTGAGGCGGATTTGAAATTGGTTTTAGCACATGGGTTCCAGCGAATTTTATCGGCAAATGAGGTAATTAATATCGAAGATCTTACAGATTATAGCCTAATAAACAAAAAGACAGATAGTTACGTCGTAGTTGACAGAGTAGTTGCTTCAACAGAAAAGGACAATATGTCGCGCATGGCCGATTCTGTTCAAACAGCTTTCGACGAGGGACACGGCAAATGTTCAATCTATATTCCAGAAACATCTCATTATCAGCATTTTTCAGACCGATTTGAACTTGACGGGATAGAGTTTGAACTTCCAACCGAACATCTTTTCAGTTATAACAGTCCTATGGGCGCATGCAAACGTTGTGACGGATACGGACAAACACTCGGAATAGACGAAAACTTGGTAATACCCGACAAAAGCTTGTCGATATATCAGGGTGCTATTGCCTGCTGGCGTGGCGAGGTTATGAAAGAGTTTAATAATCTGTTGATTAGCAACGCATCAAAATTCAATTTTCCAATTCACAAACCATACTTTGAACTTACAGACGAACAAAAGCGACTGCTTTGGACTGGTAACAAATATTTTGAAGGTATTAACAGTTTCTTTGAAATGCTTGAAAGAAACCTGTATAAAATACAGTATCGGGTAATGCTAAGTCGCTATCGTGGAAAAACAATTTGTCCTGACTGTTTGGGTTCACGACTACGGAAAGAGGTTAATTATGTGAAAGTTGGAGGTTATTCCCTACCCGACTTAATACAAAAACCTATCGAAGAGCTTGACAAAATTTTCAACAATTTAGTTCTAGATAAACACGAACAGGTAATAAGCGAAAGGGTGCTACTGGAGATTAGAAACCGTATTGGTTTTCTTAAAGAAGTAGGTTTGGGTTACTTGACCTTAAATCGTCGTTCAGACACACTATCTGGTGGAGAAGCCCAGAGGATAAGGCTTTCGGCATCGTTAGGTTCTAATTTAGTCGGCGCACTATATATTTTGGACGAACCGAGCATTGGGCTGCATTCAAGGGATACGCAACGTTTAATCAAAGTTCTGAAAAAACTCAGAAACTTGGGAAACACGGTCTTAGTTGTTGAGCATGACGAGGAGATAATACAATCAGCTGATTATGTAATTGATATTGGTCCCGGTGCAGGTATTTTTGGCGGAAACTTGATTTTTGCAGGAGAGAAAGCCGATATTTTGAAGCAAGAAAACAGCCTTACAGCTGGTTATCTAAATAGAACATTGAAAATTGATATTCCCGCAAAAAGGCGACCGTTTAATAAAAGCATAAAAATTGTTGGCGCAAGGCACAATAACCTGAAAGGATTTGATGTAGATATACCTCTAAATGTATTAACAACAATTACAGGTGTTAGTGGCTCCGGAAAGTCATCACTTATAAAAGGTATTTTTGTTCCTGCCCTGCAAATTGCATATAACGGGCACTCCGACTTTGTTGGACAACATATTAAAATTGAGGGAGATATTAAAACTCATAAAAGGGTTGAGTTTATTGACCAAAACCCGATTGGACGCTCATCGCGCTCAAACCCAGTTACTTATATAAAAGCCTACGATGATATAAGAAAACTATTTTCGGACCAACAGTTGGCTGTACAAATGCGCTTTAAACCTTCACATTTCTCATTCAATACCGATGGTGGTCGATGCGAAGCCTGTCAAGGAGAAGGTATTACTACTGTTAGTATGCAATTTATGGCAGACGTCCAACTAGTTTGCGAGGAGTGTGGCGGTAAACGTTTTAAAGACGACGTTTTGAGCGTTAAATACAGAGGTAAATCAATTTACGATGTACTTGAAATGACTGTTAGCGAAGCAATTGATTTTTTCAGTCAAGGAAAAAGTTCATTAGCTAAAAAAATTGCAAAAAACCTACAACCATTAGCCGATGTTGGTCTCGATTATGTGCATTTAGGACAATCATCATCGACGCTTTCGGGTGGTGAGAGTCAGCGAGTTAAGCTAGCTTCGTATCTTTCAAAAGATTTGGGAGACGGTTCCGACACCATAATATTTGTTTTTGACGAACCCACTACGGGTCTTCATTTTCACGATATTAGCAAACTGTTAGCATCGTTCGACGCACTTATAAAACACGGACACTCAATTGTTGTAGTTGAGCATAATTTAGAAGTAATTAAATCATCTGATTGGGTTATTGATTTAGGTCCCGAGGGTGGCGAAAAGGGCGGGAATATTGTTGTTTGTGGTACTCCTGAACAGGTTGCGATGTGTGACAAATCATATACGGGACATTTTTTGAAAGAGAGACTAATAGGCAATTAGCAATTAACAATGTGCAATTAACAATTATCAATTTATGAGCGAGAAAAACTATTATCCCCCAATGCATACTGTCGAGCATGTTTTAAATCAAACCATGGTTAGAATGTTTAATTGTGGTAGGTCATTTAATGCACACATAGAGCGAAAAAAATCGAAATGCGATTATCGCCTCTCCTCTCCCATTACAGATAAGCAAGTTAAAGAGATAGAGCGAGTTGTAAACGAGGAGTTAAGTAAAAACCACTCTGTTACCGAACAGTTCGTAACACTTGAAGAGGCGAAAAAGTTTGTCGATACATCAAAACTTCCCGAAGATGTTGGCGAGACAATTAGAATAGTATCTATCGGCGATTACGACCATTGTGCCTGCATTGGACCGCATGTATCAAACACCTCCGAAATAAGAACGTTCACAATTACAACATATTCGTGGGAAAATGGTATTTTAAGATTGAGGTTTAAAATTACAGAAAATTAATGGCGGTGTCTTATAATTGTTAATTGCTTCCACCTGCCTTTGTCACCCCTTCGGGGTTTTATTGCCCTTTATCTTAATTGGGGTATATCATTTAACCACACCAAAAAATACAAGTCAGGACATACATCAACCCATTCCACAACTTAAAAGTCGTTGCTATTAATCTGACAATCACCTCATTAATTGCTAATTGCTAATTGTTAATTGATAATTGTTACAATAACGGGCTGGCAATACGAGCAATATTGGCCTTAAACTTATTCATAACTGGTCTCTTAGTCCACTCATCAAGATATATCAACTCGCTATCTTTCAAATCTTCAAAAAACCAATAAGTTAATTCTGAGGTAACAACAGGATCGTAAATCAACGCATTAACTTCGAAATTTTGGCTAAAGCTTCTATAATCCATATTGGCTGTTCCGATTGAACAAAACGCGTCGTCCACCATAATTATCTTACTGTGATTAAATCCTTTACGGTATATATAAACCTCTATTCCAGCCTCAAGCAACTCATTTACAAAAGAGAGTGTTGCAAAATAGACAAACTTAGAATCACTTATTCCTGGTATTAAAATTTTAACATCTATGCCACTAAGAGCAGCTGTTTTAAGTGCAGTTAAAATACTTTCATTTGGAATAAAATATGGCGTTGATATATATACGTTTTTTCGCGCCAAAGTGATTGAAGTAAAATAAGCCTGCATAATGCTAGCCCAGTCAGAGTCGGGTCCTGACGCAACTATTTGAACTAATGTTTTGTCGTCTATCAAGGGTTCGGGGAAATAGATAGGGTCGTCTAACAGCTCTTTTTTCAAGAAATACCAATCTGTAGCAAAAATTATTTGCAGTGCGACAGCAGCCTGACCCTCTGTCATCATATGTGTATCGCGCCAAAATGGTATTTTGCTATTGCCATGTATATAGTGGTCGGCAATATTTATCCCACCAACAAAACCCACTCTACCATCGACAACTGTAATTTTTCTATGATTACGGTAATTGATTTTTCTTGTAAGAATTGGGAAACTTACAGGCATAAAACAGGCAAACTCAATACCATGCTTCTCCAACTCTCTGATAAACTGCTTTTTAAGTTTCCAACTACCAACATCATCATATATTATTTTTACTTTCACACCCTCGTCTGCTTTTTTTATTAGAATATTACCAAGCTCTTTTCCAATATTGTCGGACTCCAGTATGTAATACTCAAGGTGTATATGATGTTTAGCTTTTTTCATTGCTTTAAACATAGCCCTGAACTTTTCGTCCCCGTTATTAAGAATCGAAACCTTGTTAATATTTGTTAAAATCGCCTTGCTATTACGAAGTAACAGTCTAACTATCTTGGTTTTATCTTCAATATATGGATCGTGAATATAGGTTTTCTCAGCCAAGTCGCTTAATTGTTCAGCGCTGAGTTCTTCGAGCTTAATAAAGTCAACCAATCCTTTTCGACTAAAAATTTTCTGTTTTCTGTAGTTTTGTCCGAACACTAAGTAAAAAACTATTCCCACAACGGGGACTAGAATTAAAACCAGTATCCACGACATTGTTTTGTGTGGCGAACGATTTTGACTTATAATAATGATTGCCGTAGCAATAACTGTAATTACATAAACTAAAGTGATAACATTGCCTATGTTTGACCAAAAATTTGGTAAATTTTCTATAATATTATCAAACATAGTCTTACAGTATTATCAATTAAGTCCTAACTGTCGGGAACACAATCAAGCAACTGCTTGATTGATATTTTTTGAGCGCAATCAAAGTGCTTTTCTGGACACTGCTTTCGTCCATGAAGTCCACAAGGACGACAAGAAAGATTTTCGGTAACCTCGACAACTTTACCGTTGTTACCGACCGGACCAAAACCAAAATAGGGTACAGTACTACAAAAAACAGCTGTAACAGGTGCATTTGTTGCGCTGCAAATATGCAACGGTGCCGAATCGTTAACAAAATTCATAACAGCATCTTTAACTAACGCCGCCGACTCTATCAATGATAGTTGACCGCATAAATTAACAACGTTGCTATTAGTTTTTTCAACGATTTTTTGACATAGTTCAAAATCACCGCTACTACCAATCAGATAAACGCGAATATCCTTGTTTAAGCTGTTTATCAATTCAATCCATTTGTTTTCGGGAAATTGTTTTGTAAACCAAACAGATGCTGGAGCTATACAAATATATTTTTGATTTTTATATTTTCTAACGTTATAATCAGCTTTTTCAGTTATATAAAGCTTAGGTTTGGCAGCGTGACCATCAGTAATAAACTCGATAAGTTTTTGGTTTCTATCAATCTCATGTTCTCCTGCAATCTCGTGCTCAGCTTTGTTTTGAAAGAAAAATGACAATGGATTTTTCTTAAATCCGCTTTTTATTGGTGCACTTGACATAGTTGTTATCAGACCTGTGCTAAAAAAACGCTGTACATTTACTACAATGTCATATTTTCTTCTCCTAACTTTGCGAATAACAGTAAAAAGCGACCTGTATTTTTTCTTTGCTTTATTCCACATAAGAACTCTGCCTACGTTTGGATTGGTATTGAAAATTGATTCATTTCCTTTCCGTACTAAAACATCAATCTTTGTTGTTGGGTAAAAAGATTTTAATTTTTCAATCAAAGCTGTTGCTAATATTGCATCGCCGATAAAAGCTGTCTGAATAATCAATATTTTATTGAAATTTTTCCTCATATTCTAATGATTAAAAACATATTGAATAATATTTGCTCCCATTTTAAGAGCCTTTTCGCGCGTTTCGGGAGAGTTATTGTGAACTTCGGGTGATTCCCAACCATCACTAATATCTGATTCATATGTGTAATATACAACTAATCTATTGTTTACAAATATACCAAATCCTTGCGGAGGTTTGTTATCGTGCTCGTGAATTTTTGGCAAGCCTTTTGGAAACTTATACTTTTGATTGTATATCGGGTGACTTATGGGCAGTTCAACTAAAGGATTGTCTGGAAAAACTTTTACTATCTCGCGCCTAAAAAATGGGTCGAGTCCATAATTATCATCAACGTGCAAAAAACCTCCAGATTCCAAATATAACCTTAGATTTTTAACATCGGAAGGAGAAAAAACCACATTGCCGTGACCTGTCATGTGAACAAATGGATATTCGAAAATTTGAGAGCTACCCACCTCAACCTCATCATGTTGCGGATTAATATTTGTACCTAAATTTTTGTTACAAAAATCAATTAGATTTGGCAAGGCGGTAGGGTCAGCGTACCAGTCTCCTCCTCCGCCATACTTCAATAGTGCAATTTTTAAAGGATAATCCTGACTATATGAATATGTTGTAATTAAAATAAGTATCAAAAACAGATTTCTCATAATAAGTAGTTCACTTTTAAATAGTTAGCAACTTTTCAAATAAAAGGAATGGCAAACTGCTATTCCTGCTGTTTCAGTTCTAAGGCGACTGCTACCGAGCGTTACAGGTATAAAACCACTCTCTATTGCAAAATCAACCTCAGAATTAGAAAAATCTCCCTCTGGTCCAATTAACACAATTGTATCTTTGTGTAACTCTGCAACTTCATTAACGGAAATCCTATCGTCAAAATTACAAACTGCTATATATTTTTTCTCAATATTTTTATGTTGCAAGATAAACTCTTTAAGTTTGCAGGACTCGTTAATTACTGGAAAATAGGCTTTTAGCGATTGCTTTGCTGCTGCAATTACAATTCTGTTTAACCTATCAGCTTTTACAATACTTCTCTCTGAATGTTCGCAAATAACGGGGGTTAACGCACTAAAGCCAAACTCGGTGCATTTTTCTATCATAAACTCGTATCGTTCAATATTTTTAGTTGGAGCAACAGCTAAATGCAGATTGTACGGGAGTTTAGGTAATTCACAAATTTCATTTACCGAATAATCTATTCTGTTTTTAGAGATATTTGTTACAACAACTTTTATAAGCTTGCCTTTTCCATTGGTAATCTGTATTTTGGTTCCTTCACGCAAACGCAAAACAGCACTTGCATGGTGTGCTTCAGCGCCTGTGATAAAATTTTCGGTTTCTAAGTTTTCATTAATAAATAATGGAACCTGGCTGTTTATCATCTTCTTGATCTTTTACCTCTAGGATTTAAATCTTCTTTTTTACCACCTTTAAAATAGAATATTGTTTCGTCTTTTACCCTTGGGTATGTTAGATAATAGGTATATTTTGGTCCGTCAGTTTTAAGTTTTCTATTTTTTAATTTAATTTTTCCAATCATATCATTGTAGACAGGGTCGCTTGATACTGTAAGCATCGAATTATAAGTGTATTTGAAGAAATACCAGTGATTCGGCATTGGTTCAATATATATGAAAAACTCTGTCCCCGATTTTAGGTATCTAAACTCAACATACCCTGCAACGAACTTATTAATTGTTTTATCGAGAATACTACCTATCCCGATCCTTCCTATCGACTTGAATGCATTGTCTGCAGAATCCCACATCATATTCAAATCTGTAAAAACTATACTATGAACAAAACCCTCTGGAATTGTTTTTGGAACACCAAATAGTTTTTGCTCTTCTATAAGAGTTTTAAATGCTTCATTGCTAATTAAGTCTGTCATGCCTTGCTCGTAATCACTAAGTAGTGTATTTACAGGACCGAGAGATTTAATTTTGTTAATAGTGTCAGCCATATACGTTAAATTGGGATCATTAAAGAAAAAGTCGAAAGTCATAAATAAATCTGTCAATATCTCTTCTCTTTGAGCTGTATATATAATATTTCCGCGTGTTTTAATCTTTACCTGTCCCAAATCGCGAGCTATATTTATAATACCTGTACTATTGAAATCTGATGTTTGTGTATTTATGGAGACATAATTATCTTTCAATTCTTTATTCTCAAACTTTTCTAGTGTACTTGTCTCATACTTTTCACTGTTACGATCAAATTTTAAATATCCTGGTGTTGCTGAGTATGCGTGGAAATTCGGTTTTGTTGTTTCGGCATAAAATGCAGGATATGTCACAACTGAATCCATATTGGTTATTAAACTGTGATACAGCTTCCTATTATTAGCACTCTCATTAACAGAGTCAACAGGTATAATAACGTTATCTGGAACAATTTCAGAACTGAATTTTACCCAGTTTTTAGCCAATCCTTCAGGTAATAGTAATAACTTGGTACTACCTTCAAACAGCAGATATTTATTTTGTGCAAAAAGTTTCACATCTCCCATAAATCCAAAAGCGGGACTTAGAGTAAAAGATTGATCTGCAAGTATTTTTCCTGTAGCATACGTTGAATTAATATCTGTATTAACCGAAATAACTAAGAAGTTAATTTTTTGAACATTTTTGTCTAAATCTACGTAATCGTAATATCCGTTACCTGTATAGAACTTACGACTTGAGATATTGACTGTTGCGTCGTAGAATTTATGATATTTGTTGTCTCTGCTAGCAATAACTTCTGCATTCGGTATGGCTCGGTGCCTGGCATCGGTGTCGATTGTTATATTTCCATCGGTTGGAATTATCATAGCATCAGCAACGTTGACGAATTTTACCTCGTGCGTGAACAGAACATTATTTTTTAGATCAATATCGGTAATTGGAGAGATAAAATTAAGTTTATCTTGCTGACTATGAGTTGAAATAAAAAGACTTCCTGCAGGGTTTGTGGTTGAGGCTTCAGCTTCAATAGAATGAACAAAATTATCAAATGAATGAACCGAACTACTTGAAACATAAAGCTTTTCGCTATCAATATTCCAATTTAACTCATCAGCATAAGCCATATATTGATTAGCAGGGAAATAAATAACATTATTTAAATCATTGGAACGGAATTTACCTGTACGTGTTTCAAAATCTATATGAGAGTTTACGTTATCTGTTTTAATTGAAATACCTTTTTTGTCCATTGAAGCCAAGCTCCAAGACGATGTGTCTGCATCAATAGTCGTTTCAGCATATCTGAATCTTTCACTATTGAGCGTGCTTCGCTCTATAGCCATAGAGCCATTGCCGGTAATTATTCGCGGTTCTAACACAAAACCGCCATTAAGTGTCGATTGAGCGTTGTACATGTCAAGTGGAGTAGATGTAGTTTGACCATACATTTTGTCGTTATACGGTTCCCAATGTATTTTTATCTCTTTACCCTCCATTATTGGGAATGAGGGAGTTTTTGTAGATTGGTTTACAAACCGTGTTGACAATGTATTCATACTGTCCAAAAAGAAAGTAATATCGTCACTCCAAGTTGATGACCTTATATAATCAACCCTACCTCGCACCTTAATCCCCTGATTACTAACACCAATTAATCCTGTGGTAAATCCCTTCCCTCCATAAGTTAGAATCGGCTCTTGTGTTTGATCGTGTATAAAACCAAGGCTTAAATCTTGTTGCACAGTAATCTCTTGCTTTATCTCAGTAAAAATATTGCCCGAATAGAATGTTCCTTCCAATTTTACTTTTTCCGCTTCTGGATTATTTAAACTATCTAATGTATATGGTTCTATTTTAAAATAAATACTGTCACGATCGTAGACACCACCTTGAATTGATGGTTCATCGTAATATACATATGAATCTTTTGTTGACTCAAAAACCGGGAAACGACTAATAAGATAAATACCTGATTTATTGCCCGGATTATCAATATGAATAATACCTGAAATATTTTCAATTTTGCTGCGGACTGTTCTAAGATCGTGGTGTCCTGTAAGATCAATTCCTATAGATATTTCCATCAACAAGGAATCAACACTTTCTAATTCAATGTTAAAATCTGTATAATTAAACCTGAATTTTTCTCCAAAATAGGTATATAACCCTGCTCTTAATTCACCATCAAACTGTATTTCGCGATCTTTCTTAAGAATAATTTGTCCACCTCTGGGTCTTGTTGCAACCCTGTTTGCCTTAGAAAATTCAAAATAATCAATACCATTTACCATTAAATCAAGGTTTCTCAGTTCTAGCACGGCGTTATCGAGCATACCCGAAGCTTTCGACTTTATTGATATCACATCGTAATCTTTGCTTCGCGTCACAGCCATGATATAATCATATAATTTTTGCCGTATTGTAACTAATTGAGTTTCTTTGTCATAGTAAACATATCCTTCAAAGGACATCGTTATTAACATTTGACGAACTTTATATTCTGCAAACATCATATATCTGGCTAATTCTTCGGCATAAAACTCTTCTGAGTCTATCTTTACAGCGAAGTCACGAATTTGAAATAGTGGATTTGTTGTCGAAATACCTTGAAGCCTATAAAATCGCTCTGATGAGAAATAGTTATAGGATTCAAATACTGCTTCACTTGCTTCGGAACCTAACATGCGAGAGAAATGTATTCTTGTGTCATTCATATTCCATTTCAACAACTCAGCTTCAATTTCTACCATGTGATACGAGTCGAAATATGGGCTACGAGACATATTAGACAAATCGTTGTTGCGCAACAGGTTAACCTCTCTCGATTTCACAAAATATTGAAGATTTAAACCTGGATGATAAATTGAGTCTTTATCGAGATATATTGATATAACTGCATTATTGGTAGCAACTTTTTCCTTGGTAAAGGTATATTCCTCGCTTGCAGCTCTCATAACAACAATATCTCTAAGTACTGTGTCACCTTTTTCAACAATTTTCATCTCCTTCCAAAAGTTAAGTGTGGCCGGCTCCCTTTTTGTTCCTGCACCAATAAACTGGCTGCCGTGTTGTACGTATCCTCCATTATAATCTACCTTTTCGTATAAATTTTTGATAACAAACCACTTTTGAAACGATTCAAATTTTGGGAAACGAACTGCCGCAACATTCGCCACTTTAGAAGCTTGATGACGTAAAGAGCCTTGCAAGGGCTTATCAAAATAGTAATAATTATAAAATAAAACTGTATCGACCAATACTAACGAACGGCTAGTTTCAAAACTATAATTTTTAAAAGTCGCATAGACAGAATCACTTGGAAATCCTGCCCGCTCCCATGTTACCTTACCGCTATTACCATAAAACTTACGATTGTTTAAATCGTAACTGCCTGCTGTTTCAAAAATTTTTATACTGTCGTCCTGAGCATAACAAATTAATGTTGTTTGCGGAAAAACAACAGTTATATTGTTCTCATCGTTTATCTCAAACTGAAAATTTGTGTTTGTTGCTAACCATCTTGTCTGTGGAGTGTCGAACAGAAACCCCATGCCTATTAGATTTCTGATATCAGATATAAAAGCACTGATTTTAGTTTGTGTTGTCTCACTATCTTCGCAATACCCTTTTAACAAGCTATTAAAAACATTGTAATTTTTTCGGTGTTCAACCTTATTTGTAAAAAGAATTAAAGCATCAAGATAATTTTTAAATGCCGCATAAGAGACTTTTCTAACTTCAAGTAAATTATAGCTTATTGCACAAATGTCAGCTTGAGCTTGTTGATTATAATACCCACTGTTCCAAGTGCTATGAAATAAAGAGTAATAATCGCGTCCTACTCTTCTAGACTCCTCATTATTAGTAATCAATTCGTTAACTTTTACTAAAAACAAACTATCGCATACAACCATATCATTTGTTTGAGATAGTAACATTTCATTGATTGAAAGTATAACTAACAGCAATAAAATAAGCTTTCTAAACAAGTTCATATAAAACAATTTACTTATTAAAAATTTGTTATTTATTAAAAACTAAACACGACCATTGTTGACACTCTAATCTAAAGCTCTCTTTCAAAGCGTGTTTGTCTGCTTCGATACAAATAAATTCATTATCAGATTGGAAAAAACCACTCATTAACAAAAATCCGTTATTATTCAAGTGGTTGGCATATATAGACATATCTTTTAGCAAAACATTCCTGTTGATATTAGCAAGAATAATATCAAAATTTCCTTCTATAGCAGAACTGTCGCTTGTCTTGCAAATTATCTGATTAACTTGATTTATTTCAATGTTCTCTTTACAGTTTTCGGTTGCATTTGGGTCAATATCAATAGCAACAACATTTTTAGCTCCCAACTTTTTAGCTAATATACTTAAAACCCCCGTACCAGAGCCTATATCAAGCACCAAACGTTCTTTGAATTCTATTTTACGCATTGCCTGAATCATAAGTCTTGTGGTTTGGTGATGTCCTGTCCCGAACGACATTTTGGGCATTATAACTAATTCATGCTCAAACCCTTGTGTTTTATTGTGGAAAGGTGCCCTGATATGGCAAAAATCGTCAATAGATATTGGCTCGTAATCAGCTTCCCATTGCTGATTCCAATTTTGATGTTCTATTAATTTATTAATTATAACTGTTCTATCTATTTTAAGTGCTCCAAGCACGTTAAAAACAGTAGCTTCATCGAATTCTGTCTCAGGAATATAGGATTTTACATAACCCTCTTCGGTAATAAAACTTTCATAGCCACATTCTGCTAATTCAGCGATAACTATTTCGTGATCAAGCCCTTTAAGATTACTAAGCGATATCGAAGTTTCTATATAGTTCACTTTTTTGATTTTATATTTATCATTAAACAATATTAAAGCTTTTATCAAGCTTACCAACTAGCAATTGAACTAATTTTTATGTATAAACTTTATTCTGTAAAAATAACCCTTTTATCGATAAGAATAATAGGGCTAGTAATAATTTTATTGCACCACCTAGTGATTAAACCTAAAAAAATGTTAAAAAGAGCTTTTTAGGCTAAAATTATAAAAATAACATTCATATTTGGATATGCAAATTAACTGACAAATAATTGATGTTAAAGTGTTGAAAAACAAATAATTACAACTAATTTAAATGGAGACCAGAAACCATTTCTTAGAAACGGGGCGAAACCGAAAAGCCAGATGAGTAGGAAAATTAAAACAAATTATATGAGAAAACTTCTTTTATTATTAATCGGGACTGCATTCCTTTTTTCAGGTTGTGCTGTCCATTCAGGATTGACGTTTAATACGAACAATCATGTAACTCAAGTTGTGTTATCAAAAAATAATTACGTGGTTATTGATAGTGTAAGAGGAGAGTCTGAAGCAATATATGTTTTTGGAATTGGTGGATTTTTAAAAGAGGCATTGATAGCAGAAGCAAAAGCTGATATGTTGTCAAAAGCCGACATTATTGGAGGGTCAAGGGCAATAATTAACGAAACTGTTGAAATCAAACACTCACTTTTCCCAGTAATAAGACTTTATAAGGTGACTGTTTCAGGGCATGTAATTGAATTTACAGAATAAAAAATCAGCCTAAAACTTTATAAACTATTATTGCAGGATTTTTTAGCGAATTTAACGTTGTGTTAATTTTACACAATGCTGCTAAAGAATCCTGCATTTAATCATTTTTACAATCCGTTAGCGCAAATATTATGCAATAAACAAACAACTTCAAAAAAAAATCTTATAAATTCAATCATAAATTATATTTTCAGATAAAACGTAATTGTATATACATTTTATTAATTTTATTGTAATTTTGCTGATAACCATTGGCATATTTTTTGACAAAATCCTCAACATTGTATCAACTTGAAAGTTGTTGATAACAGTTGATAACAATAGAAAAAACAACTTTGGTTGAAATCAATATTATTTTACAAAACAATGAATATACAGTTCAAAGAGATGTATTCTATAAGACGGCTCTACAAACTGATGTGGCTTCCAGGTGTTGATCCAGGAATGGCTCAATAAACAATCAGTTCTCCTTAAAATCTGATTTCCAAAGCCACAATTAATTCAACATTAACACGAGTAAAATATAGTAGATGAAACCATTTTTCAACCAAAGTGCGGAAGAAACGTTAGCACAATTTAACGTAACTACCGACAGTGGGCTATCTTTGTCCGAAGCCCAAAGAATCCTCAAAGAAAAAGGACCAAATCAATTAGTTTCAAAAAAACAAAAGTCTCTTACTATCATATTCTTAAGTCAATTTAAGAGTAGTATGGTTCTTATTCTGATTATTGCCGCTATAGTTTCTGCGTTTATCGGGATAAAAGAGGGAGAAGGAATTACCGAAGCCGTTATAATTTTAGCTATCCTATTTGTAAACGCCATAATTGGCACGTGGCAAGAGAAAAAGGCGCAGTCGTCTCTTGAGGCATTGAATCGAATGAGTTCCCCACACTCAAAGGTGTTACGTGATGGCTCAGTTTACGAAGTTGTTTCTACAGAAATAGTTCCCGGCGATATTGTTGTACTTGACACAGGCGACATTATCCCCGCTGATATGCGACTGATAGAGGCATTTAACCTAAAAATACAAGAATCAGCCCTTACCGGTGAGTCGGTTCCTGTGGAGAAAAATACAGAAACGATAACATCGAGCAAAATTCCATTAGGCGATCACCATAATATGGCATTTTCAACTAGCATTGTTACTTATGGACGTGGAAAAGGCGTAGTCGTAGGAACCGGAATGGATACCGAAGTAGGGAAAATCGCTCACATGTTGCAAAGCACGCAACAGACAGAAACTCCAATGAGCAAACGTTTAGAGCAACTAGGTAAAGCTCTAGGATATGTGGCACTTGCAATCTGTTTGCTAATTTTCGGAGTGGGAATACTCTACGGAAATAATTGGCTTGAAATGTTTATGATAGCTGTAAGCTTAGCAGTAGCTGCTATTCCTGAGGGATTGCAAATTGTTTCTACTATTGTATTGGCATTTGGTGTACAACGGCTGGTAAAACTAAACGCCATTGTGCGTACATTGCCTTCAGTAGAGACCTTGGGCAGTACTACAGTTATATGTTCAGACAAAACGGGAACACTCACTCAAAACAAAATGACAGTAGTTGAAGGTTGGACAAACGGGAATATACTCGATTTTAGAAATACAAATTTCCCCAAAGAATTGAGGAACAATGAAAAAGCACTTATCAACTCTATACTTTTATGTACAGACGCACATTTAAAAATTGATGCAGATGGTGAACATCAAACAACTGGAGACCCTACAGAAACAGCTATTATAGATATTGCTCTTGATTTACAAATCAATAAAAATGATTTGGAACGTAAATATCCCCGCGTGGCAGAAATTCCTTTCGATTCCGACAGAAAGCGTATGGCTACCATAAATATGATTGGAAACGGAAAATTGCAAGTGAATGTAAAAGGCGGACTAGATGAAGTACTAAACGTTACTACTCATATACTTAAGCATGGAAATGTGCAACCTATAACCAATGAAGATATTTCCATTGTAAGAAAGGAAAATGAACGTATGGCGAAATCTGCTTTGCGGGTTTTATCTGTGGCTTACAAAGAAGTAGAGAACGTGCCAGCCGAATTAAGCGCTGAAACAGTAGAAAACTCCCTTATTTTTGTAGGATTAATTGGAATGATTGACCCTGCCCGCCCCGAAGTAATAGAGGCAATAAATAAATGCGAAACCGCAGGCATTAAACCTGTTATGATTACAGGTGACCATAAAGTTACAGCTGTAGCAATTGCCCAAGAAATAGGGATTTACAAAGAAGGTGATAAGTCGATTACCGGAGTGATGTTGCAAGAGATGTCAGATGAGGAGCTTCGCCGTGATGTTGAAAAGTGTTCTGTTTATGCTCGCGTAGCACCCGAACATAAAGTGCGTATTGTACGAGCATGGCAGTCGCACGGTAACATAGTGGCAATGACAGGAGACGGAGTAAACGACGCACCCGCCTTAAAACAAGCTGACATTGGCGTGGCAATGGGGGTAGTAGGCACCGAAGTTGCTAAAGATGCTGCAGACGTGGTGTTAACAGACGACAACTTCGCCACTATTGTTGATGCTGTTGAGGAAGGTAGGCGCATTTATGACAATATCCTCAAAGCTATTCAGTTTTTACTTTCGGCAAATGTAGGCGAAGTGTTGCTTATTTTTGTAGCCTCTATTTTCAATATCGGAAATCCGTTAACACCTATTATGATTTTATGGGTAAACCTTGTTACTGATAGTTTACCAGCGTTAGCTCTTAGTATGGATCCAGCAGAAAAGGATATTATGACACGTCGTCCGCGAAACCCAAAACAGGGATTTTTTACCAAAGGTATGACCTGGCGTATTTTCTATCAAGGTATAACCATTGGATTAATTTCACTTTTCGCATACTTTGTGGGCTACCACGATGGCGGACAACAACTCGGACAAACAATGGCATTCAGTGTATTGGCGTTCTCTCAACTTATTCACGTACGCAATTTGCACTCAAACAAACTTTCATCTTTCCGTACAAGCATATTCAGCAATTCTATGCTGTTGTTTGCTATTTTGGCATCGACAGCGTTAATGTTAGCTGTATTGTTTATTCCCCCGTTCCGTACTGCTTTTAGCTTAGCTGTAATGGATACAACTCACTGGCTATATGTTATTGTACTTTCATTTGTTCCTATTTTAATTGTAGAAATTACTAAGTTGCTAAAAATAAATTACTTTAAAAACGAATATTAATTTTTTTGAAAAATTTATCTCTCCCCCCCTATCACTCTTGTTTCTGCGGCACAAACATAGAAAAAAAGAATAAAAAAGAACGAACTGCCATTTATAGAAGTTCGTTCTTTTTATGAAAATATATCTAATTACAAAATTTTTCTAGAATGCAAAACCAAGAGTTACATAAAGCTGGTTGTTTTTGAGTATAAAGTTATTGTTCGTATTCGAATTTGTATTACGGTTTAACAATCCCCAATCGTAACCAACGCGAAACATAGTATTGTTGTATTTAATGCCAAGGCCAGGACCCACTGCAAGGTTAAAACGAGAGTAGTCTGTATCCTTGAATAGGTCTGTTTCTGTTTTTACTGGATCTCCTTGCTCTTCACCGTTTACAATAGCAATTACTTTGTTTTTTGTTTTGCCTGCTACGTCAAAAATAAAATTAGGACCTACATAACCAAACAATCTAAAATCGTTTGTTAAGTTAATTCCTAATTCAAGACGAATAGGAATATCAAGTGCGTGAAACGTCGTAGTGATATCTGTTTTTGATACTGGTAGGTTAATTTCATCATGCTTGAATAGGAATTGATAATTCAATCCGGCGTTGATTCCCAACATATCGCTAAATTCGTGTGAATAAGATATACCTAAGGTAAAACCGTTGTAATTAGTTGTTCCAATACTTGTGTTATTGTTAAGTTTCGTAGTTTGCATACGTGTGTCGTTTAGATAGCCCACGTTAAAACTCATTTGTGCCATTACATTAGCAGTCAATACTACTGCAGTTACCATAACTGCCATTTTTTTAAAATTTAATTTCATCGTATTTCTAATTTTTGGTTAATATAATATGTTCAATATTCACAATTTAGTAACAATAAGCCTCTTAAAATATAAAGATAATAATTTTTACACACTTTTATGAAAAAAGGTTAAAAATATTTGTATCAAATTTTCATTACAAAACTTTAACATAGTCTTAACTAAGTGTCAATGATTGCTTGAAAAACTATCAGCTATTTTTGAACGCTAATTTCTAACTTTTATATAGACATTAAACTGATTAAATATTAAAGCATGAAAATAACATTTACACTTTTGTTTACATTTTTTTTGACACTTGGTACAATTGCACAAGAACAACTCACACAAACTGTCAGAGGGAGTGTTTCTTCAACAGATCCCGATAGTGAAATTTTTAACGCATCAATCATAGTGGTAGGGAGTAGTCCACTAATTGGTACAGTTACAGATATCAATAATGAGTTCTCACTTAAAGTACCAACAGGAAGACAGGTGATTGAAGTTCGTTGTATGGGATTTGAAACCAAACAATTTGATGTGCTCGTTACCTCCGGGCGCGAAGTCATTATTGATGTTGTTTTGCACCCTTCTTCTGTTCAATTGAAAGGCGTTGAAATTGTCGCTCAATATGACAAAAGTAAACCTATCAACAATTTAAGTTATGCAGGAGCAAGAAGTTTTAGTGTTGAAGAAACCTATCGTTTTGCAAGCTCATTAGGCGACCCAGCACGTATGGTTCGCAGTTTTGCAGGTGTAACACCCGTTAACGATGCTAGAAACGATATCATAATTCGCGGAAACTCTTCTATTGGCGTACAGTGGATTATAGATGGCATCGAAATAGCCAACCCAAATCACTTTAATGCGGGTGTGGGTATGACAGGCGGACAAGTAACACTATTAAATACTAATCTCCTTTCAAACTCCGATTTTCATCTAAGTGCATGGCCTGCCCCATACGGAAATGCTTTATCCGGTATTTTCGACTTAAATATGAGAAACGGAAACAATCAAAAACGAGAATTTTGGTTGCAATTGGGTTATAATGGTGTAGAAGCTGGTGCGGAAGGGTATTTCTCCAAAAAAAGCAAATCCAGTTATTTGATATCGTACCGATATTCTATTCCTGATTTAATGAAAAAAATGGGCATGGAAATTCCCTTTGTACCAAAATATCAAGATTTAACCTTCAAAACAGATTTTAAACTAAATGATAAAAATTCGTTATCTGTTATAGGAATTTGGGGTGCAAGTAATATTGATTTTGACATTGATGAAGGCATGTTGGAGTTTTTAGATATGAGTGATTTTGAAGCAACCTTTTTCCAACAAATTGAAGTAAACTCTTTATCTTATATACTTGGAGGAACTCATAAAGTAAAATTTTCACCCAAAACTGAGCTGAAAAACACAGTCTCTTTTGTAAGAAGTGACACCCGAATGCTTGTAGATACTATGAACAGGTATGATGGATCGGGATGGCAAATAGTTTGGCACGAAAACGCAATTGAAAATAAATATTCGGCGTATTCCGAACTAACTCATCGATTTTCCTATCACTCACGGATTATTGGTGGATTAAAATATGACTTGTATGACTTTAATTATCTTGAGAAAGCAGACAAAACATATTTTCAAAATGGAATTGTAACAGATGAAAATGGGGAGTTTAATCTGTTACGTGCCTATGCACAATATGTACACAATTTGTCTTCAGGTTTTTCTATTACAGGAGGGGTTTTTGGCATGTATAAGACCCTTAACGACAGATATAGTATCGAACCTCGAGGAGGAGTTAAATATACGCCATCGCAAAATCATACCTTTGCCTTATCGGGTGGATTATATAGCCAAATGCAACCACGTACGTTCTATTTTATCAAAACACCAACTCCAAACGGAATTGAATATACAAACAAAAATCTCGACTTTTCCCGAAGTGCACAATTAGACATGTTTTACGACTGGGCTTTTGCATCTAACTGGCATACAAAAGTTGAAGTATACTATCAACACTTGTATAGTATTCCTGTAAAAAATGATCCCAATACTTGTTGGACTATGCTACAAGCAGGAGGTGCGGGAGACAACTATATACAAAGAGAGGATAGCTTAGTTAGCAAAGGAACCGGAAGAAACTATGGAGTAGAGTTTACGATAGAAAAGTTTCTTAGCAAAAATTTTTATATGCTGTTTAATACCACTTTATACAATTCGACATATACCAACGGCTTTAACGACACACGATGGCGAACAATTTTTGATGGAAGATTTCTGATGAACTTAGCAGCTGGATATGAATTTAATTTGAAAAACAACTGGACTTTTTTTACTGATTTAAGAGGCTCGTGGGCAGGCGGAACCCGCTATACGCCTATCTTAACACAAGAGTCACATTTAGCAGGTTACATCATATTTGATAACAGTCGGAATAACTCTTTAAAATTAAAAGATTATTTTAGAGTTGATTTACGTTTTGGATATCGTAAAAATCACAAACGCTTTACAGAAGAGTTAGCAATTGACTTACAAAACGCTACAAACAGAAGAAATGTTATGGGACTATCGTATGATGTGAAAAAACAGAAATATGTTGAAGCGCTTCTTCCGGGCATTATGCCAATGGTTACATATAAGGTCTATTTCTCTCTATAATAATTTAATAAACATTTAAAGTTAAAACCCGCTATTGTTCAAATATACTAACAGCTGATTAAAGGTAAGTTTGATTTTAAAACTTCGAGAAGATAATAATGAAAATATAAAAACAATAAAGCCAACTGTATTATAATTAACTAGTTGGCTTTGATTTATTGATTTTTGAATTTCACTATTTATATATCAAAATAATACTTTAATTTTAACATCATCGTAACAACTTATTATTTATTTTGTATTAAAGTCAAAAATTATTTAAGAAAATGTTTTTAAAACTATTAAGGCACAACTGGCTTAAAGGTGTTCGCTCGCCGGGATTCTATAAAAATTTAGCTATGAACATATTTATTGGGTTGGTAGCAATCTATTTTCTCTCGATCTTTGTAATCTTAGGTTTCTTACTTCCCCAAATATTGCAGGAAATAGCTCCCGAAACAAGCCCTGTTCACGCATTTAACGGAATACTCGTATTTGTGGTGCCTATAATATTATTCATTCGTTTTTGGTTTCAACCGCTAAGTTCCATTAACATACAAAGCTACCAGCTGTACCCTATTAAACGAAGCATACTTATAAACTATCTGTTAATTAAACCGCTACTCAATCCCGTAAATTATATTTCGCTCTGTTTCGCAATACCATTTGCTTTAAGTGGAGTTGCTCCCATACTTGGTAATGATACGGCATTTCGATTTGTTTTGATTACTATTTTCCTTATTTGGTTTAATACACTTTTTGCCTCTTTCTTGAAACGAAAGTATGGAGCAAACATCGTAGGGATACTCGCATTTATAGCTATTTTGCTTGGGTTAGGAGCATTAGAGATTTTTAAAATATTTTCTCTGTTTACCGTGTCTGCTCAAGTTTTCAATTTTCTTATTGAAAATACTCTCGGTTGGATATTGGTTCTGATTTTTAGTTCACTCGCTTATTTCGCGAACAGATGGTTTTTTAAACAAAACTATTATCCCGAAACCTTTGAAAAGAAAACTAAAAAAGAGAATATTGAAAAGCAGCACTTTAGTTTTATGGAACGATTTGGTAAAATAGGTAATCTACTTTCGCTTCAAATAAAACTTATTCTTCGCCACAAACGGGTAAGAAATGCACTATACATGGGGATCTTCTTCCTGTTTTACGGATTTATTTTTTACCCGTTTGATATGTATAGAAAACCGGGTTATCTTATGTTCGTCGCTATTTTCATTACTGCAATCGGTATGATAATGTTTGGGCAATGGATTATCAATTGGGATGGAGCACATTTCGATTTTTTGATGACAAGAAAGATTTCAACTCAAACATACATACGATCAAATTACTATCTTTTATTATCGCTGTCAGTTATTTCATTTATTCTAACGACTCCATATTTTTTCTTTGGTAAAGAGATTATAATCTATCACTGTGTCGCCATTTTGTACAACATAGGGGTAAATATTCATGTCTATCTTTTTGGAGCTACATACAATACAAAAAGATTGGAATTAGCACAAGGCTCGGTAATGAATATGCAAGGAGTGAGCATTAAAAACTTTATTGTGTTAATTCCTCTGTTAGTAGTTCCAATGCTAATTATCGGTATTTTTAGTCTCTTTTCGGCTACTAATATTGCGTTAATTATTCTGGCGTCTATAGGATTGTTAGGGATTATTTTTACAAAACAACTACTTAAAGTAACCGAAAAACAGTTTTTAGAACGAAAATACGCACTCTGCGATGGATTCCGAAAGAAAGAATAATCAACATATTCTGTAGAGACGGAGCATGCTCCGTATCTACTTTTAACTTTACAAACTTTTAACTTTCAACTTCTATGATACAAGCAACAAATTTAACAAAAGCGTATAACGGGGTAACCGTTCTAAATATTCCAGATATCTCTATCACTAACGGAGAAAGCTTCGGATTGGTGGGAAATAACGGTGCTGGAAAAACCACTTTTTTTAGATTAATCTTAGATTTAATCGCCGCCACAACTGGTGAAGTGTTAATTGAAGGAGAGAAAGTAGCTCGTAAAGACGAATGGAAGTCAAAAGTTGGCTCTTTTCTCGATGAGGGCTTCCTAATAGATTTCCTTACACCCGACGAATTTTTTAATTTCACAGGAAAAGTTTACGATAAATCGGAAGGCGATATTGCCACCTTTTTGGAATCAATGCAAGATTTTTTTAATGATGAAATTATTGGTAAAAGGAAATTAATTCGTGATTTATCTAAAGGAAATCAGAAAAAGGTAGGAATCGCAGCGGCTCTCCTATCCGACCCACAAATTTTAATCTTAGACGAACCGTTTACCGCTTTAGACCCGACTTCACAAATTAGGCTGAAACGAATGCTTAACGACCTGAGGACAACTAAAAACATGACCATGCTTATTTCGAGCCACGACCTAAATCACGTTACAGAAGTGTGCGATCGTATTGTTGTTTTGGAAAAAGGTATTGTAGTTCGCGATATTGAAACTAATAAAGATACCCTAAAAGAACTTGAAAGATATTTTGCAGTTTAAGATTTCAACATTCTGCAATAAATACAAATAGTGAAGCCAATTCACTTACAAGGTTTTTATCTTTTTTAATTAACTAAGTAATTAGATGTAATTATTGATTTTCCCCTAGCCTGACTCATAAAATACCTGCAGAAATAAGTAAAAGTTAAATAAAATTATATATATTTAGCAATCAAACTTATAAATAAGCACACCATATAATCAAAAAATCGCTATGAGTAATATTGAGCAAAGCAAACAAGATTTACAAAAGTCTTTATTTAAAAAACTAGAAAAAATAACAGATCTTACAGAATCGAATGTTACAAGTAAAATAAAAAGACTTGTAACCAATAAAGCCATTCCGAATCAAGATAGAGTTACCCTGAAGGAATTGGAAGTTGCAAAAGAGTATTTTAAGAAGTCACAATTAAATACAAATACAGAAGCAAGTGTAGATACTGATAAAACTTGGTCATCCAACGCTCCATTAGAAAAAATTACCGGATTAACATCGAAGGTTATTGACAGCATAATTAAAGACTTAGAAAAACAAGAAAAACCAAGTTCTTCACTTATACCAATAAAAGGTATAAGCAAGGTAATGCAGGCTAAATTGAGAAGTTTATTCATTTATGATGTTCCAACCTTATTAACTAAAGGGAGTACAGATAAAAAACGCTCTTCCTTAGCTACAAAACTACAGGTGGACATAAAGTTAGTAAACTCATGGGTAAAACAAGCAGACCTGTGGCGAGTAGAGGAAATGACGACAGATATGGCCTATTTGCTTGTTTTGGCAGGCGTTCGTAATGTGGAAGATTTATCGAAAGTGAGTGTTGAAAAAATTTATCCAATACTCGAAAGTTTAACTGCATCAACAACTGATTTTTCTTTACTGGATAAAGCTCAACTTTCCACTCTAATTAACAATGCCCGAAAACTCATAATTAATTATAGATCTTTTGATATTGATATTCTGAATCAAATTATCAGTGAAAAACTTGATAAGTTAGTGAAAAATGATTATCAAACGGTTAAAAAATCAACAACAGAAGGTTATTACCAAACAAAAAAACAACTATCTATTAAAGATGAAGATATTCTTAGAGCATTAAAAGGTCGAATACCCTCATTTTCCTCCCTTGAGTTTAATGACAAAGAACCTGAGCATCTGTTTGCTAATGATTTTATTGATAAGCCTATAGAAGAAAAAAAGAGTGGTGATATAATTGCTGAAGGATTGGGCTTCTTAGATGATGTTGAGTTTGCATTGCCATTACCAAGAACTATTAGTGGCAAAGTGGTTAAAAGAAAATATAATGAAAAAAAGGAACATGAAACACCCTTTGCTGGAGTTTTAGTAGAAATAGGAGGCATAGTAAGTCCATCAGAAGATAAAACTGAGGCTGACAAAAAACCATCATGTATAACGGACAGTAATGGAAAATTTATCGTAGTATTACCAGACAAATATAGCTTAAAAGAAACCATTACCGTAACTATATCACAAGGTTCAAACAAACAAGAATTTATTAAAAATGCTTCAGAAGTTATCAATGCTGTTCCCGAACAAAAAGATTTAGAACAATTTATTTTACTTGACTCTATTGGAGATGAAATAGATTTCATAGATGCAGAGATTCAAACTTTAAAATCAAACTGTGAAGCAACAACAGAGAATACGACTAAAAAGAAAATAACAAATGAAAAGTGTACTCCAGATAACGTAGTAGATTTACTTACAACTCAAAAAGACAATTTGCTAACGAGATACAATCAGATAAAAAACAAGTTATTAGAAAAATATTATACTATAGATGTAAATAAAGCTTTTGAAAAACTCTTATCTTCTTCAAACTTAGATGCTAAATTAGAAGGGACCAACTTTAAACCTAATGTAGATGAGGATTTTGTTGTAATTGAAGAGATATTTGAAGGGATGGACTGTTCCCTAAAAACAGCTTTACCAAGTGTAAAGTTAATGGGCAATGAAATGGATTTAGTGGACAAGTACAAAAAAGCTCTTGAAAGGGAAAAAAGAAAAATCTCAAATGGAGAAGAATTTAGTTATGAGGATTTCAACGATGAAGAGTCTGGAGTAATACGTCTTTCTACGGATACAGCCCCTTCTCGTGTTTTTAATTACAGTATGCTGCAACGTCTAGTAGAACCGGCTATAAGCCCGAGTGCCGGTGAAAATGGACGGCAAACACTAACCAAACCATTAGACGTAGAAAACTTCAAAAGCAAACTATACGAAGCCCCAGACGAATTACCTAAGATGTCTTCATTGGGCATAGGCTATGTCCTTAATATGCATCAAGCCTGGGTGCCCGACGGTTTTGCATTGGGTTCTTTACTCTACTCTCTAGTGTTAGCACCCGGTGAAGAACAGCGTTTAGTTATACGTGAAAACAAACAACGCTACTCCATTATGGACGAGGCACAAGGCACGGATGCTGTTAGTGAGGATTACGCACTTTCTCAAGAAGATGACACTACAGCTGCATTCAATTATGCTGTGAATCAACTATCACAAGCAAACTCTGAATACAGTTACAGAGCTAAGACTTCAAGTTTTGGTGCCAGTTTTGGTGCTGCCGGCACATATGCTGGAGCGTCAGCTACACTTGGATTATCGGGAGGGTTCTCAAAATCGAGTGGAAAAGGTTCTTCATCTGCCCGCCAATCCAACTCACACAATGAAGCTTCTTCAGCAGCACAGAAATTTCAACACAGTATAAAAAGTGCTTCCGATAAAATCTCACAAGCAAAACGATTAAGCATCAGCACTGCCACAAGTGAAGTATCTGATTCTGTGGCAACTAAAATCATAGCTAATCATAACCATTCACATGCGATGACTATTCAGTACTGGGAAGTTATGCGTCGCTATCGCATGGAAACTTGTATTGACAGTATCGATTTGGTATTGTTTGTACCATTAAAGACCATTCGCTTTTTACCTGAGAACCAAAAATATCATTTTAATAATTTAAATTTAAAAAACTTTGGAAAAACTGAATTTAATGCCAGATATGGTACACTTCTTAAATACGCAAACTCTCTGCAATATGCATTACCATACCAGTATCGTACCGGATTAAATTTGATTAAACAATACGCCTCTTATCCTATGTGGAAAATGGAAGAGATAGGTACTGATACAAAACAACTTACCTTAACTTTTAAAGCAAATTTACTTAACGATATTGATAAGTTGTCTATATACTTAGTTTTAAAAAATGGTAAAGGAACTATTGCAGGTAACTTTGATGATAGTAAACATACTACTATTATAAAGGAAAATGTATATAAAACTACAAAAGAGTTAAGACAAGCCATCATACATGAAAGAAATAAAAGAGGAGAAAAAGACCTTAGTTGTACATTTGATATTCCTTCAGATATTATTGATGATGATTTAGCATATATAAAGTTTGATTACTCTTGTAGGGAATTTAATTATACTCTATCCCAAGACGATCCGAACTTTACAAAAGCACAAAGTTTAGCCTATAATAATTTAATGGGGAAACAAGTTGACTTAGCCCAAGACAATAAAGGTAGTTGGGGAGATAGACAAAGTATTGAACATTATAAGTCTCAATTACCCGAAGCTTATCAAAATTTCCCTTATAATAAAACAGTAACATTTTCTCCTTCTTATATAATGAGACTTGGCTATCCAATCATTGATACAGTTAACCTTAAATTAAACGACAACTCTACGTTGGATGTTGCGTTGTCTAGTAGTCAATTAAACAATTATACCAGAATATATATTAAAAATAAAATACGCACCCTGCGTTATACCGAATTTCAAAAAATGGAAGAGTTATTACAACATGTAGCAGCAGAAACATTACACTATTCACAGATGGTTTGGGGTGCACTAAGCGAAGATGAGCGAGCCATGTTATTGGAACAGTACACCATTGATATGGACTACAATAAACTTTTGTCGAATATAGAATTAGAAAGTAAAATTAACGAAGATGAGCCATCTATTCCTTTGCTGAACTGTGTAAATGTTAAAAAACTTTTGGGTTTCTATGGTAACTGTATGTTATTGCCATTTACCTACCCACAAAGTTTGGCAAATAAGTTAGGTAAAACTGCAGCAGAAGTACAAGATTCACTCTATCGTTATCATTCCAGTAACTTCCGTTCCCCTTCCACTACCATCTCATTACCAACCGATGGTATGATAGGAGAAGCAGTATTAGGCGAAACCAATGTAAGCGAAAAGATAGATTTAACCCGATTCTGGAATTGGCAAGATTCTCCGATAGACAAAATGGAGATTGACAGTAGCTATCTTAATGCACACGATTACCTTGCAGGGAAATCTACAAAAGACATTTCCGCTCTAAATCTACAAGGAGCAACAGCTGCCGTACCTGTAACTAACGCAGATTTAATCTCAGCATTAGTGAGTAAGCAAGCACCAAAATTTGACAATATAACAGGATTAGACCAACTTAGAGATGTGTTAAATGCCGGGACAAACAGTGCTGCACAAGGATTGCAAACAGCAGTTACAACAAGTGCTGATATGGCAAAAAGTGCAGCAGATTTGGCTAAAGCACAGATAGCTGCCGACAAAGAGGTAGAAGTTGCCAAAATTAATAAAGGGATAAACACTGAATCCGGAAACAATACAGCCAATCCTACTGCTTCCGATAATTCTACTACGTCAACAGCAGAACAGACCGGAACTACAGGACAAAACGCTTCAACCGTACAACAACCTACTGTCCCAGTTGATAGTAGCATTAATAATCAAGGAGGCTCTGGCTCAACAACTCATACACAACAACCAAGTACTGGTGGTACTTCTACACCATCAGATGAACAGGTAAATGGATTTCCTAACACTGATAAGACTGAAAACAATGAACCAGAAAATGTAGAAGATATTGTTGACAATAATAATGGAAAAGAACCAGATCCTGAAAATGTCCAAAGACTTACTAATATTATAACCAGTGCTATTGAAGCTGCAAAAGAAGGAATGACGCCAGAACAGTTTTACAAAAAGTACACTAATGAAGAATTGTCTATGGATGAAATTAAAGCTAAAGCAATAACATATTGTGAAAATAATAATATTGATTTTGGTGAGGTATCGAAATATTTACTAGCAATAAGCGATTTTATAAACAAAGGAGGTAACGATGGCAAACATTGATATTTATAGTTGCATAATCGAATTTTTAGGAGAAAATAATATTTCTGATGAGATTAAAGAGTGTATAAATAACTCAAATGAAGATGAAAGTCAAATTGAAATCTGCTTAGGTACAGATTGGAGCAATGCTATGGTAGCATGTTTTGCTGAAACAAACAAATTTAAAAAATTACTGGTTTATGTTGTAAGAGAATTAATAAATAATCAAAATTATAAATTTGATATAGGGGAAAAATTTCTTACAACTAATCCATATCTAGATATGAAAAAATTTGAAAAAAAAACGCGCTTAGAAAAAGATGATAATTTAGATTTATACTCATATCAAAAAAACAAAATGAATAACAATGGACTTTTGGGTAAAAAGGATAGATGCAACATTTTTTTTGGGGATGTTTTTTTTAGATCGCTAGTTATATTTCAAGAGGAGAATATGAATATAGAATCAGGAAGATCTGATATTGAATATAATTCTCACAAAATACTATCGAATAAAAATTTAATATATCATAGTACCAACCGTTATCAAAATGTCCTACCTGTTATAGAAAGTTTTAAAAATAAACTAAACACAAAACCTATTACAAACATAAATAATGTCAGAAGTGGTTGTATAGTTTATTTTAAAAAGCCTAATGGGAAAGGAGGATATGAATGGCATCACTTGGAAATTTTGATTAACGATGTAAGAGTTATAACAATTCGTGATAAAAAAATATTTGAAATAAATGCAGCAGGAGCACATGCGGATGGAGCTTATTATAATACTTATTATTTTGTGGAATCAAATAAAGATGGTAAAGAAAAAAGTTTTTTTATTGAATCTGACGAAAAAGGGAACATATATATTGAACGAGAGCTTGAGGATGGCACTATGGAACCATGGGAAAGAATACTTGAATTCTTTGATATAGAAGATAGTACAATCTTAAACATGTTAAAAAAATAAATCGACCTATTAGCCTTAAAAGATTATCACATTACATATGTTTGAAAAATAGAATATCTTATTTGTAAAAACTATAATGACAAAAGAGAATATATTAAAATATATAAAAGATATTGAAGAGAAATATCAAATGTGTATTGACTTCACAGACGTACAGTGGCAAAAGGAATTAGTTTCAGATTTTTTTACAGATAATGCTAATGAATGGGTTCAAGCCATTATAACTATTTTCAACTATGATTTAGAAAAACACGACGAGAATAAGATTTGCTATATCATAAAAAATGTAAAAGCAATTCATCAAGATACAAGTAATATTTGTTGGGCTGTAACAGCTACCATACTTTTGAATTGGAATATAAAAATTACTACTAAAAATATATCCTCAAATGAGATAAACAACTTTATTTTAGTCACTGAGGTACTTGAACGCATTGACAATAAAGAAGCGGGAGAATATTATCAATTATATTTTAATAACAGTACACTATCTGGAAAAGAAGCTGCTGATTTTTTTCAAAAAGCGGGTTTTGTAACGGAAGTAAACATAGACTTGACCCCAAAAAAAATATATGAAATGTTAAAATTAAAAGGACCTTTAATCGTTGTTACTAACGAAGAAACTAAAAGAAACACCAATTTAAGCATTTATGAACAACCTTACCATTTAAAAATAATTTATGGAATATGTATGGATGTATCAAACAATATGAATGCAAAACTAAAAATTATTGATCCTTATATAGGTCCATATAATGATGATTCCGGAATGTATGATGGTCCAGAAATAGAGATTGATTCAATTAATGAAAAGACTAGAAAAGAAGAAAGCTTTACTGATTTTATAAGAAAATATGAGGATAAAAAGATATGTATTTATCTGCAGCAAGATAAAAATTAATATTGATAATATGATTGACTTTTTAATAAATTAAAAACCTATGTCAAACCTACAAGAAATAGCAGCAAAATTGCTGGAGAACGAAGCTTCGGATGAAGTTTTAGAGATTAAAAAACAAATATTGAGAAGAATTGCCACTGAAAGTGACATAAAACCTTCTCGTATTCCTGCACCGTTGAACATTACGCAAATCGGTGGATATTTCAATCTGCTTATGCAGTTGGAGCAAGAGGAAATGCTACGGCATACCCTCACATCCATTCTTGGTTTGCCAATGCAAACGCCGAAGGAGTAAAACTTGTATATGTGGATGGTAGTTTGTTTTAATTTAAATTGTTTTTCTTAGCGGATAAGTGGTTTTTATTTTAATGGATTATTTGAAGCATAGTGAGGTCTTTAGAAAAATAACGATGGGACGAAAAAGTAAAACTTTAACAATTTTCAGTTTTTTAATGGGGAAACTCTTTAGGATGCACTGTAAAATTTATCCTTAACAGAACGGCAAATAGTTTTGAAGTGCGAAAGATGCTATGTGAGTTATATTTTATTGGACAGGTTCTTATTTTTTATTTCAATACCAGAGTGTCAATCAAACAAGGAAACGGGATGCCATGGCGAATGTTTAGGATTTTACGAACGGAATGTTCGAGGTTACCTCAGGTAGCTAAAGTTTAAGTTTTATAGGAAGAGCCTTTTCGTAACAACAAAGACAGTCGGTTGAGGCTAATACCCTCATTAAAGCGTGTAATAGCGCACCGGTCAAGTTGCATTGAGTTGAGACTTCTAGCGGACGGAAAGCAAGTACGGATGATGTGATCAAGGCAAGTTACTCTAAACGCATTGGTTAGTAGTGTTGATGCAGGATACGAGATTTTTTTGAACCATTCTACGTAGAAACAAGTAGGATGGTTCTTTTTGTTAAAAAAACACATAACATAATGAGATATACACTACCGTACTAAAATACATCAATAAAGCCAACTAAATCAAAATGATTTAGTTGGCTTTACTGTTCCACAGTCAATGAGTTTAGTTGAAACTACCAACAAGATATAATATCCAGTTTTGTCGAATAGTGCTAATCATTGTCGCCCTTGATATTCGGCTCAATTGACAGATATTCTGAAATTAAAAATTTTAGAGTATCCTTATCTATATCAACAAATTCTTGGTCCGATTTAAAAACACTTATATTGCCTGTTTCTTCAGATACCACAATTGCCATAACATTAGCAACTTCTGTAACACCAATTGCAGCACGGTGACGTAACCCCATACTTGCAGGCACTGTAGTTGATTTAGTAACAGGTAAAATACATCGTGCAGCTATTATTTTAGAATCGCGAATTATCATAGCTCCATCATGAAGTGGACTGTTTTTGAAGAAAATATTTTCAATTAAACGCGATGATATGTCCGCATTAATTAAATCGCCTGTTTGTACAATCGAATGGAGTTGACCGTGATTAGTAATAACAATAAGTGCACCTGTTTTTGCGGCTGACATATTTGAGCATGCATAAGTAATTGATTCAACCTGGTCGTATCTAAATTTTATGTTTGGCCTATTAAACAACGATTCGAACGAAAATTTTTTATTGAAGAATTCACGTGTACCTAGAACTAAAAGAAAGCGTCTTATCTCCTGCTGGAAAACCACAATCAAAGCAATCATACCAACACCCATAAATTGCCCAATTATGGTATTTAGTAAATCCATTTTAAATGCGCCCACAAGTTGCCAAAACAGATATATTACAAAAATTCCGGTGAAAATGTTTATTGCCACAGTTCCTCTTATCAGTAAGTAAGCCTGATAGAGTAGTATAGCAACCAAAAGAATGTCAACTATATCAAAAAATCCAATAGTAATGAATAGAGCCGGCATTTAATCAAGCATTTAGTGTTTTTTGTACCAACTTAACAGCTTCAACAGCCTCTTTAACATCATGTACTCGTATAATATTTACCCCTTTTAATAGTGAAATAGTGTTCATTACCGTTGTAGCATTAAGCATATTTTCAGGTTTATCTTCAAAAAATCTATACAAAAAAGATTTTCTCGACACACCAATAAGTATCGGATAACCAAGTGATTGCAATATTTCAAGATTATTAATAATATGATAATTTTGATCCAATGTTTTAGAAAATCCTATTCCCGGATCAATAATTATGTCTGCTATTCCAGCATCTTTACACTTTTTAATCAATTCTCCAAAATATCGGGATAAATCGAACATTAGATTGTCATATTGTGTTAATTGTTGCATAGTTGCGGGGGTTCCGCGCATATGCATTCCAAGATACACAATGTTTAACTTACCAACCGTTTCAATCATCTTATCGTCAAGACCTCCGCCAGATATATCATTAATAATATCTGCACTAAACTCTTCGTGAGCACGGCGAGCAATCTCTGCTCTGAAAGTGTCAACTGAAACAGCCATTTTGGGATAATTCTCTGAAATATATTTCAGTGCAGGAGCAACTCTTCTCCACTCCTCTTCTATATCAATAATATCGGCTCCCGGCCTTGTTGACATTCCTCCAATATCAATAATATCAGCTTTATCTTCAATAATTTTGTCTATGCTGCCGAACAACGTTTTTTCTGTAACAATTCTGCTTCCTGCAAAAAAAGAATCTGGAGTAACATCTAAAACACCCATTACCAAGGGTCTATCCCACTCTCTGATTTCGTTTTTTATTTTTAAACTTAGTGTCGGCATATCTTTTATAGTTAGTTTATAGATTGTTAAACAATATCAATAGTTTAATATCACTGCATGTCGATAGTTTTTAAACAAACACATTAATAATTTCTATATTTGTAACTGCAAAGGTAATAATTTAAGCTTTCTTAACCATTGCTTTAGTTAAAATTGAATTGAGGAATCTTTTTTTAATCTTTGCTAACAATAATTTTAACTAATATTTTGAATTTTAAACAATGAGTTTTATTGTAATTGAAGGATTAGATGGTTCTGGGAAATCGACTCAGGTAAAGCGTTTATGTTCATACCTTAAAGAGAAAAATGCGAACTTTGAGTATTTACATTTTCCTGTAACAGAAGAGCAAAATTTCGGGCTGCTTGTAAGCAGATTTTTGCGAGGAGAGCTGGGCGATATCGATTCCGTTAACCCATGGGTAGTTGCAATGCTTTTTGCCGGTAACAGATGGGCTTTGGCTGACAAAATTCGCAATTGGCTGGAAAACAAAACTCTGGTTATTGTCGATAGGTATGTTTACTCAAATATAGCGTATCAGGTTGCTAAAATAAAAGATAGTGATAGTAAACGCAAGTTGAGAAATTGGATATATTCACTTGAATATGAAACCTTTAAAATACCCAAACCCGATATTAATATTTGGTTAGATGCACCTATAACATTTGTCGAAACACAGTTAACTTCTAAGCGTTCGGGCGATGACAGAGGTTATTTGCAAGGTGTTGACGATATTCATGAAACCATACCATTCCAGAAACTTGTTTACAACGAATATGAAGCTTGTTGCACAAAGTATCCTGATTTAATACGTGTTAAGTGCCACGATACTTTCGGAAATATGGAAGATGAAAATACAATTTTTAAAAAGCTTTTAGATACTATTACAAACAAAATAGGAACAATATAATTTAACTATAAAACAACTAGATATATGAATATGAGAAAATTAATAAGAAATATTTCACGCCTTTTAATAGGTTTACTTTTTCTTTTTTCAGGATTTACAAAAGCAGTCGATCCCATGGGATCAAAATTCAAGTTTGATGATTATTTTGTAGCCTTTGGAATGGAGTGGCTTATACCATTCTCTCTAGTGTTGGGCATAATACTGTCAACAGTCGAGTTTTCGGTTGGATTTTGCTTAGTATCAAACCTTTACTCCAAAATATGCTCTATAATAGCGTTTATTTTTATGCTCTTTTTTACAGGATTAACATTTATTTTGGCTCTTACAAATCCTGTAACAGACTGCGGTTGTTTTGGCGATGCTGTTGTACTCACCAATTGGCAAACATTTTATAAGAACCTTATATTTTTAGTACCTACGATAATTATTTTTATTGAGCGAAAAAAATTCGTGAGTCGTTTCAATAATAAATGGCAAATAGCACTAGCCTCCTTTATTTTGGTTACAATAGTTTCAATATCAATCTACTCACTAAACAACTTGCCAATAGTTGATTATCGTCCTTACAGAGTTGGACAAAACCTTTTGTTAAACTCGAAAGAACATCCCAACGGAGCACCATCTGCGGAGTTTGAAACAACGTTGATTTATCGCAAAGATGGCGTCGAAAAAACATTTGATTTATACAACTTACCCGATTCCACATGGGAATGGGTCGATACAAACAACAAATTAGTCAAGGAGGGTTACGTTCCACCAGTAAACAATTTCTCTTTAACCGATGACTATGGCATGGATAACACCAACACACTGTTTAATCGAAACGAGATGGTTTTAATGGCAAACGTTCTGGACTTAAGTAAGCTTTCCCAAGAAGAAATTGAACGATACAATGAAATATCTGTTCAATGCCTGTCGAACGACATCTATTTTACCATGCTAACTTCAACAGATCAAGGTTTTATTGAGGATTATAAAAACCAACATCTACCCACTTATAAAATATTCACAATTGATCCTATAACTCTTAAAACTATAGTGCGCTCTGATGGTGGTTTTATGCTAACCTACAAAGGAACAGTGTTGAAAAAGTGGCACCGTGATAAATTTCCTGATGTTTTGTCGCTGAACGAATATTTAATGATAAAAGAAGCACAACATTCGGGCTCACCACGTCCAATGCAACTGACGGCTTTCTATCTGTTAATATTTTTGTCAATCGCTTTGCTTTTTGAATTGTTTGGCTTAAATTTGAAGAGTAGAGAAAAGTAGTAATGATAAACAAATTGACAAAGGACTTTTTGTATATACTACTCATTTTGTGGGGAGTAGCAACTCTTTTGTTCTTTTTGTTTAAGGTATTACCAGGCGATCCTGCTCATATGCTGGTTGGGCAAAGAACCGATAGTGCAACCGTTGAAAACATAAATCGTGATCTGGGTTTAGACTTACCACTTTGGCAACAATATTTCTTATACCTGAATGATTTATCGCCAATATCAATCGATAAGAACCATGAAGATAGTCGATATGGTGGGATTACACTTATCCCTATTTCTGAACATCGCGCTGTGCTTAAAGCGCCTTATTTACGCAAATCTTATCAAACAAAGCAACTAGTTTCCGATATGCTTCTAGAAGCTGCACCAGCTTCGTTGTTACTCGCATCAGCAGCAATTTTGCTTGCAATACTTATCGGTCTGCCGGCAGGAATAGTTGCGGCAATTAAAGAGGATAGTTGGATAGACAGACTACTGTTAAGTATNTCATCAATAGGTATGTCGTTACCGTCATACTTTGCAGCAATATTAATAGGTTGGATTTTTGCTTTCCTTTTAGGTAAATATACAGGACTGAACCTCACAGGTAGCTTGTATGAGTACGATTTAGTTACAAAACGGCTAGCTCTGCAAAATATAATCCTGCCAGCTATAACACTGGGGATACGACCTTTAAGCGTTGTTATGCAATTAACACGCAATTCACTTTTAACTGAGATGAAAGGAGACTATTTCCGCACAGCACGTGCAAAAGGTTTAAGCATAAAAAAAGCTATTTGGAAGCATGCACTAAAAAACTCATTAAACCCAGTGGTAACTGCCCTTAGCGGTTGGTTTGCTTCAATGTTGGCAGGAATGGTTTTCGTGGAATATATTTTCGCATGGAAAGGATTGGGTTACATGCTTGTTGATGCTTTAAATCAATACGATTTTCCCGTTGTAATGGGTTGTGTGTTGTTTATATCTCTATTTTTTATTATTATTAACAAGTCAACTGATTGGGTATATAAAATACTCGATCCCCGAATAAGAATTAAAACAACTTAAAAATATAATTATTATGAGACGAAAAATTGTTGCCGGTAACTGGAAAATGAATAAGAATTTCCAAGAAGGAGTTGAGCTTGCCATGGCAGTACAAGAAAGCTTAAAAGATTATAAAGGTAACTGTAAGGTTATTTTAATTCCGCCCTTTGTTCACATTGCGAAGATAAGGGAATTGCTTGAAAACGATATTATTTCGCTTGGTGCACAAAATTGTAGTAATAAAGATAAAGGTGCTTATACAGGCGAAGTGTCTGCTGAAATGCTATGGTCTTCAGGGGCTGACTATGTTCTTGTTGGACACAGTGAGCGTCGTCAATACTACGGGGAAACAAATCAATCGTGTGCCGAAAAGATCAACATTGCTTTAGACAATCAATTAATGCCCATTTACTGTGTTGGAGAGACTAAGGAACAACGCGAGAAAAATGAAACCTTTAAGGTAATAGAAGAGCAGATGAAAGTAGGTGCATTTGCTTTAGACGCAGCTGATTTCGGTCACTTAGTAATTGCTTATGAACCTGTGTGGGCAATAGGAACGGGACTTACCGCCACAAAAGAGCAGGCACAAGAGGTTCACGCATTTATCAGAAAGCTTATTGAAAAAAAATATAACAAAGAGATTGCAAATAATACAACCATTCTTTACGGCGGTAGTTGCAACCCATCGAATGCCGATGAACTATTTGCACAGCCAGACGTTGACGGAGGTCTGATTGGTGGAGCCTCTCTTAAAGCTGAAGATTTTGTGAAAATTATTCAGGCTAACAAGTAAAATCAATTAGCAATTAACAATTAAATGTCAAGGTGTTGTGGAGACGTCATACTATGGCGTCTCTTTTTTGTGCATATTATTCAATTATGTAATGTTTTGCTTATCTTTGTTAGCTCAAAATCAACTAAAATATTTTACTATGGATATACTATCGTCACGACTGAAAGCACTGTCGCCATCACAAACCTTTGCGATGGTACAAAAAACTAGCGAATTAAAAGCGCAAGGAATTGATATTATTAGTATGAGTGTGGGCGAACCAGATTTTGCAACTCCCGCACACATAAAACAAGCCGCAAAAAAGGCAATTGATGATAATTTCTCGTATTATTCGCCTGTGGCTGGTTTTGCCGATTTAAAACAAGCAATTTCAGACAAATTGAAAAAAGAAAACTATTTAGAATATGCCCCTTCTCAAATAGTTGTTTCCAACGGTGCAAAACAATCTCTCTGTAACGCAATTCTTAGTATCGTAGATAAAGGTGAAGAGGTAATTATTCCTGCCCCTTATTGGGTTAGTTATCCAGAAATGGTAAAACTTGCTGAAGGTAAACCTGTTTTTGTGTATGCCGACATAAATCAGGATTTTAAAATAACTCCACAACAGCTGGAATCAGCAATAACCCCAAAAACTAAAGCTCTGATTTTATGCTCGCCATCAAATCCTACCGGAAGTGTTTATACTAAAAGCGAATTAAAAGCATTAGTCGATGTATTAGTAAAGCATCCGAATGTTTTTGTAATTGCAGATGAGATATATGAGCTTATCAACTACGTAGGTAAACACGAAAGCATAGCTCAGTTTGAAGAGATAAGAGAGCGAGTAATAATCGTAAACGGAGTTTCCAAAGGCTACGCAATGACTGGATGGCGAATTGGCTGGATGGCTGCTCCACAATGGATTTCATCAGCTTGTAATATGTTGCAAGGACAATATACATCAGGTCCCTGTTCTATTTCACAAAAAGCTGCTTTGGCAGCATATACAGGAGACCAAACATGTGTTTCTAAAATGAAAACTGCATTTGAGCGCAGACGAAATCTTACAGTTAAGCTATTGAGCGAAATTCCTGGTTTTAAAGTAAATAACCCTATGGGAGCATTCTATGTTTTACCCGAAGTTAAGTTTTATATTGGAAAATCGTACAATGGTAAAAAAATTGAAACAGCCAGTGATTTATCCATGTACCTGTTGGAAAAAGGACACGTAGCTTGTATTGGAGGTGATGCATTTGGTGCACCAGATTGCATTCGTTTTTCTTATGCTACATCTGATGAAAACATTACCAAAGCTATTACACGCGTGAAAGAAGCATTATCGAAATTAGTATAGGTTAAAAAAATCCAAATAAAAAGCACCCTTAACTCGGGTGCTTTTTTGTTTTTCTGATTTGCAACTTGTGCAAAACTATTTCGATTACAATTTATCTAATGACTGTTTCAAGTCACTGATAATATCTTCAACGTTTTCAAGTCCAACAGATATTCTAATCAATCCATCACTAATGTCACCAGCAGCACGTTCTTCAGCAGTGTATGTTGAGTGTGTCATACTTGCAGGGTGCTGTATAAGTGTATCTGCATCGCCCAAACTAACCGATATAGCAATCATTGAGAGATTGTTTAATAGCTTCTTACCTGCTTCAATTCCTCCTTTTACTTCAAAACTGATAATACCACCGGGCAAACTCATCTGTTTTTTGGCAATTTCATATTGTGGAAATGATTTAAGTCCAGGATAAACAACCGTTTTAACAGCTTTGTGACTTTCTAAAAACTCTGCAACTTTCATTGCGTTTTCAGAGTGTCGTTGCACTCTTAATTCTAATGTTTTAAGACCTCTGTTTATAAGGTATGCATCGAATGGGCTAAGTGTAGCTCCTGTTAAGTCTTTAATACCGAAAAGTTTAACATTATCAATGTACTCTTTTTTTCCAACAACAAATCCTGCGATGACGTCTCCGTGTCCGTTAAGATATTTTGTTGCTGAATGCACAACCACATCAGCACCCAATTCTATTGGTCTAGTAATGAAAGGAGTTGCAAAAGTATTGTCAACCATAAGTTTACAATCTTTTTGTTTGTGTACAATTTCCGCCAACGCCTTAATATCGGTAATATACATATTGGGATTTGCGGGAGTTTCTGTGTAAACAAGCTTTGTATTGGGTTTCATAGCTTTTTTTACATTTTCTACGTCTCTCGTATCAACAAAAGTTACCTCAATTCCGTATCGTGTAATTCCATGGCTTAAGAATGCAAATGTGCATCCGTAAAGTGTTTTGGAAGCTACTATATGGTCGCCTGCTTGCACGCAAACCCAAATTGCTGATGTTATTGCTCCTATTCCCGATGCGGCCGATACGCATGCTTCAGCTCCTTCGAGTAGCGCAATTTTCTCTTCGACTGTTGTACACGATGGATTTCCAAGACGTGTGTAGATATAACCATCTTCTTCGAGTGCAAAACGGCGTCCACCTTGTTCTACATTGTCGAAAACGAATGTTGATGTTTGATAGATTGGATCGGCAAGTGCGCCGAATTGATTAGGTTTTTTGCCTCCATGTATTGCTTTTGTGGCAAATCCGCTTTTTTTTAAATTTTTGTTATCCATATTTATTTTATTAGTTGATTTAGTGATATATGTTTTATTCTCTTTGCCTGATAAAAGTCTTCTGATATTCGTCCTATGCGTGTAAAAAAGCATAACAACTACGGCTATGGAAAATATCTGCATAGAAAGTGTAAATATTTCCTCATTATTGTGCTGTATTAAAAACACAGTTAGTGGAAATGATATACCTCCAATTAAAGAACCTAAGCTAACGTATTTTGTTATTAATAAAACTAAAACAAAAATTAAAACAGCTATAAACGAAGCTAAAGGATTAATTCCTATTACTGCACCAAAAACTGTTGCAACACCTTTACCTCCTCTAAATTCAGCAAACAGAGGAAAAACGTGTCCTAAAACAGCAGAAGCACCTGCAACTATTTTAACTATGTTAATTCTTTCACTGCCTAAACTCTGAGCAACTAACTGAGTTATATATACTGCTAAAAATCCTTTAAGAATATCAATTATTAGTACAATAATACCTGCTTTCTTTCCTAATACCCTAAATGTATTTGTGGCACCTGCATTTCCACTTTCATAATCACGTACATCAACACCGTAATATCTTTTTCCAATCCAAACTGCAGTAGGAATACTTCCAAGAAGATAAGCCAATATTGTTGCTACAATAAATGAAAAATCCATGCTGATATCTATTTATCCTCCTCTACCCTATAAATTTAACAATCTAAACGAAAAATAACAAATTTAAATTGAACTAAAATTTTTAAGTTTGCAAGATACGAAATTTAATGATTGCCTCTATCAAGGAATGGTGCATAAAATTAATTAAAGTTTCTTGTGTAAATTAAAGGTATCAAAGTCAGAATGTTAATTAACAATTGCTTTCAACTTTACAAACTTTAAGCTTTTAACTTTTAAATTAATTATAATTGCTTTTGTACATTTGTGATAGAAAATAAAAAGATATGTTATCAAAAAAGCACTCTACAAAAAAAGTTATTATTAAAAAGGCTAGTGGAGAAACTGAGCTGTTTAATGTAAATAAACTTATTAATTCTTTACGAAGAGCTGGTGCCAACGATGAAATCATAAAAACAGTTATTAATGACATTACAGAATGGATTTACAGCGGTGTGACAACAAAAATGATTTATAACCGTGCTTTCAGAAACATGCGCCGTTTAGAAGCTGTATCTGCTGCACGATATAAATTAAAGCATGCAATGTTTGAACTTGGTCCCACTGGATATCCATTTGAACAGTTAATGGGAATGGTGTTTCAGGGTTTAGGATTCTCATGTGAAGTAGGTGTTATTGTCGAAGGGTGTTGTTTAAATCACGAAATGGATGTAATCGCAACAAAACAAAATGAACAACATTTTTGCGAATGTAAATACTCAGTCGATCAAGGTAGAAAAATTGGCGCACAGGTTTCGCTATACGTAAAATCGAGGGTTGAAGATATTGTCAATAAACGAAAATCTTTACGTAAATACCAAAACACCATTTTTAAAACCTGGATTATAACAAACACCCGTTTTTCTGAAGATTCAATTGAGTATGCCAAATGTATTGGAATAAATCTACTATCATGGGATTATCCATCTGGAGAAGGACTAAAAGAGTTAATTGAAAGACAGGGTCTATATCCTATTACAGTTTTAGATAGTTTAAATAAAAAAGAGAAGGGTTTATTGCTTTCAAAAGAGGTAGTCACGTGTAAACAAATAATTGAAAATCCTAAAATACTAACTGAAATAGATTTAGCACAAAGCAAAATAAATAAAACGAAAAAGGAGATTAATAATTTACTTAGGTTAAAACAAGGTAACAAATAGCCATATTACACAATTTTTTCAAAAAACAGTAAACAATAAAAACTAAACTATGTTATATAAATAAGGAGGGGTACAATTATGGAACATAGATTAATTACAATTGCAACTGAAAAATATTCCCGAGCCATTGTTTTAAAGAGTTTTTTGGAGTCAAATGGTATCGAGTGTTCAATAAGGAATGTTAACCTTATTCAACCAAGTATTGCTGACGGAGTAAAATTGATAATAAAGGAGTCAGATGTAGAAAAAGCCATTAAACTTCTTGCCAACCAAGCTCCTGCTCAAAGTAGCGAGCCTATTCCTGGCAAAATACTTGTTCCTATTGACTTCTCAGCTATTTCAGCCAATGCTGCGAAATTTGCAGTCAAGCTTGCCGATATATTCCAAGCCGAAGTAAAGCTATTACACGTATACCACTCTCCCACTATTGATATGATTCCATTTAGAGATGTTGGCAGTATTCAAATTGATTTCGAATATAATACGCAAATAATACAGAATGAAGCGAAGTCGAGATTAATAGATTTTTATAAGGAAATTAAAAATTTTATAAATGAACAAAATCTCAATAATGTNCGCTTAGGATATTCACTTCGNGAAGGATACATCAACTCTGGAATAGTTGAAACAGCTATACAGGACAAACCTTCATTAATTGTTATGGGCACACGTAGTAAAGGATTTGAGAGTATTGAGTTGGTGGGCGATATTGCTGCAAAAGTTGCTGGAGACACTAATATCCCTATTCTTGTTTTACCAGAAAAGGCATATTTAAGCGAGCCAACAAATGTAAACAAGATTGTATATGCCGCTCATTTAGACGGGAAAGACGCAACCTCAATACGTAAATTACTTGCACTTGTGAGCAGCTTTAATGTTTCAGTAAAATGCATATACGCTTGTGATGAACCTGATAGTCCAATAGTAAAAGCTCTGTTTAATCAACTTAAAGAGTATCTATCAAAAGTTGTTAAAAACGCTCCTATAGAATACGAATTATTGCATTCTAAAGATATTAGCAAGACGTTCAAAAAATATATCATGGATAATGATATCGATCTTTTTGCTTTAACTATGAGAAAAAGAAGCGCATGGGCTAGAATATTCAACCCATCACTAACTCGCGAAATGCTTGCACAGGCGGATATTCCAATGTTGATTTTCCCTGACTAGCCAAATAAGTTAAAAGTTAAAGATATGAAGTAATACGCGTCCTGTAACTTGTATCCATACTACTTACTAAACAACTTATATTGCTTAATTTTTCTAAGTTTTGAACTATTCTTTAGGTATGTTGGCAATTATATTCACCGGAACTTTAACTAAAGCCTTATAATCTTGAACGATATCAAGAATATCTTCGTCATCACAGTGCCAATTAACTATTACATCAAAACCTTGTTTATAAATATCTTCAAAACTTTTCAAAAGCTCCATTAGATATTTTGAAGTACTTGTATTAAAAAAACTAAGCTGGATAGTTATAGTAGTCCGTTTTTTGGGCTTAACTAAATACTGCTCAACCCACTCCATCACAGGCTTATAAATTCTCATAGCATTTTCCGGAATTGATCTTCCAACTATAAGCAAGGTGCCTTGTTGTGCATCAAGATATATTTTTGGCGAAGAGTGTGTGCTCTCTGCTAAATAGTTGTTCATTTTACTATCATTTAAGAAATTAACCTATCAAGATGAATAATTACTTATTGTAGAAGAACTACTGTTCAAGAATAATTTTTGCCATTTCTCTACCGATTTGGTTGCACAATTCGATGTCGTTCTGTTTTGGAGAGCAACGTACTTCGGGTTTTGGTCCAATGGTATCAAACTTCATATTTTCTGCCCATTTTTCTAATACGCGCAATCCTCCACCACCCCAGCTTGAAGAACCAAAAAGAGCTACGTGTCTGTTGTTAATTCCTATTGCTTCCAAGCTATTTATTAAATCTCCCATGGGAGTAAAAATTCCTCCGTTATAAGCACAACTACCTAAAATTAAACCATTGTATTTCCAAATATCGCTAATTATATATGATTTATGCGTCTTACTTGAATCATATACTCTTATGTTTTTAACTCCATTAACCGAAAGTTCACGGGCTATTGTATCTGCCATCATTTCAGTATTTCCATACATTGAGCCAAATACAATAACTGCCCCCTTCTCCTCTGGCTGATATGTTGACCACAATTCGTATTTATTTAAAATATAGTTGAGGTTTTTACGCCATATAGGACCGTGCGTAGCTGCAAGCATATCTATTTTCAATCCACTTAATTTTGATAATGCTTTTTGAACTTGTTGTCCGTACTTGCCAACAATATTGCTATAATATCTGCGTAGTTCATCTTCAAAAAATGCAATATTGATCTCATCATCAAATACACCACCGTCGTGTGTCCCGAAGCTTCCAAATGCATCGGCAGAAAAAAGAACACTATTGGTTGATTCATATGTAACCATTGTTTCAGGCCAATGTACCATTGGAATCATATAAAAGCTTAATTTATGTTTACCTAACTCAATAGTTTCTCCCTCTTCAACAAGTTGCTTATTTTTAATTTCAATATTGAAAAAACCATCTATTAAAGGAAATGTCCTTTTGTTACCAACCAAAGTACAGTTTGGATAAAGGTCCATTATCATTTTTATCGAACCACTGTGATCTGGCTCCATATGATTAACTATCAAATAATCGAGGGGTTTTCCGTTTAACAATGAAGTAATGTTATCGATATATTGTTCAGAATGACCGTATTCAACTGTATCAATCAAAGCGGTTTTATTATCTAAAATCAGATATGAATTATATGCAACTCCATTTGGTATGGGCCAATAGTTTTCGAAAAGGTGCGTCCTGCGATCATTTACCGCAAGCAAAAATGTGTTGTCATGTAATTTAATTGGTTTCATATGTCTTTAAATTTTCATCTAAAATACTAAATATAAACGTTTTAACAAGTAAATTAATACTACTTTTAAGTGGTGCAAATATCGCTGAAAATATTTAAATAAACAAAGATTTTTAGTACCTATACCATTGTTAACTTTTTAAGTTATTTCACCAAATTTTAATCAATTTAACAGACACATTTACATGCTATAAAACTTAAATCTTAAAAGAGTAAGTTTAGCTTTTAAGTATATATGAAGGTATGATTTTCTACGTAAACCGTTATAAAACAATGTGTACTAAATAAAAGTATTCAAAACCACTCATTAACTTACGAACAACATTAATGACTAATACTCAAAACTATACGTAAAGATATCAACAAATTTAGCAACTAATACGATATCATATTTTTGAATTGTTAACAATATGTTATATTTTTGTAGCATTCAAAATTTTGTGTTAAATCATAATAGCATTAACCTAAGCATAGGCATATGAAGATTGGAAACTTTACTGAAATGATTGAAAGTTCAATCAGAAATCACTGGGAACTAAAATCAATGTCTTTATTCCAAGGTGATGGTTATACGTACGAAGAGGTTGGAAAAAAAATACTACAATTACATAAATTATTTGAACTATCAGGAATAAAATCAGGTGATAAAATTTCACTTATTGGTACAAATGACTACAATTGGTGCTCGGTTTATTTGGCAACTGTCACTTACGGAGCAGTCATAGTACCAATTTTACAAGATTTCCACCCCAATGATATTGTTAATGTGATTGAACAATCTGACTCAAGAATGTTGTTTGTTTCAGATCATATTTACAAAAAAATTAACACAAAAAGTTTTAGTCATATTGAAGGAGTAATATCGCTAGATACTCTTTGTGTTGTAGATGCTGTAGACAAAACCTTAAATGACATTGTAAAAGAAAGTCTGCACACTGATATTGAGGTTAATAAAGAGACTTTCAGACTGCCAAAAAACAGCAACGATCAGATAGCTGTTATAAGCTATACATCAGGGACATCAGGCTTTAGCAGAGGAGTAATGTTGCCACACATGAGTTTGGCTGCAAATGTTCAGTTCGCTCTGGATTTTATAGATTTGAAACCGAAAGATACAATAGTCTCTTTTTTACCATTAGCACATGCTTATGCCTGTGCGTTTGAGTTTCTATCAACGTTTACCATGGGTTGCGATATAACATTCCTTGGTAAGGTGCCATCTCCTACGATTATACTTCAAGCATTTAAAGAGGTAAAACCACGTTTGATATTTGTGGTTCCGCTAATAATTGAAAAGATTTACAGATCAAAAATTCAACCAAAAATTAGCAAGGGTATAATAAAGCACTTAATTAAGATACCGTTAATTAATATATTAGTATATAGCAAAATAAACAAAGAGCTAACTACCGCTTTTGGTAATAACTTTATGGAAGTTATTATTGGCGGTGCAGCATTAAACTCTGAAGTAGAAAAGTTTTTGAAAAAAATTAAATTCCGCTATACAGTTGGTTACGGCATGACTGAGTGCGGACCTCTAATCAGCTACGCACCTTGGCGAAAAGTAAGAACATATAGTTGTGGGAAAGCTATCCCTTGCGTAACCATAAAAATTGATTCACCCGATCCTGAAAACATTGTTGGAGAAATTCTTGTGAAAGGTGATAATGTTATGAAAGGATACTATAAAAATGAAGAGATTACAGAAGCAACTATCTCTCCCGATGGTTGGTTGTATACCGGAGATTTGGGTATTGTAGATAAAGATGGCTACCTATTTATAAAAGGACGTAGTAAAAATATGATTCTCAGTAGTTCAGGGCAGAATGTTTATCCTGAAGAGATTGAGGCAAAAAGCAACAACTTGCCCTATGTTCTTGAATCTTTGGTAGTCGAAAAAGATGGAAAATTGGTTGCCTTAATAGTAGTTGACAGAGATGCGGTAAAGGCCGCGGGCATTACAGAGGATAAGCTTAAAGCTATTATGGAGCAAAATCATAAACACCTGAACTCTCATTTACCTAACTATATGAACGTTAGCAAGTTTATTATACACGACGGCGAGTTTGAAAAAACTGCCAAAAGAAGTATAAAACGATTTATGTATGATGCAACAAACGCATAATTAAGAATATCCCAAAATAACAAAATAAAGCCAACTATCTCAAATGATTTAGTTGGCTTTTATATTTTTAGATTATATAGGCTAAGCTTAATCTTCAGAAAACTCGCTAATAACTTTTTGATATGCACTAAATGTATTTGCTCTCGAAACAAATCCTATATACCGGTCATTATCAATTACCGGCAAATTGTAATGTTGAGTATTACGGAATTTTCTCACAACATCGTCCATTGTCTCTGAAGGTTTAACAATAGGCGTAGGCGTGTACATTAAATCCTTTACACGAACAATATCATACAGTTCGGTTTTTAAGATTAAGTGCCTAATGTCGTTTATAAAAACTATACCTTTAAAGATATCATTATCTATAACGGGGAAAATATTGCGTTTACTATGTGTAATTACTTTTAAAAAATCACCTAAAGATAAATCTGATCTAACTTCCAAAAAGTCAGTTTCAATTAATGAATCAATATTCATCATTGTTAGTGCAGCTTTATCTTTGTCGTGTGTAATAAGCATTCGCTGCTCAGCCAATTGTTGTGTGTAAACAGAGTTGGATGCAAAGTAACGCACTAAAAGATATGAGAATACGCTTGTTATCATTAATGGTAATAGAAGTGAGTATCCGCCTGATATTTCAGCTATTAAGAAAATAGCAAACAGGGGGGCATGCATTATTCCGCTCATTGCACCAGCCATACCAATAAGAGCAAAATTTGTTATTGACAACTCGGCAATTCCACTAAAGTTTACTAAGATAGCAAATAGAAGTCCGATATGCGCCCCAATAAAAAGACTTGGCGCAAATATACCTCCAACCCCACCCGCTCCAAATGTAGCCGATGTGGCAAATGCTTTTAATGCAGAAACTAAAGCTAATACAGCTATCACAGCAATAATGTTATCAACATATGGTTCAAATATACTTCTACTGAAAAGATACTCGTAGTTGCCTGCCAAAATATAGTTTACCTCCTTATATCCTTCTCCATAAAGCGCGGGAAAAAGGAAAACGAGAGCTCCGAGAACTGTACCTCCAATGATAAGCCTTTTTTTCCAACCCCATTT
>JGI24712J26585_10000005_pt1 | contig 189204 bp, 162 predicted proteins | sample BioPla3DNA2_FD_26585 | JGI IMG/M metagenome (IMG submission 26585) | reverse complement strand
TCGTAGTCACGTCCGCGTTTCTGAATCCGACTCACCAAATGAGGAATTGAGGATTTTAGATAAATAAGTAAATCCGGCACCTTGATCATCTTTATCATTACCCCGAAAAGGTCCATATAAGCATCGAAATCACGTTGAGAAAGATTGCCCATATCTTTGTTGTTGGCCACAAAAACATACACTCCTTCAAATATGGTTCTATCCTGAATTATGACTTCGTCACTATTTGCTATCTCCATCAGATCCTTTATCCTCTGGGTGAGAAAATAGACTTCTAGATTGAATGACCAACGCGGAATATCCTTGTAATAATCTTCAAGGTAGGGATTGTAGGTGACAGCTTCATATTTGGGCGTCCAGCCATAATGCTGCGCCAGCATTCGGGTAAGAGTGGTCTTACCGCTTCCAATATTTCCCGCTATACCTATATGCATTGTTCCTGTTTTTGAAACTACAAGATAGCACTATTTTTTGAATAATCCGTATAGGGCACTGCCGGAACCCGACATAGAAGCATATACTGCACCTCTGGCATAGAGAGCCTCTTTTTCTGCTGCAAGGCCTGGATATTTGAGGAAAAGCGACTCCTCGAAATCATTTTTGAGAAGACCCCGCCATTCTTCCACAGGTCTTTTAATGATCTCCAAAATCGACTCCACAGGCTTGCGTGGAGTTACTCCGGCATAGGCCTCTTTTGTGGAGATAAATATATCCGGAGTTACCAATTCAATACGGTAGTCATCAAGCGATATGTCCACAGGAGAAAGAACCTCCCCACGACCGGTAGCATACATCGGACGGTTGTAAATGAAAAAGGGACAATCACTGCCAAGCGAAGCGGCATGACCGGCCAGCACTTCATCATTTAAGTCGAGCGAAAACATCCTGTTGAGCAGAATCAGTGTGGCTGCTGCATCGGAAGAACCGCCGCCCAGACCGGCACCTACAGGAATTTTTTTATAAAGATGGATGGCCACAGGCGGTATATCGTAAATCTTTGCCATCAGATGATATGCCTTTGCACAAAGGTTATCCATCGGATCTCCGTCAAGAGCTGGTCCGTACAGGTGCATTGAAAATTTTTCGGCATAGAGCACCTCCAGAATATCACAACACTCCGGACACGGCACAAAGAGAGTCTCGATATTGTGAAAACCGTCAGGACGTTTCTCTATGATATCGAGACCCAGATTGATTTTCGCATTCGGAAAAAATATCATCTTATCTCTATAAAAGTTCTTTCGCTAACTGCACTTGGAATAGCCGCATTCGAGACATACCAGACAACCCTCCTGATAGACCAGGTTTCTACTGGTACAATTGCTACACTTTTGGCCGGTCTCATCGCGGGTGCCATCGGGAATATAACGTTTAAGTGCTCTCTCTACTCCATTTTTCCAGGTGTTGATAGATTCACTGTCAAGTTCGAGTCCCTGTACGAGATTGAGGATATCGACGATGGGCATACCATTGCGGATAACACCCGATATGAGCTTGGCGTAGTTCCAAAACTCTTTGTTGAACATATGAGAGATACCTCCAAGTACACTCGGATAACCAAGACCGTCAACATAGTGAAAATCATACCTGGACTTACCGCTCTTGAGATCCTTTTCCTTGACAATCCAACCCTTTTCAATGGATCTGGGAATGACACGGGTATCTTCGTCTACAATACCGGTGAAAATCTCATAAGGCTTTCCGTCTAACTTGCCTACAAAAGCAATCCATCTCTCCGATCTGTTGCGGAAGCGGATGATATCGGCCTCAAGTGTCTGAGGACGCTTTTTAGGTTTGAGTACAGGCGTATCCTTGCTTGTTGAGACAAGCACACCGGAACGGCTGCCTTCACGATAGACGGTCATACCCTTACACCCCGATTTCCAGGCGGTCTTGTAAACCTCCGCAACAGCCTCCTCGGTGATATCTTCGGGAAGATTGACAGTAACGCTGATGGAGTGATCCACCCATTTCTGGATTTCACCCTGCATCTTTACCTTTGATACCCAGTCAATGTCATTGGCTGTAGCCTTGTAATAAGGGGACTTTTTGAGGAGATCCTCGAGTTCTTCTTCACTCATTCCTATTACCTGATCTCTCTCGTAACCATTTATCATTGCCCATGTAAGGAATTTATGATGGAACACGAAATACTCTTCAAAACAGTCACCCATGTCATCGGTATATGTTACTTTGACATTTTGATCATTGGGATTGACCTTTTTGCGACGGAGATAGAAGGGCCTGAATACAGGCTCGATGCCTGAGGAAGTCTGTGTCATCAGGCTGGTGGTGCCGGTGGGGGCAATGGTCAGCATGGAAATGTTGCGGCGACCTGATTTGACCATACGTTGATAAAGGTCGGGATCTTCGGTCTTGATACGGATGATCATAGGGTTGTTAATCTCTTTCGACGCATCGTATATGGGGAATGCTCCGCGCTCCTCAGCCATTATCACTGAAGATCTGTATGCTTCTACTGCAAGTGTTTTCTGTACCTGAACAGCAAACTCTATAGCCTCTTTAGAGCCGTAAGTGAGTCCCAAAGCTGCCAGCATGTCTCCTTCGGCGGTAATACCAAGACCGGTTCTGCGTCCTCCCAGTGATTTTTTGCGGATTTTCTCCCAAAGTTCATACTCTGTCCTCTTTACATAATCATCCTCGGGATCAGCCTTGATTTTGGCCATTATAAGGTCAATTTTTTCCATTTCGAGGTCAATCAGGTCATCCATCAGGCGCATCGCCTTGGCGCAATGATCTTTGAAACGATCGAAGTTGAATGTAGCCCTGGAAGTAAATGGATTATCTACATATGAGTAGAGGTTGATGGCAATCAGACGACAGGAGTCATAAGGACATAGGGGAATCTCACCGCATGGATTGGTGCTGACAGTCCTGTAACCCTTATCGGCATAGCAATCAGCCACGGATTCCCTGAGAATGGTATCCCAGAAAAGAACACCCGGTTCGGCGCTCTTCCAAGCGTTATGGATAATCTTTTTCCAAAGCGCGGAAGCATCTATTTCCTGGGTAATCTTGGGCTTGTCACTATAAACGGGATATTGCTGCATATATGTATTGCCCGAAAGGGCTGCACGCATAAACTCGTCATCTATCTTGACGGACACATTGGCTCCCGTCACTTTTCCCTGCTCCATCTTTGCATCAATAAAATTCTCCGCATCGGGATGCTTGATGGAAATTGTGAGCATCAGCGCACCTCTGCGGCCATCCTGCGCCACTTCGCGGGTAGAGTTGGAATATCTCTCCATAAAGGGAACTACGCCTGTCGATGTAAGAGCGCTGTTGAGTACAGCGCTGCCGGTAGGTCTGATATGAGAAAGGTCGTGCCCCACACCACCTCTGCGTTTCATCAGCTGTACCTGCTCTTCGTCAATCATCATGATACCACCGTATGAATCGGCAGGACGCTCGTGACCTATCACAAAGCAATTGGAGAGCGAAGCCACCTGATGTTCATTTCCGATACCGGTCATCGGACCTCCCTGAGGAATGACATATTTGAAATCCTTGAGCAACTCAAAAATCTCCGACATCTTCATCGGATTGGGATACTTCTTCTCTATTCTGGCAAACTCCGACGCCAACCGTTTGTGCATATCGTTGGGAGATTTTTCATATATATTGCCGAATGAGTCTTTCAAGGCATATTTGTTGACCCATACATTGGCGGCCAGTTCGTCGCCCTTAAAATAAATCTTACTCGCAGCAAGAGCTTCATCAAAAGAGTACTTCATGATTGACATTTGTGGTATTTAGGCAAGTTAAAAGGGGCCGAAACCCCCCTGACATTATTCCGGGGCCAATAATGCCTGTTTACATATGTAAATTCCGGTACGCAAGTTACAGCAAAATGCATAGGTCTTTCTAATAATATCAACAGAGTTATCAACAAAGTTATCAATAATTTTAACAAAACCTTATCATTCTTACTGTTACATTACTATTACACTTTTTTTACATTACTGTTACACTATTTTTTGTATTTTTGTGAAAATTCCAAAATCCAATGGGCACAACACGTACTGAAATCTCAACCATCGGAAAAGAAAACCTCATAGACCGTCTTTTCGAAAACACCGGATATTTTAATGAACGAACTATAAAACTCTCTGAAAAGGGCGAGTGCTGCACTTCACATAAAATTCTTTTGGAGGGGATTAATTTCGACCTGGTCTATACCCCTCTCAAACATCTCGGATACAAAGCTGCTCTATGCGCATTAGGAGAAATCTATGCTCTACTGCGCCAGCCGGTCTCACTCTCACTCAATCTCGGGCTCTCAAACCGCTTCTGCGTGGAAGATGTAACCAATTTGTGGTCGGGCTTCGTAGCCGCAGCTAAAGAACATTCTATAAAACATCTCTCCCTGGAGCTCAACCCTTCGCTCACAGGACTATGTATAAGCGTTTCCGCCGCAGGCGTCCAGAAAAAGGGCATCATGGCTAAAGTGCCGGCACCTAAAAACATGGACCTGATCTGTCTTACGGGAAATGTTGGTGCCGCATATATGGGACTTCACGTACTCCAACGGGAAAAAGTCTCCTTCATCAAAGAAAGCTCTCAGCAACCCGATCTCTCAAAATACAAACATATCCTGGCCGCATATCTCAGCCCTGAAATCAATCCTTCCGTAGTAACCCGATTTTTGAAAGAGGAACTCTATCCTTCCACAGGACATTTCCTCACCAGAGGCCTGGGCGCAGCTATTTTGGATCTTGTGAAAGATACAGGCTTCGGAGCCAAAATTTATCTTGAAAGAATACCTGTCTCCACTCAGAGTCTCGAAATGGCTCAGGAAATAACTATGGATATGGTCACCGCTATAATCAACGGCGGAGAGGACTACAAATTCATATTCACCGTGCCTATCGAGAAGCACGATGTGATCAGAAAAGATTTTCAGGATTATGATGTCATAGGACATCTTGCCCGTCCGGAAGTCGGCGCTGTGCTGGTAACTCCGGAAGGTGCTGAACTTACCATTCGTGCACAAGGATATGAAGCCTCAGAGAGTTAGCAACAGTTTCTGATACAGGTACTGCAATGTGAGAATTCACCGCGAAGACGTCTTTCCACCAGGCTTAACATCCTTTCACGAAGTTCCATATTTGAAATTTTCTCCAGTACTTCGTATGCAAATGCCTTCTGCTGAAGGATCCGTGCTTCTGCTGCAGGGATACCCCTGGTGCGCATATAGAAGAGTTCATCTTCATTTAAGCGGCCGATGGTTGCTCCGTGGCTGCATTTCACATCATCTGCATAGATTTCAAGCTGGGGACTGGTATATGCCTTTGCCATATCGGAGATAAGCAAATTGTGATTGGCCTGGTAGGCCTCTGTCTTCTGAGCGTCCGGCGCTACATTGATACGGCCGTAGAAACGGGCTACTCCTTCATCATCCAGAATGCCTTTAAAGAGCTGTTTGCTAGTGCAGTCCGGCACAAGGTGATTGACATGGATATTGTTATCCATCAGCTGCTTGGAGTCTGTAAGATAGAGTCCTGCCAGGTCACATTCTGCATGCTTTTCATTGAAGTTGAGAAGGATATCGTTGCGTATAACCCCGCCATGGAGCGAGAGAAACACCATTTTAAGGAAGGCTCTGGTGGCCAGATTGACCTCATATGAGGTGCCGTGTTCCGCGTTGTTGTGCTCGTTCTGCATGATGTAAAATTCTGCGGATGCATCTCTTTCCAATGTTATGGTCACCTTCTCAGTAGTCCTGAACTTATCCGGTGAGAAAGTATGAGAGCACTGAATTATCCTGCCCGCCGAGCCCTTTCCGAAATAAAAATCCTGCTGCGTAGAAAGGTGCTCTTTATAAGATTTGTGGCGTACGGAGATAATCTGGAGCATCTCTTTCATCACCTCCCCCTCTTCCAACCGAAGGGAGAAGGGAGTTTTGCCGCCCTGTACCTTTCCATTGACAATAAAGAGCTGCCTTGTCTCTTTCAGAGGCACTTTACATCTGAATTCGCTGGTGAGGGCGGGCGCGTATATGTAGTTCTGTTCCATTTTCAATTTATCAGCCAGTCGTAACCCCGTTGTTCGATTTCCTGCGCAAGTTCGCGGCCTGCACTTTTGATTATGCGTCCTTTGTAAATGACGTGAATGTAGTCAGGCACAATGTAGTCGAGCAGACGCTGATAGTGCGTGATGACGATAGTTGCATTCTCAGGGGTCTTGAGACGATTTATTCCGCCTGCTACTACACGGAGCGCATCCACGTCTAGTCCNGAGTCTGTCTCGTCGAGGATTGCAAGCTTAGGCTCGAGCATAGCCATATGGAAAATTTCGTTGCGTTTTTTCTCCCCTCCGGAAAATCCCACATTGACGCCTCTGGAGGTAAAACTGCTATCCATATCCACATAAGCCATTCTCTCCCGCATCAATTTGAGAAATTGTGCTGCGCTTAGTTCGGGAAGTCCTTTCCTTTTGCGATGCTCATTTACTGCTGTTTTGATAAAATTGACATTGGTCACTCCCGGAATCTCTATCGGATACTGGAAGCCGAGGAAAACGCCTGCCCAGGAGCGCTCTTCCGGAGAAAGTTTGAGCAAATCCTCACCCTCATAGAGGATTTCCCCTTCGGTCACTTTATAATTCTCCTTGCCCGCAAGCACTGCGGAAAGAGTGCTTTTACCGGAACCATTGGGACCCATAATGGCGTGCACTTCGCCCGGCCTCACCTCAAGGTTTACACCCGTGAGGATTTCACGGTCATCTACAGAAACTTTAAGTCCCTTTATTTTGAGCATAATGTTGTCGTTGTTCATATATTATTTCTTTTCTTTTTTGTACAATTTAAACCAGTGATAGAGCGAAACCAGACCATTGATAAGGTAGAGAGCACTCACTATCGGCATAAAGATGTGACCCACTGAGATATGAAGCACTATCTGAGTGATATTGACAAATAGCCAGGCAATCCAGCAGTCCCATTTCTTTTGAGCCGAAAGAAATTGTGCTACAAGTATCAATACCGTAACTAATGCATCCAGATATGGTATCGGATCTGAAGGAAACACTCCTACAAACCATTTTGTACCCAGCTGCCGCAGTAACCATCCCCATAGGATTGCCAGAATAAATACCGATGCTATGGTTATTATTCTCTGGCGCCAGGTAAGCATCGTCACTTTTAAGGCTTTCGGATCTGACGAACTTTCCTCCCCCTTTTTAGGGTGTGTCCACCTGTAATGTCCCAAAATATTTATACCAAGAGAAATCGGCTGGAGAATGAGACTGGCGTAGAGGTTTTTGTTCCAAAACATCAGGAAGAGGAGTACCGTATAGAAATAACCCACCCAGAAGTTGTATTTGCTGTTACGACCGGCTAAAAAGACACAGGTCAGACCGAAAATCGATGTGACAAGGTCTATCAGCAACACCGGCACATCACCGCCGATTGTAAATAGTGTATAGTTTATTACTTCTTTAATCATCCCACGCTTCCTTCAAGTGATACCTGTAAAAGTTTTTGCGCCTCAACGGCAAATTCCATCGGTAGTTGATTTAGCACCTCTCTGGCATAACCGTTAACGATAAGTCCTACCGCATCTTCCTCAGGAATACCTCTCTGGCGGCAATAAAAGAGCTGATCTTCACTGATCCGGGAGGTGGTGGCCTCATGCTCGATTACGGAGCTGCGGTTGTCGCTCTCAATGACGGGGAAGGTATGAGCGCCGCATTTATCTCCAAGCAGGAGAGAGTCACACTGAGAATGGTTGCGCGCTCCGGTAGCGTTTGAAGCCACTTTTACCAACCCACGGTAACTGTTCTGACTATATCCCGCTGAGATACCTTTACTCACTATGCGACTGACAGTATTTTTTCCTAAATGGATCATTTTGGTTCCGGTGTCAGCCTGCTGACGATTGTTTGTTACCGCCACCGAATAGAACTCCGAAGTGGAGTTGTCGCCCTTGAGTATGGTACTCGGATATTTCCATGTAATGGAGGATCCCGTTTCTACCTGTGTCCAGAACAAACGGCTGTTTGAGCCCTTGCATATGCCCCTCTTTGTCACAAAATTGTAGATTCCGCCTTTGCCATCCTTGTCACCAGGATACCAATTTTGAACCGTAGAATATTTGACCTCCGCATCGCGCTCCACTATAATCTCTACCACTGCCGCGTGAAGTTGTGCCTCATCGCGCATCGGGGCTGTACACCCCTCCAGATAACTCACATACGACCCTTCATCCGCAACAATCAGAGTCCTCTCAAACTGTCCGGTACCTCTGGCATTGATACGGAAGTAACTCGAGAGTTCCATCGGACACCTGACTCCCTTGGGTATATAGCAGAAAGAACCGTCACTGAAAACTGCAGAGTTTAGTGCAGCATAAAAGTTGTCACCGATAGGCACAACTGTTGCCAGATATTTGCGTACCAAATCGGGATAATCCCTTACCGCTTCCGAAAAGGAACAGAATATGATTCCTTTCTCCGCAAGGGTCTCCTTAAAAGTGGTCTTGACTGAAACGGAGTCAAATACCGCATCCACTGCCACTCCGGCGAGCATATTGCGCTCATGCAACGGAATTCCCAGTTTGTCAAATGTGGCTTCGAGCTCAGGATCTATTTTACCTGAAGCACTTGTAGCCTTCGGTGCCGCATAGTAGATGATATTCTGAAAGTCAATTTCGGGTATCTCCAGATGAGCCCATGTTGGCAAGGTCATCTTCTTCCATCGGGCAAAAGCCTTGAGACGGAAATCCAGCATCCACTGGGGCTCTTCTTTTTTGCGGGAAATCATACGGATTATATCCTCATTCAATCCCTTGGGAATGAACTCCTGTTCAAGATCGGTTTCAAAGCCGTGCCGGTACTCTCCACCGGCGATTTCTTCTATGACTTTCCTCTCTTTTTTCATTATTTTAAAAAAATCAACTTTTTTATAAAAACGATGCAACGTTTGTGCCACTTATTGCATCTATATAGTAGGTTTAGGTTTTAGTACACAAGGAAAGGGGTTTGATTCTGGCAGAGGATCAGCCCTTTTTTTTACACATATACCTCTCAATTGGCCGCCCGCGAAACCACCGCTGCCAAATAACCTATCAATCCCACACCGCCTGCAATGATCATAATATCGCTCCAACGTATCACAACGGGATAATATTCAACTATAAAATTGCCCGGCATCTTCACTAGCCCAACCTTCTGCTGCAACAGGCAGATTAGGAGTCCCAGAGCAATACCTGCCACGATGCCCAGCAGGGAAATCATCCATCCCTCCTTTACAAAAATCTTTTTAATAAGCCGTTCATCAGCTCCCATCGACGTCAATATTTCTATATCGTCGCGCTTCTCTATGATAAGCATCGAAAGTGAACCGAAAATATTGCACGAGATGATGATCATCACAAAGAGCAAAATGGCATAAATGGCTATTTTCTCGTAAGAGAGAAGCTTGTAGAGAGACTCATTTTGCTGCTGCCGGTTTTTAACCGTAAAGGAGTCACCCAATGCCGCACTCACCTTCTTTTGGAAATCTGCATTCACCACCCCATTAGGCGAAATAACACTGGAATCCGCATAGATTTCGACCGATGTTACCTCATCCTCATACTCAAGCAAAGAGCGGAGAGTCTCAACCGGCAGGAACATATACTTCTTGTCAAAATTCTGGTCGAGAGAGATGATGCCACCAGGATAGAGCCTTTCGCTGCGAAGTGAAGTAAAAGGATTGACCGGCGACACATCTGCCGTTCTTGAAGGAAAATAGACGTCTAACGGTGTTACGAAAGCTATCCTCAAGCCCAGTTCCTGGGCGAGCGTATAACCTATGACCACTTGCTTTAAATCACCTAACTCCAATTCAAAATTCCCTTCCACCACATAATCTTTCAAACCGGTGACGCTTATATAGGCCGAATCTACTCCTCTTGCAGTAGCGACTATGTGGTTGTCTCCGTATGTTACAAAGACATTCTCCTCCAGCACCTCACAAAAAGAGAGCACAGCTGCATTACTCCTTATCTCCTCAAATCCTTCGCTATCAGTGGTAAAAACCTTTCCCTCAGCGGGAGTTACCAGTAAATCGGGGGTGTAACTGCTGTAGAGTGTGCGTACAATGGAGTCAAAACCATTATAGATCGACATTATCACTACCAGAGCAGCACAGCCTATGGCAATACCCGCCGCAGAGATGCCTGATATGATATTAATCACATTGTGGGACTTCTTTGCGAAGAGATAGCGTCTGGCAATGAAAGTCGAGAGGTTCATTACTCTTTATTGTTGAGCAACTCGTCTATATGCTCGACATAATCAAGTGAATCATCTAAAAAGAATGTGAGTTCCGGCACAATCCTCAACTGTTTGGCCACAAGGTTACCCAGCTCTCCACGCAAACTTCTGTTCTGGGAAGCAAGGATATCCATTACCTTCTGACTCTTGTCGGAAGGAAATATACTCACATATACTCTTGCAAGCGAGAGGTCGGGACTCATCCTCACTCCGCTCACCGTTACCATAGCTCCGTCGAAGGCGGCCATACCTCGGCCTCTGATGATTTCAGCCATATCCCGCTGAATTTGCCTTGCCACCATGCGTTGTCTTTTGCTTTCGTTCTCCATAACCTTTCTGTTATTTTCTATTATTCAAATTTCAGAATAAAATAGTTCTTCTTTCCCTTTTGTACCAAAATATATTTGCTGTCAAGCAGATGCTCCGCTGTCAGCGTGTATGCGATATCCGTTACCTTCTCTTTGTTGATGGAAAGACCGCCGCCTTGAATCATCTTACGACATTCACCCTTGGAAGGAAATACGGATGTGATCACCGCCATCATTTCAATAATATCTGAAGGGAGCTGCTCCTTACGGAGTTCAAACTGGGGAACTCCCTCAAATACTGAGAGAAAAGTTTGCTCATTAAGTGACTTTAAAGCCTCAGAAGTGGCATTGCCGAAAAGAATGGAAGAGGCATCCAGCGCATTCCGATACTCCTGCTCTCCGTGCACCATCACGGTAACCTCTTTGGCCAGGAGCTTTTGTAGATTCCTTAAATGGGGAGCCTCTAAATGTTCGGCGACAGCAGCCTCTACCTCTTCAAGAGTGAGCATTGTGAAAATCTTTATATACTTCTGTGCATCTTCGTCGCTCACATTGAGCCAGAACTGGTAAAAAGTGTAGGGGGAGGTGTATCTTGCATCCAGCCAAACATTACCCTGTTCGGTCTTTCCAAATTTGCCACCATCCGCCTTTGTGATTAACGGGCAAGTCATTGCAAAGGCATCTCCCGAAAGTTTTCGACGGATTAGCTCCGTACCGGTGGTAATATTGCCCCACTGATCACTGCCGCCCATCTGGAGTTTACACCCCTCATGCTCATAGAGCCATAAAAAATCGTAACCCTGCACAAGCTGATAAGTAAATTCGGTAAAGGACATACCCTCGCGCTCTTCACCGGAAATGCGCTTTCTCACCGAATCCTTGCTCATCATATAGTTGACTGTAATGTGCTTGCCGATATCGCGTATAAAATCCAGAAATGTAAAATCCTTCATCCAGTCATAGTTATTGACCAGTTTTGCTGCATTGGGAGCATCACTGTCAAAATCGAGAAATCTGGAGAGTTGGGCCTTGATGGCGGCTTCGTTGTGCCTGAGAGTCGCTTCGTCTATGAGATTGCGTTCAGATGACTTCATAGAAGGGTCACCAATCATACCTGTGGCACCACCCACCAGAGCTATCGGCCTATGGCCGCAATTCTGAAAATGCTTGAGCATCATAACGCTCACCAAGTGACCTATATGGAGTGAATCTGCAGTAGGATCGATACCTACATAAGCGGATGTACGCTCTTTCATCAACTGTTCTTCCGTACCAGGCATCATGTCATGAATCATCCCTCTCCACTCCAACTCCTTAACAAAGTTCTTAGATATCTTTGCCATATTATTCTATATATTTATATTATCAGTTGAGCTGACAAAGGTAGTTATTTTATAGAGATTTAAAAACCGCTGATGCCATAAATGCAACAGCGGCTATGTATGCACAGGATACTGACAGAAAGGCATTAACCCACCACCCAGACCATCACGTGATCCTCAAATACCATATATTCGAGCTCAAACTCCATCTCTACACCATCCTTATGAGTGAAAGTTGCTTCAAGTTCACCATCATCATCGGGACTGAAGCGTTCAAGCTCTATCTGCTCCGCAAAATCAACCCCATGTAGAGACATTCTCTTGTAAATAGCCTCTTTTGCACACCAGTAGATAGCCAGATGTAGGTTCTTATGCCTCTCTGACAGGTCCTCGATCTCATCCTCGGAAAGGGCTTTCGTCTCTACTGCGGAGAAATCACGGTCGAGGGACTCAATATCGATGCCCAGTGTTTCATCCGGATGGATGATGATAGCCACAAAACGATTGGTGTGCGCAATACTAATCTCAGTGGCCATATTCTGGAGGTAAGGACGGCCGTTGTCGTGGTGACCCAGATATACCTTATCCTCGAATATCTCGTTGAGAAGGGCTCTGACTGCAAGTTTCTCCCTTCTGCGGGCTTCGCTCTTGATAAAACTCAGGTCTTCGAGCTCATCGTTGGGAATCGGAGCCGAGAGTTCCATCAGTTGCTTTTCACTCTCGGTAACCTCCCATACGAAGATTTGCGCATCATTGTCAAGTTCTTTTTTAAGATAAAGTGCCATAGTTATGAAAATAGGATAAGGCATCCGCCGCCTCCTAAAGCGGGGATAAGTGAATTAAAGTGAATGGGATTGCACTGTATAAAGAGGAAGGCTCGGAAGAGCTTTCGTCAGCATATGGAAATTGACAACTCGGAGGTTCCAAGACAGCGCTGTTTAATTGGTTAACAAGTTGAGATACCAGGATTCGAACCTAGACAGACAGAACCAAAATCTGTAGTGCTACCATTACACCATATCTCAGTAAACTGCAAAGGTAAGAATAATTTAAATTAATCAAAACTATTCTACCTTATGAAAATTCAGATGAGAAGTAGCTGTATAGCCTTCGACCTATTTTTAATCTCTCATTTTAACTCTTACCTTTCTCATGGACTTGCGGCTCTTTTCTGCTGCAAAGCCCATAACATGACTTTCCACTGATGCCTCCAAAGTGCTGCTAAGCCTGGACTGGTCCTGGGCTGCTACCGCCTCAAGAAAGTCACGCACCAGTGCTAAATCGCCTCCACCATGGCCTGCTCCCTTATATTCCTCCAATTCCTCAACCTCTCTCGACCAAATTTTAGTCTTGCCCGTCTTGAAGTCCCAGGCTGTAAATATGCTCATATCTCCTTCAATGTATCCCTTCGTGCCCATAACGCGGGTTCGGCGACCTCCCCAGGGGGTAAAGGCATCCATTGTAAATGTAGCTGTCTTATCCTCTTCAAACAGCATAGTTGTCACATAATGGTCGGGTTGGTCATTATCACATTGGAATACGCAACGACCATAGCCTGTTGTGCGAAGTTTCTCCAAGATCTCCGCATCATCATTTCTGTTCTTAAGGTCAAAGACTCCGAGGTGCTTCTTACGTCTCAAATATACATCCATTGCCGAGAACGGGCACTCGGCTTCATACGGACAGCCATCGGTACATCTGAATGGCGCACCCTCCGGCATATTTTCCTTTTTGAATAAATGCAGTGACCCTTCTGCTGAAATTACCTTGCAGGGTTTATCTATCAGCCAACGCATGATATCGAGGTCGTGACACGATTTGGCGAGAATAATGGGAGTTGTCTCCTTCTCTACTCTCCATTTGCCACGAACATATGAATGGGCCATATGCGCAAATTCTATCGGCTCCATATGTTGAATGTTCACAACTTCTCCTATCGCTCCTGACCTGATATATTCCCTCAGTGCGATAAAATATGGTGCATATCTCAGCACATGACATACTGCCACTATCCTATTGTATTTTTCCGTCTGACGCAGTATATCCCTGCACTCTTTTTCGGTTTGGGCAATAGGCTTTTCCAAAAGCACATCATAACCAAGCTCCAACGCCTTCATACAAGGTTCATAGTGCAGATCATCAGGAGTAGCTATTACTACGACATCGGCCAGCTTCGGTTGCTCCAAAAGCTCCTTAAAGCCTACAAACGCGTTTTCCATAGGAATGCCGTGTTTTTTAATCATAGCATCTCTACGACCTTCTATCGGTTCTGCAACACCCACGATCTTAAAGTTCTCCGGATATCTCTCCGCATAGGAGGCATAGAGTCTTCCCCGATTTCCGGCTCCGACTATTATAGCTGTAATCCGCTTACCGCCCGTATCGGGTCTCAAACTGCGTAATGGGAAGTGAATCAGCTCTTCCGGCGGTAGTTTTGCAAGCTCTTCGGCTGACATGCCCGCCATACTTTTAGCCATCGCAAACGGGTCTGTAATAGCTAAGCCTGCCGTTACCAGACCAATTTGCTTAAGGAAATCTCTTCTAATCATAATATCTGTTTTAGTGTTATCTGCTTTTGAAATTCCATAATTCGCAATTTACACAATTTAGCCCTATCTTCAATAATTATTTTACAAATAATTGTAAGGAGCAATTTAGCAATAGCGTGGTGCTCAACAGGGAGTACATCAAGCGATATAACCATCAGGCTATTAAAATTACCCTCACCGATGATACCGAGATGCCGGTATCGCGAAGAAGAGCCAAAGAATTGAAAGAAACTTTAAGCGAGAGAAAAGGGTTAAGTAGTATCGTCTCATCATTTATCTCGAAGTACGAAAAAAAGTGATCAAGAGGTTCTTGTCGCTATATGGCTTAAACGGCTAAAAAATATAATTCACTACAGCTTCGCCATATTTGATAAAAAGAAGGGTCCAGAGCAGAAATCTCAGACCTCTGCCAATAAGCATATAGAAAGAACATTTCCAGAATGGAACCCTGTAAAAACCTAGTGCGATTGCAAAAACATCACCTATAAAAGGAAACCAGGTGACAAGTGCCAAAAGCGATCGCCAGCGATCTATTTTTTCTTTTTGTGCAGTCAAAGTCTCCGGTTTTACCTTGAACCACTTCTCTATCCACTCCCATTTACCAATACGTCCTACACCATACGTAGTAAGTCCACCCGACCAGTTGCCCAATGTGCCTACCAAGAAGACTATCCAGGGATTGACCCCTGTCAGAAGTATACCTATATAGAGTACAGTTGAATTGAAAGGCACCATGGTCGCAGCCATAAATGTGCCTAGAAAGAGTCCCGGAAGACCAAGCCCTTGAAACCATTCCATACTCAAAACTAAATACTAGCTACTCAACTCAATACTACATACTCAGAATTCAGAACTAAACACTAGTTTCTTTTATCTCTGAAAAACTCAGTTACCAGATTGCCACACTCAATGTCCAGAACTCCTTTTACCACCTCTGTTTTCGGATGTAGGAGAGATGGGGAAAAGAGTGAATATCCTCTCTTAGGATCGTCAGCTCCATAAACAAGACGTCCGAGTTGTGCCCAGGCCAACGCTGCAGCACACATAGGGCATGGTTCCACAGTTACATAAAGTGTGCATTCCTTCAGATACTTACCGCCAAGGTATTCCGTAGCCATGGTAATCAACTGCATCTCCGCATGGGCGGTAGGATCGGTAAGAAGTTCAGTAAGATTGTGGCCGCGTGCAATGATATGGCCCTTGCACACAACAACTCCTCCAATAGGCACTTCTCCCTGTTTAAGTGCCACTGCTGCCTCTTTAAGCGCTTCGCGCATATATTTTTTGTCGTCCATTGTCTGAAAAGAAATAAAAAGGGAGCGACCGCATAAGGTTGCTCCCCGCAAATATAATATTTCTATCCAATATAGGATTTATATCATACCCAAAGCGCCACTTTTACCAAATCTGCATAAGGTTGCCTACGTTAGGAGGAAGTGCAAACAGGGTGTCTACAAGAGCATCGGCATCAAGACTTTGCAGCTCTACATAGTAGTTCTTATCCCTGCTGGTTTTAAGAGCATAAATATTTTTAATGGTTCTAATTAATTGATTTTTTCAGATAAAAAAATTAAAAGGGAGCAACCGTAAGCACGATTGCTCCCCAATAATATTTATATTGTGTTTCTCCGATAGGAATTACATCATACCCATACCGGGGGCACCTCCGCCCATCGGCATCGGAGGCACTTCCTCCTTAATGTCGGCAAGTGCACACTCGGTAGTAAGCAACATTCCTGCGACAGAAGCTGCATTCTCAAGTGCTACGCGCATCACCTTAGTGGGATCGATTACACCTGTACTAAAGAAGTTCTCAAAAGTATCGGTATGAGCGTTATAGCCATAATCGCCCTTACCCTCCTTAACTTTCTGTACAATCACGCTACCCTCTTTGCCTGCATTTTCGCAAATCATCCTGATGGGCTCCTCAATAGCACGTGCGATAATATTGATACCTGTGGTCTCATCATCGTTATCACCCTTAAGTCCCTTAAGTGCAGAGGTGGCACGGATAAAGGCTACACCGCCGCCGGGAATGATACCTTCTTCAACTGCAGCACGAGTAGCATTGAGAGCATCCTCAACCCTATCTTTCTTCTCTTTCATCTCAACTTCGGTGGCAGCACCCACGTAGAGTACCGCTACTCCACCCGCAAGCTTACCCAGACGCTCCTGGAGTTTTTCACGATCATAGTCGGATGTAGTAGTTTCGATCTGCTTGCGGATCTGATTAGCGCGATCCTGGATCTTTTCTTTCTTTCCGGCACCATTAACAATGGTTGTATTCTCCTTGTCGATTACCACCTTTTCTGCCTTTCCGAGCATTTCTATGGTGGTATTCTCAAGAGTATAGCCTCTCTCCTCAGAGATTACGGTTCCTCCTGTAAGGATTGCTATATCCTGAAGCATCTCCTTGCGACGATCACCAAAGCCCGGTGCCTTTACTGCGGCAATCTTAATAGTACCACGAAGTCTGTTAACTACGAGAGTAGTCAGTGCCTCACCTTCCACATCCTCTGCTATAATGAGCAGGGATTTACCATCCCTTGCTATGGGCTCGAGTACAGGAAGGAGATCCTTCATTGTGGAAATCTTCTTGTCAGTAATAAGTATGTAAGGATTTTCGAGTACCGCCTCCATCTTATCGGGGTTTGTCATGAAGTATGCTGAGATATAGCCTCTGTCAAATTGCATTCCCTCTACCAATTTTACCTCTGTAGTGGTACCCTTTGCCTCTTCTACGGTGATTACACCATCTTTCTTAACTTTGGACATTGCATCCGCGATGAGCTTACCGATAGCGTTGTCATTGTTTGCTGAGATAGTGCCGACCTGCTCGATCTTAGAGTAGTCGTCACCTACAGGAGTGGTTTGAGACTTGAGACTCTCCACAACAACGGCAATTGCCTTGTCAATACCGCGCTTGAGGTCCATGGGATTGGCACCTGCTGTAACATTCTTAAGTCCTACATTGATGATGGACTGTGCGAGAACCGTAGCGGTAGTAGTGCCGTCACCGGCCTGATCGTTGGTCTGTGAGGCCACCTCTTTAACCATCTGTGCGCCCATATTGGCGAATCTGTCCTCTAATTCAATTTCTCTGGCTACGGTAACTCCATCCTTGGTTACCTGAGGAGCACCGTATTTCTTGTCAATAACTACATTGCGGCCTTTAGGTCCGAGAGTGACCTTTACTGCGTTGGCCAAAGCATCTGCACCTTCTTTAATGAGGTTGCGTGCTTCTATGTCAAATTTGATTTCTTTTGCCATAATATGGAAATTTCTTTAATTATTTAAGTACTGCGACTACGTCTGACTGACGCATTATGAGATAATCTTTACCGTCAACACTGATTTCGGTGCCGGCATATTTGCCGTACAATACGGTATCGCCTACGGTAAGCTCCATAGGTTCATCTTTTTTGCCGTTACCTACGGCTACTACAACACCCTGCTGGGGTTTTTCTTTTGCGGTGTCCGGAATGAACAATCCGCCTGCGGTCTTTGTTTCCGCCTCTTTAGGTTCAATCAGAACTCTGTCTGCCAATGGTTTAATCTTCATAATATGAAATGTTTAGTTTTTTAAATCTTGTGCTTTAATTTCGGCAAAATAAATGCCACCGGCATATTTCTGCCAATTTGTCACAGTATTTTCTTTACATTTGCAAAAAAATTGATCCATGATGACAAAACAATCACTGATATCTCTTCTACTTGCATCAGTATTACTGCTTACTGCCTGTAAGAACACCACTGATTTACCGGCCAGACCATTTCCCACTCCTCAGGTACCCGCAATGCTCAGCAGCAACATGCAGCAGGCTTTCCAATATATCTCCCTTCATTTCTGGGATAAGTTGTACGCTCCGGGGGTCGAATATTCCAAAGATACCACTTTGGTGATGGGAGTCACTCACGACGATTTCGAAGAGGCTTTTGCTATATATCTCACGGCGCTGGATAATGTGACCCTCCCTGTAATGAATGCTGCTCAGGATACTATGCTTGCCCGCGCATCCAGACACAAACTCTCCCATCCGGAAAGCAAAGTGTGGGAAACCATCACCGAGCTTTCTGAGAAATATCTTTACGACCCCAATTCTCCCTACAGAAACGAAGAGATATTTCTCCCCGTACTGGCTCATCTCAAGGAGTCGCCTTTTACTACCGACGAAGAAAAAATGCACTATAGCCATTTGCACCGCTTATGCTCTTATAACCGCATCGGCACAAAGGCGGCAGATTTCAAATATACCCTAAAGAATGGCCGGACAGGCACCTTGCACCAGGTAAAAGCCGAATATGTGCTGCTCTTTTTCAGCAACCCGGAGTGTCAAAACTGCAAGGAGATAATCGATGCTCTCGCCGGTTTGCCTGAAATATCGCAACTTATAGAGCAGAAGAGAGTTGCTGTACTCAATATATATCCGGATGCAGACTTGGCCGAATGGTACGACTACCAGTCGAACTATCCTGAAAACTGGATTAACGGATATGACCAGGATTTGGTACTGAATATGCAGACCATTTACAATATCCGCGCAATACCTTCACTCTATCTGCTTGACAAAGAGAAGAAAGTTATTTTCAAGGATGCCCCGCCTGAAAAAATCATCCCCTGGCTTCAGAAGAATGTCGGCTGGTAAAGCTTTTGCATCTATTTGTCGCAAAAGTGCTATCTTTGAGCCCCTTTTTTTATGAAAGTTATATCTCCTGTTGGCCGTTTAGCCTTCCCGTTAATACTCTTCACAGCCCTTCTGTTGTCACAGAATCGGGCAGCGGCGCAGTATTACACACTCGGCAACGACCCCGCTAATGCAAAGTGGTCAATCATACGGGGAGATACATACAAAATCATATATCCGCAACAGACCGACTCCCTGGCAAGAAGGTATCTCTATCTTTTTGAGAAACACCGGCACACCAACCTTGCCGGACTCAGGATAGAGTCACCTAAAATGCCCATAATCCTTCACCCTTATACCACTACAAGCAATGCTACCGTAGTGTGGGCTCCAAGGCGAATGGAAATATTCACCTCGCCGCCGGCAACCGGAGGATATGCCCAAAACTGGGAGACACAACTGGCTCTCCACGAAGGGCGACACCTCGGACAGATGCAGCACTACACAAAGGGGGTGTTCAGTTTTTTCAACATACTCTTTGGAGAGCAGTCGCTGGCACTGGGCATAGGATTTTACCCTTCTGTGTGGCTTCTGGAAGGAGATGCAGTCCTAAACGAGAGCGACTTTTCCAACGCCGGCCGCGGTAGAAGCGGGGAATTTCTGATGTACTACAGAACAGCATTTCTACAAGATGATATCCGTTCATATTACCATTGGAGGTATGGTTCATATCGGCATTTTGCTCCCAACAAATATGCTTTCGGCTATATGCTGACAAGTATGATGAGATATGCATCCGGTAACTATTATGCTACCGGTGATGCAATGTCAATACAGGTAAAAAGATGGTGGGATTTCTTCGGCGTATGGAATACCAGCTTTATCAGGGCCACGGGACGCACACCTAGAAGACACTGGCGTTTGGCAGTCTCATTCATGAGTGATCTGTGGCAGAAGGATTATCTCAGCAGAGGACCCTATCACATAGCGGAGCCTTTGCTGGCTAAAGAGCCCCGTATATACACCGGTTATACCGACATTCTTCCGACTGAAAAGGGCATTATTGCTACTAAAAGCGGGTACCACGACTCCAGGATGCTTGTAACAATAGACTCTCTCGGAAAAGAACGTAGGATAAGACCCTTTGCACCCACCACCAGTAATATTATATCTGATGGGGATAGCACCCTTATATGGGCTGAAACGATACCTGACCTGCGTTGGGAACTGCAAAATTTCTCCATTATACGCAGCTATGACCTCAATAGCAAAGAAATCAGAGATATAACCTCCCGCACCAAATATTTCAACCCTGCACTTTCTGCTGACGGGCAATCCCTTTTCGTGGTAGAATATCCCATTGGAGGGGGATCCCAACTGGTGCAGATAGACAAAAAAGAGGGTTTTGTGATAAAGAGAATCCCGGCACCGCCCGGAGGTCAGATTACCGAAATAGCACAGATCGGCGACTCGCTGTACGCATTGATTATAACCGAATCCGGAATGGGAATATACTGGACGGGGATCTCCTCAGACAACGGAGTATGGCACAACGAAATCCCCGACCAGCATAGATACATTCAGGATCTGACTGTCAGCGGCAACAGTCTCTGTTTTACATCCGATCTGGACGGCCTTGTCAATAGCTATATCTACAACCCCGACCTTAAACTGATGCGCAAACTCACTAACTCGCGTTTCGGGGCCAAATATCCACATATTGACAATAATTCCGGACGCCTCTACTGGGCCGATTTCGGACTCAAAGGTTACCAACCCGTATCGGCTCCGCTGGATTCACTGGACTGGAGAGTGGCAGATTTTGGTAAACCCTTTATAAATAATATTTCCGAACATCTCTCACGCCAGGCAAGACTCAATACCGAACCTCTTTCCGAAGAGGAAGATGCAGCTCTCAAGGCAAGGATAGATTCCCTCCCTGCAAAAAATTATAAAAAACTGCCACACCTGCTTAGAATTCACTCCTGGGCTCCTTTCTATGCTAATATCAACAGGATTATGAATATGAGCTACGAACATTTCTATCAGTTGGTATCAGTCGGTGCTACGGTTATTTCCCAAAACGATCTGAGCACTGCCACTATGCAGCTCGGATATTCATACCACAAAGGATTCCACTCCGGACACCTCAATTTCAATTATTCAGGACTCTATCCTGTATTGGAAATAGCAGTAGATTACAACGACAGACATCGCACTAACACCACAATTGAAGAGGTACACCACCATCAGACTATTTTACCGGCTCATCCGGGAGTAATGCCCGGAGAGGTATATCCGATAAGACACACCATTGACACAACAGACATCCCCTCCTGGGATGTTTCATTGAGAACTTATGTCCCCCTCAATCTCAGTAAATCGGGCTGGAACAGCGGTTTGATACCCCAGTTGAGATATGATTTCAGTAACGATAAATACTCCCTTTTCGGACATAAAGGCATCTATCGCCAAAGTCTGACCTACGGAGTGCGTTACTATAAGATGCTCCCCAACCCAAAGAGTCGTCTCTTCCCCAAATGGGGTTTCGGCGTCCAAGTCAGTGGAGCATATTCTCATGGACCTCACAACTCCTCAGGCAATATTGCATACTTCTATACTTACGGTTATCTGCCGGGCATTCTGAACAATCAGGGAATTAAACTCTCAGCCGCATATCAAAAGCAATTCAATAAGAGAGCATTCGGATATCTCCCCAATTTGGCTTCAATGCCGAGAGGTTTCGACAACATCGTGCTGATGGATTATGCTAAATTCACCGCAGATTATGCAATCCCGATCTATCTCGGTGATGTCACCTGGCCCTGGCTCTACTATCTTAAGCGCCTTCAGATAATTCCTTTTGGCGACTTCGCCATTAACAGATCTTCCTGGTATCCTCAAAACGGAATTATTAAACCTATCGACCAAAAATATCTCTACTCATACGGAGTGGATGTTCTTGTCAATGCCCACCTCCTGCGTATCGGAAGTGAACTTTCATTTGGATTTCGCTATGCAAGAACAAGTTTAGGTACTAATTATTGGAATGCACTCTTCAGCACAGGCCTGTTTTAAAATTTTATTGAATGAATAAGACTTCCGCACTTAAATTACACTGGTTTGACTGGTTCCTGATATTGGGAGTCACGATCACGAGCATCATAACCTCTGCATTTGCGGAACGTTTCGATTGGCTGGGGCTTATAATCAACATTACGGGCATCATAAATTTGGTGCTCTGCGCCAAAGGCAATCTGATAAATTACTTTTTCGGTATCATATACAATGCGCTCTACATCTATGTGGCATTTTCCACAAAACTCTACGCCGATTCTGCCATATATCTGCTCTATTATCTGCCAATGCAGTTTGTTGGATGGGCCAACTGGAAGAAAAACCAAAATAAAGAGAGTGGAGCGGTGATAACCAGGCGCCTCACTATGAAGAGTGCTGCCCTGCTTATTGCAATCGCAGCAGTACTTGTTCCGTTGTTTGCATGGATACTTGCTCTGCCGGTCATCGGAGATGCTCAGCCGTGGGCCGATTCCGCTACTACCGTAGCCTCAATCATAGCGATGTATATGATGGTAAAGGCCTATGTTGAACAGTGGTATATCTGGCTTGTGCTTGACGTGATTCAAAGCGTAAAATGGCTTGTTGAGACCATTCGTGGAGGAGAACATGCTGCGATGATGCTCATAATGTTTCTCTTTTTCACGGCAAATGCCATCTATGGCCTCATTCAGTGGAATCGTCTTGAGAAGAGTGAAAGTAATCGGAAATGACCTTTGCCAGATGAGGTCCGACACACTCTCTGAGCTCTTCGAATGATGCCTGACGAATGCGCGTTACGCTTTTGAAGTGTTTTAAAAGTTTGGTCTGTGTGACCTCTCCCACCCCTTTTATTTGTGAAAGTTCACTGCGGATCTGCCGTTTGCTACGTCTGCCCCTATGATGGGTCAGGCCAAATCTGTGCGCTTCGTCACGAATTTGCATCAGTAAACGCAGGGATGTAGAATTTTTATCGAGCCAGAGCGGTGTGGGATCTCCGGGAATTATAATTTCCTCAAGCCTTTCGGCAATTCCTGCCAGCGCTACTTCACCTGGGATACCAAGTTCTTCCAGTGCCTCATAGGCGAAGTTGACCTGTCCGCGTCCTCCGTCGATAATTACCAGCTGTGGCAAAGATTCTCCTTCGGCAATCATACGCGAATAGCGACGGTTGACCACTTCTTTCATCGATGCATAGTCATTTGTCCCAACCACGCTCTTGATATTGAAATGACGATACTCCTTTTTGCTTGGAACGCCATCTCTGAAGACCACACATGCTGCAACGGGATCCGTACCCTGAATATTGGAGTTGTCGAAGCATTCGATATGGACAGGGAGCTTATCCAGACTCAGATCCTTTTTAAGATTGGCGACTATACGTTCACGATGCTCATCGGGCCGGAGCGCCTCCTCCTGTTTTAGGCGGTTTATCTTCATCTGGGCGGCATTTTTACGACTGAGCTCCAGCAATGACTTTTTGTCACCTCTAACGGGAATATGGATATTCTTCCCCTCAAATTCCTGGTCAGGTAAAAAAGGTACCAGCACCTCGGAGGAGAGTTCACCGAATCTGGAGATTATTTCTGCTATAATTTCGCTCAGAATCTCCTCCCTGCTTTGTTCAATACGCACCTTAAGCTCCATGTTGAAGGAATGTACAATTGCACCCTGCCTTACGCGTATAAAATTGGAAAAGACGTCATTCCCCTCTTCGACAAACGAGACGGCATCTATGTCCTTTCCACCAAAGCCCACTATCACAGATTTGCTATAGTACTGCTCAAGCAACTCCAATTTTTCCTTATACTCCTGTGCCTTCTCAAACTCCAAACGTTGCGAATGAAGACTCATTTTCTCTTTAAATTCGCGCTTTAAGGAAGAAAAATCACCTTTTAGCAAGGAAGCGATACCCTCAATCTGACGGTTGTACTCCTCCTCTTTCATCAATCCCACACAAGGGGCGGCACATTTACCTATATGATGGTTGAGACAGGGACGATATTTGCCGGCGGAGATTATTTCGGGAGTAAGCGAAAGCTTGCAATCGCGTAGTTTGTAGAGTCCGGAAATTAGCAGGATCAACTGGTTTGCGTGATAAGCCGAACTGTAGGGCCCGAAATAGAGAGATCCATCCTTAACATATCTTCTGGTGGTGATTATTCTCGGGAAAGGTTCGTTGCGAATGCATATCCACGGATAGGTTTTTCCATCCTTCAGGAGAATGTTGTATTTCGGCTGAAACTCCTTGATAAGCAAATTTTCCAGTAAAAGCGCATCCTGTTCGCTTCCAACTACGGTATACTCCAGATCTGCGATTTTCGAGACCATAACTCTAGTCTTGCGATCGAGGGATTCAGGCGGTCCGAAATATTGAGAAACTCTTTTCTTCAGGTTCTTTGCCTTACCTACATATATTATCGTCCCCTCCGAATCAAGATATCTGTAAACACCGGGGTTTTGCGGAAGAAATTCTATTTTATCCCTCACTTCCATTTTTTGAGCAAGATATGAGCAAAATATGTATATTTGCGGCAAACTTAAACCTTGCCGGCTGATGGATAAAACAAAAGTAATCAATAAATCGGACATAATGAAAGTCATTAAAATGAAAGGTCCGATTGGTTGGATTGTGTCAACGCTGGCTATGTCCATTCTGGGATTTAATAAAGTTAATCGCAGTTTTTACCGTTGCAGGCACCTCTCCGGCCCTGATTTTTCCGAAGCCATACTCAAAGATATAGGCATTTCCATAGATGTCAATTCTGCACAACTCGATTACCTGCCCCTTGAAGGGCCGTTCATCACCATATCAAATCATCATTTTGGCGGAGCAGACGGACTGATGCTAAGCGCGATTGTGGGCGCAATCCGTCCCGACCTTAAGCTTCTCACCAACTTTCTCCTCTCAATGATTCCTACACTGGAGGAGAGTTTTATACCGGTCAATCCCTTTTCCGATTCCACCAGCAAACGTAAGAGTATTGCAGGTATCAGGACAGCAATGGAACACATCGAAAAGGGAGGCTGCCTGGCTCTCTTTCCGGCAGGCGAGGTCGCCACTATCCAGAAAGGAGATAACCGAACTTCACTCAAAAGTGGCAGAGTGGTAGAAGATATCCCCTGGCCTTCCAATATGATTAAACTCATAAAGAACGCCAATGTGCCGGTTGTGCCAATTTACTTCGAAGGTGAAAATAGTCGTTGGTTTCATTTTTTAGGCAGAATTCACCCGATGCTCAGGACCTTATCTCTTGCCAACCAACTCTTTAAAAAGCGTGGCAAGACTATCCCCATGCGCATAGGCTGGCCTGTTTTCACTTCGGAAATTGCCGACTTTGACAATCTTGACGACCTGGGACGCCACCTCCGAAGCAGAGTCTATGCCCTTCAGGCAGAATTTGCGGACCCCAACAAGGAGAATAAAGTGGAGCATGTCGCCCCGATAGCCCTTCCTAAAGATCGCAAGGCGATACTTAAGGAGTTATCACGGATCAAGGATAATAAACTCTACCAAACGGCCCAGTACCATTGCTTCCTGGCGAACTACGAAGATATCCCCAATCTGATTCACGAGGTAGGTCGCAGACGCGAAGAGGCCTTCAGAGCCAGCGGAGAGGGCACCAATACAGCTTTAGATATAGACAACTTTGACCAATACTTTAAACATCTGATCCTATGGGACTCCTCCCAGAAAAAACTTGCGGGCGCCTATCGTCTCGGCATTGGAGAGGAGATATTTGCTAAGCACGGTGGCATCAGCGGATTCTATTCATCCAGCCTTTTCGTCTATAAAGAAGAGTTCGAGCCTATCCTGCGCAAGACTATAGAATTGGGCAGGAGCTTTGTCAGCGTCGAATACCAGAAGGAGGCACTGCCCTTAATGTTGCTCATCAAGGGACTTATGCACTCCGTGATGCTATATCCTGATGTAGAGTATTTACTGGGTCCCGTGAGCATATCCAACTCTTACCCAAGATTTTTCCAGAGTCTGATGTTCTATTATATCATGGAGCAATGCAGAACCGACTTTGGACGCGATCTGATATCACCACGCAAACCTTTCACACCTGATTATCTCAAGACCGATCCTGAATATCTGCTGATGGGCAAGATGAGCACTTTAGAAAAGTTTGACAAGTATCTGATGCGCCTTTCTGACAACAAATACCGTATGCCTACCCTTGTCAAAAAATATATCAAAATCAATTCAAAGATCATCTGTTTCAATGTTGATCCGCTATTCAACTACTGTCTGGATGGGCTTGTGCTGCTCAAAATCGCAGACTTCCCCAAACAGGAACTTCTGATGATGACAAGGGATATCGAGAATCCTTTCGAGCGCGAAAAGATATTCAATCATTTCGGCTATTCACTCAAAGATTAAAAGATCAAGAAGCTCTTTCAGGGCACGGGGTCATACCCGGAGCCGCCCCATGGGTGACAACGCAGGATGCGCTTTACTGCGAGGTATATCCCTTTGAATACTCCATGTTTGCGTAGGGCATCCATAGCATATACCGAGCAGGTTGGAGTGAACCTGCAGGCATTGCCTACATATGGAGAGATGAAAAACTTATAGAACTTCAGCAGCATCAGCAGCGGGAAGATCATTACCTTTCGTACCACTGCCAGCGATTTTGACCAGAATCTCTCCCATTTTTGAGAAAATGGAGCCATAATCCTTTATTTCTTTTGCCACATAAATAAACATCAAGTCGCAGAAAGGCTCTCCTCCCAAAAGATGTTTCAGGTGTCTGTAAGCCTCACGCATCCTCCTCTTCAGAAGATTGCGCACCACAGCACGTTTGAATGATTTTTTGGGCACGGTAAAGAGTGCGCGATGACACTCTGAGCCGGTGTTATTTCTGTATAAAACTCTTAAGGGGTATCTGAACACGACATCCCCGCTTTCCAAAAGAGCATCAATGTCTTTTTTAAAGCAAACCTTCTCGTGTTTTGGAAACCCAAAATCCATCTAATGCGACTTTTCAAAATAGTTGAGCAGAGCCTTTGCTATTGAAGGGGCCTCAGGAGTGGGTGCCTCTATCTCAGTCTTGAGTTTTGCATCTTTCATAGCTTTGGCGGTGGTAGGGCCGTAGGTGGCGAAGAGTAGTGAGCCCTGTTGGAACTCGGGATAACTTTCAAGAAGAGATTTCACATCTGAAGGGCTATAGAATACCACCATCTGATATTTGCTCAGATCAAGCGAACTCAGGTCAGCGCTTACCGTCTTCACAAAAACCGCACTGCCGTGTTTGAGTTTTGCCTTGGTGAAAAGCTTTTTCACATCGGGACGAAGCCCATCCGTACAGGCAATCAGGAAATTTTCCCCCTTGTGTTTTGCCCCAATGTTATCCACCATTGAGGAGATCGTACCGTTACCGAAAAAGATTTTCCTCTTTCGATAAACAATATAAGTCTGGAGATATTGTGCTATCAATTCTGATTGGCAGAAATATTTCATCGTCTCGGGAACGGTCAACCTGATCTCTTCACATATTCTGAAAAAAGCGTCTATGGCTACCCTTGAGGTAAAAACTACAGCCGTATAGTCAAGAATATTGACCTTATTGGCTCTGAACTCCCGGGCTGTGACACCCTCCACGGTAAAAAAAGGATGAAAATCCACATTTACGCCATATTTTGAAATAAGCTCCGTATAGGGAGAAGCATTTGTGGGAGCGGGTTGAGAGATTAAGATGTTGTCAATTGTCATATATCAAAACCTTACTGCTATGTCTGCCAAAAGGATGACAGGCAGCAATTCCAGGCCACAAAGATACAAAAAGCCTAAAAAATGCGAAAATCCTGAAGAAATAAATATTCCCATACTTTTGATTAAGTATAGCAGACACCATACGAGAAATATCACTCCCAGGCATATCAGAACAACAATATGTCCCATATCAGGAATAATGCGCAGAATTACAGGTACCGGTAATGAAGTCAACGTCACCATTATTGTCGCCGAAAAATTGAGACGATAAACATTCTGTACGGCCTCTTTTTTACCCCATAACCACGACATAATCAAAAATGAAAGTTGCTTGAAGAGGAAAAAACCGGCAAAAGCGGCCAAAGTTAATAAAAAGCCATGTGCTGCGACTCCGGATCTGCAGAAGATAAAGCTAAGTAGAGGCAAACAGATCAGAAATGTCACCCGTATTGAAACATTGTTATAATTCTCGTTGAATACTTCCCGGATTTTCCGCTTATCAGTTAATACCGAAAAAGAACAGAAAGTCGCGTTAATGACCCTGCGGTTAAAAATAATAAAAAGAACAAGCAGAGAAGCGACAACGATGGAGAGAATCATATCATTCTCAACAGGCTGTATTGGCATTGAATAAGGCTCGGTGACAAGGGAGAGACGGCTCTCCGGCCAGCAATCGACTATGGACCTTATGGTATCCTGAACATTCATCAATTGCTTCTTTTGGCGTTGTAGCCCATTGACCGGAGCAATGTGACAATCCTGTCGCGGAAATCTCCCTGAATAATGATTTCACCCTCTTTAACCGAACCGCCCACACCGCATTTACTCTTGAGAGTTTTGCCTAGTGCCAACAGATCCTCTTCACTTCCAACAAAACCTTTGACAAGAGTAACCTGTTTGCCGCCTCGGTTGCGACGGTCGATGGAGACAATCAACCGCTGCTTTTCCGCAGGAATAGTCTCCACCGGAGACTCATCTCCGCCGGTTTCATATTTAAAGTCGGGATTGGTTGAAAAAACTACTCCCAATCTGCTTTTCCAGTCGTTGTCTGACATATGTGGTTCTTTTTTTGCAAAGGTAGTCATAATTATTTTTAACTTTGCTGCTTGTATAAAAGTATATAGATTATAACAGATATTATGATTATAACAGATATTATGAATTCAAGGAAATTCACCCTTTACAACAGAATCATTGCATCGGTAATCCTACTGGTTGCGGCAGTTGTCTATCTTATGACCATCGAGCCTACTACCAGTTTTTGGGATTGCGGTGAATTTATCGCATCTTCCTACAAACTTGAAGTCGGACACCCGCCAGGGAACCCGGTTTTCCAGCTTTTTGCCCGATTTTTCACAATGTTTACGGGCAAGATGCAAGCTGCGGCGGCAGTCAATGTTATGAGTGCTGTTTGTTCGGCTTTCACCATATTTTTTCTCTATCTGACAATTGTCCATCTGGGCAGACGACTCAATGAAAAGAGCGGCAGAAACCTCTCTATAGCCAACGCAGTCGCTATCTACGGTGCAGGTGTTGTGGGAGCGCTTGCATACTGCTTTTCCGATACATTCTGGTTTTCAGCAGTCGAGGCCGAAGTATACGCCATGTCTTCCCTGTTTACTGCAGTAGTTTTCTGGGCAATCCTCAAATGGGAAGAGGAGGCTGATAGCAAATATGCCAACCGGTGGATTATTTTGATATCATTTCTGATGGGTCTCTCCATAGGAGTGCATTTGCTCAACCTTCTGGCAATTCCCGCTATAACTTTTATAATTTATTACAAAAAATCGAAGAAAGTTAACTGGAAAAGCGCTACCGGAGTTTTGCTACTCTCAGGTGCTATAATTTTGGCTGTGATGATCGGCGTAGTCCAGTATCTGCCCAGAATTGCCGCTTTCTTTGACAGGATATTTGTGAATGGCTTTGGTGCTCCATTCAATCTGGGTGCAGTTATATTCCTCGTGCTGCTCTTTGTGGCCTGCTTCATTGGAATGTACTGGCTCAGGAAGAAAGAAAAGGCAATTTTACACACCGTCGTACTCTCTTTTACCACTATTCTAATTGGTTTTTCGACCTTTGCTGTTGTAGTTATCCGCGCAAGCGCAAATACCCCTACCAACGAGTACCAGCCGGATAATCCCTATACACTGGTGAGGTATCTAAGCCGCGAACAGTATGGCAGCAATCCTATCATTTACGGACAAGCCTATACCTCTCCTTACGACATCAAAAGGGTGAATTATTACACCCCGCTGGACGGTCGCTACTACAAAGCTGAAAACATCGAAGTGGTGTTTCCTTCGGAGGGCAAAATGTTCTTTCCGAGAATGTGGAATTCAACTGATCAAAAATATGTTAATTTGTACGATAGCTATTCCAAGGTCAAGAACAACCGTACTATAACTGTCAGAGGAGAAAGGCAGGTAATCCAGATGCCTAAATTCAAGGACAATCTGAGATTTTTCTTCGATTATCAACTCAACTATATGTATTTCCGCTACTTTATGTGGAATTTTGTCGGAAGGCAGAACGATTTCCATGGACAGGAGCCCTCTGATCTCATCTCAGGTAACTGGGAGAGCGGTATCGGACTCATAGACCGAATACGTCTGGGGGATCAGTCCGAAGCACCGGAGATCCTGAAAAACAATAATGCCAAGAACCATTACTATTTTCTTCCTTTAATACTGGGTCTGATAGGATTTTTCTTCCAGCTGCGCAAAGATGGACGTAACTGCTGGGTGACCTCATTGCTTTTTATACTCACCGGAATAGCCATTGTGGTATACTTAAATCAACAACCTTTCCAGGTGCGAGAACGTGACTATGCCTACGCAGGCTCTTTCTATGTCTTCACTATCTGGATAGGTCTGGCGGTGCTGGCTATACAGAGTTGGATTGAAAAAATCCATAAAAAGGAAAAAGGTGGTGCCGCCATAGCAGGAGCAGGAGTAGCAACAGCTCTCTGCCTTTCCGTCGCAATACTGATGGGATGCGAAAACTGGGACGACCATGATCGCAGCGGACGTTATACGGCTCGCGACTGGGGGTATAATTTCCTTGCCGGTACAGACCCCAATGCCATCCTGATTACCTATGGAGACAATGATACCTTCCCTCTCTGGTATCAACAAGAGGTAGAGGGAGTGCGTACGGATGTGCGAATAGTTAACACATCGCTCCTCGGCACCGATTGGTACATAGACCAGATGCAACGCAGACAATATGAGTCGGATCCTCTGAAAATTACCATCCCGAGAGTCCAGTATCTTTATGGTACAAATGACTATCCTTATGTAATCAATGCTATTGAGAGGCCGATCCTGGCTTCACAGGCGATAGACATTTTCCGCAATCCGCAGTACAAGCTCTCCGACGGCAAAACTGACTTCCTCCCCGCCAAACAGTTATTGATTCTGGTAAACAAAGAGAATGTCAAAAAGTACGGAATTGTAGCTGAAAAGGACTACGACAAGATCGTAGATACCGTTGTACTCAATATCGATAGCGACAGGATAGGAAAAACTTCTCTCATAATCCTGGATTTTCTCTCTACTTACCAATGGGACAGACCGGTTTACTGCGTTACTACCGGAACAGACCTGAATCTGGGTCTCGAAAAATGGTTCCAGGTTGATGGTATGGTTAACAAACTTGTGCCTATATACAATCCTGATTTTCGTGAATATTCTCAGATTGACGAAGACAAAATGTACAAAATACTCACTGAGACATACAGGTTTGATTCGCTCAAAGACACCACAATCCATGTGGATTACCAAAACATCTATTCATTTATGGCCGTACAGCCGATAAGGGAGATGTTTGCCAAGGTTTCAAACAAACTCATACAGAGTGGCAAAGTTGATAAAGCCGAGGTGTTGCTGGATATGGCTATTGATATCATGCCCAGAAAGAATTTCCCTTACAATATTTCGTTTTTACACTCTCTCAATGAATTGTCGATTATTGATATGATAGAACAATACCTGATGATAGGTAAGAGCGAAAAGGCAATAGCGCTCGCTGATCAGTTTGTGGAAGAGACACTGCAAATAGCCAACTTCTTCGCCACATCTTATGGCAGTTCATCTTTCTCTACCAAGGAAATGGACTCAAATGTGACTCTGCTCTACTATGTTGTAAACATTTTTGAGCGATACGATCAGAAAGAGTTTGCCAACTCAATCAAACGCCGGTTGGTAGAGTTATAGTCTCGAGTGGCCAAAAGCCAACAGCAACAACAAAGCCCCGAAAGTGAAAAAAATTCGGGGCTTTGTTATTAGGAGATATAGTGATTTACTTAATACTCCCTACTCGAAACAACTCTACAGTCCGTAACCCGCAACGCGTAACTCGCACCATTACACACTATTTCGCTTTCTCGAGTTCCACAGTAAAGTGTCTCATAATCGGCAACTCTTTTGTTATGACATAGCCCCGGGTAATGCTCTCCCGGCGGTCATATACATTTTTGAGAGCAGCAGCGATGTAATCCATATGGTTGTTGGTATAGACACGACGCGGAATTGCAAGACGAAGTAATTCGAGTGCGGGATAGCGATTTTCTTTTGTATCGGGATCACGATCTGCGAGAAGAGCTCCAATCTCAACACTACGAATACCTGCCTCCAGATAAAGTTCAATACCGAGCGTCTGAGCTATAAACTCCTCTTTAGGAACCTTGGTGAGGATTTTTTTGGCATCTACGAAAATGGCATGTCCACCGGCGGGTCTCTGATAAGGAATACCATATTCGTCCAGTTTTTTACCCAGGTATTCCACCTGCCTGATGCGTGTCTCGAGATAATCAAACTCGGTACCTTCGCGCAATCCCTGTGCAAGTGCATTCATATCCCTGCCTGCCTGTCCGCCATATGTGAGGTAGCCCTCGTTCATAATGCAGTACATATGACATTTCTGCATATCCTCTTCATTCCTGAAGGCCACAAAACCGCCTATGTTGACAATAGCATCCTTCTTGGATGACATCGTCATCATATCGGCGTATGAAAACATTTCACGGGTAATCTCTCTGATCTCCTTATCCTGATAGCCCTCTTCGCGGGTTTTGATAAAATATGCATTTTCAGCAAAACGGGCTGAGTCTATCAGCAGTTTCACGCCATATTTCTTCGCCAGAGCAGCAACGCCTTTGACATTTGTCATCGATACGGGCTGACCTCCGGCCGTATTGTTGGTCACTGTAAGTACGATTGCAGGGATCTTCTCTACCGGGTTGCTTTTTAAAACATTCTCGAGTTTTTCAAGATCTATATTTCCCTTGAAAGGAATCTCAAGTTCGGTGTCTTTGGCCTCATCTATTGTGCAGTCAATTGCGTGTGCCTTGCGAAATTCGATGTGACCTTTAGTCGTATCAAAGTGCGAATTTCCGGGGAGTATGTCTCCCTCTTTGATAATTGCCGAGAAAAGCACATTTTCGGCCGCTCTGCCTTGATGTGTGGGGATAAAGTAGCGGAACCCTGTCACCTCTTCGATCGACTCTTTAAGGGCATAATAGGACCTTGCACCGGCATAACTTTCGTCACCTTCCATAATAGCTGCCCACTGTTTGTCACTCATTGCTCCGGTACCGGAATCGGTAAGAAGATCTATAAATACATAATCGCTCTTTAGGTTGAAGAGATTGTATTTAGCCTCGGTAATCCACTTCTCTCTCTCAGCGCGTGTACTACGCTTAAGACTTTCAACTGTCTTTATCTTATAAGATTCTGCAAAAGGTAACTCCATAATTATAATTTTTAATATTAAACGGCTACAAAGTTACAAAAAATAAGAGCAAACCGAAGATTTGCTCTTATTTGAAATTAAATTATTTTTCCGGAAGATTATTTCTTCGCAGCTTTGGCGGCAAGCCTTTTATCCATAAAGATGTTGAGGTCGTACATAATCGGAGTTCCAACGAAAATGGAAGAGTAAGTACCTACCGCAACACCGAGTGCAAGAGCAACTGAGAAACCTCGAATACTCTCACCGCCGAAAACAGCGATTGCGACAAGCACAATCAGAGAGGTAAGGGCAGTGTTAATTGTTCTGGAGAGCGTACTGTTCAGAGCCTCATTTACGTTCTGATCCAGAGCTCTCTTGGGATATATCTTCCTGTACTCGCGGATACGGTCGAAGATCACCACGTTATCATTGATAGAGTAACCGATAATAGTCAGTATCGCTGCAATGAACTGTTGGTCGACGTCGAGGGTAAAGGGAAGAACACCCGTAAAGATTGAGAAGAAGCCCACTACAATTATTGTATTGTGCACAAGTGAAGAAACGCCGCCAACACCCCAGGTCCAGTTACGGAATCTGATTGCGATATAAGCAAATATGGCGATAAGAGAGAGAACAACTGCAATGATGGCATCTCTCTGCATTTCACTTGCAACCGATGCATCCACACGGTCTGAACTTATGATACCATTGGGGTTCTCGAGAGTGGATGTAAAGTGATCGAGAGTGAGAGGGGTGGCATAGAAGTCCTTGAGAGCCTCATAAAGTTTAGCCTCTACCTCCTTGTCAACCTCCTGAGACTGATCGCTCACCTTATATTTGGTGGTAATTCTCATTTGGCTGGCTCCTCCGAATTGTTTTACCTCTGCAGCTTCTCCAAATTCTTCCATTGTAGCTGCGCGCACATCCTCAGGAGTTACGGGAGCATCGAACCTTACCACATAAGTACGTCCTCCGGTGAAATCCACACCGTAAGTAAAGCCCTTGGTAAAGAAAGACACAAAACAAATCAAACAAACAATGCCGGATGCGAGATATGCCCACTTCTTTATACCAAGGAATTTGATCTTGGTACCTTTAAGGAAGTTTTTCGTAGCGGGAGAGTCAAAGGAGACATCCTTGTTCCTCTTAAGCCTTGCCTCTATACAGAGACGAGAGATAAAGATTGAAGTCAGTACTGAAGTGATGATACCGATAATCAATACCGCTGCAAAACCCTTAACTGCACCTGAACCGAAGAAATAGAGAATAATACCCGTGATTACAGTAGTCAACTGACCGTCTATGATGGCAGGGTAGGCATTCTTATAACCTTCAGCAACAGCCAGACGGAGTGCCTTACCTATCCTGAGTTCCTCTTTTACGCGCTCATTGATAATGACGTTGGCATCGACCGCCATACCCATCGTCAACACCAGACCGGCAATACCGGGCAATGTAAGAACCGCACCGAATGAGACTAAGGCACCGAAGAGGAAAAGTAGGTTGCAGAGCAACGCAACGTCTGCATAGATACCGGCTTCCCTGTAAAATAATGCCATATAAAGTAGCACAAGTAGGAATGCAATCGCAAATGAGATCATTCCCGATCTGATGGAAGTATTACCAAGCGAGGGACCTACGACCTGTTCCTGAACTATTCGTGCGGGAGTTGAGAGTTTTCCTGACTTAAGTACGGTAGCAAGGTCATCAGCCTCAGCTTGAGTAAACCTACCTGTAATCTGAGAATTACCTCCGGAAATCTTGTTCTGTACGTTAGGATATGAATATACGGAACCGTCCATTACTATGGCAATCTGCTTACCAATGTTTTGCTCAGTGATCACCTCCCATCTGGCGGCACCTGCGCTATTCATCGTCATACTTACCTCAGCAGCGGCAGTCATCTGGTTGTAGTTTACTCTTGCCGAAGTGATAACTGAACCGTCGAGAACAGCACCCTTTCCGGCTATATCCTTGAGAGCTACGAGTTCATAGTATGTGTCAAGTTCCACGCCGGGACCACTGAATGCCTTGAAGCTCCACGCGGGCACAAAGTCGTTGGGAAACTCGATATGGGTGTCGCGGAACCATGCATTGATAGCGGCTGTATCGCGATAATGTGCAAGACCAAGACAAGCCGTATTGCCACCGAATGGCTGAAGCTTTGCGAAAAGAGGGTTGGCTTTTTCCGCTGCGGAAGCACTGGTGCTCACATCACCGGTAGCTGCTGCAAGCTCCTCTTCGATACTCTTAAGTTCACTATCTTCTGGCTCTTCCGACCCAACTGCATCTGCAGCCGCTGCCTCCGCCTCAAGTGCTTCATTGCGCTCACGGATTTCATTGTTGAGCTCAATGAGGAAGGGTTGAATTTCCTGATATGTATATGTCTGCCAAAATTCGAGAGATGCGGTACCCTGGAGAAGTTTTCTGACACGCTCAGGCTCTTTTACACCGGGAAGCTCCACAAGGATTCGACCTGTACGGGCAATCTTCTGAATATTGGGCTGTGCTACACCGAACTGGTTGATACGTCTCTCCACAACGGTGTAGGAGTTATTGATCACGGCATCGGCCTCTCCCTGAAGCAGGGAAATAATCTCCTCGTTGGTAACCCTGGATTTGTTCCTTATGTCACCGCTAAGCTTATCAAGGTCAATGTCAAATGACAATCTCTGATTGGGAGCCACTTCGTTCCATGCCTCTGCAAAGAGAGTGATGAAGTCCGTGTGAGTCTCTGCTGATCTACTCCTTGCGAGCGCCATTGCCTGATCAAACTCTGGAGTGGTCTTTTCACGTGCACAGGAACGTACCAACTCAGCCATATCAAGCTGTAGCATCACGTTCATACCGCCTTTAAGGTCAAGACCGAGGTTGAGCTCTTTCTCTTTAACTTCTTTGTAGGTATAACCCAAATAAATCTTCTTGTTGGCTATAGAATCGAGATATGCGCTCTTGGCCTCTGTTCTTATTCCGTCAAGATAAAATGCTTGGTCCAGCTCTGAGATTTCGCTGAACGAAGGCTTGGACTGCTCTGCAACAACGACTTCCTCAGCATACCTGGAAGCTTTGTTCTCGTGGATGTATGTAACCGCTGTAAATGACAGCTGGAAAACACAGGCCAGTCCGATCAAAATTGCCACAAATGTGATGGCGCCTTTACTTTGCATACTATTCGTATTTTTAAAATTATTTATTGTCCTTATATTCCGAAAAGAAGGGCAAAATTACGATTATTTTTTAATATATAAAGTATTTCCTATTTTTGTTTGGTTTTTTCGGCAGTAATTATGAGATGCAGGTGCATAGACAAGGCTTTTTTTCTAATTCTGACACTTTTTGCGGCAACATGCATTATGGGTCAGGACTATAGTGTGGAAATTCGCCGCGCCCAGGCATTGCACAATACCTATGATTTTGACAAAGCACTTGAAATCTGGCACTCTCTTCTCGAAAGAAATAGTGATTCACTTCAACGGATAGATCTGCTCGAGAAAATTTTGCGTAGCGAGAATGGACGCAATATGCTCAGTTATGCCACCGAACCTAAAGTTCTTTCCTCGATCACTGTACCACGCACTGACTTTTTTCTGTGGTACTCACACCTGGAAGAGGAGTCCTGGCTCCCTATTCCCAATGCTTTCGTTCCGGATGTAACCTCTCCTCACGACTATTATACATCCATCTATTTTCCCGAAGGGATAAGGAATCTAGTATTTTCATCACAGGATGAAAGCGGCTCGTGGAATCTCTACACTTCCACTTGCTCAGGTGACACTCTCTGGAGTTACCCTACGCTAATCAACGAAAACCTCACATCTCCCGAAGATGACATCTTCCCCATCCTGAGCCGCAACGGCAGAGAGCTCTACTTTTCCACCAGAGGCCTCTTCGGAATGGGCGGATACGATCTCTTCGTCAGCAGATGGGATGACGAAATCCATGATTGGGGGATACCGGAGAACCTCGGATTTCCCTACTCCTCACCATTCGACGATTTTCTATTTTGCAATACTCCGGACGGCAATTTTTCCCTCTTCGCCTCCAATAGAAGCTGTCATAGGGACAGTATGACCATATATGTGCTGGAATTTGAAAATAAACCGATCAAAAAGCCCATCGCTTCCCTGGAGCAAGCACGAAGAATAGCTGCGCTGATACCCGTAGAAGAGGATCTCCCGTCCATACCGGAACGGATCGAACCACCTTCCGTCGCATCAGCAGCGGACTCTCTCTTTTTGGACTACACCACTCTGTTGAGTACCTTGCGTGGACTGCAGGACTCTTTGGTTACTCTAAGTAAAGACCTTGAGATGATGAGGGAGCTTTACACCTCCACCGAAAATGAGCAAGAAATCCAAACGCTCTCAAGGTTACTGCTCGACACCGAACACCGTGCAATCGTACTTCAATCTGAGATAAACAACACTACGGGTGCACTGCAACAAATGGAGATGAATTTTCTGATGGAGGGCATCATCATAAACCTCGAGGATATTTCGGAAAAACCGCAGTCAACTCCCTCTTTCGTAAGCGAGCAATATGCCTTTACCAAACAGAGAGCCTCAAAACCCTTTGACATTCCTATCGAAATACCAAAAGAGACTTTTGATTACTCATTCCGTATCCTTGATACCGCAGTAATCGCAGAACCCGTCAATACGCCGGGTATTTCCTACTCCATTCAACTCTATGTGGTTTCACATAAAGCTCAGTTGCGCCAACTCAAGGGATTGAGCCCTGTCTTTGAGAGGAGACAGGCCTCCGGTAAATATCTTTACACCGCAGGTATTTTCTATTCATACAAAGAAGCTCTCTCCCAAATCAACGTAGTAAAGAAAAGAGGCTTCCCTTCAGCATTTCTGGTGGCCTACCGTGACGGTAAAAGCATCTCAGTCAATGAAGCCCGCAAAGCGGAGAAATTGCCTGCAGCCGGACCAAAATACCGTATCATTCTGGAGAATTTTTCAGATGGTATTCCTGATGCAGTAATGGCCATCATAAGAAGCAACACATCAAAAGAGATAGTAAGAAGCATTTCCGATGGAAAAGTACTTTACATCATAGCTCCTTTCGATGAAAGAGAGGAGGCAGAGGCGCTTGCCGAAATCCTCAAAGGCAATGGTGTAGAAGGAATAATCACAGAACCAATTAAATAACCAAAATATTATGGGAACCGGACTTATTATAATGCTAATCGTATTAGGTATAATCCTGATACTTGTAGAAATCCTTCTCATACCGGGATTTGCCGTTACAGGCATACTTGGTGTTGGATCCCTGGTGCTTGCCTGTTACTTCGGATTTACGCATCTGGGACCCCGAGCGGGTGTAATCATCATTGTGGGCGAAGTCATACTCCTTTCGGTGCTGCTCTATTACGCACTCCGTGCCAAAACCTGGAAAAAGCTCTCCCTCCACACCAATATCAACGCCAAAGTTGATGACCATCCTGAGAGTAAAGGACTCGCAGCAGGAATGGAAGGAATCACTACTACCCGCCTTAACCCTATGGGAAGGGCAAAAATCGGAGGATTTGACCTTGAAGTGCGTTCAATTGACGGACTTGTTGACGAACGTACGGAAATTGTCATAGACTCTATTGAAGAAGAAAAAATATTTGTAAAAAAGAAATAACAATCTAAAATTAAACCCCTATGGATGGAATTGCATCAGTTTTTATTTGGATAGGAGTCGCCATTGTAGGCCTCATTGTCCTCTTGTGGTTTTTCCCGATCACAATGTGGTTCCAGGCACTGATTTCAGGTGTCAGGATCTCCCTCCTTCAACTTATTCTTATGCGTTGGAGAAAAGTTCCCCCCGGAACTATCGTTATGGCTATGATTACCGGCACAAAAGCGGGACTTACGCTTAATGCCAATGAACTAGAAGCCCACTATCTGGCCAAAGGCAACGTGCCCAAAGTGGTCAACGCACTGGTTTCCGCCGACAAAGCCAATATCGCCCTCAACTTCAAAATGGCTGCCGCCATCGATTTGGCGGGTCGTGACGTTTTTGAGGCTGTACAAATGTCGGTTAATCCCAAAGTAATCAATACGCCTCCCGTTACTGCGGTAGCCAAAGATGGTATCCAGCTCATTGTAAAGGCTCGTGTGACAGTACGTGCCAACATCAAACAACTTGTAGGAGGTGCCGGTGAAGAGACCGTACTTGCACGTGTAGGCGAGGGTATCGTATCCAGTATCGGTTCTTCCGAATCTCACAAAGAGGTACTCGAAAATCCCGACTCCATCTCCAAAGTGGTGCTCAACAAGGGTCTGGATGCCGGTACTGCATTTGAAATCCTCTCTATCGACATCGCCGATATTGATATCGGAAAGAATATCGGAGCTGTATTGAAGATTGACCAGGCAAATGCCGACAAGAGTATTGCCCAAGCCCGCGCTGAAGAAAAACGCGCAATGGCTGTGGCCGTAGAGCAGGAAATGAAGGCAAAGGCACAGGAAGCTCGTGCAAAAGTTATCGAAGCGGAGGCACAAGTACCTCTCGCAATGGCCGAAGCATTCCGGAGCGGCAATCTCGGCATTATGGATTACTACAAATTCCAGAATATCAAAGCCGACACCGAAATGCGCGAAAGTATTTCAAAAGGAACTAAATAAACTTTGAAAATTAGCATAAAAAATAGGCCCTCGTGTGATCAGCTTCACAACGAGGGCCTTTTTATCTTTATCTAAGGGTAATTTTTGCGGATATTCGCACTTTTACACATAGAAAAATTATTTGAATTTTTTAACAATGGCCTTACCCTCCAAAGATGACTTGTATTTGATGGCAAACCTTAAAAACTCACCTTTGTCATTACAGAAAATTAATGTGTACTCTGTATTGGAGGATAGAGGCCCCAACGTGTACTCCAAATCGTAATCACAAATACATTTGCATTGTGGATCTGTCTCATTTTCCACAATGGTAATGTTGTTTCCTTCCACAGAAATATCTGATTTAATGGTGCCGGGACAGCAGTTGAATACGGCATTTACGTGCTTGATATGAAGATAACCACCGGCCAGCGCGTGATATTCGATAGATTCTTCACTTTCAGCCGATTTTGTGAAATCGGTCACTATCTCTTTACATCCTTGATATGAAAAGTCCTTAATTTGAATATTTTCATTGGCATTCTCTCTATCGCACCCTGCTCCTCCTATCAGGAAGAAGAGAGCAAGCAGTGTAACTAAAACCGTTTTTGTTTTCATAACTATTTCTTCATTAAAGTTGTTAATACGTAATCATAATAAAAATGTAAACCGTCAGTGTGTCCGGTAAACTCTTGACAAGATACATAAGTTTGACCCTCAAAATATACATCCTGACCTTTATCGGGTACGTTCCATTTTTTTACAAAATCAGGAAAGTTACAAACACGGCAAATATTTACCGAACAGCCTGCACGATAAATTATATGAGCCATATCTGATTGCCTGTTGTAGATTATATCGATAGGATCATTATGTGATCGGGGTTGTAATCTCATCTCTTCCTCTTCTGTAGAAACAATGCGTAAAACAGCTTTTTCCTTTGTCAGATTCAGATCGGCTTTTTCCATTGTAAGACAATCGCATTTGCCATACAGCACGTTGTTTTTCTCACACCCCACTCCAATGAGCAGGATAGCAATCAGCGCAAGTAAAATTGACTTTGTTTTCATGATTTATAGTGTGCCGAGATTTTTAAATAAAACAACTTCTGTCTAATTATATATACGCACTTGCTCACGAAATACTTCCATCACTAATTAATAATTGTGCGACAAGGCATCTTATATTGTATAGATGCAAAAAACAGGATAAACGTTGCATGTAATGAGATTAATCTTCTTAATCCCAAATACTTGCACTATCTGACAGTTCCCTTACAAAGATAAGTTTTTAAAACGAAAAAAGAGCGATTGCTCGCTCTTTTTGTCGGGATACTCCGACTCGAACGGAGGACCCCTTGGTCCCAAACCAAGTGCGCTACCAACTGCGCCACATCCCGAAATCATCCCTTAACGGGGCGACAAAGATAACCTTTTTTTTGTACTTGCTGAAATATTTTGCGAAAACAGCAAAATTGCATAACTTTGCACTCCCAACGGTGAGGTGGGTGAGTGGCTGAAACCATCAGTTTGCTAAACTGACGTACGGGCAACCGTATCGGGGGTTCGAATCCCCCTCTCACCGCACAATAAAAAAACAGCGCCAGAGATCACTCTAGCGCTGTTTTTCTTTTATGCCCATCTCTTCTAGAGTTTTTCCAGCAAGCCGCGCAAACTCACTTTCTCTTCCATTATTTTGCGAAGTGAAGCGATGGGAACCCTATCCTGAGCCATTGTATCGCGGTAGCGGATGGTGACGCAATTATCCTCCAAAGTATCGTGGTCGATTGTGATGCAGAAAGGGGTTCCAATGGCATCCTGGCGACGATAACGTCTGCCGATGCTATCCTTTTCATCGTACTGGCAGTTGAAATCGTATTTGAGCTCCTTAATGATCTCGCGAGCCTTCTCGGGAAGATTATCTTTCCTTACAAGAGGCAGTACGGCCAGTTTGACGGGAGCTATGGCGGGTGGAATGCGCAGCACTACCCTCTCCTCTCCATTTTCCAGTTTCTCTTCGCAGTATGCTGCTGAAAGGATGGCAAGGAAGGTCCTGTCAAGTCCGATAGAGGTCTCAACCACATAAGGCACATAGCTTTCGCCGGTCTCGGGATCGAAATATTGCATTTTGCGTCCGCTGAATTTCTGGTGCTGTGCAAGATCGAAATCAGTGCGGGAATGAATACCCTCAAGTTCCTTGAAACCGAAGGGGAATTCAAACTCGATATCGGTAGCTGCGTTGGCATAGTGCGCAAGCTTATCATGATCGTGGTAACGATATTTCTCGTCACCAAGTCCCAGAGCCTTATGCCAGGCAAGACGAGCCTCTTTCCATTTTTCGAACCATTCCAGTTCACTGCCCGGGCGCACGAAGAACTGCATTTCCATCTGCTCAAACTCCCTCATTCGAAAGATGAATTGTCTGGCGACGATCTCATTTCGGAAGGCTTTTCCTATCTGTGCTATTCCGAAGGGAACCTTCATCCTGGCACTCTTCTGAACGTTGAGGAAGTTTACAAAGATGCCCTGTGCAGTCTCCGGACGCAGGTAAATGGTGCTCGCCTCTTCGGAAATGGTGCCCAGTTGAGTACTGAACATGAGATTGAACTGACGCACATCAGTCCAATTTCTGGTGCCCGAAATAGGGCATACAATCTCACAATCAATAATAATCTGCTTAAGTTCAGCAAGATTGTCGGAATTAAGCGCCTCAACCATCCTGGTGTTAACCTCGTCCCATTTTGTCTTATTGCGAAGCACATTGGGATTCGTTGTCCTGAATTGTTCCTCATCAAAGGCTTCGCCAAATCTGCGACGCCCCTTCTCAACCTCTTTGTTGATCCTTTCCTCGAGCTTCGCCAAATAATCCTCTATCAAAACATCGGCGCGATAGCGCTTTTTAGAGTCTCTATTGTCAATCAGAGGATCATTAAATGCGCTCAGGTGGCCTGAGGCCTCCCAAATTTTGGGATGCATGAAGATTGCCGAGTCAATACCTACGATATTTTCATTGAGGTGGACCATTGCTTCCCACCAATATTTCTTGATGTTGTTTTTCAGTTCAACTCCCATCTGTCCGTAATCATATACGGCACCCAAACCATCATAAATTTCGCTTGACTGGAAAATGAATCCATACTCCTTGGCATGAGCCGTCAGGGTTTTGAAAAGTTCTTCTTGTGTCATATAATCGTTTCTATTTGTTTACAATCATTTGAAAATTCATAAAAACAGGTCCGGGCAGCAATGCCGCAATTTTCATCACAAAAGGTCTGTTCCGGATCTGAGGATGGGGCAATGTCAAGCTCTTGGTATCACAGTGCACATCATCGAAAGCGAGAATGTCAATATCAATTATCCTATCGCGATAAATCCTCCTTCCCTCTGCATCATACTCTGCCTGATGCCTCTCACGCCCCATTTCAACCTCAATCTTTTGGCAAATTTTCAGCAACTTTCGCGGAGTAATTTTCAATTTCTCAAAAACCACGATCTGATTGAGGAAAAAGGGACCTTCAAATCCGATTGCCTCGGTCCTGACTTCAGGCGAAAAAAAGACCTGCCGTGACTCCTTATCTGCAAGCCCGAGCGCTTCAAACATTCTTTTACGAGCATCGGCCAGATTTGCCGCCCGATCACCCATATTGCTCCCCAGAAGCAGAAAAATCACAGCATCCCCAGCTCAAGCAGAGCCGCCTCACTCATCATTTTCATGCTCCATTCGGGCTCAAAAACTATCTTTACATCCACATCAGCTACCTTGGGCACATCCTCTACAGCCCTTTTAACATCCTCCACAAGCCGGTCAGCCGCAGGACAATTAGGCGCAGTAAGAGTCATCGTCACGGTAACATTGTTAGCCTTATCCACCTCAAGTCCGTAAATCAGACCAAGTTCATAGATATTGACCGGAACTTCGGGATCAAATACCTGCTGTAAAGCCAGGATAATCTCCCTTTCTATGTCGCTTTTAGGTTCTATCATTGTTGTGCCTCCTTCTCTTTGTATGCCAAGGCATAGGCTTTAATCTGTTTTATCATTGACAAAAGGCCGTTGGCTCGTGTCGGAGAGAGATTTTCCTTGAGTCCTATCCTTTCGATGAATGAAAAATCAGAAGCTATGATGTCATCATATTTCTGTCCGTTATAGACCTTCAACAAGAGCGAGATGATACCTTTTGTGATAACGGCATCACTGTCTGCACCAAACCAGAGACGTCCATCGCTACTTCGGCAAACGAGCCAGACACGCGACTGACAGCCCCTTATGAGATTGTCGTCCGTTTTATCACCCTCATCGATGCTTTCCAGCTCCTTACCGAGCTCAATCAGATACTCATATTTGTCGAGCCATTCATCAAATAACGAGAATTCTGAGATAATTTCCTCTTCTATTTCGCTAATATTTCTAATATGGTCAATTTCAATCATTTTAACATCTCTGTTATAATAACATATTTATTACAAGTTTTAACTTACTTATAAACGTTTCACATTCAAAAATAGTATTATACGGGGCGAAAGAAACCCTCAGCAATCCCTGGTCTGAAAAGCGGCTCACAATAGGTTCTGCACACATAAATCCGGAACGTACTGCGATGCCCATCTTGTCGAGCATCTGTGCAGCATCCGCCGGATGAACTCCCTTAATGTCCAAAGAGAAAATCGGTACCTTAAGGGAAAGCTCCTGCGGCAAACCGCATATTCTGAGCCCCTCTATCTGCTGTAATCCCTGAACCATAGTGCTCACAATGCTCTTTTCGTGCTCCTGCACCTGAATATCCTCTCTGATTGCAGTAGCAAATTCCAGTGCAGGCTTAAGGCAGGCTGCAGCGACAAAATTAGGAGTACCGGCCTCAAATTTGAGCGGCAACGGCGCATAGGTTGTGCGACCGAAGCTCACTCTATCCACCATATCGCCTCCGCCCATATAGGGAGGCATATTCTCAAGGAGTGATCGCCGTCCATAGAGTGCTCCTATACCGGAGGGTGCATATATTTTGTGTCCGGAGAAAACATAAAAATCGCAATCCAAATCTTTTACAGAAACCTTGTCATGCACCACTCCCTGTGCACCGTCAATCACAACCAAAACTCCTCTTGAATGGGCTATGCGCACAATTTCCGCTATAGGATTGATAATTCCCAGCACATTGGAGATATGGTTGACGGAGAGTATGCGGATACGGTCGTCCTTTTCCAGCAACTCTCTCAATCGCTCTAACGATATCTCTCCGCTCTCCTCCACCGACAGTACCTCTAATGATACTCCGGACACCTCGCAAGCGAGCTGCCAGGGGACAATGTTTGAGTGATGCTCAGCCTCGCAGACCAGCACTTTGTCTCCCGCAGTCAAATGACTGCGTACAAGCGAAAATGCTATCAGATTGAGAGCTGAAGTAGCTCCGGAAGTGAAGATGATCTCTTCCCTGCTCTCCGCTCCTATAAAGTTGCGCACCGCTTCTCGACCCGCTTCGTAAAGATCTGTGGCATCTGCGCTGAGCTTATGCAGAGCGCGGTGAATATTGGCATTGATACGCGAGCTCATGAGCTCCTGCAATTCGAGTACCTTGCGATGCCTCTGTGCAGTAGCAGCATTATCCAGATATATCAGCGGCTTGCCCCAGACCTGCTGGTGCAGCGCCGGAAATTCTTCACGTATCTGTTCGATGATATCCATAACTTGCAAAAGTACTAAACAAACTTTGGTTTTTGGCCTAAAAAGCATATTTTTACAAGAAAATTAAACAAAAACAGAATGTACGATTATATTAGGGGCACGCTTATCGAGCTCAATCCCGCTGATGTGACTCTTGAGGTAGGTGGTATTGGCTATCACATATTGATTTCACTTACTACCTACTCCAGCCTGCAAAAAGGGAGTAGAGAGGGTGTCAAACTCTATCTCCACCAGCATCTTCGCGAAGATGAAGAGCTGCTTTTCGGATTTTTTGACAAGGAGGAGCGCATTATGTTCCGTCATCTGATCTCCGTAAGCGGCATTGGTCCCGGAACAGCACGTATGATGCTCTCCAGCATGACTCCCGATGAGGTTTATAACGCAATTGTTACTCAGGATGTCAACCGAATCAAGAGTGTCAAGGGTATAGGCATGAAGACAGCACAAAGGGTGATTCTTGAACTTCAGGACAAGATCGGCAAAGGCGCTTCTGCTGCCGGATTTCCCTTTGATAGCGGAGTTGCACCTTCGGCGATACGTCAGGAGGCCGCTACAGCATTGGTGCTCCTGGGCTTCACAAAACCCAACGTCGAAAAGGTTCTTGATAAGCTCCTCAAAGAGGATCCTTCCGTTGCACTTGAGGAATTGATAAAAAAAGCGCTCAAACTGCTCTGATTTTCAGATTTTTTTGTTAATTTCAAATATTAGCGCTATATTTGTACAATCATTTTTGAAATCAGTATTAACTTTTTAATCGGTTTTTGTGATGAAAATTCCTGCAGAACTTAAGTATACCAAAGACCATGAGTGGGTAAAAATCGATGGGGACACCGCTATTGTAGGCATCACCGATTTTGCACAGAGCGAACTTGGTGATATCGTTTTTGTCGATATTCAGACCGAGGGCGAATTTGTGGAGAAAGATGAAATATTCGGCGCGGTTGAAGCTGTAAAAACAGTTGCTGACTTGCTTATGCCTCTTTCAGGAGAGATTCTGGAGGTCAATCCTGAGCTTGAAGATGCTCCGGAGCTGGTCAACAGTGACCCTTATGGTGCGGGATGGATGATTAAGATCAAGTATTCCGTCGCTTCGGAAATTGATACTCTTCTTTCTGCTAAGCAGTATGAAGAAATAATCTGATTTGTAAATCAAATGTGATGTGTTGAGGGGGGTCCGAGCGAGGGCCTCCCTTGTTTTTTATTTTTATTAATCACTGTTTTTTATTAACTTTGAAGTTCTAACTTTTTTTTTACAAAAAAATGACAATAACCCGCACATTTGACCTGCTTTCAAATCTGAAAGCCTCTTTTCCCCCAAAAGATGATATGCTGGCACGCAAAGTACAAGGCCAGTGGATTAAGTACAGTATCGATGAATATATAGAACACTCGCACAACGTTGCGTACGGCCTTCTGGCACTTGGTTATAACGCCGGTACTAAAATAATAACCATCTGTAGCAACCGCCCCGAATGGAATTTCGTGGATATGGGATCCAATCTTGCTCACATGATACATATACCGGTGTACACTACGCTGAGCAAAAAAGATTTCTTACACATTTTTGACCATTCGGATGCAGAAATCATTATTGTGGGTAGCCAAAGCCTTTACAAAAAGGTAGCTCCGATCGTTGCAGAAGTGAAACGCGAAATCAAAATCATAATGATGGATGACTCTGACGAGATTTTCTGCATGTCCCGGCTCGAGGCACTCGGACGCGAACATAAAGAGCAATTTGCACCCATTGTCGAGCGCAACAAAGAAGAAATATCACCCGATGAGTGTTGTAGCATCGTCTATACCTCCGGCACAACAGGTTTGCCGAAAGGTGTAATGCTCTCTCATCGCAACCTCACCTCCAATGCCCACGGTCACGCACTGCGCCAGGTATGGAATTGGAATCATAAAATGCTGAGTTTTCTTCCACTCTGCCATGTATATGAGCGCACAATGAACTATGAGTATCAGGAATTGGCTATCAGTATCTATTATGCAGAATCTCTCGGTACTGTTGCCACAGACCTTGCGGACAGCCGGGCAGACGGATTTTGTGCCGTACCCCGCGTACTGGAGATAATGTATGGTAAACTTGAGGCTACCGGCAAGAAGCTGAAAGGCATCAAGAGAATCATCTATAAACTTGCATGGAAGTTTGCCAACAACTTTGATAATTACAACAAACGTAAGTACTATCTCGCCAAACGTAATTTTTATGATAAACTGGTTTATAGCAAGTGGAGAGCAGCTCTTGGAGGCAAGGAAATGATTGTAGTATCGGGCGGATCCTCCATTCAGGCCAAGATTGTGCGAACTTTTAACGCTGCCAAACTCCATATATATGAAGGCTATGGCATGACTGAGACATCTCCGGTAATTGCTGTAAACAGCCCTGCTGACGGTATAAATGTGATCGGCACAGTAGGTAAAGCACTTGGAGGTACGGAACTCTCATTTGCCGAAGATGGCGAAATCTTAACCAGAGGACCTCATGTAATGCTCGGCTACTACAAGGATCCTGAAGCCACTGCTGAAATAATCGATTCAGAGGGGTGGCTGCATACCGGAGATATAGGCTATCTTGTTGATGGACAGTATCTTAAGATTACTGACCGCAAAAAGGAAATGTTCAAACTCTCGGCAGGAAAATATGTAGCTCCGCAGGTAATCGAGACCCGTCTCAAAGAGTCACCATATATCGAGAACTGTATAGTATTCGGGGAAAACCAGAAATTTGCATCGGCGATCATAATCCCCTCATTACCAAAACTTAAGAACTATGCTCAAAAGCGTAAAATCCAATATGAGACTGATCGGGAACTTATCGCTTCTGAGGAGATTGTCAAACTCATCCATGCTGAAGTGGAAAAAGTCAACAAGACTCTGGCTGCCCATGAAGTAGTTAAACGTGAAAGAATTGTACTTGATGATTGGACAGCTGATAATGACATGCTCTCTCAGACTCTCAAACTCAAACGCCGCAACATCCATAAAAAGTACGCAAATCTTATCAACGATATATTTAAAACAGACAAATCAGAAGACAAATAGTATTAAGAAGGCATCTAAACACAGCTATGATTCGCTCAGCCACAAAACAGGACATATCGGATATACGCAAGATCTACAGGAAATGCTTTGATACGAGCGAAAAATATATCGATTTCTTCCTAAAAAAATGCACCCCTAGACACACTCTTGTTTACGAACGGGACGGTAAAGCTGTCTCGGTGGTGCAAACTATGAGTATATCATACATCTCCAGCTCACGCACCAGAGGACATAGGGACTCTCACGCAGGTGTATATATTTGCGGCCTTGCTACATTGCCCGCATACCGTAACCGCGGTTATGCCAAATCACTTATTGCCTACATTAGAAACAATGCTAAAAGGCAGGGCTGGAAATTTATGATGGTGCATCCTTCGAATGCTAATATTGTCTCATTTTACGAAAAAATCGGATTTAATACTCCGATTTACAGAAATGCCGACTCACTACCATTATTTGAAAACAGAGCATTCATTTCTCATTTTGATGGGGCAAATTTATTTTTAACAAGAGATGAAAGATTGATGTCGGACTATTTTCAGTGGAATCATTATTTACTTGACTACATTATTGAGGAAGCTACTTTTAACCCTCGTTCCCCATTTCAGTACGACACCCGCTATCCCTATTTATTGCTAACATCACTCAATGATAACTTCTCAATAGAATCCACGCACTCTACATTTTCGTTTCCTCTTTGAATAAGATAGTAAACAGATACCGCAAATGTTCCACGTGGAACGTTTGCGGTTTTTTTACATCCACCATTAATAAGAGTCTGGATTGATGCCATAACTCTTATTCTACAGAAGAAACAATAAGTCACACTATGCATTTTGCCTTAAATTAAATAGAATTGTAAGGCACGAAAAGGTGGGGATTTAGAATCCTCTGGGTAAAGAGAGTAAGGAAACTTGGATGTCTGCGTAGATCAATCGCTCATATCAGAGTGAATAGGAAAAATATCACAAAATAAGGGATTTATCTACCAAAATAAATCAAGAGAACCTGTATATCTGCAGGAGAAACTCCTGAGATACGTGCAGCTTGAGCGATTGTGCGTGGGCGATACCTATTGAGTTTAATTCGACACTCCATTGAAAGAGAAGTGACTTTTGAAAAGTCAAAATCATCTGGAATTCTGAGATTTTCCAAACGTCTTAATTTATCAGCAATAGCTTTTTCGCGTTCAATATAGCCTTTATATTTAATACTAATTTCTGCTGACTGGAGTATCTCTTCATGCACATATTTGGAATCTATTTCCTCTTTGCCGGCCGTTTTACCCCAAGGCAAATCTAATAGGTTTTGGATTTGCTCAGTTTCTATTGATGATAAGGCTTCTAATCCTTCAGTAAGACCTGTCTCAAGAAATGTTCCACGTGGAACATTTTTAAGAAGGGGCTTTATTGAAGTATCTGGACGAGACAAAAGGTTTGAGATCTTCTTCCTTGTGGTGATTTCAGCACTATTAATAGCCCTAAGATAATCATTGATGTCTTCCGGCCTCAAAGAAGTACTGTTAGATAAATCTATGTAAGCAGAGATGGTATCATGTTTAAGTTTGGTATATTCATACCTGAATTGGTCTACGAGACCAAGCTCGTACCCCATCTCCGTAAGTCGACTATCGGCATTGTCTTGTCGTAAAAGAATACGATACTCAGCACGAGAAGTGAACATCCTGTAAGGTTCATCGACTCCTTTAGTTATTAGATCATCTATCAGAACACCTATATATGCCTCATCTCGTTTCAGAATAAAAGGCTCCTTTCCGTTAAGTTTGAGATGAGCGTTGATACCAGCGATTAATCCTTGGGCTGCTGCCTCCTCGTAACCGGTTGTGCCATTTACTTGTCCGGCAAAATAAAGGTTTGGTAAGATTCTGGACTCAAGCGTAGGCTTTAGTTCAGTAGGATCGAAAAAGTCATACTCTACAGCATATGCAGGTGTAAATATCTTGACTCCGCGAAGTCCCTCAATCTCTTGTAAAGCATCCATCTGTACCCGTAAGGGAAGTGATGAAGCAAATCCTTGCAAATAATATTCATGAGTATTCCATCCTTCCGGCTCTAGAAACAATTGATGTGAATCCTTACCGGCAAAAGTACGTAGTTTATCTTCAATAGAAGGACAATAACGAGGTCCTATGCCTGTGATCTTTCCCTGAAATAGCGGAGACTCATCAAAACCAGTCCTGAGAATGTCGTGAACATTCTCATTTGTATGTACAATGTAACAAGGCTTCTGCGGTTTGCCTCTTTGGATACTTGTCTTAAAAGGAAGATATGAAAACTTAGAAGGGTTGGGATCTAATTCCTGCATAACCAGTTTAGAGAGATCCAAAGACCTTGCATCAATTCTTGGTGGAGTACCTGTCTTCATTCTTGCCGTAGTACATCCCAATCGGGAGAGTTGCTCGGTAAGACCCAGTGAAGGTGACTCACCCATCCTTCCACCATCAACCATCTCATTGCCGATATAAAGCCTGCCGTTAAGAAATGTACCTGCGGTTAAAATAACACTTTTACAATGAAATTTTGCACCCATAGAGACGTGAACACCACAAATATTGGATTCTCGGAAGGTTAAAGAGGTCACCATATCATGCCAAAGGTCTAGATTAGAGGTATTTTCAAGGATGTAGCGCCAGTTTATGGAAAAATGGAGTTTATCGCATTGAGCGCGGGGACTCCACATAGCCGGACCTTTAGAAAGGTTTAGCATTCTAAATTGTATTGTTGAAGCATCGGTAACAATTGCAGAGTATCCGCCGAGAGCGTCAATTTCACATACGATCTGTCCTTTTGCAATTCCGCCTATGGCGGGATTACAAGACATCTGGGCAGTTTTGTTCAAATCCATTGTTATGAGCAAAACTTTAGAGCCCATTCGTGCTGCTGCCACTGCAGCTTCACATCCTGCATGCCCTGCACCTATTACTATTATGTCATATAGTGGTATTTTCATTTAAATATCTGATAACAAGGAAGATAAGCAACAAAGAGCTTTATCTTCCTGAGCTCGCATTTCGTTTTGAGGTTCCTGAGTCATATCATCAAAACCTAAGAGATGAAGAAGTCCATGTATCATAACCCGATGAAGTTCATTTTCAAAAAACTCTTTATAGATCTCGGCATTACATCTGACTGTGTCTATACTTATATATATGTCACCACTAACAGAGTTAACCCCATACTGCAGTTCAAAGTCTGAGGAATAATCAAAAGTAATAACATCAGTATAATAATCATGTCCGAGAAACCTCTTATTTATATCTAGTAAATAGGAATCACTGCAGAATATATAATTGAGCTGCCCTATGGAAAGTCCTCTTTTAGAAACTATGTTTCTCAACCATCTGGAGATAATTCTCTTGTTTTTTAAATTAAATTTTAGATCCTCATTGAAATAATTAATCATAACTTCATTAAACAGTGTTTTAAGAGAAATATGGCTTATTTTTTGCAGCAAAAATAGTGAAATAGAGTGTTATATGGTAAAATTTTAACAAAAATGTTATAATTAAAAACAAGTTGCGGAATTTGACATAGTTAAGCCCTGTAAGCTGGCCATGATGTTATGCTGCAGATGAATTACTAACAATTTTATAAAAGAAACAAATGATGTAACACCTTAATTATAAGGGCTGTAAAAAGTTGAACATAAAATTATCAACAAAAATTTGTTATAAATGATTTTTTCTTAGTAATTTTACGGTTCGAAGGTCACAGACCTTATAATGTGGACAATCAAAATAAATTACTGATATGGAAGTTAAAAAAACACCCAAAGCAGATCTTGAAAACAAAAAGTTATTGTTTAGAGAGATTGGACTTATAATCGCTCTCGCAGTTGTATTGCTTGCATTTGAGTGGACAACCGCAGAAAAAGCTGACACAATAAATCTCTCAGTTGACGCACAAGTTGTTGAAGAGGAGTACATTCCTGTAACACAACAAGAACAGGCTCCACCTCCTGAGGCACCCAAGATTCCTGTGTTGTCCGACATTATCGACATCGTAGATGACGACATCGTTGTAACCGACAATCTGTTTATTGATATGGAGGATGATGCAAGTATCGGTGTTGAAATTATGGACTATGTGGCTGTAGTAGAGGAAGAAGAGGTTGAAGAGGAGGCCATTCCTTTTGCACTTGTAGAGGAGAAACCCAAATTCCAGGGCGGTGACGCCAACGATTTCTCCAAATGGGTGAACAGTAAACTCGTTTATCCTGAGATTGCGAAGGAAAATGGCGTTCAGGGCCGTGTTACACTGCAATTTACAGTTTACACTGACGGATCTGTAAGAGACGTCAAAGTGCTCAGAGGCGTAGATGCTTCTCTCGACAAGGAGGCAGTAAGGATCGTCTCCATGTCACCCAAATGGACACCGGGTAAACAAAGAGAAAGGCCTGTAAAGGTTACTTACACCTTCCCGGTATTGTTCCAGCTCCGCTAATTAAGGCTGCACATCCGTAAATATTGAGACCGACTAAATAGTTTTTTAGCCGGTCTCTTTTTTATAAATACTATGCCCCCTTTATATCAATTGATTTTAAATAGACATTATTATTTATTATATGCTACCTTGTGCAAGAATGATTATGGGTCTGGAATTACCAGAGAAAATTATCAAAAGGATAGCGACCGGCATGAATTTCAGCCACCATTTTGTAAAGATCAGAGCGAAGCTTTTCTATGTTGGTTTTTTCAATTGCAGAAATAAAAATACAAGGTGTATGCTCCTTCGAGATCCAAGTCTCCTTAAGTTCATCAATACTATAGTTGCTCAACTTCTTTTCCTGCATTGAAAACTCATCATATTTTTCGTGATGATAGGCATCAATCTTATTGAAAACCATGAAAAGGGGCTTTTCTTGAGCACCTATCTCGAGAAGAGTCTGATTGACAACCCGAATATGTTCTTCGAAATTAGGATGGGAAATGTCTACCACATGCATCAGAATGTCGGCCTCACGCACCTCATCAAGAGTACTTTTGAATGATTCAACTAATTGGGTAGGTAGTTTTCGGATAAATCCCACAGTATCGCTAAGCAGGAAGGGAACATTCCCTATAACTACTTTGCGCACTGTGGTATCAAGTGTTGCAAATAGTTTATCTTCAGCAAAGACGTCACTTTTAGCTAAGAGATTCATTATAGTGCTTTTGCCGACATTGGTATAACCTACCAGAGAAATACGCACCAATGAGCCTCGATTGCCTCTCTGAGAGGCCATCTGACGATCAATCTTTTTGAGTTGCTCCTTTAGTTTTGCAATCTTATCTAAAACTATACGACGGTCAGTTTCAAGCTGAGTCTCACCGGGTCCTCTCATGCTGATACCTCCTCTCTGACGTTCAAGGTGTGTCCACATACCGGTCAATCTTGGTAAAAGATATTGGTATTGTGCAAGTTCAACTTGTGTCTTAGCATAAGCAGTCTTTGCTCTTTGTGCGAAAATATCGAGAATAAGTCCTGTACGGTCTATCACCCTGATTCCTACTGCTTGCTCTATATTTCTGAGTTGAGAAGGAGAGAGTTCATCGTCGAAAATTAGATAATCTATCCCGTTATCCTCTATATAAGCAGCTATTTCTTCAAGCTTACCTCTTCCTATATAGGTCCGTGTGTTGGGTTTCTGAAGTTTTTGCGTGAAAGACTTCTCTCCTTTTACTCCTGCTGTCTCAGCGAGAAATTGAAGTTCTTCCAAATATTCGGCTACCTCTCTATCATCTACACCCTGGGGAATAATGGCTACAAAAGCCGCTGTTTCCTCATGACGACCCTTTATTATTTGTTCCTTTTTTATCATCAATTCAAAATTTTTACAAAAGTAAAACTATATTTGTATTAATATAAGATTAAAATTTATTCGAAATGAAACGATTGATAACCATAACTACGTTAGTACTGATCACCGTATCTTTATTTTCACAAGGCAGAATCAGGGATTACGGTATTAAGCCCGGCATTTTCCGAACAGGAGAATATAACGCCATCACCGATGTACCCGGAGTTAAAGTCGGACAAGTGACGATAATCGAGGGTGACGATATCCGCACCGGAGTGACGGCAATCATCCCACACGAGGGCAATCTCTTCCGCCTCAAATGCCCTGCAGCCGTCTATGCAGGTAATGGTTTCGGTAAGCTCGCCGGGGTGACTCAAATAGAGGAACTTGGCAACACGGAGTCTCCAATTATTCTGACAAACACTCTCTCCGTGGCGCAGGGAATCGAAGGTGTAATAACCTATTCTCTTGCACAGGAAGGAAATGAATCAGTAGGTTCGGTAAATGCTGTGGTAGGTGAAACCAATGACGGCGGCCTCAACGATATCCGAGGCAGGCATGTCACGGCTGATCATGTGCTTAAAGCAATAGAGATCGCATCGGGCGGACCGGTAGAAGAAGGCTGCGTAGGAGCCGGTACAGGCACCATCTGCTTCGGTTTCAAGGGAGGAATTGGCACCTCTTCTCGTGTGCTTCCAAAATCTTTCGGAGGATATACCGTAGGAGTGTTGGTACAATCCAATTACGGAGGAATACTGGAAATAGATGGGGTCCGGATGGGAGAAATGCTAGGACAATATAGCTTCAAAAAGGCCGTAGAAGAGGAGAAAAGTGCATTGAGCTCCGCTTGCGAGTCTACTTCATCTAAATCGTCCTCGTGCGAATCAGGCTCGTGTGAATCCACTCAAGACCAACAGCTGAACGCCGACGGTTCCTGTATGATGGTAGTTATCACCGATGCACCTGTGGATGCCCGCAACCTGAAAAGGATCGCCAAGAGGGCGATGATGGGCCTTGCAAAGACCGGTGGTATAGCATCCAACGGCAGTGGAGACTATGTGATAGCGCTTTCAGTCTGCAAAGAGAATCTCATCAACGAGTCTACTTCGAAATACAATCCCGTTCTGCTGCACAATGACGATATGTCAGCCCTATTCGAAGCAACAATAGAAGCTACTGCTGAAGCTCTGTGGAACTCTCTTTTCAAGGCTACCGATATGACAGGGAAAGGAGGTAGAACCGTAAAGGCGCTACCGGTGGAAAAGGTAGTGGAGCTAATGAGAAAGAGGAGGTAGACCTTTTATCCTATAAAAGAAATCACTTTGTCGAGTACCTCAACGGGGCGCTCTACAAAAGAGTTGTGTCCGCATCCGATTAACTCTTCAAATCGCACCTTGGGAAAGCTCTCGCGCATTTTGAGGATCATCGGAGTTGGCATAAAATTATCCTGATCTCCTGCAATCACCATCACCGGAATTTTTGAATCCGAGAGCAGCGAGGAAGCATTGGGACGAAGTTGCATCCCTTTAATTGAAGCTACTATACCCATGGGATCATGTGTCTCGCAAAGTTCCCGAGTCTCACGGATTTTCTCATCCATATCGCGCAGATTTGCCCTAGAATACATTTTCGGGATGGATACCGAGGCCAACATCAAGAGTTTGCCGCTCTCAATTATTTCAATTTCTCTTTTTCGGTCTATAGCCTTTTCTTCAGGGTCCTCATAAGGATGTGAGTTGAAAAGAATGAGCTTTTCGAAAGTCTCAGGATAGAGACGACAACAGGCAAGTGCAATGTATCCACCAAGTGAATGACCACCAATAATTGCTTTTGAGACTAAACATTTATCGAGGACGCCCTTAACGACTGTTGCACAAAAGTCCATTGTATTGATCCGATCTCCCGATGGGTCGGCCGGTGCATAATCTGTAAGACCATGGCCGGGAACATCTATCACGATTACTCTGTATTGTTTGGAAAGGAGCTCTACGAATTCACTCCATATATACATTGTTTCAAGATAACCGTGTAAGAGAATGATACATTTTTCTCCTTTTTCGGAATCTAAAATATGGACCGCAATGCCGCCCGCAGTAACAAACCGTTCCATTTGAACCAAATAATTGATTTGAAAAGCAAAGTTATAAATAAAATGGTATCTTTGCGCCTTAAAAACTTTTGAAAAAATAAATAAACATAACAATTCACCTAAATATATAATGACAAAATTAGTTTCTCACGTTCCCGAGGGGCCCCTCGAACAAAAATGGACATCTCACAAAAACAACATCCGTATCGTAAGTCCTGCCAACAAGCGCAAACTCGATATAATCGTTGTCGGCACAGGTCTTGGCGGTGCTTCTGCAGCCGCCTCTTTGGGAGAACTCGGCTATAACGTAAAGGTTTTCTGCATCAGTGATTCTCCCCGTCGGGCACATTCTATCGCCGCTCAGGGTGGTATCAATGCCGCCAAGAATTACCGGAACGACAACGACTCTGTTTATCGTCTGTTTCACGACACCATAAAGAGTGGAGACTACCGTAGCCGTGAAGCAAATGTCTACCGTCTCGCAGAAGTATCTAATAATATCATCGACCATTGCGTAGCACAAGGCGTTCCTTTTGGGCGCGACTATAGCGGACTTCTCGATAACCGCTCATTCGGAGGCGGACAGGTTTCCCGCACCTTCTATGCACGCGGTCAGACCGGACAACAGCTTCTTCTCGGTGCTTATGCGTCACTCAATCGTCAGATTTTCAAAGGGCGCGTCAAGTCATATCCCAGACATGAGATGCTTGATTTGGTAGTGATTGACGGTGAAGCAAAGGGTATAATAACCCGTAACCTTGTAACAGGCAAAATTGAAAGATTCGGTGCACACGCAGTGGTTATCGCCACCGGAGGATATGGTAACTGTTATTTTCTCTCCACCTACGCAATGACCTGCAATGGTTCTGCAATTTGGCAGTGCTATAAGAAGGGGGCATTCTTTGCAAACCCGTGCTTTACGCAGATTCATCCCACTTGTATTCCGGTCGAAGGCGACCAGCAGTCGAAACTGACCCTCATGTCAGAATCTCTTCGTAACGACGGACGTATCTGGGTTCCCAAAAAGATCGAAGATGCCAAAAAACTCCAAGCAGGAGATATTAAGGGTTCGCAGATTCCTGAAGAGGATAGGGATTATTATTTGGAACGCAGATATCCTGCATACGGTAACCTGGTACCCCGTGACGTAGCCTCACGCGCAGCTAAAGAGCGTTGTGACGCAGGTTTCGGCGTAAACAATACAGGTAAAGCGGTATTTCTCGACTTCAGCACTGCTATTGAAAGACTCGGAAAGGAGGTTATCGAAGCAAGATACGGCAACCTTTTCCAGATGTACGAAAAGATTACCGACGTCAATGCTTATGAAGAACCTATGATGATCTACCCTACCATTCACTACACTATGGGCGGCATCTGGGTTGACTATAACCTCCAGACTACTATTCCGGGGCTATACGCTATCGGCGAAGCCAACTTCTCCGATCACGGTGGAAACCGCCTCGGTGCTTCTGCTCTTATGCAGGGTCTCGCAGATGGATATTTCATACTTCCCTACACAATCGGCGATTATCTCGCCGGTAAAATTTTGGATCCCAAGATCGACACAAATCACCCTGCATTTGCAGAGGCAGAAAAGGCCATCACTGAGAGGATAAATAAACTATTCAATGTAAAAGGCAAGCGTAGTGTTGATTCATTTCACAAAGAACTCGGCCATATAATGTGGGAGTATGTGGGAATGGCCCGTAATGAGGAGGGTTTGAAAAAAGCCATCTCAGAGATTCGGAAAATCCGCAAAGAATACTGGGAAAATGTATGCGTACCAGGTGAAAACAATGAATTTAACATGGAACTCGAGAAGGCCTTGAGGGTTGCCGACTTTATGGAAATGGGAGAACTAATGGCACTTGATGCTCTCAATCGCCGCGAATCCTGCGGAGGTCATTTCCGTGAAGAAATGCAAACCGAAGATGGTGAAACAAAGCGTGACGATGAAAACTTCATGTATGTCAGCGCATGGGAATTTAAAGGAGAGGAGCAAGAGCCCATCCTTCACAAAGAGTCGTTGAAATTTGAATTTGTAAAAGTTGCCTCGCGCAGTTACGCGAAATTATAAAGAGTAAGGAGAAAGTTTATGAATTTTACATTAAAAATATGGCGTCAAAAAAACGCCAAGAGTAAGGGTCACTTTGAAACCTATGAAGTAAAAAATATCTCTCCCGGAACATCTTTTCTGGAAATGTTGGATATTCTAAACGAACAACTTATCAACGAAGGCATAGATCCCGTGGCAGTCAATAAAGGCTGCAAAGGAAAACAAGTCGATCCCGTAGCATTTGACCACGATTGTCGTGAAGGAATATGTGGTATATGCTCACTCTACATCAATGGACGCGCACATGGTCCCGACGATGAAATAACCACTTGTCAGCTCTATATGCGCAAATTCAAAGATGGCGAAACCATTACCGTAGAACCTTGGAGAACCCGTGGTTTTCCCGTTGTAAAAGATCTTGTCGTAGACAGAGGAGCTTTTGATAAAATACTCCAGGCAGGTGGATTCATATCGGTAAATGCCGGCAATGCTCCTGATGCAAACGCTATTCTCGTACAAAAAGATAAAGCCAATGAAAGCATGGATGCTGCGGCATGTGTGGGTTGCGGTGCTTGCGTTGCCACTTGCAAAAATGGTTCAGCAATGCTATTTGTAGCCGCCCGTGTAAGTTCACTTGCTCTTTTACCTCAGGGTAAAATTGAAGGAGCGCGCCGTGCAAAATTGATGGTAGCCAAAATGGATGAACTTGGTTTCGGCAGTTGTACCAACACCCGTGCCTGTGAATTAGAGTGTCCAAAAGGAATCAGCATAGCACATATAGCGAGACTCAACAGGGAGTTTCTTTCAGCTAAATTAAAAGACTAGTTAGGAATGATCAACGACTAATATTAAAAATAAATGGGGTTTCGGCCCCATTTATTTTTAATAACTTTTTATAAAAGTTTATTTCATGTTGATACAATTTGATAAGTTTTAATAAAAAATAACTCCTTAAAAATAGTTATTTAATCTGCAAACCTCTTTTTAAATTCTTGTCCAAATATTATTAACACGATACATTTGTTGAAAAAAATAATTAAGTTTATAAACATCGTAAACAATTCAATCTTAAATAACAATTTTAAGAGTATTTTATTGTTTATATTCTGTCAATATAATTTTGATAAGTAACGTTTAAATTTTATCCACAATATCAACACACTAACAACTACAACTATTTTATTAAATATTATTATTTATTTTTGTGTTGTTTAAATAAGTTATCGAGACGATACCATCAGATATGAGTAAAGAAAGATTTGATCCGAGGGAGGAGTCCTTTTCCAGAGAACGTGATCGTGATATTGAGGGTCAGATACGTCCTAAAGAGTTTGAGGAGTTCGCGGGACAGGACAAAGTTATAGAAAATCTTAAGATTTTTGTGCAGGCGGCGCTTCTCAGAGGTGAGGCTCTTGATCATATACTTTTACATGGTCCTCCCGGATTGGGAAAGACTACTCTTGCCCATATTGTGGCCCATGAACTTGGTGTAAATATGAAAATAACTTCCGGTCCGGTTCTGGATAAGCCCGGGGATCTGGCCGGACTTCTTACTTCCCTTGAAGAGGGGGATGTGCTCTTTATAGATGAGATTCACCGTCTTTCACCCATAGTGGAGGAGTATCTCTATTCCGCAATGGAGGATTATACTATAGATTTAATGATAGATAAGGGACCGGGAGCACGTTCGATACAGATAACTCTTAATCCTTTCACGCTGATAGGGGCTACCACCCGCAGCGGACTTCTCACTTCTCCATTGAGGGCAAGGTTTGGTATTAAATCCCATCTTGAGTATTATGATGCTAAGGTTCTTAGGCAGATTATTATACGTAGTGCTTCAATTCTGGATATAGAAATAAATGAAGATGCAGCATGGGAGATTGCTTTACGTAGTCGTGGTACACCGCGTATAGCCAATTCTTTACTTCGCAGGGTGAGAGATTTTGCGCAGGTAAAGGGTACCGGTATAATTGATCTTGAAATAGCGCGAATTGCCCTCAATGCTCTGAACATTGACAAGCGAGGTTTGGATGCTATCGATAATAAAATTTTGACGACAATTATAGAAAAATTTAAGGGAGGTCCGGTTGGAGCCGGTACGATAGCCACAGCTATAAGCGAGGATGTAGGTACGCTTGAAGAGGTATATGAACCGTTTTTAATAAAAGAGGGTTTTTTATCGAGAACTCCGAGAGGTAGGGTAGTAACGGAACTTGCCTATAATCACCTCGGCATAAGATTGCCCGACAGGGAAAATCTCCTATTCTAATATTTAAATTTTGAGTAAATATAATTTTAAAATAATATCGGAAGAAAAATGAAAAGAATATTTGTTGCAATAATAGCCGCATTAATTTTTATTCCATTACAGGAGACCAATGCCTGTACTTCGGCAATCATTACAGGAAAGGCAACACCAGACGGACGTCCACTGCTCTGGAAACATCGTGATACGGGTACTCTGGATAATCGTATAGAATATTTTGACAAATCCAAAGACAGAAGCATCAAATATGCCTTCATAGCTCTTGTGGATAGTCCGAAAGAGACCAAAGAGGCTTGGATAGGTACCAATGAAGTGGGTTTCTCCATTATGAATACCGCTTCATATAATCTAAATGATGAGGAATCTCCGATACAGGATCAGGAAGGGGTGGTTATGTACAATGCGCTTGCTACTTGCAGGACTCTAGCAGATTTTGAAAAAATGCTTTCCAAAATGAAATTTCCTACCGGAGTGGAGGCAAATTTCGGTGTCATCGATGCCGAAGGTGGGGCCGCTTACTATGAAGTGAGCTGCAGGGATTGGGTAAAGGTAGATGCTAATGATCCCGCCATTGCACCCGAGGGTTATCTTATATATACCAATCATTCCTTTACAGGTAAACTGAATGATGGTATGGGCTATATACGCTATGTGAGTGCTAGTGATATCTTCCGCGACCGTTTCGTAAAGAACCAACCTATGACTCCTCAGTGGATTTTTAATTTACTTTCCCGCAATTTTTATCATTCTCTTCTCGATATAAATCTTGCTGAAAATCCTGAGGTAGTTCCGAGCGGATGGTTTATTGATCAGGATTTCATTCCTCGAAAATCCACTTCGGCCTCGAGTGTGATAAAGGGTGTACTTCCGGGTGAGAATCCGGAATTGACGGTTATGTGGAGTATAGTGGGATATCCCCCCACAAGCGTTGCCGTACCCCTATTCGTAAAGAGTGGAAAAGATCTTCCTGCGCAGGTAGTGGCCAGAGGTGAAAACAGTGAAGGTCTCAATCCCAAGAATTGTGAGATTTGTGACCTCGCAATGGCTCGAAAAGCGGGTGTATTCCCCGTTGCCAGAGGAAATGGGGGTAAATATTTCCGTTTCGATCTTCTCTGGAATAGAGAGGGAACAGGATATATACAACGTCTTGCTCTCTATGAGGAGGCTATTTTCGAGACATTCAATCCTGTAATAGATAAATGGTATGAAAAGGGTTCGGTAGATATTTCAGAACTCTCCGAGCTCTATTCAAAAATGGATATAGGCGCTGCTGTAAAATAAGGTGCATATTCCCGAAAATATATCCAGAAATTATGTAGACAACTGTTTCACATCGTCGGCGAAAGCAGTTTACATAACATCGGTAATTTCTCTGATGGATGCTCCATCGGTGCATGTCGTGCTGGCAGATACCAAGAAAAATGCCTATTTTCTCACCAACGACTTTTATAGTTTCTTTTCGGACGAATGTGTCTATTATTATCCCTCACCGACAGATAAAAATGAACTCAAAGAGGCTACTGCCAAAGTGCAGCGCACAGCCACGTTATCTGCTCTGAATTCATTTGAGGGAGCATCCGATGCTTTTTGGCGTGAAAAAGTAGAAGCCGGTTCTTTTGTCATAACCGGTCAACTGATGGACATGGGATATAATTCCCGTCATAAACCTGTTTTAATAATTACCTATCCTGATGCATTGGATTTGCAGATACTCAAAAAGAGCGAAATCAGACGCACCGTACTTTCAATAAAGAGAGGGGAGAGGCTTTCCCATGAATTTATAAAGGAGATGCTCTACGAAAGTGGGTTTGAAAAGGTGGATTTTACGGTTGAGCCTGGGCAATTTGCATTGAGGGGTGGTATAATCGACATTTTTTCATTTGCCGATAATTTGCCGGTCAGGATAGATTTTTTCGGTAATCAGGTTGAATCCATTCGAAGATTCGATATCAATACCCAGCTTTCGAGAGAGAGCCTGGAAAGCGTAGATATTTTTCCGGACATCCATAAAGAAACAGATGATTCTTCGCTTGTTCCGTTTTGGGAAATTCTTCCCGAAAATACTGTTCTATGGGATTTGAGAGGGGAAAATCCTACCGGAGAAAATTATGTCATACCTCAGCCCACATTCAATAAAAATTTTGAAATACTTTCACAGGATATCCGGAACAAAATGGATGAAGGATATACCGTGACCATTTTAAGTCCCAATGAGGCCCAAACCGACCGCCTCAGACAGATTTTAGTTGACACAGGAGAAAAGGTACGACCTAATTTTCTTCCGTTGTCACTTCATGAAGGTTATGTGGACAGGATTTCAAAGAATTGTTACTATACCGACCATCAGATATTCGAACGTTATCACAAGGTTAAGGTTAAAAGGCAGGTTGAGAGATCCGAACGACTTACCATCAATGAAATAATGGCATTTCGAATGGGGGATTACGTAGTACATATAGATTACGGAGTGGGCAGGTTCGGCGGTCTTGTGAAAACAAATGTCAATGGCAAGGTACAGGAGGCCATAAAATTGGTCTATAAAGATAACGATGTGGTCTTTGTCTCAATTCACGGCATCCACCGCATCTCCAAATATAAATCGAGGGATGGCGAACCGCCGAAGATTTACAAGCTCGGCACCAAAGCGTGGGAAAATCTCAAATCCAGAACCAAATCCAAGGTTAAGGATATTGTAGATGATTTGATAAAACTTTATTCCGCCAGACATCATTCGAAAGGCTTTGCATTTTCAGCGGACAATTACCTCATGCACGAACTGGAATCCTCATTTATGTACGAGGATACGCCCGACCAGGCCCTTGCTTCAAAGAAAGTAAAGGAAGATATGGAAAGCGACCGGCCTATGGATCGCCTGGTGTGTGGAGATGTAGGATTCGGAAAGACGGAAGTGGCCATAAGAGCCGCATTCAAGGCTGTTTGCGACAGCAAGCAGGTGGCGGTTCTGGTACCTACCACCATTCTTGCGCTGCAGCATTATCATACATTTTCTTCCCGTCTGAAGGATTTCCCCTGCAGGGTAGAATATATAAGTCGTCTTCGCAATACAAAAGAGATATCGCGTATATTGGAGGACCTCGCGTCAGGCAGAGTGGACATTCTTATCGGTACTCACCGCATCCTCAACAAAAAAGTGCTCTTCAAGGATCTTGGACTACTCATCATCGATGAAGAGCAAAAATTTGGAGTCTCCTCAAAAGAGAAAATACGTCAGATGAGGAGCAATATAGATACTCTCACCCTTACTGCCACTCCCATCCCCAGAACCCTGCAATTTTCGCTTCTCGGGGCGAGGGATCTCTCCATAATCAACACACCTCCACCCAACCGCAAGCCGGTCTATACCGAGGTGATAAATTTTAATGACGAGGTGATAACCGATATAATCAACTCCGAGCTGGAGAGAGGAGGGCAGGTATTTTTTGTTCACAACAGGATCGAAGATATTCTCTCCGTATATGACATATTGCAACGTCTGGTTCCCGAGGCAAAGATATGTGTGGCACACGGACAGATGGAACCGGAGATGCTGGAGAAGAGAATAGTGGAGTTTATCGCGGGAGAGCACGATATTCTTCTGGCCACTACCATAATCGAAAACGGCATCGATATTCCCAACGCCAATACGATGATCATCAATCAGGCGCAACGCTTTGGTCTGAGCGACCTCCATCAGCTCAGAGGCAGGGTGGGCCGCTCCAATGTAAAAGCTTACTGTTATCTCCTGATACCTCCCATCGCTTCCATTACGGATGATGCGCGCAGACGAATCAGAGCGATCGAAGCTTTCTCGGATCTGGGCAGCGGATTCAACATTGCGATGCAGGATCTGGATATCCGCGGTGCGGGCAATCTGTTGGGTGCGGAACAGAGCGGGTTCATTGCCGAGATGGGATTCGATACCTATATGCGGATTCTCAATGAGGCGATGTCTGAGCTGCGTGAAGAGAAATTGAGTAGGGGAGAGGATGTCACTTTACCGGACACGATACGTTCCGCTCCAATGGTGGATACCCAGATAGAAACCGATCTGGAGGCCTATATTCCGGATGAGTACGTCCAGGTGACTTCGGAAAAAATCCGCCTCTACAAGGATTTGACCACTATCAGCGATGAGAAGCAGATTGAGGCTCTGCGCAGGGAGATGGAGGATCGCTTCGGTCCAATTCCCGAACAACTTGAAGAGTTGATCCGCATAGTGCAGCTCAAGAAGGTGGCCCAGAATCTCGGTTTCGAGAAAATAATTCTCAAAAACGGAGTAATGCTGGCCTATTTCATCTCCAACAGCATGCATTCCTATTACAGAGGAGATCTCTTTCCGGCCATACTTTCCGCCATACAGTCACTTGGTGATCGCTGTAGAGTCAATGAGGTAAAAGAGAAACTTTATGTCAGGGTAAAAAGTATTCCTGATGTGCGTCAAGCCATTCTCTTTCTCTCAAAACTCATTTAGATTCCAAAAACTTCTTACCTTTGCAACCCTGAATAAACAATATGGATAGAATGTATTTACTTATAGATATCGGCAATACGGCATGCAAAGCGGCCTTTGCCGACGATGAGAAAATAGGAAAAGTTTTTCGTTATGCGGGAGATGATATCCGGCAGTTTGTACGCGACACTTGCGAATCCGAATATCCCGGCAAAAAGGCCTGGGTGGCTGTTTTAAGTAATGTTCGTGCTGACGATCCCGATCTGGAGGCTATGTTGCGCAATGAGTTTTGCGACCGTTTGGTGGTGCTCGATGTGGCCGAGTGCGATCGTCTGGTGGAGACGGGACTCGCGCAGTTCGAGGTACTTGCGAATATGCCTGAAGGTATGGGAGCAGATCGTATAGCGGCTATTTTGGCTGCCAACAACCTCTTTCCGGAGAATGATTTGATGGTGTTTGATTTCGGTACGGCCACAACGGTGGAATTTATAAATTGTCATAAAGAGAATTCTCCGGCACATTATATAGGGGGCTCCATTTCTTTGGGTTTGAATACAAGATATCGGGCTCTGAGTCATTTTGCGGAGCGTATTCCACTGCTCAATCCGAGGGATTTCATGGAGTTTCACAAGGATGAGAAAATTTGCCCTTATGGTACCGATTTGGATACTGCGATGGCAGCGGGTAATATTCTCGGCATAATGTTTGAAATAGAAGGATATCAGAGAGAGAGTCCTGAACGAACGGTGATTTTTACAGGAGGGGATGCGATTTATTTTGCTGAAAAGCTTAAAAGTTCCATATTTGTCGTTTACAACCTTGTTTTGATGGGGCTCTCACAGATAGCACAGTTTTATGCTGAACAATAGTACCATACGAAAATTCAGAAGAATCGCGGCAACGCTGCCTGCGTTATTTGTGCTTTTTATTGCCCTCCCTTCTTCGGCGCAGACGATAGCTGCCGACGGCAGTTTTACTCCATATTCAATGTTTGGTGTAGGTTCCCTTGTAAGACCGGGTACATCATATAATCTTTCGATGGGGGGTATCGGTATCGGGGACCGCAATTTTCGCTACATTAATTATATCAATCCGGCAGCCGTTACAGAGCGCCAGGCTCAATCGTTTATGCTCGATTTCGGCATAGAACAGGGAAATATCTATTATACCGCAAATCCGGCTACTGCTATTGGAGGAACAGGTTCCGATCTGCTGAAGAGTGTAAATAATACCTTCAATATGCACCACATCATAGCATCGTTCCCGATCTGGAAAAGTTCGGCTTTCAAAGTGGGTATCGTGCCTTACAGCAATGTCGGATATAAGTTTGTTACGACCGAGAGCAATGATGAGATGGTTGCCGAAGCCGGAGATATAAAGTACTCTAAAATTGGGCAGGGCAGTATTTACCGGACATTCATAGGAGCGGGAGCCACCTTCTGGGACAGGCTCAGCGTGGGTGCGGATCTGCAATTTTATTTCGGTACGATAAATCGCTACAGCAGCGCTACGTTCACCACCAACACATCATTCCGATCGATCAATTCAGGTTGGACCTTCGTTTCACGTGCAATATCGGGAAAGTTCGGACTTCAGTACAGGCAACCGCTGGTCGGCAACACATCGGCTACTATCGGAGTTACATACGATTTGGCCACTACATTCAGAGGAGAGAACATACGCTACGCCTACGGAGTATCGGCAAGCGGCAAGGATACGGTTTTCCACCGCAACACTCCTCTTGAAACAATGTCGATACCCTCCGAGCTTGGAGTGGGATTTACCATACGCAATACGGAAAAATGGATGGTGGGATTCGATTACACGCGTTCCAATTGGACAAATTATTTTCTCGAGAAGACCCCGGGGGTGGACATCAAACCTACGACGGCACAGACATTTAGGCTGGGATTTGAAGTGACCCCAAACAGATACGATATCAGATACTATCTCAAAACGCTCACCTACAGGGCAGGAGCCTACTATGAGCAGAACTATTTTACCCTAAACGGTTCTCCCATTACAAGGCAAGGCATCACCCTCGGAGTTTCGTTTCCGGTATTCCGATACTATAATGCAGTGACTTTTGGGGTGGATATAGGCCAGAGGGGTTCGGTTGCAGACAATCTCATAAGGGAGAGATATTTCCTTTTTACTCTCTCGTTTGACCTGCACGACATATGGTTTATAAAAACTTTATATCAATAGATTAGATTATTTTTATTAACTTTACCCGATATTTTAAAAAATGGAAACAATGAAGAAAATCGCAATTATCCTCTTTGCAATGGTTCTTTCTCTTCCTGCATTTTCCCAGGGAAAGTATGGAAAAGACAGTGTGGAATGTACTAAATATCTCTCGTTCTATTCGGAACTTTACAAACAGAGAAATTATGACGAAGCTGCTCCGCACTGGAGGAAGGCCATCGCCCTCTGTCCTCCGACAGCCAGTCAGAACATGCTCCTGCACGGTCAGAACCTTCTCCGTATGGACATTCGCAAAAATGCCAAAAATCCGGTCCGCAGACAGGAGCTCATCGACTCTCTGATAATGCTCCATGACCTTCGTTCGGAATACTATCCCAATAACCGTGTGAAGAGTATGGACAATAAGGCCATCGATATTATCAACTATAACTATTGTGGTGACGATCCTCTCAAACAGTATCAGTTATTGACCGAGATCATCGAGACCATCAACACGGACTGTAGCCCCATCGTTTTCATCAACCAAATGAAAGGTGGCGTGGCGCTTTACCAGGCAGGCTCTATCCCTGCAGAGGCTTTAATGACCTGTTTCGAGAATAATATCTGCCACATCGAGGATATGATTGCCATGGATCCTGAAAAAGAGGAGTATCGCACCGTGAAACAAGACATTGAGACCATCTTTGCCGAGAGCGGAGTTGCATCGTGTGAAAACCTCATAGAACTTTATACCCCAAGATTCGAAGCCAATCCTACGGATGCCAACCTTCTCGCTACAATGGTAAAAATGCTTACAAGAGCTGACTGTGTCAGTACCGACCTCTTTCTCAAGAGTGCTGTCGCTCTTCACGAGATCAATCCCTCGTCCAGTTCGGCCTATGGTCTTTACAGACTCTATTCTTCACGAGACGAGGATAGGCTTGCCGCACAATTTTTCGAGAGTGCCATTTCTCTTCTTGACCCCAACGATGTAAAGACGGCGGCGGAATACAACCTGGAGTTGGCTACCTTCTATTTCAAGAAACTCAATCGTGCTGCTACTGCAGTAGCTACCGCCAAGAAGGCCATCGAGTATGATCAGAGCGTTGCAGGCAAGGCCTATCTTCTTATCGGCACCATCTGGGCATCACAAGAGTGTCCCGGCAGTGAGGTTGACGTAAGATCCAAATATTGGGTGGCGGTTGACTATATGGTCAAAGCCAAGAATGCCGACCCTGAAGTTGCCGATCATGCAGATGAACTTGCCGCACAGTACCGCAAATACTTCCCAATGCAGGTTGACGCCTTCATGTATGACGTTACCGACGGTCAAAGATATACTGTCTCCTGCGGAGGTATGACGGAAATCACAACTGTAAGGACACAAAAATAATCTTTTGATTCCCACAGTACATTACAGATACAAACCTATAGCCATCGGTTCATGCTTGATGGCTATAGTGCTTTTTGTGCTGACATCCTGCAGGAAAGAACCGACGGGCGATCCCATTGATCCGACGGTGACCCCACTACAAGTAGTAAAGAATATGGAGGTGGTGCAGACGGTCAATGGCGGAGTGGAGATGAGGATGCATGCGCCCGAAATGCGTAAATACTCATATGTGGCAGATTCGGTTGAGGTGAATTATGACCTCTATACCGGTGGCTTTTCCGTCAATGCATTTACCTCTGACGGGGAGCTCGAGACACGCATCACATCGAAAGAGGCCAAACATATCATCACCGACGGAAAAGAGCAGTGGCTTGCTTACGGAGATGTGGTAATCACCAATTATATCAAGCAGGAGAGTATGGAGAGCGATACCGTTTACTGGGACCGTCAGGAGCAGAAAATATATACAAATTGCTATGTCCGGCTCTCCTCACCACAGGGTATGATGCAGGGTTATGGGATGGAATCCGACGAGATGGCCAGGAATGCTATCCTGCTCAAACCCTTCGATTCTTACACTGTTGCCGCTGACAGCACCTCAATTTTGCTCGATTCTCTAAATTTTGTTGGCCCACCCGTGCAACGTTTTTGACCTTTTATGCATCTATATAATATATTTTTGTTTACTTTTGCAATCCATTTTCCAAAATGGATATTGAAAGTAGATTAAAAATAAACTAAAACTTAACAAACACAATGGCGGTTCTTGAAAAAATTCGCGTCAAATTAGGAATTTTGATAACGGTTCTCATCGCAGTCGCGCTGTTATCATTCATCATTGATCCTCAAACTCTGAGTTCGACTGCACAAAGATTTTCATCCGACAATAAAGTAGGTGTATTGGACGGCAAGTCCATTTCATATAGTGATTTTTACCAGGAGGTTGAGTATTTTACCCGACTGACCGAATTGATGGGACAGAGTTCCAACAGTGAAGAGGTACAGAAAACCATCCGCAATGCAGCCTGGCAGTCTCTCCTCGATAAGCACCTGTTCCAGCCCATGATTGCAGATGCCGGCATAGTCGTAGGTGACGAAGAGATGCTGGATCTCACACAGGGTGCCAACATCTCCCCCGTGGTGGCAAATCAGCAGATGTTCCAGGATGCCAACGGTACATTCAGCCGTGAGGCTCTCGTAAGTTTCGTACAGGCGATCCCCACCGATGCCACCGGTCAGTATGAGATGTATTGGCATTCAGTGGAAAATTCAGTTTATACGGACAGGCTCTATAATAAATATGCCTCGCTGATTGGCGCATCCAATGTTTATAACAAGGTTGAGCAACAGCGAATGATATTTGAGAATAACGTCCTTTCTTCGGTTGATTTCGTGCTTTCACCCCTGGGCTTTGAGCGTGATACCGCCATCACCGTTTCCAACAAGGAGGTAAAGGAGTACTATAAGGCACGCAAAGAGCTCTTTACCCGTCCGGCCACCCGTAATATAGAATATGTGCTCTATGAGGTTGTACCGTCAGATGAGGATATTGAGAGACAGACTGAGGCTTTCAATGAACTATATGCTGAGTTTGCCGTAGCTGATAATCCCAAAAACTTTATTGCTCTCAACTCAGACCGCAAGTGGGATCCCTACTATTATACAGAAGAGCAACTCGAGTCCGAGCCCCACTTCCAGGCAGTAGCTTTTGGAAGAAATGCTCCTGTAGTGAGCGAAATCAGTTCCGGAGAGAACCAGCTTGCTGCAGCCCGTTTGTCCGACATTAAAATGATGGCAGACTCTGCAAGAGTATTGTATGCTGCTTTTCCTCTCGAGAATGAAACAGAGGCCGATGAGTTGCTCGCAAGGGCTTTGAAAATGAGAGAGCCCTCTGAAGAGTTCAGCGAAATGGGCTGGATTACTCAGGACGTCCTGTCGTATACCGGTATGGAAGGTTTTGAGAAGGCTCTTGAACCCGCAACAGGCAAGGCATACAAGATAAAGAACGCTACCTCCAATGTGTGTTTGGTAATCTATGTGGCAGAGCGCACAAAGGCTCAGAAAAAGGCACAGCTCGCCACTTTTGTGAAAAATATCATTCCTTCCGAAGAGACCTACCGCGACTTTCAGATCAAGGCCACCGACCTGGCGGACAGATCTGATGGCGACTACGATAAGTTTGCACAGATTGTGCGTGAGGAGCAGCTTCCGGTCATCCCCGTAAGCGGTTTACTCGAGACCACGGAACGTATCGGCGTTGTGGACAACGCACGCAGCGTGGTGCACTGGGCATTTGATCGCAAGACCAAGTCGGGCGAGGTATCGGACGTGATTTCCGTTGACAACAAATATTATTTCGTCGTCGCCGTGACAGCCCTCTATAAAGAGGGTATGATTCCCCTGAGCGACATACAGCAGGATATTACCTATACCCTCACCGCAGAGAAGCAGATTGCCAAGATGGCTTCCACCATCGGTGAGCAGATAGAAGGTTGCACTACCATGGAGCAGGTGGCCGAGGTTCTCGGCACTACCGTGAGCCATCAGGATGGCATTACCTTCGGTACAACGCTCCAGCAGCTCGATCCCAAGTTTATCGGTGCTGTGACATCAGCCCAGCCCGGTATCATTTGCGGGCCGGTTGCGGGAGACATCGGAGTATATGTATTCCAGGTTATCGACCGTCAGACAGGTACCTTCTACACAGAAGGAGACGTGCAGAGAGCGCTTGCGCGCAAATCGGCATATCAGACCCAGTTGTTGCAGCAGGTAATGTCGGAAACTGTCGAGATTAAAGATAACAGAGCCCGATTCTTTTAATTTTGTCAACAATTTTTAGGAATTATTAACAATTATTGACACTTTTTTTTGAAAAGTTGAAAAATATAACTAAATTTGGCCATTAAATACTATGGGAAAACTGTGTTTTTTCGGCAATTCATTTATGTTTAACCAATAAATATCAAACACTTAACAATTTTTTTTTATGAAAAAGATTATTTATTCATTAGTGATTATGATTGCTGCAGGCAGTCTTTTCACTTCGTGTCTTGAGTACGTTGAGCCGGCTGGCATCCAACAGCTTCGCGCTGCTAAAGCCGACTATCTCGACGCACTTGCTACACTCCGCTTGGCGGACGCCGAGTTGCAGAAAGCCAATGCTACTTATGTGCTGGCTATGGCTGCTTACCAAGACGCCTTGACTGAGGGTCAGAAGATCGAGAATAGAATTCGCGAGTATGACGTTCAGATTAAGGCTGCTCAGACTGAATATGAAGTAGACTCTCTTCAAAAAGCAAAAGAACTTCTTCAGGTTACTCACAACACTAATATGGCTAATGCCAAGGCCACACTCGCTCAGGCAGAGGAGAGCCTTAGAGTAGTTCTTCGTAACATTGCTGCAGTTCAGCACCTTCTCACAGATGCTGAGCAGACACTTCTCAATAAAGTTACCAAAACTTATGAGGATGCATTTAACTTCTATAATGCTCAGGTTCTTGCTTTGACTAAGGCTAAGGCAAAACTTTGGGATCTGGAGTATGGCTTCAAAGATTCTATCGATTGGAAAGCCGACTATCAGGGACAGATTGATCTCTACACAGCTGAGATCGCAAGAGCACAGGCTGCTCTTAAGGCCGTTCCTGAGAGACTCGACCTTGAGAAATGGAATGCAGAGTTGGAAAATATGAAGGATTCCATTAAAGCTTACAACTATGATCGTCAGGCTACTACCAGTGACTCAGCTTACTATATGGTAAATACATACCACGAAGGTGTTGAGGAATACGAGCGTGCTTTTGAGGCATGGTTAGATCAGTATAATGGTAAAGTTACCGTTTCAGGTACTTCTCTTGATGTATCAGGTTTGATTGCCAAGCCCAAAAACACTAAGGGTCAGGTAATGACTGCTGCTCCTCAAAAACCTTCAAAACCTGTTTTCACAAGCGAAGATGCTCGCATTACTTGGAAATATATTGCTGAAGACAGTGACCTGGCAGCGACTCTCGTTCATCATAAATTCTTCGACCTTGTAGCTGACTACTATCAGGATGCTCCTTTCGGAACAGACTCTACTGTAGCAAATGGCGGTTTCTTTATGAAGCCTGTATACAAGCCAGCCGGTACTGCTGATACCCTCCACATTAAAGCTACTGTTGATATGAAGGGCTTCATCATCAACGACTCAACCTCTACCCCTAGAGAATACAAGTGGAAGAAAGGTAACACTACTATTACTTCTGTAGGTCTTTATGGACTTCGCGGTGCTGTAGAAAATCTCGAGAGAGAACTTGTACTCGTTGACGCACTTTCTGACGTTCCTACAAAGCAGGCAGCTTATGACTCACTCAAACAAATTTGGGAAGCTGATCGCGCATATCTATTGGGTAAGACTTATCTGACCGAAGAGGCAGAGGCTCTTGCAAACCTCAAAAATAATGTGTTGGTACTTGGTGAGCCTAACGGTAGAGCCGAAGATTTGATCTTTGCTATAAAGGACTTCAGAACCAGCCGTACAGGCGATGGTGAGTTTAGCGGTTATGCTGACTCTATCCAGCTTATCAATGCTATCAAGGATTTCTACAATGCAAAGAAGGCTTACATCGGTAACCCCGGTAAAGGTTTTGACACCTTAAAGTATAAATATTTCGGTGAAGATCGCGAAGTATATCTTGGTGACTTGGAATATAGTGGCTTTGTTCAGAAATCGCGCGGAGTTAATCTGTTTGCATCAGTTTATGGTTGCGATGTTCCCTATAATACTGTAGGTGATCATCTTAATAAAGCAATTGACCCTGGGTTTGATTTAGGTAATGATTACAAGTACGACGCTATTCTTGGAGTTCTCCGCGTAATATTCCCGGATAATCTTACTGACCTTGATACTTGGGCTAACGCTGAATCTTGGATTGACAGCGGTATGTCTACTGCTGACCTTACCTGGATGATTGAAGACGGTACTGTATCTGCAGAGGATCCTACTTATGACAAGACTTTACCAAAACTCGGTCTTAAGGGTATTGCTTCTGTGAAATTCCTCGAGGTTTATAACAGATTCTGGGGTCTTGATGGTACTGCTGGTGAGATAGCTGATCCTGCTCTCGCAATTTGGGACGCCGACTGCTACAATGAGAATACTTTCAAACAGCCTTACAACCTTGTAAGATTTACCGGTACAACTATCAACCAGAATGAAGACCTCAAGGTTATTCTTTCTCTCGTTGACCCTAACAAAGCAACATTACCTAACACTGCAGATTGGACTTCAGTAGATGATCAATCAGCTATCTTCGGTAAACCCGGTGCACGCTCTGAGTTCTATGATATGCTTCTTGCTGAGCAGGAGCTTATGATGGAGAAGGCTAAGACTACTTACAGCGCTACTCTTGCTAAGATTGTAGCTTATGTAAATGAGGTTGAGGCTGACTTCGATGCCAAGAAGACTGAAATGGAAGATAAGTATAATACTGACCTCGCTAACTACAATACTGACAACGCAGCTTGGTCACAGTATCAGAGCGACCTGAAGGCTAAGAAGGAAGAGCTCCTTACCGCACTTACAGGTAAGAAGGACGGCAAGGTTGTTCAAACAATCCCTACACCTGTAAATTATCAGGTACCTTCTTGTATGAAGAAATATCTCGATCACGAAGGTCTGGCGGTTTACAACGGTGAATATGATCTTGGTGGAAAACAGCTCGAGTGGGCTAATGCTTCCCTCAAAGATTATCCTGCTAACCTCAAGAAGTGGATGATCGAAGCACGTACAGCTAACCACGTAATTGGTCACCTCAACACTCTCCTCAATGTTCTTGATCCGGCTTACAGAGCAGCTGTTAAGATCTACACCTACGATTGGGAGAAATATGTTCTTGCAGTAGGCGCTGACGGTAAATACGATGTGAACATCACAGCTATGAAGCAAGACCTTGGTGATTCAGCTACTGATCTTATCGGATTCTTCGAGAACTACAACAAATATCAGAAAGAATACAGTGATGCCTGGAAGCAGTACCAAGAGAACTGTGAGGTTGAACTCGGATTCTGGAAGAAAGTTCTTGCAAAATACAATGCCGGCTTCGATCCTCTCGAGATTGCTATAGAGGAGCAGCAGAACATTGTAGCCGGACTTGAGAAGAAGGTTGAACTTGCTAAGAAGTTCCTCGACGAAGCTGAGGCTCAGTACAACGCTACAGTTGCAAAACTTTTGAACAAATAATCAAACAATCTGATTGAATCTAAGTGATTATTTTTAAAACAGAAACAATGTTAAAGAAATTAAGCATATTACTATTGACTATCCTTATGGTTGTGCCAGCAATGGCACAACCCGAGGAGGGTTGCGAGTGTATGTTTGCTCCTCAAAAGGGACAATGGCAAATAGATCTTACTCTGGGACAGGGACAGTTCTTCAATGATATGTCAGGTCTGTACTATCTATTGCCAAATGCGGATGGTGGCCCTATCGGAGTGGGTCTATCCGTTCAAGGACTTGGTCTTCAAGAGTTCCTTGGACTGGGTAACGACAACATTTCGGCAGATTTATCTACCTACGTCTTGAACATTGGGTCGTTAAACGTAAACAGTCTTGTTAACATAGTAGGTCTCCAGGCCAGATATTTCGTCGCAGACAGATGGGATCTCAACCTTATGGGAGCTTACAATGTCAACATGCAGCCTAGAAAGGATTTCATCGAAGGTGCATTCACCGACGATGCAAACCTCAACGTTGACCACATTGACCCTTCACAGGTTAATGTGCGGGTAGGCGTTGGTGATATTTATGCACATAAAGCTATTCTGGGCGCTGTTACTCACAGTTTGATGACACAAATCGGATCAAACTTCTATTTCAATACGAAGAATCCGCGCATCAATCCTTATATAGGAGTGATGGGACAGTTCAAGTTGGCCCGTATAGAAGCATATTATCCTTATACCGGACAGACCGTAGAGGATGACACCAATTTTGGTGGCACCACTAACAACGGCCCCCAGGTTCCCGGGATCAATGATCCTCTCGCAGGAGTGGGTCAGCAGAACAACAATCCCTGGAATCAGCCCGCTACAGGCAGCGGCACGCAGTTCGATGATATCGCACTGTATCGCCCTTCCCTTAGGGGTGCTCAGGTATTGGGATTTGGCGGAGGACTGACAGCAGGTGTTAGCTACTCATTGGCTCAGGGTCTTATTCTGAGCTTTGAAGTGGCTCCTGTCCTCTATCAGTATTCGCTATTACACTTGCAAGTGCAGGGACAAGATGCATACTATGCTATGAATCACAACATCAGAGCGTTTGCTTTTCCTCAACTGAAGCTTGGCATTCGCTTCTAATCGATACCTAGCAAGTAGCATTACTAAAGCTTAAAAAGGCGACCCGATGGTCGCCTTTTTTTGTGTCATTTAGGACTATGGATTTGTTTAACTTTCCAATGCTTGCGTGAGCGTGATGAATTGTTCGACAGAGAGCTGCTCGGGGCGTGACTCGGCAAATGGAATCGAATTGGATGATAGTTGTTCCGGTCGGGCCTCAACAACTTGACGCTCTTCTAAAGATTGTTTCCCCGGCTCAGCAAGATCTGCAATAAGAGGTTTTAAGGAGTTGCGGAGTGTTTTACGACGCTGGTTAAATGCAGTTTTGACTACACTTTTAAAGAGCTTTTCGTCACAATTCAGCCCGGTACGACTGTTGCGTGTAAGGCGGATTACAGCCGATTTGACCTTCGGAGGAGGTACGAACGCTCCTTCGCTCACGGTAAAGAGATATTCTATGTCATACCATGCTTGCAGAAGCACTGAGAGTATGCCATAGGTTTTGGAACCGGGGGGAGCTGCAATCCTTTCTGCCACCTCTTTCTGTATCATACAGACCACTTCGGGTATTTGCTCTTTGTAGTCCAGAACCTTGAAGAATATTTGAGAGGAGATGTTGTAGGGAAAATTGCCGATAATTGAAAACTTTCCCGTGAAGAGTTTGGTGAGATTGGTTTTTAGAAAGTCAGACTGGTATAGGACAGGCCCTAGTTGTGGCCATTTCTCGAGAAGGTACCTTACAGATTCGCTGTCTATTTCTATCAATTTGAGGCGCACATCCTCACGTGCAATAAGGTATTGTGTTAGTACACCCATCCCGGGTCCGATCTCGAGTGCATCAAAAGCGCCATCGCCGGTGCCCCTAAGAGCATCGACTATGTTGCGCGCTATAGTCTGATCTGTCAGAAAATGCTGTCCAAGCCCCTTTTTAGGCCGTACAGCAGGTTTTCTTGTTTGATCGAGGGTTCTACTCATTTGCAATGAAATGGTCGTACAGGATCTTAATCATGCCCTTTAAGAGGCCCTCATCTGAATTCTTGGCTCCGCTGCTGATGACGATGAAGCCATATTTCTCTTCAGGATGGAAGAACATGGCGCTTCTGAGTCCGTATGCACCGCCTGTATGACCTACAAGTTCCACTTCGGGGATATAGTCCGTATTACGCCACAGGGCGAGTCCGTAGTGTTCGTCATCCGAACGGGGAGTTTGCATATTTTTGGAACTCTCTTCGGAGATGATACGCTCCTTTGCTCCGGGGTAGAGACCGTAATTCATATGCATCATCATATATTTTGCCAGGTCGGTGGTGGAGATTTTCATTCCGCCGGTAGGGGAGAAAATGGGGGTGGTGTAGCCGGTAATGTAGTTGGCAATATCTTCAGCCCTTGATCTGTATGCGCCGGGTTGTGCTTCCAGGCTGTCATTCTCGGAATTATATGAGTATAGGGTGGCAAAGCGGGTTGCATCTAGTGCATCGATATCATAGCCGCCGTAGAGCCCAAGAGGATTGAGTATGTGGTTTATCACATATTGGTCAAAACGCTCCCCCGATAATTTTTCCAGAATAGTGCCTGCCATATTGAAGTTGAGATTGCAATATTGGTAGCCTTTTCCCGGCTCATATTCGTTGTAGCAGCCGGCGCAGTCGGGATTGGTTGCGGGATTGATGACATCGAGTGTGAAATAACCCTGGGTGTCATTTAAGCTGGAGGTATGCGAGAGCAACATCTCGAGAGTGATGACTGTCTCGGGAAATTTGGGATTGCGTACCTGAAATTCCATCAGATCGCTGACATCGGTCTCAAGGGTGACTTTGCCCTGTTCAACCATCTGCATGAGGGATGTGGAGGTAAAGGATTTGGAGATGGATGCAATCCTGAAAATAGTCTGTGCATCGACCTTTTCTCCGGTTTCAAGATTTTTAACTCCGAAATAGTTGTCATAGATGATCTTGTTATCTTTGACAACGGCTACTCCGAGGCCTACGTTGCCGATCTCTTCCCTGAAAGCGTTGAGATCTTTTTCAAACTCCGGGTAGGATTTGGGACCGCAGGCAGTGAGCAGAATAGCACACAGTGCAAATAGAGTGATTTTCTTCATAATTGTAGGTTTTGATAAATAGTTTTACAAAGATACGATTTATGGCAGAAAATCGTAAGTGCTTTTGATAAACACTTTTCCAAAAAGTGTTATCTGTGACGGATTCTGGAAATAAAGATAGATTTTTCCGGAGATAATTGGTATTTTTGTGCACTATGAAAGAGAAGAAACCGGCTACTCCGCTGCTCAGGCAGTTTTATGAGATCAAGGCGCAATACCCCGGATCTCTGCTCCTTTACAGGGTGGGTGATTTCTATGAGACTTTCGGTGAGGATGCCATTACTGCGAGCAAAGTGTTGGGTATCGTTTTGACGAGGCGCGCCAGCGGTAAGGGCAAATTTATAGAAATGGCAGGGGTTCCGCATCATGCTCTGGAGAGTTATCTCCCCAAATTGGTGCAGGCGGGCTACAAAGTGGCGGTTTGCGACCAGCTGGAGGATCCCAAACTCACCAAAAAGCTGGTTAAACGGGGAGTTACCGAGCTTGTTACTCCCGGAGTAGCTTATAATGATACCATTCTCAAACAGAACGAGCACAACTACCTGGCTGCTGTCTCTTTTGAGGGAAAAAGTGCGGGAGTTGCCCTTCTGGATATCTCCACAGGTACTTTCAAAGTAGCCGAGGGATCGCTCGAGTATATTGAAAATCTTCTTTCGGGCAGTGCACCCAAGGAGATTTTGGTGGAGAGAAGTTATTGCGATGGTTTCCGCAAAAGGTTCGGCAATATCGCCTATATTTCACCACTCGACGAGTGGGCATTTGTCTTTGAATCGTGTCACAAAAAGCTCTGCAACCATTTTTCCATAAACTCACTCAAGGGATTTGGCATAGAGAATATGCCGCTGGGCATAAAGGCGGCGGGTGCAATTCTCTTTTATATGGAAATTACCCACCACCATTCGCTGGGACACGTAAGCTCCATTTCTCGTATCGATGAGGGGGATTTTGTCTGGATAGACAAATTTACTTTCCGCAATCTGGAGATTTTCACTCCTCTAGCAGGCGTAGAAGGAGTTTCGCTGCTGGAGACTATTGACAGATGCAATTCGCCGATGGGCGCACGCAGACTTCGGGAATGGCTCGCAATGCCCATCAAAGATATTTCAGAACTCACATTGCGTTATGATACCATTTCCGCCTTCCAGGCTGATGAAATGATGCTGGAGAAAGTGAGGAGCCGCATCGGTGATATTGGTGACCTGGAGAGGATTATCTCAAAGGCCTCTGCCGGCAAGCTTTTGCCGCGTGAGGCACTTCAACTCTCGCGAGGCCTGGACGCCATAGCAGAGATAAGAAAACTGCTCCTCAGTAGTTCCAATCCTGTTTTCTCCTCCTGTATAGAGCAGCTGGATGCTTGCAGGGAGCTCTCCAGGGCTATTTCCACACAAATCCTGCCCGATACCGCCGCTCAGATTGGCAAGGGAGATGTGATAGCGCGCGGAGTGTCGGAGGAGCTCGATTCGCTGCACGATGTGCTCTCCCACAGTAAGGAGATATTGCTGGATATTCAGCAAAGGGAGAAGGAGCGTACAGGTATCCCTTCGCTCCGTATCAGTTACAACAATGTTTTCGGATATTTCCTCGAGGTGCGCAATACCCACAAGGATCGTGTACCGCCGGAGTGGATACGAAAACAGACGCTTGTAAGCGCGGAGCGTTATATTACTCCGGAGCTTAAACAATACGAAGAAAAGATCCTCGGAGCAGAGGAGAAAATACTTGCTCTTGAAACAGATATATATGGCGCGCTGCTGGCCTCTATCCAGGCTCAAGTTGGCATAATTCAGCGCAACGCTTCGGCAGTGGCGCGTCTGGATGTGCTCGCCGGCTTTGCACGCCTTGCACTGGACAACCATTACTGTCGTCCACAGGTGGATGATTCGCTGGAGATTGATATTACTGACGGTCGCCACCCTGTGATAGAAACCCGTATGGCTCCCGGAGAAGAGTATGTCCCCAACGATCTCCAACTTTGTAACGACTCGCAGCAGATAATAATCCTCACCGGACCCAATATGTCCGGAAAATCGGCTTTCCTGAGACAAACGGCGCTAATAGTACTCATGGCTCAGATAGGGTCGTTCGTCCCCGCAAAAGGCGCGAAAATAGGCATTGTGGACAAAATATTTACCAGAGTCGGAGCGTCTGACAATATTTCGCGCGGAGAGTCCACATTTATGGTGGAAATGCTGGAAACGGCTACCATCCTCAACAATCTCTCTCAGAGATCGCTGGTACTGCTCGATGAGATAGGGCGCGGAACAAGTACTTATGACGGAATGTCGATTGCCTGGGCGATAGTGGAATATCTGCACGGCAGCCCTAAGAAAGCCAAGACACTTTTCGCTACTCATTATCACGAACTCAACGATCTTGAGGATCTTCACGAACGTGTTTTTAACTACCATATTTCAGTCAGGGAAAGCGACGGTAAGATCATCTTCCTGCGCAAGCTTTGCAGGGGCGGTGTTGCACACAGTTTCGGTATTCACGTAGCCCGTCTGGCCGGAATGCCGGATGACGTGGTAAAACGTGCCGAAGCGCGTCTCGCTGAGCTCGAGGCAGAAAGTGGCAATGGTAGCGCCGCTACATTTTCACGAAAACCAAAAAAATCCGCCCGCCCCACTCCTGATAAAGGAGTACAGCTCACCCTCTATCAATTGGATGACCCGCTGTTGCTCGAGATCAAGGAGGAGCTCCAGAATATTGATATCAACCAAATGTCTCCCTTAGATGCATTTGATACCATAAGGAGACTTAAAAAGAAAATCGGATTGTAAAAAGATTATCTAAGTATTTAAGAAGGATTTGTGATGAGAGATTTGTTGGCGGATAAGTTCAGGACTACCCTCTCTCTGGCGGGTGTCAGCATAGGGATTTTTTCGATTGTGGCGGTCTTTACCGTCGTGGATTCACTAAAAGAGAGTATAAATGAGGGCTTCCGAAAGTTTGGAAGCGATGTGGTTATGGTCGAACGTGTGCCTATAGAGCCCGATTTTGACCAGGATGGGCGACAAAAATTGTGGCAATACGAGAGCAGGCCGCAGATCGGATGGCAGGAATATCTTTTTCTTGAGGAAAATAGCATTACAGCCGGCCGTATGGCATTTTCAGCCTCATTCAATATGGAATGCGTAGCCGGCCGTGAGAGTTATGATGAAGGAGCATTTGTTGCCGTTGACGGAGACTGGAGGATGATGGTACAGGAGAAAATTCTCTATGGACGCGGATTCACCATCGGAGAGCTTTCAAGCGGTGCTGCCGTCACTATAATTGGCTCGGATGTGGCGCAAAAGCTCTTTGCCGGTATAGCCGACCCCGTCGGCAGAATAATAACGGTCAGCGGCACTCCGCTGCGTGTAATCGGAGTATTTTCCTCAGCGGGAGAAAGTCTGGTCAGTATGATGGATGTGGATTGTGTCAGACTGATACCGATCCGGTTTGCACTTCGTATAGTCGATATTGATTCGCCGACTCTCAAAACTCGTATCACAGCCATATCACATCAGGCGGGAGAGGAGACTCCGGACGGGATTTCCAAAGAGGAACTTAAGAGCGAATTGCGCATACTGATGCGTCAGTATCGTAGATTAAGGCCTGCTCAGGAGGATGATTTTGCCCTTAATGAACTCTCATTTGTAGCAGAACAATTTCAATCGGTTTTCGGGATGGTAAATACGGTCGGCTGGGTGGTCGGTGTTTTTTCCTTGCTTGTCGGTGGATTTGGGATTGCCAATATTATGTATGTTTCCGTGGAAGAACGCACCCGAATCATAGGGATCAAAAAGGCCTTAGGGGCTCGTAAAAGGGAGATTACGATGCAGTTTCTGGCCGAAGCGACTATACTGTCGACACTTGGCGGGCTGGCCGGTATAGCATTGGTCTGGTTTGCTACGTTGCTAATTCCCGATACTCTTTTTCCAATATATCTCTCATTGGTAAATATCCTCAAAGGAATAGCCATTGCCCTGATTATCGGTATAGTTTTCGGAGTTGCACCTGCACGTCGTGCAGCCTCGCTACATCCTGCAGATGCCATCAACAGCTAATTATATGGTTATAAAAAACGGTCTGCCAGTGACGACAGACCGATTATTTATCATAAAAGGAAAACAATATCAGTCGAGTTTGAGGACGGCCATGAATGCACTCTGAGGCACCTCAACGGAGCCTATCTGGCGCATACGCTTTTTGCCCGCCTTCTGCTTTTCCAGAAGTTTACGTTTGCGGGAGATGTCACCTCCATAACACTTGGCGGTCACATCCTTGCGCAACTGGCGAACGGTCTCCCTGGCAATAATCTTGGATCCTATGGCTGCCTGAATAGCGATGTCAAACTGCTGACGGGGTATCAGCTCTTTAAGTCTTTCGCAAATTTTCCTGCCGAAGTCATAGGCATGCTCCTGATGGATCAGAGTGGAGAGCGCATCTGCGGGCTCGCCGTTGAGAAGGATGTCCAGCTTTACAAGTTTGGCTTCGCGATATCCTATCAGATGATAGTCAAATGAAGCATATCCTCTGGAAATAGATTTGAGTTTGTCGTAAAAGTCAAAAACAATTTCCGAAAGCGGCATATCATAGGTCAGTTCAATTCGGTCAGCCGAGATATAGTGTTGGTTTTTTAGGGTACCTCTCTTATCCAGGCAGAGCTTCATTATCGGACCGAAATATTCGGTTTTAGAGATAATTTGTGCATGAATATAGGGCTCTTCGATATGGTGAATAAGTGTGGTTGGAGGGAGCCCCGAAGGATTGTGCACTTCCAGACATTCACCCTGGGTTGTGAAGACCTTGTACGAAACGTTTGGAACGGTGGTAATCACGTCCATATCAAATTCGCGGAAAAGACGTTCCTGAACTATTTCCATATGAAGCATTCCCAGAAATCCGCAACGGAATCCAAATCCGAGAGCCAGCGAGCTCTCCGGTTCAAATACCAACGAAGCATCGTTAAGCTGAAATTTCTCCAAAGATGCGCGGAGGTCTTCATACTGATCCGCACTCACAGGGAACATACCCGAATAGAGCATAGGCTTGACATCCTCAAATCCGGCAATGGCACTCTTGCAGGGATTGTGAACATGCGTAATGGTATCACCCACCTTCACTTCTGCCGCTGTCTTGATACCTGAAATTATATATCCCACCGAACCACATCCGATCTCCTCTTTGGGAAGGTATTTCATCTTGAGGACACCTACTTCGTCGGCCTCGTATTCCTTGCCGGTATTGACAAATTTGACCCTGTCGCCTTTGCGGATTACACCGTTTGCCACCTTGAAATAGGCTATGATACCTCTGAAAGAGTTAAACACCGAGTCGAATATCAATGCCTGGAGTGGAGCATCGGGATCGCCCTGTGGGGCGGGAATCTTTTCTACGATAGCTTCCAGGATCTCTTCGATACCAATCCCCATGCGTGCAGATGCAAGTAGCACCTCTTCGTCCTTACAACCGAGGAGATCGGTTACCTGATCCCGCACCACATCCACCATAGCAGCTTCCACATCGATTTTATTGAGGATGGGAATGATCTCAAGGTCATGCTCAATGGCGAGATAGAGATTGGAGATGGTTTGGGCCTGTATGCCCTGTGTGGCATCAACTATCAAAAGGGCTCCTTCGCAGGAGGCGATGGCACGTGATACTTCATATGAGAAATCTACGTGGCCTGGAGTATCAATCAGATTGAGAGTATATTTTTCACCTTTGTGTATATATTCCATCTGGATGGCATGGCTCTTTATAGTGATTCCCTTTTCCTTCTCCAGATCCATGGAATCCAGCACCTGCGTCGCCATATCACGGCGATCGATGGTATTGGTAAATTCGAGCAGTCTGTCAGCCAGAGTGCTCTTACCGTGATCTATATGTGCAATGATGCAAAAATTCCTAATGTGTTTCATACTTATCTACTTCCAAAGCGCAAAGATAATGATTATCTTTGTTTTTTAATTTCATTTCGCACTATGAACGACATTCATACTTATCAAAAAATCGCATCTCAGGTTAGAAGGGATATCCTCAGGATGGTCACAGGTGCAGGATCTGGTCACCCCGGAGGTTCGATGAGCAGTGCTGACATTCTGACGGCACTCTATTTCAAGGAGTTGAATGTGACTCCGGAGAGTTGGAACAGGGAGGGCACCGGTCACGATATGTTCTTTCTCTCCATCGGGCACGTTTCTCCTCTCTTTTACAGTGTACTGGCCCGCAGAGGCTATTTTCCTATTTCCGAGCTGGGCACATTCAGGGTATACGGCAGCCGGCTCCAGGGGCATCCCTCAATTGAGGCAACTCTTCCGGGAGTGCACCAGGCTTCCGGTTCTTTAGGACAAGGGCTTTCCGTAGCCATTGGAGCGGCACTTGCCAAACGCCTTGCGGGCGACAAGAGCAGGGTATTTGCTCTTATTGGTGACGGTGAGTCTCAGGAGGGTCAGATTTGGGAAGCTGCGGCAGCAGCAGTTCATCACAAGGTTGACAATCTTATCGCGATGACCGACTGGAATCACCAGCAGATAGATGGTACCACCGAAGAGGTACAGAGTCTGGGCGATCTTACCCTCAAGTGGAACTCTTTCGGATGGGAGTGTATCGTGGCCAACGGTCACAATTTCAACTCCATTTTTGAGGCATTCGGCAGGGCTGATTCTCTTTTGGGCGGCGGTCGTCCGGTAATGATTCTTTTCGAGACCGAAATGGGTCATGGAGTCGATTTTATGGCAGGTACTCACGAATGGCATGGAAAGAGTCCTTCGAAAGAGCAGTGTGAAAGGGGCCTTGCCCAACTTGAAGAGACTTTGGGAGACTATTAAAAATTGATGCTATGAAAAAATATATCAATACAGGAAATAAGGATACCCGTTCGGGTTTTGGAGCGGGTCTTTCTCATCTCGGTGCTACCAACCCCAAAGTAGTTGCGCTCTGCGCAGATTTGACGGGCTCGGTAAAGATGGGTGCTTTTGCAAAAGCTCATCCGGAAAGATTTTTCCAATGTGGCATCGCCGAGGCAAATATGATAGGAATGGCGGCAGGACTTGCAATCGGCGGCTATATTCCCTTTGCGGGCACATTTGCAAATTTTGCCGCAGGCAGGGTATATGATCAGATCCGACAGTCGGTTTGCTACTCTGAAACCAACGTCAAAATAGCCGCATCCCACGCCGGTATCACTCTCGGCGAAGATGGGGCTACGCACCAGATCCTCGAGGATATCGGACTTATGCGGATGCTCCCCAATATGGTAGTAATCAATCCTTGCGACTACAACCAGACCAAAGCGGCCACCATCGCAGCAGCAGCCTGGCAAGGTCCCGTTTATCTGAGGTTCGGACGCCCGGGAGTACCCAACTTTACTCCCGAAGAGCAAGTTTTCGAAATCGGAAAAGCACTGCATCTCAATGAGGGATCCGATGTCACCATAATTGCCACCGGACACCTTGTCTGGGAGGCGATTCAGGCGGCAGAAATTCTCGAAACAGAGGGAATAAGAGTGGATCTCCTGAATATTCATACCATTAAACCTCTCGATTGCGAAGCAATCTTATCTTCGGTGGCAAAGACCGGTCGCGTTGTTTGTGCCGAAGAACATTTGATAGCCGGAGGACTTGGCGAAGCTGTTGCGGGCCTGTTGGCAAGGAAACACCCTGTGCCGATGAGATTTGTCGCAGTCAACGATCGTTTCGGTCAAAGCGGCAAGCCGGCCCAGTTGATGTCAGCTTACGGGCTGGACGCCGCACATATCATTGCAGCAGTAAAGGAGATTATCGGCGCATAAAGCAGGAATTAGTCGGGACACAATGATCTTTTATGGAAGATAGCGATATCATAGGATTGTACAAATCGGGCCAGACTGAACGCGCCTTTACTTTTATTGTGCGCAAATACAGCGAGCGTCTCTATTGGCATATCAGGCAGATGGTGATCGATCACAACGATGCCGACGATATCCTGCAGGAGACCTTTATAAAGGTCTGGAATGCTCTTCCCGCATTCAGGGAGGAATCCAAACTTTATACCTGGCTTTATCGCATCGCCACCAATGAGAGCCTTACGTTTTTAAAGAGAAAAAAAATTCGTGCCACCTTTACTTTCTGTGACCCGGAAGTAGATATGGCTTCATTTATCGAAACCGATCCTCTTTTTGACGGGGACCAACTCCAACTTTCTCTTCAGAAAGCAATAGCTACTCTCCCGCCAAAGCAAAAGAGTGTCTTTATTATGCGTTACTTCCACGAGATAAAGTATGAGGAGATATCTGAAATAATGGGTATCTCAGTCGGAGCTCTAAAAGCCTCTTATCATCACGCTTTCAACAAAGTACAGGAATATCTCAAAAAAGAGGGATATTAAACCTTTTATCCGTTTTAATGTCTAAAAGTTAGATGAATCAGCAACACGATATACACGACAATCCGAATTTGAAACGCAATCCGTTCAAGGCTCCCGAGGGTTATTTGGAATCTCTCGAGGAGAGGATTCTCTCTTTGGCCGGTATTGTAGAGGGAGAGGAATCACAGGAAGACGTCATTCCTTCACGTGGGAAATGGTACGTTATTCTCAAGCCCGCATTCGTATTGGCCTGTACATTCGGATTGATTTTCGGTATGGGATATGGCGTGTTGAGATTGACAAATACTCTCAATAGACCTTCAGATACCGATGACTCCTATTATGCGACTATGATTGAAAAAGGGTTGATCAAGAGCAGCTTCATCTATTCAATCGAAGAGGATCTGGAGTATGATGATTTTAATGATGAAGATCCGGTTTTTGACGAAGAAGAAGTAGTTACATGGCTGGCGACACAATACTCATCAATGGAACTTGCACAGTTGTATTACGAAGAAAAATAGAGAAGAGATGAAAAGATTTATTTTGATTGTTATGACAGTTGTACTTTGTTTTGGCGCTTATGCCCAGGACAAACCTCAAAAAGAGAGAAAAAAATCTCAGCATGAGGAGATTTTCAACAAGTTGCACAATGAAAAAATTGCATTTTTCACATCGGAAATAGACCTTACACCTGAAGAGGCCCAGAGGTTCTGGCCGGTGTATAACCAATTCCTCAAAGAGAGCCAAAAGGCACACTCTAAAACAATGAAGGCTCTCCAGGCACTGAAAAACAAATCCGGGGAAAAACTTACTGAAACTGAAATGCAGAAAAGGATTGACGAATATGTTACCAGCATAGCTGCACAAGATGAGGTTTTCGTCAAATATGCTGCAGAGTTCAAGAAGGTGCTCCCAATAGAAAAGGTGGCCAAACTCTATGTGGCAGAGGAAAGGTTTCGTATAAAAATGATTCGGGGATTCAGAGATAAGGGTTCGGGCCAGAAAGGACCTATGGATTCAGGCTCTGCTTCCAATGTAGATTAAAAATTGAGATAAAACTCACAGGTAAGCGACTTATACTCTCGGGTAAAGTCGCTTTTTGTTTGTATAATCAACTCTTCAGCAGCGACTGCGGCTGCATTTTTACATAGAGTGTCCTTGAAAGAAAATTCCATCAGGGCTCTTTTGGGCGGCGTATCGGGCAGAGATCTTACCAGACAGAGGCGAGTGAGTTCCAGTCCTTTCAGACGGGCTTTTTGCTCAAAAATACGGCTCTCCTCCACAGGCAGTATCAGCGCAAGCTTTCCTTCGGGAGCGAGAATATTTATTGTCCCGTCTATGATCTCTTTATATTCCAGCGTGTCATTGTGACGTGCCGTGCTGCGTCTGAGAGAAGGAGCCTTCTGCGAATCTATGAAATAGGGAGGATTAGAAACCACAAGATCGAAACGTTTCGTCCCACACCCGGATGCAAACTCTTGAAATGATATATGATGGGCAGTGAGAACCCCGCTCCAGGGTGAATTGGCAAAATTTTCTGCCGCCTCTTGTGCTGAATCGGGATCGATATCAATGCCGGTAACAATAGCGTTGCCTTCACATCGTTGAGTTATCACCAGGGCTATGACACCCGTACCTGTGCCGATGTCCAGTACTTTCAAAGGAGATTGAGAGTGTTCAGAATTTTGTTGAAGGTCTACCCAGGAGCCGAGCAATACACCGTCAGTGTTTACCTTCATCGCGGACTTCTCATTGGAGAGACTGAATCTTTTGAATCTGAATGTGCTCATCCGACTATCCGACAAACTCCCCGTCTTTCATTTCGAGGGTTCTGTCCGAGAGAGCTGCAAGCTCCTTGTCGTGAGTGACTATGACAATGGTGATGCCATATCTATCCCTCAGATCGAAAAAGAGACGATGGAGTTCTCCTTTGTTTTTGCTGTCGAGATTGCCGGAGGGTTCATCGGCAAAGAGGACTGCCGGACGATTGACCAGGGCGCGGGCAATTGCCACACGCTGCTGTTCGCCTCCGCTGAGCTCGGAGGGCTTATGATTTATCCTTTCACCCAAACCAAGCTGACTGAGCAGCTCCATAGCCTCTGAAGAGGCCGCTTTGCGGCTCTTACCTGCAATCAAGGCAGGAATCATTACATTTTCAAGAGCTGTAAATTCAGGAAGCAGATGATGTGCCTGAAAGACAAATCCTATCCTGGTATTGCGGAAATGGGCAAGTTCTTTGTCCGAAAGGGAAAGAACGTCGGTCCCGTCTATTATAACCCTTCCGCTGTCGGGTTTGGAAAGTGTGCCGATAATGTGCAGAAGAGTAGATTTGCCGGCACCACTGGCTCCGACAATGCTGACAACTTCGGCAGCATCTGCCTGAAAACAAATATCCTTCAGGACGACAAGCGTCCCGAAGGATTTTTTGATATGGTCGGCTATAATCACTAGTCTTCTTCCTGAGCCTCAGCTTCGTATTCCTTGAGGAGTTTTTCCTGTATATCGGCAGGCACCTGCTGATACTCGGCAAGCTCCTGCGTAAAGGTAGCACGGCCTGAAGTGAGAGAGCTCAAAGTGGTGGAATATCTGTAGAGTTCTGCCAGGGGAACGCGTGCGCGAAGTACCTGGAAACCTTTCTTGGAACTCATTCCCTCAATCATACCGCGACGGTTCTGGATATCGCTCATAACGTCTCCCATACAGTCGCCGGGCACCAAAATCTCTACCAGATAAATAGGCTCCATAATCTTGGGACCTGCATTCTTGAAGGCCTCTCTAAAAGCGTTACGGCCAGCTATGATAAAGGCGATCTCCTTGGAGTCAACCGGGTGCATTTTACCGTCATATACGAATACACGGATGTCACGGGCATAAGAGCCTGTAAGAGGGCCTTCCTCCAATCTCTGTATGATACCCTTCTTGATGGCCGGCATAAAGTTGGTATCGATGGCGCCACCCACAACGCAGTTGTAGAACTCCCATTTGCCACCCCAATCCAGTTCAAACTCCTCTTTCGCTCTAACGTTAAGTACCTGCTCTTTACCGTCAATCTTAAACTTGGCAGTAGTTTCAACTCCCTCTACTATGGGTTCAACAAGGAGAGTAACCTCACCGAATTGTCCTGCACCACCTGACTGTTTCCTGTGACGATATGTAGCATTTGCAACTTTTGTAATGGTCTCGCGATAGGGAATCTTCGGAGCGAAGAGGTTAATTTCGAGTTTGTTGGTGTTGTTTAGGTGCCATTTGAGAATATTGATGTGCTGCTCACCCTGACCATTGAGGATGGTCTGCTTGAGCTCCTTGGAGTACTCCACAACCAATGTGGGATCCTCTGCTGATGCACGGTTAAGGGCTTCGCCCAGTTTCTCCTCATCCTTCTCATCCTTTGCCTTGATGGCTGTGCGGTATCTGGAGGGAGGGAATACTATAGGCTCAACAACCTCATCATAACCGGGCTGGTTAAGAGTTTGGTTGGTCTTTACGTTTCTGAGTTTTACGGTACATCCAAGATCACCGGCCAAAAGTTCGGTTACTTTCTCTTTTTTCTTACCGGCTACAGCGTAAAGGGCTGAAACTCTCTCTTTGTTGCCTGTAACGGGATTTACCAAATCCTGAGCTTCGCCGATCTTACCGGACATTACTTTGAAATAGGATACATCACCGAGATGTTGTTCTACGGATGATTTGTAAACGAAAAGCGAGGTAGGTCCGTCAACTTTCTCCGAGGGAGCGGGAGCAACATCTATCATAAACTGCATTAGGCGCTTTACGCCGATACATTTCTTTGCCGAGAGGCAGAATATAGGATAGAGTTCGCCTTTTACAAAACCGATGTTGAGGCCTTTATTCATATCTTCTTCCGAAAGTTCCCCCTCTTCGAAAAACTTCTCCATCAAAGCCTCGTCGCTCTCTGCAGCCATCTCCATAAGTTCTGCACGCATCTCCTCTGCCTTACCCATTTGCTCCGCAGGAATATCGAGTACTTCGCGTGTGCCATTTTCATCTGTGTACTTGTACATCTTCATTGTTAGGACGTCGATAAAGCTATCGAAGCCCAGGCCTGGATTGACCGGATACTGGAATACAACGGCTTTTGAACCGAATGCTTGGTGGATACTGTCAATAGTGTTGTCCCAGTTGGCTTTCTCGGTTTCGAGTTGATTGACTGCAATTACTACGGGGAAATTGCGCTCCTCAGCATAGCGTCCATGAATCTCAGTACCAACCTCAACACCCTGCTGTGCATTTATGAGCATTATACCGGAGTCGCACACCTTCATTGCGGATACCACTCCACCTATGAAATCGTCAGCACCGGGTGCGTCGATTATGTTCAGCTTGTGGTCCATAAACTCTGCAAAGAGTGGAGTGGAATAGATAGAGCGCTGGAAGATCTGCTCGACTTCGGTGTTGTCAGAAACGGTGTTCTTGGCCTCAATTGTGCCTCTGCGGTCAATGACCTTGCCCTCGAAAAGTATAGCCTCAGCAAATGTGGTCTTGCCTGACTTCGTACCTCCCATTAGAACGACATTTCTGATCTTGTCTGTGGGGTAAGTTTTCATTTTATAGATCGATTTTAAATATATTTATTTGTTAATTTACAACACTGTTTTTCCGTCGAAAATTAGCCCACAAATTTAGGTTTTTTGCATTAAATATGCAAATCCAATTGGTTGCCAGTCAGATTAAATGAACGGCGATGGTACGGAGTGAGGCCATAAAGGGCTATTGCCTCTCTATGTTTTGCCGTAGGATAGGCCATATTTTCCTCCCATCCATATTGGGGATATTCGGCTGCAAGACGGCGCATATATTCATCCCTATGGGTCTTTGCCAGTATGGAAGCAGCTGCGATACAGCTCAATTTGCTGTCGCCTTTTATTATGCAGTGATGCGGTATTTCCCCATAAGGCCTGAATCTATTGCCATCCACGAATATAATCGAAGGAGTTACCTTTGCTCCATGGGAATCCTTGAGATCGTCAAGGGCCTTGTGCATTCCTTCTATGGAGGCGTTGAGGATGTTTATACGGTCGATCTCCTGCGCGTCAATTGAGGCAACGCTCCAGGCAACGGCTTCGTGCTCAATAATCTTCCGCAGCTTTTCCCTCTGATTGGCGTTGAGTTGCTTTGAATCGTTTAACAACGGGTGAGAAAATCCTCGGGGTAGGACTACCGCTGCAGCGAAAACCGGTCCTGCAAGGCATCCACGACCCGCTTCGTCGCATCCGGCCTCGATAAGTGCAGGATCATTGCCGCTAAGTAGCATTTCTGCCGATGAGATAGAGGTTTCTCTGTCCGGAGAGATATCCATCAGTTGATAAACATTGCCTATTTTGTATTTTTTGAGCAGCTCAGGGGCGACCAGACTCTCGCCACACACTACTATTGGTTTTTTTCCATATTTGCTGCAGAGCGATGTGATGCCGTCTATGAGTTTACCGTTCAAACTTTGGGAATCAAAGCGACCTTCACCGGTGATAGTTGTCTCTGCTGAGGCTATTTTTTCCTCAAGCGAGAGCATTTGTGCAAAAAGTTGCCATCCCGGCAAGAGTTCCGCCTTGAAAAAGCTATAGAAAGCGGCACCGAGTCCTCCTGCTGCTCCACCTCCGGGAATAGTGGTTAGATTAGAGGCGCGAGTGACAAATTCTCCTCCAAATGATGTCAGTAAAGAGTGCGCTTTTTCAGCATAGAGTTCCATACGTTGTTCCAGTAGGGGGAGGGTCATCCAATTTGCTCCTTTCTGCGGAGCATAGATCATGGTTGCACCGTCGGGACCCAGTAATGGATTCTCTACATCGCAGGCTATCTGAAAAGTGATGCTGTCGCTCATACGAACGATCTCCTCAGGAGGAATGCTTCCCCCTTCACCCCATATGCCGAAGCCCATGTCGTTGGTGGCACTGCCCCCGAGACCGATAATAATCCTCCGTGCACCGGCTTTGGCAGCGGCACGAATCATCAGCCCGAGTCCGAAGGTGTCGCTCTTTAACGGATCTCTTTCCTCCTCTTTGAGCAAGGTCAATCCGCTGCATCGCGCCATCTCTATAAAGGCGCATTTCTCGCCATCTCTACGAAAGAGCAGCAGATGTGCCTTGAGAGGTCTTCGGAGTGGATCACAGCACTCCACCTCCATTAATTGCACTTCGGATGAGGAATCCTTTGAAAGTGCGTCATACATTACATCCAACGATCCGTCACCACCATCAGCCATTGGGATTTTCTCTATCTCCAGATCAGAAATGTGTACCATACGCATTCTAATGGCCTCCTCGATTGCATTTGCTACTTGAGAAGCACTCAAGGAACCTTTGAATTTATCTGGCACAATCAATATTTTTCTTTTTGAAACCATTTCTGTACATTTGTAAGATAAAACTTAAAAATAAACCATTTTTTTGACAAATTTTTTAAATATGAAGAAAATTACAATCGTATCCCTTCTCGCACTGGTTTTTGCTATTGCACCGATGCGCGCCGACGAAGGAATGTGGCTTCTGCCGTTGCTGAAAAAGATGAATATCGAAACAATGCAACAGATGGGCCTCAAACTTTCGGCAGAAGAGATCTACAGCATCAACAATTCCTCCATCAAGGATGCAATTGTGCATTTCGGTGGTGGTTGTACAGCCGAAATTATCTCTTCAGAGGGTCTCTTAGTGACCAATCACCACTGTGGCTACGGTTCCATACAGCGTCTGAGCTCTGTAGAGCATGATTATCTCGCCGATGGCTACTGGGCGATGGACCGCTCACAGGAATTGCCTGCAGAGGGTCTGACAGTAACATTTCTAGAGAGCATGACCGATGTGACAAAGGATGTCGAGAAAGCACTTAAAAGGGCAAAAACCGCCAAAGACAGTACTGAGGCAATGAAACAGCTCGAAGCCAAGCTTACAGGTAAGGCTGTCGGCGACAATAAATATCTCCGCGCCAGGGTCTATTCTATGTATGGTGGAAATGCCTACTATCTTGTTGTCTCAAAAGTCTATAATGATATACGTTTCGTAGGTGCTCCCCCTTCATCAATAGGTAAATTCGGAGCTGATACCGACAACTGGATGTGGCCCCGTCACACCTGCGACTTCTCTATGTTCAGGGTATATGCGGACAAGGACAACAATCCTGCTCCCTACTCTCCCGACAATGTGCCCTACAAACCGAAACAACATCTTAAAATTTCTCTCAAAGGCATTCAGCCCAATGATTTTACGATGATTATCGGTTATCCGGGCCGCACAAATCGTTTCATGACTCAGTCGGAGTTGGTGGAGCAGCGTGATATTTCCAATGCAATCAGCATTTACATCAGAGGTAAACGTCAGGAATTGATGATGGAGGATATGCTGGCCGATCCCAAAGTGAAACTTCAGTATGCAAGCAAATACAGTGGGTCCTCTAACGGTTGGAAAAAATGGATGGGCATGAATGAAACCTTTGCAAAACTCGATGTGGAGTCACGCCGTGCTAAGGAAGAGGCTGAGTTTAAGGATTGGGTGGGTAAAAAGAAATCCCGTATCAAAAAATATGGTGATGCCCTCGACAAGATCAATTATGCCGTAAAAGATAGGGCAGAGGCTTTGACTATCTATACTACCCTCGCCGAAAGCGTGGGCCGTATTGAGATAATGTCCATTGCCTCTATGGTCAATAGCTTTTTCACCACTCCCTTTGCAACCGATCAGGAAAAAGAGCAGTATAGCAATATGCTTGATCGTCGCATCGCCGCTTTCTACAAGGACTACTCCCTGCTTACAGACAGGAAGATTTCAAAGGCGATGATCAATATTGCAAAAGAACGCCTCTCGGAGGAACATCTCCCTTCATTCTACAAAGATATTGAGAGTAAATTTGCTGGGGATATTGATGCTTATGTCGATTATATCTTTGACAATTCCATTTTTGCATCCGAGAAAAAAGTCCTCGAAGCCATTGCTACCGAGACTCCTGTAAAAGATGATCCTGCAGTAGAGTTGGCAAAATCACTTAGCATGGTAACTCCACCTCTCAGAGTAAAAATTGCCTCTACTCAAAAGATATTTGACGAAGGCAAAAAGGCATATATCGCCGGCACTCTTGAGATGCGTGAGGGCGAGGCCATATATCCTGATGCCAACTCCACAATGCGACTCACTTATGGCAGAGTGCTTCCCTATTCTCCCAAGGATGCCGTAGTCTACAACTACTATACAACCCTTGAGGGTGTGATGCAGAAGGAAGACCCCGATAATTGGGAATTTATCGTGCCTGAAAAACTCAAAGAGCTCCATAGAGCCAAGGATTACGGCAGATATGCCATGCCTAACGGCGAAATGCCTGCCTGCTTTATTACCAACAGTGATATCACCGGCGGCAATTCCGGCAGCCCCGTACTCAATGCCAATGGAGAGCTTCTCGGACTGGCCTTTGATGGCAACTGGGAGGCAATGTCGGGTGACATTATCTTTGAACCCGAACTACAGCGCTGTATCAATGTCGATATTCGCTACGTTCTCTTTATTATGGATAAATTTGGCGGAGCAGGATATCTCCTCGATGAGATGGATATAGTAGAATAATTAAGAACCTATAAAAACAGAATAAAATGGCTTTGGAAAAGCAGATCCAGGAAGATCTTAAAGCTGCAATGTTTGCCAAGGATGCGACTGCCCTGGCCTCGATCAGGGGGATTAAGGCAGCCATTATGCTGGCAAAAACAGCAGCAGGAGCATCAGATAAACTGACTGATGCTGACATCATCAAAATCATACAGAAACTTGTAAAGCAGCGCAAAGAGAGTGCGGCCATTTACACTGAGCAGTCACGTCCCGAACTTGCCGAAGCGGAACTGGCCGAAGCTGCCATAATGGAGAAATACCTCCCCGCACAACTGAGTGAAGAAGAGGTTGAAGAGGCTCTCAAAAAGATAATTGCCCAGGTCGGGGCAACATCGCCGGCCGACATGGGCAAAGTCATGGGAGTGGCCACAAAAGCCCTTGCAGGGCAGGCAGATGGCCGTCTTATTTCAACAATTGTAAAGCGGCTGCTTTCATAGCGTCAAAAAGAGGTCCGTCCAGGAGTGCGGCGGGATTGCCTTCGTCGCCTCCTTCACGGATGCCCTGCACTAATGGAACCTGTCCCAATAGGGGCAGGTTATATTTTTCCGCCATGGCCTTGCAGCCATCTTTTCCAAAGATGTAATATCTGTTCTGCGGCAGTTCTGCGGGAGTAAACCAGGACATATTCTCGATAATGCCGTAGATATGTTTGTTGATGTTTTCATTTCTGAAAAGGTTGACACCTTTTTCTACGTCTGAAAGGGCGACGGCCTGAGGAGTGCTGACGATGATTGCTCCATCCAACGGTATGTCATGTACAAGCGATATGTGAATATCTCCGGTTCCCGGAGGAAGGTCTACCAACAGAAAGTCCAGTTCACCCCATTTTACCTGAAGAATCATCTGTTTTAAGGCGTTGCAAGCCATCGGGCCGCGCCAAATCAGTGCTTGTTCGGGTTTTGCGAAATATCCTATAGACATCCATTTTACGCCGAATTTTTCTATCGGGAGGATAATCTCGGTGCAGTCTTCAACATACTGGCCATAATCTTCGACAAGGTTGCCTTGGGCATCATAAATTTCGACTCCGGGCATTTGTCCTTCGGTACCGGTCATTTTGGGCACTGAAGGGCCGTAAACATCGGCATCGGCAAGGCCCACCTTGTAACCCATGCGGGCAAGGGTGATGGCCAGATTGACTGCGACGGTGGATTTACCAACGCCGCCTTTGCCGGAGGCTATGGCGATAATTTTATCTACATTAGTAAGTTGCTTCTCGTCCAGGTCGAGAATGGTTCTTTTCTTTTTTTCTTCCTTTTTTTTAGGGGGATTAGGATTGTAAGGACCCTTGATATTATATGGATTGTTCATGTTGCGAGTTGCGGGTTGCGGGTTACGGGTTGCGAGTTATGAGTTACGGGGTTCTGGGGTGGTAGTTTTGAGTATGGGGTTTGGCTTTTGGTTATTGTAATAATTGTGCAAAGTTAATAAAGAAAAGAGGAACAACAAGTAGAAAAATTTACTTAAAAATATTGATTAGATAGGTTGTGTAATTAGTGATACCCAACCAAATTGTTGCGTATATTTGTGCTCAAATTTTAATTTACTCATGGAATACTTACGTGTTGATATTGAAAACACAGAACGATGGAATAAGGTTTGGGAGCTGTATGAGAGTAGTTTTCCTATCGAAGAACTGCGAAAAAAGAAAGACCATTTGCGTGCATGTCAAGATCCATATTTCTTCCCGATTTCGGCATGGGAAGAAAATCGATTGATTGGCCTGCTATTTTATTGGGAGTGGGGCACATATCGCTACTTAGATTATTTAGCCATTTCGCCCGAGTTGCGCGATCATGGTTACGGCTCTCAGATGTTGCAGCACCTTCGCGATACGGAACATAAGGTTATCCTGGAAATTGATCCGCTAACTAACGAACAATCTATACGCCGTTTGCATTTTTACGAACATGCAGGATATACTCTTACTCCCTATCGGTTTAGCCTCGCTTACCGGTTGGATGCTGAACCGCAGGAACTGCTTATTATGAGCTTTCCGGATATGATTACCAATGAGCAATACAACGATTTCCTCAACTTTATTGAAGAACGTGTAATCTTATATTGCGAAAAGGAAGAATAGTAATAAGGACTTCCATCCTGCACTTACTCCAAACTTATTTTATCCCCAACTACTCACTAAATACTCGGAACCCGAAACTCAAAACTCAGAACTAATTCTTAACTGTGCTTTTGAGAAAGAGTTCGGCCATCTGGGTGTCGTCGATTTTTGAAGGAGCATCACACATCACATCCCTGCCGGTATTGTTCTTTGGGAATGCGATAAAATCTCTGATTGTCTCTTGTCCTCCGAAAAGGGCGCAGAGACGGTCAAATCCGAAAGCGATACCTCCGTGAGGGGGAGCTCCGTATTTGAATGCGTCTATCATAAATCCAAACTTGTAGAGATACTCCTCTTCGTTCATTCCGAGCACCTCGAACATTCTCTTCTGAACATTGGAATCAAAGATACGGATGGATCCACCACCGAGTTCAGTGCCGTTGAGAACAAAGTCATAAGCATTAGCTGAAACCTCTTCCAGGTCCTCTTTACGGTTGCTATAAAATTTCTCCAAATCCTCGGGTTTGGGGGAGGTAAAGGGGTGGTGCATCGCATAGAAACGTTCCGTCTCGTCGTCCCACTCCAGTAAGGGGAAATCATATACCCACAAAGGTGCGAAATGATCGGTACGGCGAAGTCCAAGGCGGTTGCCGAGTTCGATGCGGAGAGTGCCGAGTGCCACCTGAGTTTTCTTAAGTTCTCCGGCCATAATAAGAACCATATCACCCTTATTTGCATCCATATCATCGGTAAGGGCCTGCAGTTCTTCTGCTGAGAAAAACTTGTCGATAGAGGATTTGATACCCTCTTCTGTCACTCTGATATAAATGAGTCCCTTTGCTCCTACCTGGGGTCTCTTTACCCATTCGGTAAGCTCGTCAATCTGCTTGCGTGTATAAGAGGCGATACCTTTCACCACTATTCCTCCGATATAGGGAGCTGAATCGAAGACTACGAAATTGTGTCCCTTTACTTTATCGGTAATCTCCTGAATCTTCATTCCGAAACGGATATCGGGCTTGTCGGAGCCGTAGTATCTCATGGCGTCAGCATAGCTTATGCGTGGAAATTGCTCTTTGAACTCTACTTCGAGCACCTTCTTGAAGAGGTGTTTCATCAAACCCTCGAAGGTGTTGAGCACATCCTCACGCTCCACAAAGGACATTTCACAGTCAATCTGTGTAAATTCAGGCTGACGGTCTGCACGCAGATCTTCATCCCTGAAGCAGCGCACAATCTGGAAATATCTGTCATATCCTGCCACCATAAGCAGCTGTTTGTATTGCTGTGGACTCTGGGGAAGCGCATAAAATTCACCCGGGTGCATACGGCTGGGCACCACAAAGTCACGGGCTCCTTCCGGAGTCGATTTGATCAGAAAAGGGGTCTCTACTTCGATGAAGTTAAGGCTGTCAAGGAAGTTGCGTGTTTCGTGAGCCAGTTTGTGACGAAGTGTAAGAGCGCGTTTCAGTGGGTTACGTCTAAGGTCAAGATAACGATATTTTGCCCTGATCTCTTCGCCTCCGTCCGACTCATCTTCGATGGTAAAAGGAGGTGTTGCAGCCTTATTTAGGACATTGAGATGAGTGAGTTTTATTTCGATCTCTCCGGTGGGAATGCGGGGATTTTTGCTTTGACGTTCCTCCACAGTTCCTGTCACCTGGATCACATATTCGCGTCCCAGACCGGATACCTTTTCATTAAGTTCACTTGATGATGACTCATCAATCACCACCTGTGTAATACCGTAGCGGTCCCTGAGGTCTATGAAACTCATACCTCCCATTTTGCGGTTTGTTTGAATCCAACCCGCAAGAGTTACACTCTGGCCGACATTTTCAAGCCTCAGTTCGCCGCAAGTATGTGTTCTGTACATATAGGTTTATTCAAAATCGGGTTCCAAAATAATCATTCTATGGCCTTCAGCGAGCTTTTTTGCCCATATAAAGTAACCGGTGGCGCTTAGATGAATACCATCCGTAGTGTATTCATCGGCAAGATCTCCATTGGCGTCGCTCAAAAGCGATGCGATGTCAAGGTAGATATATCCATATCTGTCTTTTGCAGCATCGAGCAATTTATTTAGTTCAAATATTCTTTCGTTGTTGCCTTCGTAGAAGGTTGTCTTAGGATTAAGAGGGAGAGTACTCTGTACATAAAGGATGGCCTTAGGCATAGCTTCCTTGAGTTTTATGATAAGTGACTCATATTTAGCCCAAAGTTCTGAAACAGGAAGCTTCTGGTCATTGAGAAGATCGTTGGTCGAGGTCATCAGGAAGATTTTACCGGCATTTTCATCGGCAATCTCATCAATCCTATCGATAATACCCTCAACAACATCTCCGCTGATACCACGGTTGAGAATATTGATAAAAGGGAATAGTTCATTCCATGGAGCATTGTTAATTAGACTGTTGCCAAGCATTATTACTGAAAATTCTTCACTGTTGGGCAGTGAGCGGAATATGGAGAGACGGTGATTGTAGTGGTCAAATCTTTCGGCTTTCACTTCGCCTTCCTGCGCTTTGTTGAGGGCAGTCAAACCTACAAATGGCTCAATTGCTTTTGCATAAGCTTCATAACCGGCTCCGTTGAGTAACATTCCATTCCAGCTGTAAGCGGGATTGATAGCTCCACTCTCATCGGTAAGCACGCTTGACATATCGATAAAGGTATAGCCATTCTTTTCGGCAGATTGAGCCAAAGAGGTGTTGAGCTCAGCGGTTTGCGCTACTTGTTCAACTGTCATTTCTCCGAGAGGAGTGACTCCGATATAATAAATTTCGCTTTCAGGGGAGGATTTCTTCACGATATTGCAAATCTCAGCAACGCGTTCCAGGATCACTGCGTTGTCATCTCCATGCATAATATCTCTCGCCCCTGCGCTCAGAAATAGTTTTTTAGGCTTAGCTTTGGCAACACCACCGATTCTATAGCAAAGATGCTCGGTACCGTCGTATGTAATACCCCTGCCAAGAACTTTGTCCGATCCGAAGAAATCACTCCACATACCTCTGTCGATAAAGTCGTCACCGACCAACACGATATTGGATGTGTCCACAGGCAATTCGGCGTACAATGTGTGTTTCTCAAGGAAATAGGGTTGATTGGTGTACCATGAGGGCTCCACAGCACTTTCCTCTTTGCAGGAAGTGGCAAATGTCACTGCGACAAATGTCGCAAGAGTCAATAAGAATAAATTTTTTCTCATATTATCATTAATTATTATCATTAAACATTGAAAAGGAAGTGGACTATGTCGCCATCCTGCACCACATACTCTTTGCCCTCACTGTTAATTTTTCCGGCAGCGCGGCAGGCAGCCTCTGATCCAAGAGTCACATAGTCGTCATATTTGATCACTTCGGCACGAATGAACCCTTTTTCAAAGTCGGTATGGATAACTCCTGCGGCTTTGGGAGCCTTATCTCCCTTTTTGATGGTCCAGGCCTTTAATTCAGGGCCTCCTACTGTGAAAAAAGTGTGCAAATTGAGTAGTGAATAGGCCGACTGTATAAGACGCACTACTCCGGAGGTCTCAAGACCAATCTCATGTAGAAACATCTCTCTCTCCTCAAAACTGTCAAGCTCGGCAATTTCGGATTCAATTTTGGCAGCAATCACCAGTATTTCGGCATCTTCGTCTTTGATAGCGTCACGTACCATCTCTACATATGCGTTGCCGGTTGCAGCGGAAGCTTCGTCCACATTGCAGACATACATTACTGGTTTGCAGGTAAGAAGGTAGAATTCCTTTGCTATCTTTGCATCCTCAGCATTCTCAATCACCAACTCACGGGCGTTGCGCCCCATCTCAAGCACCTCTTTGTATCTTTGCAATAGGTCCAGCACCCTTTTTGCGTGTTTGTCACCACCGGATTGAGCTTGTTTCTCTACCTTTGCAATGCGATTGTTGATCGTGTCCAAATCCTTAATTTGAAGCTCTATATCTACAATTTCCTTATCTCTTACCGGATTGACGGTGCCGTCCATATGAACCACATTGGGATCGTCAAAACAACGGAGTACATGCAGAATCGCATCTGTTTGGCGGATATTGGCCAGAAATTGATTGCCGAGGCCTTCGCCTTTGCTGGCTCCCTTTACTAGTCCGGCAATATCTACTATTTCCACCGTGGCAGGCACAACTCGCGGTGGTTTTGATATATTTGCGAGGACTGTCAATCTCTCGTCAGGAACGGTGGTAAAACCTATGTTGGGTTCTATCGTGCAAAAAGGGAAATTGGCTGCCTGTGCTCTTGAGGAGCTGATGCAGTTGAAAAGAGTTGACTTTCCAACATTTGGAAGTCCCACTATTCCGCATTTAAATCCCATGAATAAAATTTAAGTATTATTAATCCAAACCACAAAAGTAGTAATTATTTGTTTATCTTGGCGCTCAAACAAGGAGGTATGTGATGAGAGGGTTGTTTTTGAGCATTCTGCTCATTTTTGCAGTTCCGTTTCAGGAGCCGCTCCAGGAAGAGGAAATCAGAGTGATGTTTTGGAATGTCGAAAACTATTTCGACCCCTTTGACGATGAAAAAACAAATGATGAGGATTTTATCTATGGGGGTCGCTACAGATGGTCATGGAAGCGTTTTTTGCGCAAGCGCAACGCAATTGCCAAGGTAATAGCCTCTTCGGCGGAGGAGCTTGGGGGATGGCCGGATTTGATAGGATTATGTGAGGTGGAAAATAGGATGGTGCTTCGCCAGCTGGTTAAGCAGACACATCTTGTGCGTTTGGAATACGATATGGTGCACTATGATTCGCCGGATGTGCGAGGTATAGATGTAGCGCTGCTTTATCGTAAGGAGCGGTTTAAAGTATTGAACTCAAGAGCTGTGACTGTTTCTCTCCCCGACAGCTCTACGACCCGCGATATTTTGTATGTCTGTGGCATTCCGCTTCAAGGAGAGGGGAGTATGGATACGCTCCATATCTTTGTCAACCATTGGCCCTCAAGGTTGAGCGACGATTCGAAGCTTTCTTCGCGCAGAATGACTGCTGCAAATGCCTTGCGGGAGGCGGTGGATTCGGTGAGAATCATTTCGCCTGAGGCGGAAATTTTAATAATGGGCGATTTTAACGACACTCCGGATTCACAGATTCTGGTCGATTTTTCGAAAGAAATGGAGTTCTACGTTCCGGCTGCCGATTTGGCGGCCAAGGGGTTGGGTTCTATCAAATATAAGGGTGTGTGGGAGCTTATAGATCAATTTTTCCTTTCGGAAAATCTTTCCGGAATGTTGATGCGCTGGAATGACGGTACTATGATGCGCATCTTTGCTCCTGCCTTTTTACTTGAGGAAGATAGAGAGTTTCTTGGGCAAAAGCCCAGGCGCACATACATCGGACCGCGATACAACGGAGGAGTGAGTGACCACCTTCCGATTTTGCTGCGATTGCAGCGAAAATTGCATATATTTGCACAATGAAACAGTATCTTGACCTGCTCAACCATATAATGCACAACGGTACCGACAAGAGCGATCGCACCGGTACCGGCACCAGGAGTGTTTTCGGTTATCAAATGCGTTTTGACCTCAACCAGGGCTTTCCGGTGCTTACCACCAAAAAACTTCATCTCAGATCGATTATCTACGAACTGCTGTGGTTTATAGCAGGAGATACAAACATCCGCTATCTTAACGAACACGGAGTGACCATATGGGACGAATGGGCTGATGACAACGGTAATCTGGGACCCATCTACGGTCACCAATGGCGCAGCTGGCCCACTCCTAACGGAGAGACTATCGATCAGCTGGCTGCACTTGTCGAATCTCTTAAAAACAATCCCGACTCGCGTCGTCATATTGTGTCGGCTTGGAATGTAGCAGAGGTAAAAAAAATGGCTCTTCCGCCGTGTCATGCACTATTTCAGTTCTATGTAGCGGAAGGCAAACTCTCATGTCAACTCTATCAACGCAGTGCAGATGTATTCCTTGGGGTTCCATTCAATATTGCTTCTTATTCACTTTTGACCATGATGTTAGCTCAGGTATGCGGCTATAGCCCGGGTGAATTTATCCACACCTTTGGCGATGCCCATATCTACCGCAATCATTTTGAGCAGGTAGCTCTCCAGCTCTCCCGCGAGCCGCGCCCGCTCCCCCGAATGATCATTAACCCCGACAAGAAGGATCTCTTCAGCTTTGAGTATGAGGACTTCACTCTTGAAGGATACGATCCTTACCCGGGTATAAAAGCCCCCATCGCCGTATGAGTGCAGTGCCCATCATATCCCTTATTGCCGCTGTTGCAACGGATGGTGCCATTGGCAAAGGTAACACCATGCCCTGGCATATTTCCGATGATCTGAAGTATTTTAAGCGGGTTACCTTCGGTAAATGTGTCATAATGGGGCGCAAGACCTGGGAGTCCCTCGGTAGCAAGCCTCTTCCTGGAAGGGATAATATCGTAATCAGCCGGACGCTTTCAGCGGATAATCAGCGAGATCTCGGGACTTTTGAAGCTCCACAGGCTCCGGAGGATTCGCAGGCATCAGAGGCCTTACGGGTTTCACAGTCCTCACCGACTTTCCGGGTCCATTATGTGCGCTCTTTGGAAAGTGCGCTTGATCTTGCGCAGACTATTGCTCTTGAGACGGGACAGAACGAGATATTTGTGATTGGCGGAGGCAATATTTATCGCCAGGCGATGGAGAAGGCTTCAAGGATCTATCTGACCAGGGTCTATACATCGGTACCCGAAGCTGACATCTTTTTCCCGGATCTTGATCCGGAAAAATGGTATATTGTCACTCGCAGCGGCATTGCTATGGATGAAAAATCAGGTTTAAACTACGAATTTTTGATATATGAGTGCTAAAAAATCACAGTCACCAAGTGCTTCCGGACGCGACTCGTTTACTAGTTCATTCGGAGTACTTGTTGCGTTGGCCGGTTCCGCCATCGGGCTGGGCAATCTCTGGAGGTTTCCATATCACGTTGGAGAAAATGGCGGCGCAGCTTTCATCTTTATTTACATTGGTTTCGTTTTCATCCTCTGTCTTCCGATAATGTATTCCGAATTTATTATCGGACGCAGAAGCCAGAGAAATGTTTTTGGTGCCTTCAAGGTGCTCGCACCCGGTTCCAAATGGGGGATTGTGGGTATTTTTGCGGTACTTTCATCTCTCTGCATCCTGTCGTTTTACAGCGTTGTGGGAGGATGGTCGATAGAGTATCTGGTCAAAGCTATTACGTTTGATTTTACCCGAGAAGCCGGAGGCAATCTTGACACTATGTTCAGTGATTTTGTTTCATCTCCTATAAAGCCTCTTATTTGGCATGTGGTGTTTCTGCTTTTGACAGCTCTTGTGGTGATTGCCGGGATAGAAAAGGGTATAGAGAAATATACCAAAATGATGATGCCGATGCTTTTTGTTATGATTATCATCATTGCAATACGTTCGGTTACTCTTGAGGGATCAAAAGAGGGAATCAATTATCTTTTCAAGCCCGATTTTTCCAAAGTGACTTTTAATACCCTGCTTGCTGCGCTGGGACAGGCATTTTTCTCGCTTTCCATAGGTTGCGGCACTATAATGACCTATGCTTCTTATGTGAAAAAAAGCAAAAATATAGTCAAATTATCCGCGTATACGGCAATTGCCGACACCACTTTTGCCATCATTGCAGGCTGTGCCATCATGCCGGCGGTGTTTGCATTCGGAATAAGCCCGGGAGAGGGCCCAGGTCTGGTATTCATTACATTGCCGAAAATTTTTGCTCAAATGCCGCTGGGAGGCATTCTCGCCATTATCTTTTTCTTTGTACTTATTATCGCGGCCCTGACCTCCTCCATTTCTTTGCTTGAGGTGGTTGTGGCATATCTCAAAGAGGAGTTCAATATGAAGCGTACTACGGCCGTGATCATCGGTTCTTCAATTTTCCTTGTAACAGGATGTCTCGCTTCTCTCTCTATGGGAGTGCTTTCAGATGTCAAGATATTTGGGAAGACTTTCTTTGATCTCTTTGACACCCTTTCTTCCGACTTTTTCCTGACTACGTGCGGCCTTCTGGTTGTAATCTTTGTGGGTTGGAGGCTGGGCAAGGCCAATGTGATGGATGAACTCACCAATAGCGGTACTATCAAATTTCCTAAATGGTTTACGGAGACCACATTCTTTATCATCCGTTTTGTCGCTCCGGTAACTATTTTGGTGATAATGATATTTGGATAAGTGGTGCGGGTTACGAGTTGCAGGTTGCGTGTTGTAGGTTACGGGGTGCAGGGTGTGGTAAAAATCACATTTTTGGTACCAAAAATGTGAAATTTTCCACATTTTTAGCACTAATGCCCGTTATCCATAGCATTTTATAAGTCAACAGCTAACGGCTAACAACCAACGGCCTATACCTTGAAGATCCATTCATAGAGAGGAACAACCTCTATGTCATCTATTCGATCTTTCTGATTGTAGGTTATAATGGTTTTTGAAGAGACTTTTAGTTGTGGGTCAATTACTTCAAAGCCGGATAATTCACGTTCACGGTTTGTACTATCTAAATCGTAACAAACCTGAAATGCATTCCATATTCCATCCCGGCGAGCAATGAAATCGCACTCTTCTGATGTGCGAACGAAGGCAACATCTTCGTATTTAGCATGTATGAGTTGGTTATATACAACGTTTTCGAGCAATTTTTCCGAATTTGGCGAAAAGCTTACCCCAACGGCAGAAATCAGTCCGTTGTCAGCACTATATGTTTTCCGTTCCGGACGCGCATTTTCTTTTGCGGAAAATGAAAAGTTGCTTATCTCATTTAACACATAAGCTTGTTCAGCATATTCAATATATTTTTTTATAGTGTTTTCGCTGTTGCCGAGTGCCTTACTGAGAGTACTGTATCGGTAGCGAGTTGCTGTGTTGGTAAGCAGGTAATGCATGGTTCTGTAAAATGCTCCTGTATCGCGTACGCCGTTATAAGCTATACAATCTTTCAGTACAATTGAGTCGTAATAGCTTTGCAGCAGCTCGATCTTTAAATCATCGGGAAGTTCTCTGTTGGCTATTTCCGGGAATCCGCCAAAAATGAGATATTTGTTGAGAAGACTCAGCACTTCGCTCTTTTGTGCGTTTACTGTAAGTAAGTCGGTTATTCCATTTATGAAAAAGATTTCTTTTAGCGAGAGGGGACGCACTACATCGGAAACATACCGACCGGATAGCAATGTGGCAAACTGTTGTTGCAACAAATCGGAAGTAGAGCCGGTAACATATATTTTTTTGAAGCGCTTAGTATCGTAAGCGCCCTTTACAAATAGCTCCCAATTGCTAACCTGCTGTACCTCGTCTAAAAACAAATAGGTCACTTTTGTGCCGGTAAGTACCTCGGCTTGCTCTATAAGACCATATATTTCTGCAGGATTACTCCAAACAGGCGTAAAGATCGGCTCGTCCATGTTGAGAGTCAATATTTCGCGCGGATTGACTCCTTCATCCATCAGATGGTTTATAATCAACTGAAATAGTGATGACTTTCCGCTGCGACGTATTCCGGTGAGCACGTGAATATGTGGAAGAACCAATTTTTTTATCAGTCCGGACAATAGCTCGCGGTCATGTAAGCCATTATATTTACCTAAATTCCAGTGTCGGTTTAATCGTATAAGCGTGTCGTTCATATTATGGTTTTTTAGAAATCCACCACAAAGGTAGTGATAAAACTTTAATTATCCTCAACATACTGCGGATAATTTACTATTTATCCTCAACATGCTGCGGATAATTATCTATTTGGCCGCGCACCCCGCAACCCGCACCCCGCACCTCCAAACAAAAAACGGGCGGCCGTAGCCACCCGTTTTTTAGTTTGGAATGTACTCTAACTATCTGAGAATCTTTGCAAACTCGATATCGTTTACCATTCTCTTGGCGTAGTCTTCTCTCTTAGCTGCATTTTCAAGCTCTTTCTTGCAGGTCTCAGCGTCGCCCTTACGTGCTGCAATAACAGCCTTGAGGTAAGAAGCATGAGGACATTTGCAAGTTACGACTGCCTTTTCAGGCTGTCCGTTGAGGATGTGAGCAAGGGGCTCATTGTGGTCGCCTGTACCCTCAAGTTTGTTGAGAGCCTCTTTGTATCTGCCTTCGAGAATATCAATAACTGCTGCATTGATCTTGCCCTGAGGACGGTGTGTCTCTGTGAACCATTTCATTGCCTCTGCATAGTCGCCTTCGCGCATAGCGATAACGCCCATTGCATTCTTATAGTAGCAGTTCTTGTTGTTCATCTTTCCGAGAAGAGATTTAGCTGCGCTATTATTTCCAAGGTTGAGGTTGACGCAAGCTGCGTTGTATTTCGCGCGGTCGCTGTCAAATTCTTTAATAGCCTTGTTGTAGATATCAATTTTTGCGTCATTATCTCTTGTCAGGGTAGCTACGCGGAGTAGAGCTTCTTCATCGAGAGCATCAATGTTGGTCTCTACAAGCTCTTTGAGCTCGTCAGCAGTATAGTTGGTGTACTCAATGTCGGTGATGAATCTTGCACGGCGAAGTTCGGGAAGAACAGTCTCTGCAAGAGTCTTATATACCTGAGACATATTTCTGATCTCTCTTTCGCGTACGTTAGAGTCACTGTACATTGAAAGAACACGGAGGATAAGCTCTTTGTCCTCAATGTTGGAGTTCTTTACAAGTTCCTGGAATCCTTCCCAGTCCTCACCAAGACTCTTGGTGCTTACTTCGCCTGTTTCGAGTTTCTTGGCAAATCTATTGAATGCTTTTTCTGCGCTCTTTTCACGATTTGCAGAGAGTTTGTTGTTGAAGTCTACAGTGCCTTCAGGAGAAGCGTAGGCAACAATTTTAGTGCCCTTAACCTCTCTGCGCCCGTCCTGCTCAAGATCTTTGAGAGCTTGCTCAAAGTTCTTGATGTCGTCACTTCTGAGCTGTGAAGGGCGTACGGTTGCGCTATTTACAAGATAGAGAATCTGTGCCTCTTCAGTCTCGGGAATTACTTCCTGATAGTTGTCCTTCATCATCTCGTATGCACCGTCAGTTTCTACGAGCATATAGGTGGTGTTGGCACCGTCAGCAATCTTGATGTCAGCGGGGAAGGGGAATTCTTTGCCTTTGAAGAAAACTTTTGCGCGAGCTACGAGCTGTGATTTTTCCATGCCGGGAACATATTCAAAATGAATGCGTTCGCTTATGGTCGCACCATCCTCGGTTACGAGTTTATAATTATCGGTAATCTTCTCGCCCTGATATACAAAAGGCTTACCCTCAACCTGTCCGCCACTGTAAACCAATACGGGAATCACCTCAAGAATTGCCTTCGGATGGAAGTATTCGGCAGGGAATGTAACGTCAACAACAGCGTCAATGTTGCCTGCAATCACTTCGAGAACCTCGGGGTTGCAATTGATTTTGATCTGGTCAGCGGCTTCAATCATTTTGGAAGGATTGCCGCAGGAAGCCATAGCTACGGATACGAAAGCTATGAGCATAAGATTGATGATGTTTTTTCTCATAAATATAAAAATGGTTTTTGTTAAAATAATTCTTTAGTAAATAATAATGTTTTATCATACAAATATAATGATAATTTTTTTCAGATAAAAATTTATAACTTTGCAGATATGGATTTAAGGCAAATAAAAGATAAATATCAGATTATCGGCAATGATCCCGGACTTAACAGAGCCATTGAAGCGGCAGTTAATGTTGCTTCTACCGACCTCTCCGTGATTGTAACGGGTGAAAGTGGTGTCGGAAAGGAATATATTCCCAGGATTATCCACGACCACTCCCCCCGTAAGCATAAACGCTATATTGCAGTTAACTGTGGGGCAATTCCCGAAGGAACGATAGATTCTGAGCTTTTCGGCCATGAAAAGGGTGCTTTTACCGGAGCGGTTGATAGTCGCAAGGGATACTTTGAAGAGGCGGACGGTGGTACAATTTTCCTTGATGAAGTTGCCGAACTTCCGGTCGGCACTCAAGTACGACTACTTAGAGTTTTGCAGAACGGAGAGTTTATAAGGGTAGGTTCCTCCAAGGTGCAGAAGACTGATGTGAGGGTGATAGCAGCCACAAATATTCATCTCGAACGTGCGGTGGCATCCGGCAAGTTTAGGCGTGACCTCTATTACCGTCTCAATACAGTGCCAATAGTAATGCCTCCCCTTAGGGAGCGCAAGGAGGACATTCGTATGCTTTTCCGCAAGTTTGCAAGTGATTTTGCCGATAAATATACAATGCAACCTGTGCGTCTTAATGATGAAGCGATGAAGCTTCTTGAGAGCTACCCGTGGCCCGGTAATATTCGCCAGCTTAAAAGTGTTGCCGAGCGTATATCGATTATGGAGACAGAGCGTCTGATTACAGCAGATATGCTCGCCGGCTACCTTCCGAAGGATCATTCCTCCCGGATGCCGGTGCAAGCCGGCGGCTTTACAGATAATTGCTCCGATCCATATAGAGAGTTCCTAATTCAGCTATATGCCCAGTATCAGCAGTTGAGGATTGATGTTGATGAGCTCATTCGCATTGTCAAAGGGAATACTCCGGCTGCTCAGGTGCCTCCTGTTCAGACCATCAACCCTACCCATATGCTCACAGAGGGATCTGCGGTGCGGGATACGGGGTGCGGGGTGCAGGGTTCCGGTGCGGTGATTGAGGTTGAGGAGGTGGATAATGTTACAGAAACCCAGGAGGAGAGTCCGCTCACTTTGGATCAAATCACCTGTAATGCAATTGCAGAAGCACTGCGGCGCAATGGTAATAACCGAGAGAAGGCAGCGGCGGAACTTGGAATCTCCGCAAGAACAATTTACAGGAAGATTAAAGAATTTAATTTGGAATAAGGGACAAAATGAAAAAAACATTAAAAATAGTATTTTCTCTTGTCGCAATTTTTGCCACATCATGCCTGCTTACAGGTTGTTGGCTCTATTCCTTTAGCGGTACATCCATCCAGCCGGATGTCGAAACGATATGTATAGAACCTGTCCAGAACAGAGCTCTCAAGGTCAACCCTTCACTTGCGAATTCTTTATATGAGGCACTTTCGGATAAATATCGTAAACTTACCCGTCTGGAACAGGTGGAGGATGCCGGAGATCTCTATGTGCTGACTGTTATCGAAGGCTATGATGTCTCCGCAACTGCAATTACTGCCGATGAGGTAGCTGCCAGAAACCGTCTCACAGTAACGGTAAAGGTAAAGTTTGTTAATGAGAAACATCCGGAAGAAAATTTTGAGAAGAATTTTGCAGGTTATGAGGATTATGATTCAGAACGCTCTCTTGATGAAGTCGAAGCCACGCTTTGTGATACTATAATAGAAAAAATTGTGGAAGATATATTTAATGCCACCGTTGCCAACTGGTAACACCTGTTTATAAATGGAATTGAAAAGGCTCTCCATATCCGAACTTGAAGAACTGCTGGAACTTTATCCCTGGTTTGCAGTGGCACGCAAGGAACTTGTCCTTCGTAAAGGCAAAGCCGGTGATGAAGAGCTCCGCGGAGCAGCAGCTGCGTCAGGAATACACCTCCTCAGCCGTGCTTATTTTATCCAATCGGTAAAAGAATCCATCAAAGAGCGTTTCAATGAAAGTGATATTATAGGAAAACCGGCTCATGCCGAACACAAGCTTAAATACTATGTTGTCGGAGGTGACTATTTCAGCCAGGAGGATTTCAAGGAACTTGAGCGTAGCGGAGAGGCATTTAAGGAGACTTTTAGCATTAATCCGATCTCTTCTACACTTAGCTCACTACCCGATTTTGATTTTGAAAAAAGAGAATCTACGGATGAAGATTCCGACCAATTCTGCACCGAAACTCTTGCAAGAATATATGTAGAACAGGAGTTTTATAATCAAGCACTTTCAATTTATGAGAGACTAATTTTGTTATATCCGGAAAAAAGTGCTTACTTTGCGTCCCTTATAGAAAATGTTAAAATATTAAAATAACCTATTATGCAAGCAGCATACGTTACAGTCTCTATTACTATAGTTATATTGAGTGTACTACTGACTCTCGTGGTTTTGATCCAGAACTCCAAGGGTGGAGGACTGGCAGCCAATTTTGCAGCGGGCAACCAAGCTTTCGGAGTACGTCAGACAGCTGATTTTCTTGAGAAGATCACCTGGGGTCTGGCTACTTCTATTTTGGTTCTTTGCGTAGTTGCCACATTCCTTATTCCCAACAGGCATACTTCAGGTTCAAAACTCAGAGAAGCTATCGAGCAGCAGGTAACAACTGAAGGTACTCCCATTGTTAACCCTGAAGTTGCAGTTCCTGCAGAACTTCCGACCACTCCCGAGGGAGAAAATAACTAACAGAAAGGGTACATTTGAGATAAAAGTGACGACTTTGTCACTTTTTTTAAAAAATACTACTTTGTTATACAAGGTATTCTAAAAAATATATATATTTGCATCGCAAGATTACTTGCATAACCCACAATATTATTAAACCAAATAGTAATGCAACTATGAAAAAAGTAGTTAATGTAGGCATCGGAGGCAGAACTTTTGTCCTTGAAGAGGATGCTTATAGCAAAATGGAATCTTATCTTTCATTATTCAAATCCAAAATCAATATGGGTTTTCAGGAGAATGAAGTAATGGACGACCTAGAAATGAGGATTGCAGATCTCTTTGAGGCTAAACTCGGTTCCAGAAACGAAGTAGTCACTCTCCAGGTGGTTGAAGAGATTATAGCACGTCTCGGTATGCCCGACGGAAGTTCCCCCTTTGAAAATGATGGCAACACATCATCATCCTCTGCCTCTGCTTCCGCCTCTTCGGAAAGCAAAGGTCCACGTAAATTTTACCGCGATTATGACAACCGTGCAATCGGTGGAGTCTGTAGCGGTCTCGCCCAGTATCTCAACATTGATGTCGTACTTGTGCGTATTCTCTTTGTGGTGCTCACTCTTCTCGGCAGTGCCGGCATATGGGTATATATTATCCTCTGGATCGTAGCTCCCAAAGCTGTTACAGCTGCGCAGAAATGTGAGATGAGAGGCTGGCCGGTCACCGCGGAGAATATCAGAAAGGTATCACAGTCACAACATAGAAAATAACGGTTATGGAATACATTGTTGACAACATTAAATCACAGATGAGGAAAGGATTGCTTGAATATTGCATTCTTTTAATCCTCAATAAAAAAGAAGCCTATGCCTCCTCGATTATCGAGGAACTCAAGCACGCCAACATGATTGTGGTGGAGGGGACACTCTACCCGCTTCTTATCCGCCAAAAGAATCAGGGACTGCTCAATTATCGCTGGGAAGAATCCACTCAGGGGCCCCCGCGCAAGTATTATATGATTACAGACAAGGGACGTTCTTTAATATCCGAAATGGATCTTGCCTGGCAGGAAATAGTATCCACAATTGAAACAATTCGAAAATGAAAAAGGTAGAAAAAGTAAGCATAGGCAGATATGCTTTTACCCTCTATGAAGAGGCATACCGCAAGGCATCAGAATACCTTGACGAGCTCAACAACTACTATTCAAAAAGGGAAAGCGGCCATGAAGTAATGGAGGGCATAGAAGAGAGAATGGCAGAACTGCTTCTTGAAAAATGCGGTCCCGGAGGAATCGTAAGTGCAGAAATGATTGAAGAGGTTATCTCTATTCTCGGCAGACCTGAGGTTATAGAAGATGCTGATTCTGATAGCTCCGGCAGCAATCTCCATTACAATGCTAAGAAAAAGCTCTTCCGTGATCCCTCCTCTAAGATTCTTGGAGGAGTCAGCAGTGGTCTGGCTGCTTATTTCAATATCGAAACTGCGCTGGTTAGAGTTATCTGGCTCGTTCTCTGGTTTATCTTTTCCTCAGCAGGAGCCTTTACACTCCCAGTGTTTGGAGGGGCATTCATCCCAATTGTATATATAATAATGTGGATAGTAATTCCTCCGGCGAAGACCGTGCAGCAGCGCTGCCAAATGAGGGGTGAAGATGGCACGCTCGGCGACCTGGAGAAGAATATTTCCAAGGGAGCGGACTATGTGGGGCGTAAGGCCAGGGAGATCGGTAACTCTGATTTTTGGCGAGTTCTCGGCAGAGCACTTGGTATTATTATAGGAATAATTTTGCTCATCATCGGCGTATCAGGTCTGATGGTAGGTGCCCTGGGTCTGTTCGGTATCACTTTCTTCAATACTACAATACTCAATCTGGGGTTGGACTGGCTTTCTGAGTACGCTCCGGTATTTGCGTTGAATGTACCGATGATGCTGCTTAAAATAGTCACTATGCTTGTGGTGTTTATGCCCTTCCTGGGTATGCTGTACGGTGGTATCCAGTTGATTTTCGGCTTCAAACCTCCCAGATGGAGGCCGGGTTTGATAATTTTCATTATTTGGCTGATTTCGCTCATAGCACTTGTAGTGCTTGGTTTAGTGGGAATCTTTTCAGTAGGATGAATTTCTGTGTAGAGTATAAATTAATTGGTTTAATTAAACCTTTTAAAACTATTGAAGTCAAAGATGTGACTATTCGTTAGTTTTTCTTAGGTTAAGTGAGGGGGGCTGCACCAATTCCACGTCTGGTGCAGCCCCCCAAATTTTTATACTATCTGGGTATAATGTATTCTTTCGCTCAAAGGGTTTTGTAGAAGTCAACCAGAGCTTTTGCAAATGATGTCCAGGAAGTTGATTCCTTAACCTTACGGATATTTTCCACAAAAATGGAGTTGTCAGGATGGCCGAAGTATGACTCAATAGCCCTAACAATACCTTTGGCTGAGGTTTCATCAGCTAAAATGCCGATACCCGGTTCTCCTACCGTTTCTTCAAGTCCGCCGGTCCTGGTGACAACTACAGGTAATTCGAAATGAAGCGATATGGCGGTGATTCCGCTTTGTGTTGCGCTTTTGTAGGGGAGAACGCAAAGATCGGACGCAGAAAAGAATGCAGGTACTTCATAGTCATCAATGTATCTATTGAAGATCACTATACGCTCCGCCAGAGAAGGGTTTTTGGCAACGAGAGATGCAATTTGTTCCTGATATTTATCAAAACTGCCATAACTTTCGCCGGCAATGATCAGACGATAACTATCATCTAAGTATCCCATTGCTTCGATCAGCAGGTCAAGCCCCTTATAATCACGGATAAGTCCGAAAAAGAGCAAATTCTTTTTGTCCGGCTTGATTCCCAGTTTTTCACAGGCCTCATTTCTCTCTATTTTGGCCCCAAAATGGTCGTAGGGAGGATGGGGTTTGAGAATATAGGGTTTGTCCGGAGTAAGATTGAGCATATCCTCAAGCACGGAGCTGCTCATTGCAATACATCCGTTAATCGGCTTGAGAAACCATTTTGCAAAGGGTTTATCAAAGAATTTTCTTTCGTGTGGTATAATATTATCAGTAATGGTAATTACCTTGATACCCTTTTTCCTGAGCAGTCTGGCTACCGTTCCCAATGCAGGAGCAAGAAATGATATCCAGTATCTCATAATAACTAAATCAGGCTCCAGTCCGGCTATCTTATTTGCGGTACTGAAATAGGAGAAGGGATTGATGGAGTCGAGCACAGCCTTGCTCTCTATTACCTTCGCATCATCTTGCTCAGTTACATATTGTGTCTTACCCGGAAAAAGAAGTGAAGGGTACTGTCTGCTAAAGGTAAAAGCCTTGACTTGATGATCCTTTGCGAGTTCTTCGTAAAGATTGGCATTGAACTGGGCGATACCTCCCCTGAAAGGGTAGAAAGTGGAGAGAAATGCTATTTTCATAATAACACAAAGATAATAAATAATATCACTTTATTTTCAAAGCGCTTTTTCTCACAATAGTAAGATATAGACTGCGTACCAGCAGATGGACGAAATAGGCGAGATAAAGCGACTGTATGCCCAGCAGAGGTTCAAAAGCTATGTAGGAAATGATAAAGAGTCCCGCAGACCAGATCATACTATTGCGCAGGTGGTTAGTGGCTGTGGCTCCGATGAAAATCCCATCCCAGGTAAAAGCGATGCAACTCACTACAGGCATAAGCAGCAGCCAGAATAAAAACGGAGCAGAGGCCTCCACAACCTCAGGATTGTCGGTCATAAGTTGGAACATCGGCTTTCCCAGCCCTGCATAGATCAGAGTTGAGAGGAGACTAATGCCGAAACACCAGATAAAAATCCAGCGCACCGTACTGATCAGGTAATCGCTATTCCTCTCTCCAATAAAACGTCCCACCAATGCCTCGCCCGCATAGGCGAATCCATCTACAAAATAGGAGTAAAGTAGCAGGAGTTTCATCATAACCGAACTTACAGCCAGCAAAGTGTCGCCATGTCTTGCCGCAATTGAGGTAAATCCAATATAAATAACCAGCATACAGAGTGAACGGATAAAGAGATTTCCGTTAATCGAGAAAAACTGCTTCATCTTATTCAACTTGATGCTCGCCCGCACAGATATGAGATGGAAATACTCCCTGAAATTGTAGCACATCAGGGCTATTGCCAATAAGAGACCGCTGTATTGCGCCACTACGGTTCCGGCTGCAACGCCTGCCACTCCCATGGGAGTATGGACGGCTAATACATAACTGACTACTACATTGACAACATTGACCGTGATATCTACAGCCATTGGCAGCACAGTATTCTGCATCCCAATAAACCATCCTTTGAATACCATCAGCGATAAAGTGGGGGGTGCTGCCCATACTCTGATGAAAAAATACTCCCTTGCGATACTCTCCACTTCGGGCGAACAAACAACCAGAGCAAATGCCGCTTCAATATAAATCCACTGGATGAGCCAGATTAATAAAGCTACTGCCAGAGCGGTGGCTATCCCTCTGGTGAAGGTATCCATCGCCTCCTTAAAATCCTTTCTGCCATATGCTTGTGCTGTTATACCGCCGGTACCTACCCTCAAAAAGCCCATATTCCAGTAGAGCAGGTCAAACAGCATTGAACCGATAGCAATGCCTCCAATGCTGGCAGCATCACCCAGATGTCCGGCTATGGCAAGGTCCACTATGCCTACCAGAGGTACAGTGATATTTGCCATAATGCTGGGTAGAGCCAGACGCAGAATATTGCGATTGATGGTAGAGATTTTCATCGATACTTGGTCTCTTCTTCAAGCATTCCCAGGTAAGAATAGTATCTCTCGAATGAAATAGTCCCCTCCTCGAGAGCCGCTTTTACCGCGCAATCCGGCTCGTGAGTATGAGTACAGGGCATGAATTTACAGTTGTCCATTACTCTTAGCATCTCAGGAAAGTAAGTACTCAGCTCGTGAGGTTCGATATCCACTAATCCGAAGCCGCGAATACCGGGAGTGTCGATAATAAAGCCGCCACTTTGCAGAGGGTACATCTCATAGAAAGTGGTAGTGTGTCTCCCTTGCAGGTGAGCTTGCGATATCTCTCTGATTTTGGGGTCCAGGGAGGGATCAATAGCACGTATAAGTGAGGATTTTCCCACCCCGGATACTCCTGAAAATAGGGAAACGGAATCACCGTTTTTTCCTTTGCAGAGCTCTCTGATGAGTTCAACTCCCTTGCCTGTGATAGCGGAAACCTCCATTATCTCATAACCGGCTCCTGAGTAGATATGCTTAATCTCCTCCATCCTTTCAAGGGCATATTCGTCGTAGAGGTCGATTTTATTGATGACTATTATTACCTTTATCCGATAAGCTTCGCAGGTGAGCAGAAATCTATCCAGAAAGGCAAGTTTAACCTCCGGAAACTCTATAGTTACTATAAGGAAGGCACGGTCAATATTGGCTGCGATGATGTGCGCTTGACGGGAAAGATTGACCGAACGACGGATCATGTAATTCTTGCGCGGGAGAACTTCTTCTATAGTTGCAAGCGTATTGCCATCTCCCGGAGCATATTTCACTTTGTCTCCTACAGCTATCGGATTGGTAGCCGTGGAGCCCATGAGACGGATTTTTCCGCGGATTACCGCGGGGAAAGGGTCCCATTCAGGCAGACGGGAAAGCAGATAATGGCTGCCTGTGTGTTTTATTACGGTGGCAACAGATGAATTTTCCATTGGCGCAAATATAGTAATTTGTCCAAAATCCCTTATATTTGTAAATCCAAATAAAGAATATTTATGCTTTCACAAGAGGACATAGAAAATATAATCTCCAGGAGCATTTTAAACCTTGATCTGAAAGGAGAGCCGGAGTCGCTTTACCAACCGCTAGAGTATATGATTTCTGTTGGAGGCAAGCGCGTCAGACCGCGTCTCTGCCTGACCGTATTCAATCTTTTTTGCGACAATGTAGGCAATGACATCATCTATCCCGCTATCGCGCTTGAGATGTTTCACGAGTTTTCTCTTATGCACGATGATATAATGGATAACTCCGACACAAGACGCAACCAACCCACAGTTTTTAAAAAATGGGGCACCAATAAAGCGATTCTTTCAGGTGATGTAATGTTGCTGTTGGCTTATAAGTATATGTCGTTTTGCAACGCTGAGGTAATGCCGGAAGCGTTGCGCCTCTTTACTGATACTGCAATAAAGGTGTGTGAAGGACAGCAGTTTGATATGGATTTCGAAGAGAAACCCTTCATAACAATGTCCGACTATATCTCTATGATTGGCCTCAAAACCGGAGTTCTTCTCGCCTGTTCGGCAAAAATGGGTGCCCTCATTGCAGGTGCCTCCAGGGAGATTCGCGATGCCTTATATCAGTTCGGATACCGGCTAGGTCTTGCGTTTCAGATTGCAGACGACTATCTAGATACTTTTGGCGACCAGCAGATTTTCGGCAAGAAAATCGGTGATGATATTGTCAACGACAAGAAAACCTGGCTTCAGGTGGAATGTATTCGTAGGGCTGAAGGAGCCGATAAAGAGCGTCTTGCTTCTATTTTAGAAATGGGTGAAGATATGCGTGAAGAAAAGGTTGCTGCCATGCAGCAATTATATATTGACCTCGGCATCAAAGATGATGCCCGGGACGCCATTCTGGAATATCATAACAAAGCATTTGAAGCCATTTCCGGCATAGGTTTGAATGAGGTACAGACCAGGCAGCTCCATCAGTTTGCAGAACAACTCATTCATCGTGAAAAATAGAGGGAATATAGAAATAATGGCTCCTGCGGGCAACTTTGAATGCCTTATGGCTGCCATTCAAGGCGGAGCGGACTCGGTCTATTTCGGCATTGGAGAGCTCAATATGCGTTCTCATTCAGCCAACAATTTTGCTCCGGAAGATCTTGAAAAAGTCTGCAATATCTGTGACGAAAATGATATCAAGTCCTATTTGACTCTCAATATAGTACTTTATGATGAGGAGCTGGAGTCGATGCGGGAGACTCTGGAGATGGCGAAAAAGGCAGGTGTTACCGCAGTCATTGCATCAGATATGGCCGCCATCACTTATGCCCGTTCTCTCGGGATGGAGGTACATATTTCCACTCAGCTTAATGTCTCCAATGTGGAGTCTTTGCGTTTCTTTGCAGAGTTTGCCGATGTTATAGTGTTGGCGAGAGAGTTGAATTTAGAGCAGGTGGCCAAGATTAAGCAAGCGATTGACCTCGAGAATATTAAGGGTCCCTCCGGTCGAAAGGTGAGAATAGAAATGTTTTGTCACGGTGCTCTCTGTATGGCAATTTCCGGCAAATGTTATCTTTCTCTCCACGAGTATGCAGCTTCTGCCAATCGCGGATCATGCTATCAGTTGTGTCGCCGCGGCTACCGTGTCACCGATCTCGAAACAGGATGTGAGTTGGAGGTGGACAATAAATATATAATGTCGCCCAAAGATCTTTGTACTATTGAGTTCCTGGATAAAATGATAGAATCGGGAGTTACTGTCTTCAAGATTGAGGGACGTGCGCGTTCCTCGGAATATGTAAAGACCGTTACCAGAGCTTATCGTGATGCTGCGGATGCTGTTATTGAGGGAAAATATACTCCGGAGTTGGCTGCATCGCTCAAAGAACGGCTGACAACCGTATTTAACAGAGGTTTTTGGGATGGGTATTATCAGGGTGCGCGTTTGGGTGAGTGGAGCGATGTCTATGGCAACAAGGCCACACGTACCAAGACATATATCGGCAAGGTAACCAACTATTTTTCAAATATAGGTGTGGCGGAGGTAATGGTGTCGACCGGCACTTTTTCAGTTGGAGATTCGCTGCTGATTACCGGACCGACTACCGGCGTTGTCGAATATGAGGTCTCTGAGATAAGGGTTGATTTGAGAAATGTCGGCAGTGCCGTTAAGGGCGATCTCTGTTCTATTCCCGTTCCGGAGAAACTCCGCCGTGGCGACAAAATCTATCTTTTTCAGTAGATTTTTACTATAAACAGCCATTTCAATCAATTATAAGCAGCTTTTTACTATCAATGGAAGTATTTAGTGCTTCGCTTCGTATATAGAATAGGAAGTTTAATATTTTTTGTAACTTTGTTGATTGTAAATCAAGTAAAATAGTTAACAAAAAAAGTTCAAATATTATGGTTATTACAAAAAATGCTCAGAAATTCATAGATCAAGAAGAAAAATTTGGTGCACACAATTATCATCCACTACCTGTAGTTCTTTCAAGAGGTGAGGGCGCATTCGTTTGGGATGTTGACGGAAAAAAATATTTCGATTTTTTGTCTGCTTATTCGGCAGTTAACCAAGGTCACTGCCATCCCAAAATCGTAAAAGCGCTCTGCGATCAGGCAGAAAAAATTTGTCTGACATCAAGAGCTTTCTACAATGATTGTCTTGGCCCTTTCGAAGAGTTTGCTACAAAATTCTTCGGATATGACAAGCTCCTTCCTATGAACACAGGAGCAGAGGCAGTAGAAACTGCCCTGAAACTTGCCCGTAGATGGGGTTATGTAAGAAAGGGTATTCCTGAAGACAAGGGCATAATCGTAGTTTGTGAGGGCAACTTTCATGGTCGTACGATAACCGTAATATCGATGTCTACCGACCCTTCTTCCTATTCACAATATGGCCCTTTAACCCCCGGTTTCATAAAGATACCTTACAATGATGCCGCAGCTCTCGAGGCAGTTCTTGAAAAGCATGGGGAACATGTGGCTGCTTTCCTTGTAGAGCCCATTCAGGGAGAGGCAGGAGTATATGTCCCGGATGATGGCTATCTCAAAAAATGTTATGATGCCTGTAAGCGTCACAATGTACTTTTTGTTGCTGACGAGGTACAGACCGGTATAGCCCGCACAGGCAAATTGATCTGCTGTGAACACGAAAATGTTCGCCCCGACATTCTTATTCTTGGAAAATCCCTTTCAGGTGGAGTTCTGCCCGTTTCGGCAGCTCTGGCCGATGATGATATAATGCTTACCATCAAACCCGGAGAACATGGTTCTACTTACGGAGGGTTCCCTATCGCAGCAAGGGTGGGTATCGCAGCTCTTGAAGTTGTAAGAGATGAGAAACTTACCGAAAAGGCTGAATATCTCGGTAAAATTTTCAGGAAAGAGCTTAAGGCTTTCAAATCGCCTTTCATCAAGCAGGTGCGCGGAAAAGGTCTCCTCAATGCCGTGGTGACTACTCCGGTTAATGGTAAAGAGGCATGGGACATTTGCCTTAAAATGGCTGAGTACGGTCTTATTGCCAAACCTACACATAAACATATTATTCGTTTCGCTCCGCCCCTCGTAATTACTGAAGAAGAGCTGCGCGAGGCGATTGAGATTATAAAGAGAGCATTCAGGGAACTTGAGTAGTTTTTATGTCAGGGATTTCTTTTAGACAGACGGCGAACCGCGTACTCATGGTGCGCCCCTGTTCATTTGGGTTTAATGCCCAGACTGCAACCAATAATGCATTTCAACGCCGGGGGTTTGAATCGGGAGCCCAGGAGGCCGCATTGCGGGAGTTTGACTCTTTTGTGGTCCTGCTTCGTTCGCACGGAGTGGTGGTGGATGTGATAGAGGATACTCCCGAGCCTCATACACCCGACTCCATTTTTCCAAACAACTGGTTTTCCACTCATTCGGACGGTACTCTGGTGCTCTATCCGATGTGTGCGCCAAATCGCCGTTTGGAGCGAAAACAGACCGTGATGGACCATCTTATCGCCACTTTTGACATACGCAATATCTATGATCTGACGCCTTTCGAGTCCAAAGGTAAGTTTCTCGAGGGAACCGGCAGTATGGTCATTGACCGCGAAGCGGGAATAGTATATGCATGTCGTGCGCCCCGCACCGACGAGGATGTGCTTAAGGAGTTTTGCAAATTGTTCGAATGGGATTATTTCCTTTTCGATGCCATAGATGGGGCCGGAAAAGCCATTTATCATACCAATGTAATGATGTGTGTGGGAACCCATCTGGCGGTTGTCTGTCTGGAGAGCATCAAAGATGCCTCAGTCAGAGAGACTCTCGTGCGTTTGTTGGGAAAGAGGGATATCGTGGATATCTCATACGATCAGATGGGGAACTTTGCAGGTAATATGCTGGAGGTACAGCCTGGTGGCACAGAGAGGCCACTGTTGGTTATGTCGGCCGCTGCCCGAAAATCACTTCGCCCGGAACAATTGCGTTTGATTGAGTCGCATTGTGACATTGCTTCTCCCGATTTAAGTATTATTGAAGCTAATGGCGGAGGTTCTGCCCGCTGTATGCTTGCAGAGATCTTTTATGAAGAGTTTTAGATTATTTCTACTAGTCTCCTTGTTGGTGTTTCCCTTCTCCGGAGTACCGGCCCAGCCTACAATCTATGAAGAATATGCGCAGGAAGCGGGTGGTGCGCTTATGATCTATAGGGGACGCAAGGCAATTCACTACGCTTTTCAGTTCAATGGTACCTTTTACTGGGATTCACCGCAGTTTCTTATCGGAGATGTGGTCTACAATAATAAAAAATATGAGGGTCTTTTGCTAAATATTGATGCAAACCTTCAGCAGGTGCAGGTCAAGCATCCTGTAAGTGCCATTACCGTAGCTCTCAATACCTCCTATCTTACTTCGTTTAATATTGGAGAAAAGAAATTTATTTGCAGGGATGGGGGCATTTTCGAGATAATTCATGATGGACCGATCACCCTTTTGCGTCAGATTACCAAAACGCTTAATCGTGACATTCATTTGCGCAACGGAGATGCAATCGGTTATTATGACCCCAATTTCAAAGAGAATGTATTTTATTATTTCAAATACAACTCCGCATTCTATTGTCTCAAAGATAATGCTCTGACCCTCATCAGACGTGAAAAAGATATTCTAAATCTTTTTCCTGACCATAAAAAGGAGATAAAGACATTCTTAAGGAAAGCTAATGTTTCTCCCAGAAGAAATTTTGAAGAGTATTGTGTAAAAGTATTGGATTATGCTGAAAGTACGTTCAAGTAGATTCGTAGTACTCTTTATTTTGTTGCTCCTTGGTGTTTTTGCCTCAGGAAATGTTTTATATGCCCAACGGGCAAATGTTCGTCTGAGTCATGTCAGTATTGATTCGCTGGTCAATTATGTGAGGAGCATTCATCCTAAGACCTATTTTATTTCCGATGGTCTGGACCAGGCTAATTATACGGTAGATGCTCCGCGTGAGAAAATACTCGAAAGCATACTTTCGGAGCTAAAAAATAAGGGATATGCCATCACACGTTTTGATGGCGGTATATATATCCTCAGAACGGTAGGATTTGCAACCGAACTTCCCATGGGTTATTTCAGTAGCGGAGAGCAGTTACAGCGTGATACTTCCATCTATCTCGATCAGTCGGGCTACAAGTTTACATTTGCCAACAAGGTATATGAGATAGGGGAGTCCAACAGCGGGGTTACGGGGAAAGTCTATCTAAGCGGTTACATTACTGATGTGGCCACAGGAGAACCTTTGGTCGGCATTTCCATTCTTGAGGCGAGTACGGGGGCCTATACCCAAAGTGATGCATCGGGTTTTTACAGGATATTGCTGCCTGTCGGGGAACACCTGCTCCGTTTTACGGGCTATTCTCTCGAAGATCTGGATTTAAATGTCCTGCTTCACGATAGAGGAACCCTGGATGTGACGATGAAAGAAAAAGTTTTCGCTCTTAAAGGTGCGGTTATTACTTCCGAAGGGATGGTCAACCATCGCAGCAGCCGTATGGGCGTGGAGAGGGTGCGTGTCGAGAATATTAAAAAAGTGCCCGCAGTTTTCGGTGAGGCGGATGTCATAAAAGTAATCATGACGCTCCCCGGCGTAAAATCGGTAGGTGAGGCCTCCGGCGGATTCAATGTTCGTGGCGGAGCCAATGACCAGAATCTAATTCTTTTCAACGAAGGCACAATTTACAATCCAAACCACCTGTTCGGTATCTTCTCCGCCTTTAATACGGATATTGTGAGTGACGTAGAACTCTTTAAGAGTTCCATTCCCGCCGAATATGGCGGAAGAATATCTTCGGTTCTCGATATCAGGGGCCGTGAAGGTAACAGCAAAAAGATGGCGGGTTCAGTCGGCCTTGGAGTTCTTACAAGCAGATTCCATCTAGAAGGCCCGTTTAAAAAGGAGAAAACCACATTTATTCTCGGCGGCAGAACAACCTATTCCGACTGGATACTGAAAGTCCTTCCCAAAAATAGCGAATATTCCAATGGGGCCGCCTCGTTTAATGACCTCAACGCGCAAGTCAGTCACCGATTCAACCAGAAAAATTCCCTCCATTTTTCCGGCTATTACTCGAGAGACAGGTTCAGTTTTACTGCAGACACCACATACAGGTATCACAATGCCAATTTCTCCGTGAAATGGAGAAATCACTTCAGCGACGGCCATTCGCTCGTTCTTTCGACGGGATATGACAGCTATGGCTACAAAGTGGAGGATACCCATAATGACTGGAGTTCTTTTTCACTCTCAAGCAACATCAGACAGGGTTATCTCAAACTCAGATTCCAGTCGCTTGTCGCAGCAAAACATACATTCTCTTACGGTCTTAATTCAACTATGTACAATGTGGAGCCTGGCAACAGACTTCCTTATGGAGATTCCTCAGCCATTGAACCGCGTCGTTTAACGACGGAACGGGCTTTGGAGACATCGTTGTTTTTCAATGATACCTATCAGCCTACCGACCGTCTTTCATTTGATTTCGGATTGAGACTTTCCGGCTTTTTAAGTCTCAATACCCGTAAATTTTACGGTACCCCCGAATTACGTATCTCCGGAAAATACTCATTCCTCCCTAATCTCTCTTTCAAAGCGGGATTCAACAGTATGGCCCAGTACATACACAAGATATCCAATACCGTAGCCATTTCACCTACGGATACATGGAAGCTTGCAGACGCCGATATCGGGCCACAAAGGGGTTGGCAGGCTGCGGCAGGACTTTATTGGACGATATTTGACCACCGTGTAGACCTCTCTCTTGAGGGCTACTACAAGAGGATGCGCGACTATCCTGACTATAAAAGCGGAGCTATACTCGTGATGAATGAAAACCTTGCACAGGAGCTGATTTCTACAATGGGAAAAGCTTACGGAGTCGAACTGATGGTCAAAAAGCCTGGCGGAAAACTTAACGGATGGATCTCATACACCTATTCCAGATCAATGCTTAGGGAAATGGAGGATAGGGGTCTGCAGACCATCAACAATGGAGAGTGGTACAATGCTCCTCACGACAAACCGCACGACCTCAAACTGGTGGGCAACTACAAGTTCACCCACAGATATAGCATATCGGTCAACCTGGACTATTCCACAGGCCGTCCCGTGACAATCCCCGTGGCTAAATACCTTTATGGCGGTGGCTACCGTCTCTACTATAGTGAGCGCAACGGTTACCGTATTCCGGATTATTTCCGTCTCGATCTGGCGATTAATATTGAGCCCAGCCACTATCTTCGTCAACTGTCGCATCTCTCCGTGACTTTCGGAGTCTACAATGTAACCGGTCGCAAGAATCCCTATTCGGTATTTTACACCCGCAACAGTAGTGGAAGTGTCAACGGCAATATGCTCTGTGTCTTTGCCGTGCCGATACCCTACCTTAACCTCAACCTCAAATTCTGATGAAAGAAAGACTCTCCATACTAATACTCGCGTTTACTGCCCTAATGATGGGAAGTTGCATCTATCCATTCACACCTGAGATAGCAGATGTTGATATAGGACTCATTGTCATAGAGGGAGATATACGAATAGGGGCCGAATCATACATATTTGTTCGAAATACCCAGCAACTGGGTACCACCGGCACACCCGTGAATATTCCTGCCGATGTGTGGGTGGAAAGTGACAAGGGAGAGATAACCCGTGCAGGAAATTATCGGGATGGTGCCTATATCATTGATACCCGCAATCTCGATCCCCGGAATTCTTATCGTCTCCATGTCAAACCCCATGTTCAAAGCAGTGCCGTAGAGTATGTAACAGACTGGCTGGAGGTAATCATCACTCCGGAACTTGAGGAAGTCTCATTCCGGGTGGACGAGCTTGAAGAGAAAATAACATTTCATGTGAGCACTACCAATCCTGACACCAATCCCTACTATAAATGGAATTGCAATGAGGTTTGGGAGTACACATCTCAGTTCTATGCATCGCATGTCTTTAACCCCAGCCGCAACACCGTCGAAGAGTGTAGAGGTGAAAACACGCATTATTGCTGGGACAGGGACATAGTTCCCAACATAATGACTGCCAGCACAGAGGCACTCACAGAGAATCGTCTTGTCAATCATCAAATCTATGAACTGCCCTTCATGAGCGACAAACTCGACTATTTATATTCATTGGAGGTAATTCAGAGCTCGATTTCGGCGGAAGCCTATGTTTACTGGGAAGTGATGTTGCGCAATACGGACCAGACCGGAGGTCTTTTCTCCCCTCAACCCAGCGAACTCAGGGGTAACATCCACTGCGTAAATGACTCCTCCATCGTTGTACTGGGTTATGTCTCCGCATCGAAAGTCTCCAGTCATAGAATATTTGTCTCGGTAGATGACTTCCCTATACAGAATAAGCGTCAAAACTGCTCAGCTTTTATAGAAATAGACCTGGCTGAGCACTCCAAAATGAGAAGATATTACTACGGAGGCTATGATGTAGTATTTCTCGATAATATGACGAACATAACCAGCTGGTCTGAGCGACGTTGTGTTGACTGTAGGGTTAAGGGAGGCACAAAAGAGAAACCCGACTATTGGCCCAACAATCACAATTAAAAGATGAGAAGATACTTTACTATATTGATATCACTGGCGGCATTTCTGTTGCAGATATCCGCTCCCATTTACGCCCAGCGAGTAGAGAGGATATGGTTTTCCACAGACAGGAGCATTTATGTGGCCGGAGAGAGAATCTGGTGCTCGGCACTCTGTATGGATGTCGCTACCCGCACTCCCTCTGAGTTGAGCAGTATCGCCTATATGGAGCTCCACTCCGCGACCAGAGTGGCACAAACGGCTAAAATAGCACTTATGGATGGGCGTGGAGCAGGTTACATCGACTTGCCCAATACTCTTCCTACCGGCAATTACCGTCTCATCGCCTATACTTCGGCCAATTTCAACGAGCGCGGATATGATTTCGATGCAGCATTCAGTAGGGAAATCTCCATTTTCAATGTATTATCCACCGCAAGGAGCGGGGAAGTCAAGGTGGTGGAGGAGAGTGATTATCTGGCTGCAGTAGCAGTTGCTCCTTCTATGAAACCGTGTGCTGATATTCAAATCAACGTAGCTCCGGAAGCGGGACGTTTAGATCAAATCCCTATCAGCATAGCGAACAATACAGCTGAGGAGATTACCTTCTCACTATCGATATTCAATGAAGACGACATTCTGGTAGGCAAGATAACGGGTCCTGAAGAGTTTCTGAAGATGCTTCCTGACGCAGACAAGGTAACTTTTGATCGCAACCGCACCCCGGAGTATGAGGGGGAGATAATTACTGCGCAAAGCAATGAAAAAACCGCCTACATCTCGGCTATAGGTAATTATTCGGACATATACATAGCAGAAAGTGCGGATGATGGTACCGTTCGTTTCTTTACCGGCAATATCTATGGAGATGTGGAACTGGTTGGCAATATCGCTTCCATCAGGCAGCCATTTGCCGAACCGCAGCTCAAGGCTCCATCTCCGCTGTTGATTAGCCAATCGCTCAGGGATCGTCTTGAATTCAGAGGTGCCGCCATGCAGATTGGCAGACGGTTTGATTCGGATACTTTGTGCGAACTGCTTCCCAAACGGGAAAACACACTTCTGGGTGCAGAACGAATCACCTACCTTCTCGATGATTACACCAGATTTCCACTGATGGAGGAGGTTATTGTGGAATACATTTCCCAGATACGTGCCCGTAAAAAAGCTGACGGCACGAGAGATATTCAGGTCAAAATAGAGAATGTCTTCCGTACAGGAGAGTTTGCAGAAGATGCATCCCTGATGATGGTGGATGGAGTACCGATTTTTGACCATGAAATGATCTACAGATACGATCCCATGCTGGTCGAATCGATTGATATTTATCCCTATGCCTATTTTATCGGCAGCAGACAGTTTGACGGCATCGTCAATATGAAGACATACAAGGGTACGATCCCTTCGCTGACCTTTGGCCCCGAAGTGCGTATTATCGAATTTCAAGGAACGGCCATTCCGATGGCCTATACCTGTCGTAACCTGGCCGAAAATGCCGATTATCCTGATTACCGACAGACCTTGTACTGGCACCCCCTGCTCACAGCGGGAGCAGCCGGCACTACCGACTCTTCAATCACCGTCATATGCAACACTCCCGACTACAATGGCACATTTTCAATTGTCGTAGAAGGGATTACTTCTTCCGGTCGTCCTGTATTTAGCAAAAAAGCCTTCAAGGTGCATTAAAATGCAATTTTGTTGACAACTTGTTTGTAAATCAGATTATTTGTTCTATCTTTGCAACCCGCAAAAATGCGGAGTTACAAACATTAAATAAAAGATTTACAAACATTTATGCCAACAATTCAACAACTAGTCCGCAAAGGACGTAAGGTTATTGTAGAGAAAAGCAAATCTCGTGCATTGGATGCTTGTCCTCAGAAACGCGGAGTATGTGTACGTGTTTACACAACAACTCCCAAAAAGCCTAATTCGGCTATGCGTAAGGTGGCCCGTGTAAGGCTTACCAATCAGAAAGAGGTCAACGCATACATACCGGGAGAGGGCCACAACCTCCAGGAGCACAGCATCGTGCTGGTTCGCGGCGGTCGTGTTAAAGACCTTCCGGGTGTTCGCTACCACATCCTTAGAGGAGCTTTGGATACTGCTGGTGTAGAGGGAAGGACACAGAGTCGTTCTCTTTATGGTACCAAAAAGCCAAAGAAATCTAAGAAGTAACCATTATTTTTAACTATTAAATTTTGAGAAAAAATGAGAAAAACGAAGCCTAAAAAGAGGATTCTACTTCCTGATCCCAAGTATCACGATGTACAGGTTACCCGTTTCGTGAATAACTTGATGTTACAGGGGAAGAAGAGTATCGCTTATTCTATTTTTTACGATGCGATCGACATGGTCGGCGAGAAGATGAAAGATTCTGATAAGGCTCCTCTCGAAATTTGGAAAAAAGCATTGGAAAACATTACTCCGCAGGTTGAAGTAAAAAGCCGCAGAGTAGGTGGTGCGAACTTCCAAGTACCGACAGAGTTGCGTCCGGAAAGAAAAGTCTCTCTCAGTATGAAGAATATGATACTTTACGCCCGTAAACGTTCCGGCCGCTCAATGTCTGAGAAGTTGGCTGCAGAAATTATAGCTGCATATAATAATGAAGGTGCAGCATTCAAAAGAAAAGAAGATATGCATAGAATGGCTGAGGCCAACAAGGCCTTTGCCCACTTCCGCTTCTAATCAGGTATTTGTACATTAGATGGCAAGAGATCTAAAATATACTAGAAACATTGGTATTATGGCTCACATCGATGCCGGTAAGACCACTACATCGGAGCGCATTCTCTACTATACGGGTAAAACCCATAAGTTAGGGGAAGTGCACGAAGGTGCTGCTACCATGGACTGGATGGTTCAGGAGCAGGAGAGAGGTATTACCATCACATCGGCAGCTACTACCGCTTTCTGGAATTACAACAATGAGCAATACCAGATCAATCTTATAGATACTCCGGGCCACGTTGACTTCACCGTTGAGGTGGAGCGTTCACTTCGTGTTCTTGATGGCACAATCGCCACTTTCTGTGCGGTAGGCCGCGTACAGCCTCAGTCAGAGACCGTATGGCGCCAGGCAGACAAGTATCGCGTGCCCAAGATTGCCTATGTCAATAAGATGGATCGTACCGGTGCTGATTTTCTTGCTGTAGTTGAGGAGATTAATGAGAAACTTGGAGCACGTTCCATTCCCATTTCGCTCCCTATCGGAGCGGAGGAAAACTTCGAGGGAGTTGTAGATCTTATTTCAAAAAAGGCCTATTTCTACAATCTGAGCAAGGACCTTGTAAATTATGAGATAAGGGAGGTTCCCGAGAAGATGGTTGCAGAAGTTGAGGAGTGGCGTGGTAAACTGATTGAGTCAGTTGCCGAGTACAATGAAGAAATACTCGAGAAGTTTTTCGAAGATCCCGATTCAATCACCGAAGAGGAGATTATCGATGCCCTCAGAAAGGCAACTATCGATATGGCAGTGGTTCCCACCACATGCGGCTCTTCTTTCAAAAACAAAGGAGTACAATTGCTTCTTGATGCCGTTATGCGTTATCTACCCTCTCCTCTGGATAAGGGTGAAATCAAGGGTATAGATCCACGCAACGGTCAGGAGCTTGTGCGCAAATTCAACACCGAAGAGCCCTTCTGCGGACTGGTGTTCAAGATTGCCACTGATCCCTTTGTAGGTAGATTGGCCTTTATCAGAGCCTATTCAGGTAAACTGGATGCCGGCTCCTATGTGCTTAATACTCGTTCCGGTAAAAAGGAACGTGTTGCAAGGCTTTACCAAATGCACTCCAACAAACAGAATCCTATTGACTGCGTTGAAGCGGGCGATATCTGTGCTGCTGTTGGTTTCAAGGAGTTGCGTACAGGTGACACCATTTGTCGCGAAGATAAACCTATTGTTCTGGAGTCAATGACATTTCCGGATCCGGTTATCGGTCTGGCAGTAGAACCCAAGACCCAGAAAGATCTTGACAAACTTGGTATCGCTCTTGGAAAGCTTTCAGAAGAAGACCCCACCTTTACTGTCCAGACTGACGTTGAGACCGGCCAAACCATTATTAGTGGTATGGGCGAGCTTCATCTTGATATCATTGTGGATCGTCTTCGCCGTGAATTCGGCGTTGAGATCAACCAGGGTGCACCTCAGGTAAATTACAAAGAGGCCATCACCGGTACATATCAACACAGAGAGGTATTCAAGAAGCAGACAGGCGGTAGAGGTAAATTTGCCGATATAATTGTCGAAATCTCCCCTGCAGATGAGGGCGTGACAGGACTTCAGTTTATTGATGAAGTAAAAGGCGGAAATATTCCCCGTGATTTTATCCCCTCTGTCGAAAAAGGTTTCAAATCTGCAATGGCAAATGGTGTTTTGGCAGGTTACGAGGTGACATCCATGAAGGTAAGACTTTTGGACGGCTCCTTCCATCCTGTCGATTCCGACTCACTTTCATTCGAGATCTGTGCCCGTCAGGCATTCCGCAAAGCACTTCCCAAGTGCTCACCGGTACTGATGGAACCGATCATGTCCCTGGAAGTTGTTACTCCCGAGGAATATATGGGTGATATTGTCGGTGACATCAACCGTCGTAGGGGCCAGATTGCCGATATGGATTCCAAAGGCAATGCAAGAATTGTCAAAGCCAAAGTTCCTCTTGCTGAACAGTTCGGTTATGTCACTGTTTTGAGAACACTTTCATCGGGACGCGCCACGGCCACAATGGAATTTTCACATTATGCTGAGGTTCCCGAAAATATTGCAAAGGATGTTGTCGAGAAGCATGGCGGATATAGGTTTTATCACGACAATGATGATGAATAATTAAAAAAATAACAATAATGAGCCAGAAAATCAGAATAAAATTGAAATCTTACGATCATGCACTGGTTGATAAATCGGTTGACAGGATTGTAAAGACAGTAAAGTCTACAGGTGCTGTTGTCAGCGGTCCTATTCCGCTCCCCACAGATAAGAAGATCTTTACTGTTAACCGCTCAACTTTTGTAAATAAAAAGGCACGCGAGCAGTTTGAACTCAATTCATTCCGTCGCCTCCTGGATATTTACAGCTCAACTCCTAAGACTGTTGATGCGCTTATGAAGCTTGAGCTCCCCAGTGGTGTTGAGGTTGAAATTAAGGTTTGATAAAAGTATTTTTGCGATAAATCATTATTTTGCTACTTTTGTCACGCAAAGGGTCATCAGGCTTCTTAGGACGTCTATGACTTTTGTTAGATTATCTTTTGTACATCATAGATAGTTTCAGGTCCCATAGCTCAGTTGGTTAGTAGCACCTGACTCATAATCAGGGGGTCACTGGTTCAAGTCCAGTTGGGACCACAAAAGCAAAAACGCTTCCCTTCGGGGAGCATTTTTGTCTTTTGAGGTCAGTTCCGAGTTCCGAGTAAATTTTTAGTTTCTAGTAATATACTCCTCACTACATACTCCATACTCCATACTTAGAGCTAACTACATACTCCTCGCTACATACTACATACTACATACTTAGAACTAACTACATACTACACACTACATACTCAGAACTATTTTTATATTTGCAAAATGAAAAGAATTTTTATTGTTGCGGCATTGGCCGCTATGGCGTTGTGCTGCAGTTGCAGCGACGCAAAGAGCGAAAATGAGATCGTAGCGATGTCATTCAATATACGTCTGAGCCTCAGCGATGACTTTGACGGAGAAAATAGTTGGATATTCCGAAGAGAAGCTGTGATTGAGATGATAAACGAAGTCAACCCGGATCTTTTCGGTATTCAGGAGGGTCTATTAGGACAGGTCAACTATATGGAAGAACATTTGCCGGAATATGGCTTCTACGGAGTGGCTCGCAATGATGGTCCAAACACTGGCGAATCCAATGCCGTTTTTTATAAAAAGAGCCGTTTTGAACTTCTGGAAAGCACTATTTTCTGGTTGAGTGAGACACCGGATGAGGTTTCAATGGGCTGGGATGCGGCCTTTCATCGGATTGTTACAATGGTTCGTCTGCTGGACAAAAATAGTGGTCAAGAGTTGTATTTCTACAACACTCATTTTGATCATATGGGTAAAGTTGCCCGTGAAGAGTCCGGTAAACTCATTGTAGAGCGTATGAAAAGTTTAATACCGGATGATGCGGCAGTGGTGCTTACCGGTGATTTCAATGCGGTGTACAATGATCCCATTTTGGGTCCGATTGAAGAGTATATGACTTCAGCGCGTAGTGCGGCTCCTGTTACAGATTCGCTCAACACATTCAATAGTTGGGGTAAAATAGATCCCGAAGAGGGTGGTAAAGTAATAGACCATATCTATTTCAGAAATCTGTCTCCGTTGCTATTTAAAACTCTTACCGGCTCCTATGCAGGTGTAGAGTACATCTCCGATCATTATCCTGTAATTGCTGTTTTTGCTCTTAAGGATGTTCGAAATCAAGAGGTTCAACGTGAATTGTAGAAGTGATATTAAATCGCTCTTCAATCATTTTCTCAATGGCAGTCGCGACGGAGTGGCCTTCCTCCAGTGAGAGTTCTCCGGGGAGTCTGATATGAAATGTCACCTCCTGGTGAGTGACGTAGTTGTGAATATGAAAATGATGCAGTTGTAATCCTTCAGGATACATCTCTGTAACAGCATCGTTAATCTTTTTTATAAGTTCCTCAGAAGGCTCTTCCCCAAGTATCTTGGTGATGGCTTCCTTTATAATGGTATAAGTTGCGTAGAAGAGCATCAAAGCTATAATGATGCCAAGTACACTATCCATCCACCAGAAGTATTTGGCGAGCAAGATGCCAATCAGTACCACTACAGAAGAGAGCGCATCACTTCTATGGTGCCATCCGTCGGCTTTAATGGCTACATTGCCCGTTTTGCGGGCAAGACGGAAAGCATATTGTGCTAAAGCTTCCTTGACTACGATGGAGATACAGGTCACTACGATGGCAAGGGTGCCGAATGTGACCGAGGTATGATCTTTTAGTCTTAAAATGGAGTCCTTGAGGAAGTCGTAAGCAATGATAGCAAGAATAATTCCAATGAAGATGGCAGCTATCTGTTCCCAGCGACCATGGCCGAAAGGATGTTTTTTATCGGGTTTTTTATTGGAAAGTCCGGTAGCAGCAATCAATACTATGGAACTGATTGAGTCGGACATAGTGTGCCATGCATCGGCTACAATAGCTAAAGATCCGGTTACAATACCGGCCCAGTATTTCAGTATAAACAACAGGGTGTTAGCTACAACTGAAACAACGCCTTCGACAACACCGGCATTTTTATAAGACTTTAAATCCATTAAGTTTCGAGTAATGAGTTAAGAGTTGTAGTTCCGAGTTCCGAGTTCCGGGTTTGGAACTCGATAGTTTTCACTTTATGGCAGTACTATTTACGCTCTATTCCAAAATACTAGTGTACGTTTTGGTTTTTGAGTTCGATGACCTTCATGGAGGTGTTGGCTTCGTTATTCCAGTTAAGGAATACGGCTATCCTTGAGTGTTTAACTGTATCCTTGGGACCGGAGTGATATGTAATACCGAAGTAGGAGTCATAGTAAAATCGTAGTGCTCCTTCTATCGAAACAGTATTGAAATCAAACTTAGTAAGATTTGGTACCACATTCTTGATATATCCATTATCGATGGCGAACGCGGTAACAGAGATGCCTGCCACCTCAAGATAAGATGCAAACTTGGAATAATAATCGGAGTGATTGAAGAGCGTATCCCTTATTTTAATCTCAAAAAAATAATCCTCATTTTCCACTATTCCCGGAACATAATAGCCGTTTATGGCATCAAACGTCATTAGTGCAGAGTCAGGGTGATTTTTTCTGGGGGCGACAGAGAGACTCATTGAGGGAATACCACGTCTGGCTCTTATCATGGAGAACTTATAATCGTTTGCCGTAGTGATGATTATTGAGTGTTCCAATACTTCGATGCTTTTAAAGGGTGATATAAGTATGTCAACACTAGCACGTATGGGATTGCCTTCTTCATCGACTATCCACTGCGGATCACTATTTCCATATGAGATGGTAAAGTAATAAATACCTGAAGAGTCCTTGATACCTATCGAAGGTTTGAGATCATCCGGCTGTGCGGTGAGCACTTTGCCATCGCTCATTAGCCAATTTTCAGTACCTGTTTCTCCTATTTTGATTGTCCAGCAATATGAAGAAACGTCAGCATTATATTTTATACCAAGAAGAATTTTTTTGTCACAATTAAGACCGGTATAGAGTTCATACACTTTTCCACTCTTAAGTTTGATGGCATAACCTGCAAATTTTCCGTTTTGGGTAAGTTCGCTTACTGATTCTACCAGTAGCGTAGTATCGATAGTATTGAAGATCTCCATGCAGGAGCCAATGTTGGTGTTGATATTATCACAATAAGTGCTCAACTCTTCAAAGCCTCGCTGTGTTGGAATCTGGAAAGATTTACCGTCATAAAGGGTAAATTTGACGAAATAGGGATCAGAATAGTCTATATCCCTGAACACCGAGCTGCCTTCTTCGCCGGTAGCCTCACTGAGCCTTTGCCAGGAACTGCCGTCATCATATGAAACCCACCAGTAACCACTCTCTATTTTTAGTTTTGGAATGGTACCGGTAGCCCTCACTCTTTGTCCGAAAGAATTGGTCATCCAGGTGGGGCTGGATGTGCCTTTTTGAATTGTCCAGTAATAGTAACCATTTGTAGTATTTTGCTGGATACCAACAATCGGGGTGATGCCGGTGTTTCCGTGATAAATATTTACATAGGAGCCGCTAGTGAAGCTTATAACATAACCGACAACTTCTCCGTTTTCCTTGATCTCATCGATACCATTTATATGGTCATTCTGCTCAAGAGCCCTAATGGTGGTATAGAGAGCATTTATAGTGGTATTGGTAACGTGGACCATACTTTCAGCATATGTAACACGATCTAAAAGTTCCAGAATCTTGTCTGATAGGTCTACACAACTGTTGCTTACAAGCGGTGCGACAGCAAGCAAAATATATGTGACAATTTTGTGTATATTCCTTTTCATCGTTAACTTCCGTGTTTGATGGTGATTATGGTGTTTTTCAGGGAGCCCTGCCCATCTGAAATGATAAGCACGAGTTCGCTCTCCATGCCTTCGGCAAATGTTGCGGGTGAATAAATGGTCAGAGTACCGGTTTTAGCCGTTGTTTTGATTACCCTGGCGTAAAATCCATCCCGGGTTACCGGAAGAAGATCTATGTCGTTGCTGCCTCCGGTAATTGTGTATCCAATACTGAGAGTACTTGAAGCAAGCATCTTACAGGTAGTTTGGATATCAATCTTGAAAGGGGCGTATCGGGGTATTAGCACTTTCTGTTCGCCCATTGTCAACTCTATGTAGTTTGTCCCGATATTGGTTATGGCTGTAATTATCATGTTGATTTCAGGTACAGCAGCAGGTACCTTGTTGTCGTCGGACAACAGCCAGGTGTAAGTCTTGCCTGAGTCGTAAGAGATAGTCCAGTAGTATACTCCGTCAAGATGCCTTTTTAGTCCTAACATCGGCATGGTGCCCTTCTGAGGAGTGACTCTCACCTTCTTGCCACCAACTAGGATCCAGCGTGCCGTCTGGTCACTTTCGTATTTAATGGTCCAATAAAAATTGCTATCTGCCGGATTTGCAGAGTCCTGTGCAGCACCAATGGTCGGTAGGTTTGTGGCTATCCCATTATAGAATGTTAGTACCGTACTATCAGAGAGGAAGAGGTTGTAGCCGATAGTATCTCTCTTTTCAATTATAGGTTTGATGTCTTTGGCATAGACTCCCTGACTCACGAGATTCACCAGCTCTTCGAGAGATGCAAGGTTGGAGTTGGTTCTATTGACGATGTCAGTCAATGCATCATAAGTCTCGAGGGTGGGTATAGTAATGTATGTGCCGTCAAGGAAATTAAACTGCACATAACCATCATTTTCGGTTACATTTTTGATAAATGATGTGCCGGCACTTCCTGTTGCCTTTCCGAGGTTGTGCCAGATTACGCCGTTGTCATAAGTTACCATCCAGTTGCCGTTTTCGATTTTGATTTTCGGTGTAACTGCAACAGTGGGTACTCTTTGTCCTACATTATTGGTGACGAATTCCTCGTGTCCTACTGAATAAGAGACTACCCAGTAGAAGATTCCATCTTCGGCTTTTTTGACACTGATAACGGGGGTTTGAGCATCTTTACCATTGTAGATAGTGATGCTTGGACTATTGGAGAATGCAATGATGTAGCCTATTACCTCATTACCGTCATAGATACGTGTGATTTTGGTTACAAAGTCATAGCTGTTGAGCTTGTTTACAAGGTTATGAAGGGTGCTGATATTCTCATTCATCAGAACGAGGTTATCTTCCATAGCCTTAATACGCCTGCTGATATGGCCTAGCTCATTCTCAAGCTGGTTAAAACATCCTGTGAGAGATAAAACCAGAACGAATGCTGTCAGAATTGATGATAGTCTGCGTTTCATACTCTACAATTTTGTTACAGTAATAGTTTTGATAGAGCTTCTCTGACTATTTTGTATGGTAAAAACAGCCAGTATTTTGCCCTGCTCGGGGGTAAAGTCATTAGGAGATTCGATGGTTATGACACCTAATGTGTCAGATAGATAAGCCTTAAACCCGCCCTGTGTAATGAATGCTGCCTTAACGTCGGAATATTCTGCACCATAAACCGTATAGTCGAGGTGCTCGACAGAATTAACATCCATTGAGATGTTGGTTTCTATTGATACAGTAAATCCTTTGGGCAGACGATATTGAGTGCCATCCCAGATTATGAAAGTTACGAAGTCAGGGTCGTTATCGATTACTCTCCTAAAAATGGAAGCAGAGCGGTTGACAAAGAGTTGAGGGGCTTCTGTGGTGATAATAGTCCCATCTTCGTACTCGATAGTCCAGTAAAAAAAGCCATTATTATCCACTTTCAGGGTTATTTTAGGAGGAGGTATAGTATCCCCAACACTACGTATCTTATTGCCTTCGGAATCAAGTAGCCATTCCATTTCTTCTCCACTTTGCTGAAAAGTCCAGTAGTGCAACCCAGTAATAGTATCAAGTACTGAGAATATTTTTGGAGCGTTGCTGCTTTGCCAATCATAGACCTTGAAACTCTCTCCGTTGGAAAGTTCACAGTAGGTACCAACGCGTTCACCATTTTCCACAATGTCTCCGGCATTCTTGATATAGACAATCCGAGAGGCTAATGCGTTAAGTATTGTTTTTTGTGCATTTACATTGCTGTTGATTCTTTCTGCCTCAGTCTTGAGTGCCAAATATTTCTCATAAACGGGAATTCTAAATTCTGTGCCGTTGGTAAGTTTGATTAACACATAATTGGGATTGGTAGTGATGATACTTTCGAACATTGAATCTCCATGTTCTCCTGTGGCTTGTCCAAGGTCAGTCCAGGTGGTGCCTCCGTCGAATGAGATCACCCATCGCTCGTCCTTTACTTTTATAAAGGGGGCAATGCCCATTGCGAGCACTTTTTGACCATATTCGTCGGTAATCCAGCCTACGGCACCATTGTCATATTTGATATTCCAGTAATAATTACCGTCTGTATCCTTGGCTGTTCCGATAAGGGGCACCTTGCCATTTGTGCCATGATAGATGGTTATAGGGGCTGTCTTGACAAAATTAATCTTGTAGCCAATCTCCTTGCCGCTCTGAGTGATGGATGTCACACCGGAGATCATATCCTTGTCCTGAATAGAGGAGACAATCACCTGTAGAGACCTGATGTTGACATTCATTTCCTCACACAACTGTTCTATCAGATCGAGCCTGTGTTCAAGTTCTGCAATGTCCTCCAAATACTTGTCGATGCACCCTGATGAAAACAGGAGTGATACCGATAGTATTAAGGCGATTGATAATCGTTTCATATTCTATTTTTTAAAATCAAACTAAAAGAGGAACCCAGTATTTATATAGAAGGCACCTTTGCTATTATCTTGTGCATCAAATGCCTTGCCATACTCGAAAGCTACGATAAAATTTCTGTTCATTATAAACCTGATTCCGCCTCCGGCGCTCAAATGAAACTTCTCTTTTCCTCCGTAGAGCATATATTGTTGAGGGCCGCCTTGAGGAGGGTAATACGATGACGTTAAGTTATATGATGACAATCCGCTAACCTTAAAATCATTGCTAAATCCTTTAAAAACTCTTGCTCCATCAAAGAATCCGCTCAATGCAAATGCGATATTCTGTTTCCAAAGGTGAAAACTTACAAATCTCCAGCGCAGTTCGGTGTTGAAATAGCAGGTATGAGCCCCTTGGATACGTCCTCTCATAAGGCCTCGTACAGTGCGGTAACCGCCAAATCCCTCCCTGTCATATCCGGTGCCAAGGTACATATCGTAAGGGAGCATATAGAATGCCGGCGATTCTTTGCCGAGGAAGCCCTGCAAGTTGAGCCTGTAGGCAAAAACAAGTTTATCTTTTGCAATAGGCAGATAGTTTCTGAAAGTGAGATTATATTTTGTATAACCCACTGAAGTACCCAAAAATTTAGGGGCGTAAGCAATATTGGCCTCTGCCCAGATACCTTTGGATGGGGCTGCCTCAAAATCACGCGAGTCATACATTATTCCCACTCTGATGGCACTTGAAATGCCTCCGTCAGCCTGATCTTCGGGTATGATCTCAGCAGCCTTATAAATGTCGAAAAGAGTGGTCGGAAGAGTATAGTTTTCACCCTCGAAGGATCCTGTCCTGAAATGGCTGAAATGATATCCGGCCTTCCAGTAGAAATTGTCCTCCAACTGTCCCGTAAAGTCAACCTTGAAAGTATGTACCATACGGTTCATACGGTAAAATCCGGTCTCTAGGGAACTGTCATAAAAAGACTCATAACCGTTGAAACCATAAAAATCGAGTGCTTTATCCTTTGTCACCTGGAGTGCAGTAGAAAGGCGAACCCCTGGGATCAAGGTGCGGTTGTCATAAGAGATCACGTAGAGTTGAGATCCCTTCGTAAATCTTGAAAGCTCAAAATACCACTGAGATTTAGGTATGGGATACCACGATCCGTCTCCGAAATTGTAAATATTGAGCAGGGCACCATACTGAAATCCCTTATCGTTATCAAAGGCAACGACTGGTAGCGGTCCGAACGAGAGTCCGGTTTTGACGATATCTCCCTTGGCAAGTTCATTAGCCTCTGAACTCTTTACTGTGGTGTCCGGAGGAGCTACAAGTACCTCTGTTTCCGGTTTTTTCTCGCCGCGTGGTTTCATACGCAGAGTATCTATAGCCTGAACGGTACGCAAGGTATCTTGAGTCTGACCATGTGATAAGGCGGGGAAAAGGATTCCTACCATTAGCAGGATTATACAGAGTCGTTTCATAATTATTCAATATCAGATATTTTTCAATTCATTTTTTATTTCTCTGTATTCATTTCTCAACTTGCGGTTGAAAACTATTCTCCATATAGAAGCCAGCATGCGCATAAATTCAAAAAAGTCATAGACAAATAATGGTGCGGGCATTAGAATAATAGCAGCGGCAAGAGCCCACTGCCAAGGGGCGAAGCAGAAGAGCAGCACAACTTCAATCAAATACAAGAGACTCCAGACTACCCAAAAGACTACCATGCGTACAGAATTGTGAAACGCACGGTCCTTGAACCGGGTACAGAGTATCTCAGATAGAGCCCAGACGGGTAGAGATGCGGCCGCCATCAGCAAAAATAGAAGAATCCCAGGCAGAAGTGCCAGAGTGCCCAATATTGCGGCAAGCAGCGGGTGCTTGTGGTGTATGGCGTTGATACTTACCTTAGACTTGAGACGGCGTTCTCTTAGTTTGTCGGCCTTGCCCAGAAGTGCGGATGCCTTCTTCGGGTCACGCTCCCTTAACTGCTTGATTCGGCTGATGATCTCCCTGTTAGCGTCAAAGCGTTCCTTAACGCGACACTTACATATTTCGCCACTATGGAGCTTCGCTAACTCCCAAACAGCCTCATATTGCTCATCATCGTCGATATAGACTATCAGTTCTTGCAGACGCTCTTTTACCTGCTGTCGAATGGCCTCCATGATGTCGCGCTCCGACATACCCTCCTGACGTTGTGAGGAGATAAATTCAGATACGTTGAAGGGCTCTCCAATGTTGGCCATGGCAGTGGATCTGAACCTGTAATAATCACCGTACTCTACTCCAACCGGTACAATGTATATCGGGTGGTTATCACCAAGAGCATCATAAGCACCACATGCGATCCTTGCAATACCTTTTCCTATAGGCAATAGGCTGTGCATGGGGCGGTGGGTGCCTTCGGGTAAAATACATATACTTACCTTGTTTTCCAGTACCTTGATGGAGACTCTTATAGTTTGCTCTACTGCCGTTACCGACCTGATGCCGTCCCTAATGCGATTAATAGGGATCATCTTGAAGAAGGTGAGAAGTTTACGGAGCATCGGTTTCTTAAAAATGTCCGCTCTCGCAATAAATACTTTCCTATCTCTGTTTGCAGCCAGTACCAGTAGAGGATCCATAAGGGCGTCACAGTGATTGGGAGTAAAAATGACCGCAGCATCTCTCGGGATCCGATCCGTATTGAGGAAAATAATTTTTTGGTAGGAAGCCTTGATACACGCATCGACAGAGTATCTGAGGAAGGCGTACAAGTGATCCTTGTCGTAAATCTCTCTATGTTTCTTTGACTTACACATTTACTTTCTGCGCTTTGGCTAGGCGTCTTCTGGTGGAATAATTAAACATTACAGAGACTGCCAGTCCGGAAATTATGTGCCAGATAGCCCACCAGGCGGTGATAAAAAGCATTCCTCCATTCATCAGATCGGGAGGGAATATCTTTGGATTGAACAGCAGCACCAGTCCCAGTCCGGAATTTTGTATGCCGGTTTCGATGGTGATGGTACGACGATCTTCGCGCGGTATCCTAAAGACAGTGCCGGTACCGTAGCCGATGGCTAGTGCCAGTGCATTATGAATCAATACTATGAAGAAAATGTACCAGATATACTGGAGAAAGAGTTGCAAGTTATTACCAAATGCGAGGACAACCATTAAAATGAAAAAGAGGATGGAGAATACTTGCATCGGTTTTTTGAGCTTCTCGGAAACCTTAGGAAGGTATTTGTTGGTCAATAAACCGAGTATCAAGGGTATGCCAAGTAGGATAAAGACCGTGATTATAACCTCTGAGATGGGAATCTCAAGGGGTTGCAGAGCTCCTGCAGCCTGTTTGTTGAGGTATCTGACGTAAAGTCCACCCCACAGGGCGAAGTTACCCGGAGTAGTAAGCGGTGCCAGAGAGGTGCTGAGGGCTGTAAAAGTCACAGAAAGCTCTACATTGGCCTTGGAAAGCGAAGACATAAAGTTGGATATATTGCCTCCCGGGCAGGCTGCCACCAGTATCATACCCATAGCTACCATTGGTGTTATATGGTCATTGAGAATGAGTACAAGCAGATATGTAAATGCAGGCAGGAGTACCATCTGACAGATTGCTCCCAGAATTACCGATTTGGGTTTTTTGAAAACCTCTTTGAACAATGAAGGTTTAATACCCAGTGCAACACCGTACATCACAAATGCGAGCACGATATTGATCATATCTATTCCCGCTTTAGAGAAATTAATCTTGACCGGATCAAGATTCAACAACTGTTCATACATACTCTTCGCAGTTAAATAAAATGCAAGTTAGTAAAAAATGGATAATAATCACTAATTTTGCGCATCAATACCCAATAAGATGTCTTACATCATAATGTTCTACAACCTTGAGAATCTGTATGACACTTTAGACGATCCAAACACGCAGGATGAGGAATTTACCCCTTCAAGCCCTAAAAGATGGACGACGCAGAAGTATCAGAAAAAACTCGAGAATCTGGCAGAGGTTATTTCCACGGTTTCCAATGCACATGGGGGATTCCCTGTGATTTTGGGTGTTTCTGAAGTGGAGAATAAGGCGGTGATGCAGGATCTGGCCGATCAAAGACGCGTCCGCGGAGCCAGATACAGGTGTATACATTATGAATCTAATGATGTCCGTGGTGTTGATGTGGGACTTTTTTATCGCCCTGACAAGTTTAAGATAGAAGGAAGTTGTCCTGTGAAGCTGGTATTGCGGAGCGGACGTGAATATATCGGCCGCGACATACTTTGTGTCTGGGGCAAGATTGATGGAGAGATGTTCTGTTTTTATGTTTGTCATCTTCTTTCGAGGAGGACCGGAATTAAAAACTCTGCCGGATTTCGCCGCGCAGGTACAGAGACAATCTACCACCACGCATTGACAATGCGTGAAAAATATCCCGATATCAAGATTGTGGTGATGGGAGATATGAATGATTCGCCATCGGACGAGTCTCTTTCAGTTTTGCTCAGAGCAAGAAAAAAAATGTCCTTAGTGGAAGAGGGTGATTATTTCAACCCTTTTTGGGTGCTACATGACGAGGGACTTGGTACCAGTGTACACAATCATCGTTGGACTCTCTTCGATAACATCATCGTCAGCCCCAATTTGCTCGAAACATTTCCCGATTCATCAGGCTTGAAACTCGTCAAGATGAATCAAAAGCATTATTGCGAAATTTTCAAACGCAACTTCATGCTGCAAAAAGGGTGGCCAAAACGCAGTTATAACGGCAACAGTTTTCAGAACGGTTATAGTGATCATCTTCCCGTTCTGATCAAAATAGACAAAATAAAATCAAATAATAAAAACAACAATGAGCGAAATTAGGAATATCAATCTTTGGGAGAGCGGCAAACGCAAGATTGACTGGGTGAAGCGGAATATGCCCGTACTCAGCTCCATTGAAAAGGAATTTATTGAAGAAAAGCCCTTCAAGGGGCTCAAAATAGCACTTTCAGTACACCTCGAGGCAAAGACGGCATACCTTTGTATGGTTTTTGCGAGCGGTGGCGCCGAAATGTACGTAACCGGCAGCAACACCCTCTCGACACAAGATGATGTTGCGGCGGCACTTGTAAAAGAGGGACTAAATGTCTTTGGATGGTATGACGCTACGGCGGAGGAATATGATCGCCATCTCTGTAGTGTGCTGGAGTGTGGTCCTGATATCATAATCGATGATGGTGGAGACCTGACTAATCTGATGCACACCCGATTCACTCATTTAATCGACAAAGTGATAGGAGGTTGTGAAGAGACTACCACCGGCATCAATCGTTTGATACGTATGGCGCAAACCAATACTCTCAAATACCCGATGGTAATGGTCAACAATGCCAACTGTAAATATCTTTTCGATAACAGATATGGTACCGGCCAATCTGTTTGGGATGGCATAAATAACACCACTAACCTTATCGTTTCAGGAAAAAATGTAGTTGTAGCTGGTTACGGTTGGTGTGGTAAAGGCGTTGCAATGCGCGCCAAGGGACTTGGAGCTTCGGTAATCGTGACTGAGGTGGAACCGGTAAAGGCGCTGGAGGCGATTATGGATGGTTTTAAGGTAATGAAGATGGAAGAAGCAGCTCCTATAGGTGATATCTTTGTGACAGTTACAGGATGTAAGGATGTTATCACTGCCCCAAGTTTTGAGAAGATGAAAGATGGCGCTATCTGTTGTAACGCAGGTCACTTTGACTGCGAGGTGTCGGTGGCACAACTCTCACAAGTAGCTGTGGAGAGTTTTGAGGCACGTACCAATCTCATCGGTTACAAGATGGCAGACGGTCGCTGCATCTATATAATCGCTGAAGGCAAGTTGGTCAACCTGGCTGCCGGAGATGGGCATCCAGCCGAGATTATGGATATGAGTTTTGCCATCCAGGCACTAAGCGCGAGATATTTGGTTAAGAGTCGTGGCAAATTGCCCCCTTCTATTGTTTTGGTTCCTGAGGAGATAGACAACTACGTGGCAGTAAAGAAGCTTGAGAGCCTGGGAGTTAGCATCGATGTGCTTACTGAGGAGCAGAAAGCATATCTTGGATTGTGATGGAGATATGGAGCAGAGGAAATACAAGCATCTGATTTTTGACATAGACGGCACATTGCTAGACACCGAAAAGACTGGTGTTCTCTCTTTGCAAAAGAGTGTTAAGGAGCTTATGGGCAAAGATATGACCTACGATGAGCTCTATCCCTATTTCGGAATACCGACTATGGTCGTGGCTCAAAAAATGGGTTTTAAGGATGTTGAGGCGGCAGCACACAGTTGGGAGAAGAATTTCCGGGAACTGATGTATCTCATTGTTCCTTTTGAGGGTGTTTCCGAAATGCTTCTCAGTCTTCGCGAAATGGGATTTAAACTAGGTATCGTGACCTCACGCAGCCGTTTTGAATTCAATTACGACCCACATTTGTCACAATGGAAAGATCTTTTCGAGACGGTCATCACAAGTGATGATTCGGAGCGTCACAAACCCTGGCCCGATCCGCTTTTAGCCTATTTGTCCCAATCCGGTGCGATAGTAGAGGAGAGTATCTATTTCGGAGATACGGAATATGACTTTGAATGTGCCTGTGCAGCAGGAATTGAATTCGCCCTCGCCGACTGGCGCAACCGCGGTTTTCAAGGTATTCCGGCTCAATATCGATTTTCGAGTGTTGAGGAGATTCTAAAAATCTCAGAAACGCTGCGCTAAAGACATCCGGATAACTAGTGGCCGTTAGTCGTTGACCTTTGTTATCTGAAGTAACTTGTCAAAATCATTTTGATACAGTTGGTCTTGAATCACTCTATATTTTTCAAACTCGCTTTCAGCAAAACTTTTTGCAATCTCGGCTGAAACCTTTCCTTTGTCTTTCAGAATGTCTTCTTCGTTGAACTCCAAAAACACATCCAACTTTTTAGCCCAGTCTTCCATGGTCATTGGAATTTTGCGTTTTGCTTGTCTTTCCGCATAATCCAAATACATTGTCACAAACTGATTCAAGTTTTCCATTTCAGTTTTAGAAAGATAATTTTTTGCAATAACGACATCGGATTTCACAATTTTTCCACCAGGAGCATTCTTCCAGGTAGTAAGTCCCATATATTCTTTTTTATGGTCAGCTCGTTCTACAATTAATTCGGCAGCTGTGTGATGATGTACTGCATAATGAAGTTTATTTTGAACAGCAGCAAAAAAATCTTGTGAAATCTTCGCAGTAGGAGAATAGTCCATTGCAGTGGAATAGATATCAGTAATTTTCTGATAAAACATTCTTTCACTTGCCCTGATTTCTCTAATTTCATCAAGCAAATGTTCAAAGTATGCTTCATCAAATACCTGACCGTTTTCCAGTCGTTGTTTATCTAAAACATATCCTTGTATAGTAAAAGTTCTTAAAACCTTTGTCGCCCATTGACGAAACTGAGTCGCTCTAATTGAATTTATGCGATAACCCACAGAAATTATAGCATCAAGATTATAGAATTTCATTTTATAAACCTTGCCGTCAGAAGCAGTTGCCGAGGATTCCTCGGTAACTGAATCTTCCAGTAATTCTTTGCTTGCAAATATGTTTTTCAAATGCAGGCTTATATTGTCTGTGGAACATTCAAAAAGTTGCGCCATAGCCTTTTGAGTAAGCCAGATGCTCTCATCGTGTACCCTGACTTCTATTCCCTCTTCCCCCGCTTGCTTAGTAAAAACAATGAAATCAGTCGTGCTGTTTCTTATTTGGATATTTTTACTCATATGCATCTCCCTTGTTAACAATTTATATTATATGACACAAAAATAAGATTTTTGTGTCATATTAACTGCATATGCGAGCACAGAAATAATTCAGATTAGTAGTTATACTGCTTGTTACGAAAAGTGGATGTTTTGACATGAACCCCGTTTTATATTAACCATGATTATGCTTTAGGAGCAGTTCTTATCATTTGACGGGCGAAACTTCATATCCTGTCTCTCTCAACAGGTAAATCAGGCTGTCTTCCCCGACTAAATGCAAGACTCCAACCGCTATAAAAGTTTGTTCTTTATGGATCTGTTTGACGATTTTTGGGATCCACTTTTTATTTCTTTTAGATACGAGCATCTCATATGTCTCCGGATCACACTCCATTTCCGTCAATTTCTGACTCATGTATTTTTCTTCATCTGAATCTAACAAGGGGATAGGGGTACCGGAGGATGAGCTTTTTGCATAATTATATAATTCCTTGGCTTGCTCCTCAATAGAAAGGGATTCATTAAATGGTAACGAATTACCAATATATGTGAACAAGCGTTTTAATTGATAATCCATAGTTTCCAAATACAGGAGATGCTTACCGGCCTCTGTAGCCTTCTCAACAAAATAGGGTTCAAGCTGTAAACTCTTATCTTCATTTAAGCTTAAAAGCATCAACCAAATACTGAAGTGTCATAGGAGAGAGCCTCATATTATGCAGTTTTCCTAAATCGTATTTGTGCAATAAGTCATCCACAGAATAGTACCCTTCTGCTGTTTTATATAGCTTTGTGTAGTTTGTATCTTCGGGAAGAAAATGTTTGGAAGCATCTTTAACAACCTTTTTAAAAACAATTCCGAGACTTTTGATAGGTGGCTTTGACTTAATATCTACTTCCATAATAAGACAATCTGAATTTTGAATTATAGATAAAACTTCAGGGATAGAATCCAAAAAGGAAGATGAAACGATATGTCTGGTACCGAAAAGAAATGAATCTTTCGAGAGGCCATTCCCAGAAATACGCCATAGTAATGCATCATCAAGAGTTGTATCAATTTCCTTCTTTTTGCTTGTGGAATTACATGATAGAACTAAAATTGATAGCAAAAATAGCGATACAGCTTTAATTGTGGCTTTCATTATCAATTATTAAGCTTAAACTTATTCATAACTCCACTTCGCACCCCGCACCCCGCACCCCGCAACGCGCACCACTTTATTTACATACCATAATTTCCAGAATCATCTCATCTGTGCTCTGCATACCTATAGAGCCGATTTTACCGAGATTGGCAATGGTTTTTTCGATATCCTCCTCTATGATGCCGTCGTTGGAAGATATGCAGATACCATCGAGCGCCAGCACTGCTGATTGTAGCGCACTGGCTACTCCTGAGGCCACTTTTAGTGCACATCCCACTTTGGCTCCGTCGCAAACCATTCCGGTAATGTTGCCTATCATATTTTTTATGGCAGCACACATCTGCTCATAACCTCCCTTGCGCAGGTAGACAATGCCGCAGGCTGATCCTGTAGAGGCAACCACACATCCGCAGAGAGCTGAGAGTCTGCCCAAATGCCCTTTGATGTGGATAGCTACCAGGTGGCTGATCACCAAAGCTCTTGCCAGATCTTCATGATTAGACTTCAATTTTTCTGCAATAGCGATAACCGGAACCGTAGCAGTGATACCCTGGTTGCCGCTTCCGGAGTTGCTCATAGCAGGAAGAGTACTGCCTGCCATCCTCGCATCGGAGGCTGCTGCAGTATAAGCCATGGCATAAGTGAGATAGGTGTCCCCATACACATCTTTGTTGATAGGTGCGAGCAGTGTTCTGCCCACTTGGAGGCCATATTTGTTTCGAAGACCATCATCCACCAGTGCTTTGTTTAAAGTGACGGACTCCATTATAAACTCCAACTCTTCAAGCGGTGTACTGGTGGCAAAGTCAAGTATCTGCTCAATCGTGATTTTGCGTGCAAAGTCGGGTTCAAGCCCATTACCGGTGGGATCTTCAGAGTTGCTGTTTTCTATGCTTTTGATGATTTTACCATCCAGTTCTTCATGTACTATAGAGTCGTGATTGCCGCTTATAATTGTGATTGCTTTATGAGAGCCTTGTTTCTTTGAAGAGCAAACTTCAGCGTACACATAGAGCTTCTCCGAAGTCTCTGCAAGCGATATGGTCACCTTTCTTTTTGATACCATCTCACGCGCTTTGGAAACGCTCTCATCAGTCACATCTTTGAGTACTTCGAGACGATACTTGGATTTACCGCAAGTGCATCCCAGGGCCGCAGCAATATGTAGTCCCACCGTGTCGGTGCCGGGGATTCCCACCCCCATGCCGTTCTTGAGGATATTGTTGCTGACCTTGACATTAATGAGTTCCGGTTTCACAGAAATGTTCCTTAGAAGCTCGCAACTGCGGGCCACTGCAAGGGCTACCGCTATAGGTTCGGTGCATCCCAGAGCCGGTTTAACCTCCTGTTTTAGAAGTGCTATGATTTTGTTCTTCATGTTGATTAAGAAGGGGCGACTTTGCGGCCACCCCCTGATATTTTGTAGTGTAAAATTAAAGACCTCTTACTCTCTTCTTGTACTCGGTAATACAGGCATCCAGACGCTCTTGGGCCGTGGTATCCCCGGGCACATTGTGAGAGGGGTGGATAAAGAGTTTTTCACCGCGATCCGCAAGAATCTGGGCAACGGTGCAGATGGTCATCCATACGGCAGTGATGAAAGCCACCGTGGATACGGGACCTATCTTGTCCCGGTGGTTTTTGAGGTCAACGGATGCATCAATGAGGGGACAGCAGGTATCTACTACGTAATCAGCTATCTGAAAGAGGTTTTTACCGCCTGAGTGACGTGGAACCTTGTTGCCTGTCTGCTCTGCCGAGCCAAAGGCGATGACCTTCATACCACGTTTCTTTGCCTCAAGGGCAACGTCTATATTTACTGCGTTGATACCGGTATGTGAGAAGAGCCAAAGGACATCCTTCTCGTCAAAATTCCAACCCTTCATAATGGCTTTGCCATAACCTTCGGTTCTTTCAAGGAATAGGAATTGGTCAATACCCATCTCACCAGTGATATGGGTGAAAAATGTAAGGGGAAGTTCGCACAGGGGATGGAATCCTACGAAGCCGCCAATGCGGGGATACATCTCCTCAATAGGGAGAGTGGCATGGCCACAGCCGAAGGTGTGAACCCAACGACCTGATTGGATAGTGTCTGCCATAACTTCTGCAACCTTGCGGATATTCTCCATCTGAGTTGCCTCAATCTTATTCATAACGCCCTGAGCGTTCTTTAACCATTCTTTTGCTAACATATATTTTTTATTTGATTAATTGCTTTCTCTTTCTGCCATTCGTTTATCACGTTTGCGTTTTTCTCTGCCGCGAGCCGACTTGAGGTATCGTTTCCACTGGTCTTCGTCAAATATTTTCTCGTATTCCTTGTCAATGGCGTCGAGCCATTTGTCATATGTGATCATAAAGATTTCGCGATTGGTGGCACCTGAGCGCTGAATGGCAGTCATCTCCTCATTCATTTTCGGCATCATATCCTGTAAAAGGGAATCTACAAGAAAGACCTGACGGAAATCGAGATCGAATTCTTTCATCAGATTGTCTGCCTCTTTGGCGGCCACCTCTATAAAATTGGTCGGACCCTGCTCGCCTTGAGGGTTTTGTGCATACAAAAAGCTACCGCAAAGCAGTGTCAGCGTTATCGTCAACAAAAACCTGGAGTATCTCATGATGTGAAAGTTATTATAGGATGCAAAGATAATAAATATCCCGATAACAAGTTTTTTATTATATTCGTGAAAATATTAATAAAAAAACTGAAAACAATGAAGAGAACATTCCAAATCGTAATCTGCCTGATGCTCGCTTTTTGGCTGGGACAGGTGGAAGCCAACGCATGTACCAATGTTATTGTGACCAAAGGGGCCTCCAAAGATGGCTCTTGTATGGTAACTTACTCCGCTGACTCCCACCAGCTCTATGGAGAACTTTATTATGTACCCGCTGCCACGTGGCCCAAGGGGTCAAAAATGGAGATCTATGAGTGGGATTCGGGAAGGCACCTTGGCCAAATTGACCAGGTTGAGCGTACCTTCCAGACTGTGGGTAATATGAACGAACACCAGCTAATTATTGCGGAAACCACTTTTGGAGGACGTCACGAACTGGCCAACCGTCACGGTATAATGGACTACGGTTCTCTCATTTATGTTACTCTCCAGAGAGCACGTACCGCACGTGAGGCTATCACGATCATTGACGAATTTCTCCAGACATACGGATTTCCTTCGGGTGGAGAATCCTTCTCCATTGCGGACAAGGATGAGTGCTGGATAATGGAGATTGTAGGCAAGGGAGAGGAGCTCGGAGCCATTTGGGTTGCTATCAGGATTCCTGACGGATATATCAGCGCACACGCCAATCAGAGCCGCATACATAAATTTCCCCTCAATGATCCTGAAAACTGCCTCTATACTCCCGATGTAATCTCCTTTGCCCGCTCCAAGGGTTATTTCACCGGCGAAGATAAGGACTTCAGCTTCTGTGATGCTTATGCGCCAGCAGATTGGGGAGCACTTAGAGGCTGTGAAGCAAGAGTATGGGCTGCTTTCAATATTCTCGGCAAAGGCACATTCGATGCAGATAAATATCTGGACTTCGCTTTCGGTCACAATCCTGACAATAAGATGCCGCTCTATATAAAACCCACAGAAAAAGTTGGAGTTAAAGAACTCGCTAATGTGATGAGAGACCACTTTGAGGACACTCCGATGGATTTTAGATATGATGTAGGTGCGGGTCCTCACGAGATTCCTTATAGATGGCGCCCGATGGGCTTTGAAGTAGATGGAAAGGCATATCGCTATGAGCGCTCAATCGCCACCCAGCAAACAGGATTCTGGTTTGTAGCTCAATCCCGTGGTTGGCTCCCTGATGAGATTGGAGGTGTGATTTGGTTCGGAGTAGATGACGCAGCAACCTCAGTGTTGACTCCCATTTACACCTCAATTACCGAGGTTCCCGAATGTTTCAGAGTGGGTAACGGTGGCATGACCACCTATTCGCCTACCTCTGCATTCTGGCTATTCAATAAAGTGACTCACTTTGCCTATCTTTTCTACAACAGAGTAGAGCCTGTACTTAGAGCTGAAATTGATGCTTTCGAACTAGGCAGTTTGGAACTTATCAAAGAGGCTGATGCTAAAGCCCTAAAGATGCTGCAGGCCGGCAATAGGAACCAGGCGATTGCCTCTCTCACAGAATTCTCTACTCAGAGATCGGAACAACTTTTTAATAGATGGAAAGAATTGGAGGAGTTTCTGCTCATTAAATTCATTGATGGCAATATCAAACAGCAGAATGAAGATGGCACATTCAAGGATAACGGTTCCGGTAAAGGGATTCCCGCACGTCCTATCAATGATATTCCCCGAGAGCGTTGGCTCCGCGCCATTGTCAAGGATCATGGAGAAGTCATGAAGGTTGGCAAATAACAACTTATTAAAGAAGCCCTCGGTTATTGATCGAGGGCTTCTTTAATATAAATGATCTGAGGATCTTTTTGCAATGATTAATTACGCAGTGAGGCAATTTCATTGACTGCATCGATGGCGGCAATGATCTCTTCTTCCGTGGTAAAGGCACCTATACTCATACGAACTGTTCCGTGATTGTTGATGGTGCCGATACCTTCGTGTACTTTGGGTGCACACTGCAGACCGATACGAACTGCGATGTTGTAGTCCACATCCAGCATGGTGCCGACGTCGCTGGAATCGAAGTTATTGATATTAAACGAGAGCACAGGATTGTGGTTTTCAGCACTTTTGCAGCAATAGAGCTTAACAGCCGGATTCTTGCGCAGGCCATCCACCAGGATATTCCACAACTCCATTTCACGTCTGTGAATGTTCATTATTCCCTGTTCGGTAATCCATTTTACACCGGCATGGAGACCTGCTACGCCCAGAATGTTGAGGGTACCGTATTCCAAACGATAAGGATACTCTTCCAAGTGTCCGGGATAGGCCGAACGGACGCCGGTACCGCTGGCACGGGAATGTTTAATTTCAACTCCTTCACGTACGTATGATCCACCGATACCTGTCGGCCCCATCAGACATTTATGACCGGTAAAGCAATATACGTCAATGTTGCTGGCTTGCATATCCAAATCTACTGCTCCTGCACCCTGGCTTCCATCCACAACGAAAAGAATACCCTTTTTGCGACAGATTTCTCCGATTTCCGTCAACGGTTGAATGGTGCCTATCACGTTGGAACAGTGAGTAACAATAACAAATTTTGTATTTGGACGGATCGCCTTTTCGATATCCTCCGGATGCACATAACCATCCTCATCAAACGGCACATAAGTTACATCTATGGTTCCGGCTTGTTGGTGCATATAGAGGGGGCGCAATACAGAGTTATGCTCCAACATTGTGGTAACGACGTGTGTCCCTTTTTCGACTAAACCGTTGATGATCAGGTTAAGTGAATCTGTAGCGTTATAACTGAATGTAAGTCGATTATAGTCCTCGCCACCGTTAAAAAGGCGGGTCAACATTTTGCGGGTAGAGGTTACCATATCTTCGGCTTCCAAGGCAGCATCGAAGCCAGAACGTCCCGGACTTACTCCCTTGGAACAATAAAACGAGTGCATAAACTCATACACGCTATCAGGCTTCGGAAAACTTGTGGCCGAATTGTCCAAATAAATCAATTTGCTCATATTTATTATAGTATTAATGCGTTAGCTACAATTTCTGCAACGGTCATGATCTTGACATTCAATTTGTATGTGTGATTCAATTGCAATAACTGATCCACACAGTTGTGACAGGGGGTAATTACAATCTTGGCACTACTCTTGCTAATTTGATCGGCTTTGATCTTGCCGATTCCGAGTCGGCGTTCATTATATTCGCTCATAGCCAATTGTCCGCCTCCGCCTCCGCAACAATGGTTGTCGTTGCCGTATGGATCCATTTCAATGATATTGCTGCACGATGCGTGCAACACATAGCGCAGGGTCTTAAACAAACCTCCGTTGCGTATCAAGTTACAGGGATCATGAATGGTAACCGGTTCGCTATTGAGACTTTTATCCAAACGAATCCGCCCTGAATCGATGTACTCTTTGATCAGTTCCACGGCTGTTATCATATCGAATTCGTAGGAATGCCCCAAATAATTAGGTCCTTCCCATCGGTTGGCGTAGGATCCATGTCCGCATTCTCCCAAAATCAAACGTTTTCCCTTTAAACGGAGGACCTCATCGTGAAGGTTGCGGGCAATCAGAGTTGCCTCGGCAGTATTTCCGTTGAAATAGCCGTAGTTGGTTACATCGTAGTATTTGGAGGAAAGGGTCCAGCTTTCTTTAGCGGCATAGAAAATTTTAGCCATAGCCTTAATAGAGAGTGGGAAAAATTTGGGTTCACGTGGATTGAGGGTATAGAAAATATTGCAATCCGTTTCGTCCAACGGAATACGAGCATTTTCGTCTTCCACCTCATCTTGCAGCTCTTCCTCCATCCATTCTATCGTATCCGTATATTCTTCGACGGGAATGGCCATATTATTGCCGGTCTGTACGGCGGCATCCACCGTGGATTGTAATGAGGCCGGAACCATGCCCATCTCTGCCAACATTTCCCGGCCTTTATGGACGAGATAGGAGATATCTACTCCGATGGAGCAATGGGTGACGCAGCGGCCACACATAGTGCAGGATCCGAAAAGCAGGTCTACCATCTCTTCCGCCGTCTCTTCATTCAAGGGACGGGCATTGACCAATTTAGGCGCATGTTTACCCAAAAAGGTGTTATAACGTTTATATATGGAGGCCACGATATCCACTTTGACAGCGGGAATATACTTCGCTTCGTGGAAGGTGTCATAATACATGCAACTGGTAGCGCAAAGACCGCATCGAACACACGAATTCAAATGGGTAAGTAATTTACTGTCCGAGGTAGAGGCCAAAAGTGCCAGCGCTTTTTCTCGTTTTACGGGATCAATCGGTTTCATAGCGTCTAATGTTCAGGCCATGTGCCTCGGCGGCCATAAAAATAACCGAGGTGTAAACGGGCAAAAAAGAAATAGAGAATATGACGTGTTTTGCCTAGCGGAAACCACAACAAGAACAAAACGGATATGATAAAGTAGACCATTTCAACGGCAGGGAGATGGGGGAATGCCATAAAAAGTGCCGTAATAGCTTGAAATATGGTTGTTAAACCGTTGGAAATGTAGTCGTCAGGGTTGGAAAAAGAGCGCAATTCCTGCTTGACTATACGTTTAATTAAAACCCCCAAACCGCAAAGTGTCGAAATTAGCAGACAACCTCCCAGTATCCATCCCAAAAGTTCGGGTATTTTCCAACCTATCCAAATATTGATAAGCGAAAATATCAATAGAAGCAAGGATAAAAAGGTCCCTAAATGGTAAATTATTCCTGCGGTGTAGGTAGGAAGATGAAGATAGGCCGATTCTTTATGCTGCGGCATCATAGAGTTGATGTAAGCGTAACGAATGCCGGCCGATGTCCTGCCTTGCGCTTTCGCCTTATCTTTGGGCATCCCAAAACGTATGAGGCGAATAAAATGGCCAAAGAATATGCCGAAACATATTACTGAGGCCACCCATGCTAAAATATGATACCATTCCATAGCACTATACACAACCATCAGGTTTGGGCAATCCGGCTACACGACAAGCGCCACGGGCAGGTCCCAAGGGGAATAGATCATAAATATCTTTTAACTTCAAGCCGGTAGATTTGCAGATTTTGCGAACCATCGGGGCATTGCCATTTTCCAGATAGTGTTCACGTATCACGTCAATTACTTTCCAGTGATCTTCTGTCAATTCACTGATACCGTCTTCTTGAGCAAAAGTTTCTGCCACGGTTGCATTCCAAATGTCCGGATCTTTCAAGAATCCGTCACCGTCAACTTCGTATTGTGCCATATTGAATTTGATTAATTCGTTCCAAACGGCCACTAAGGTAGGAAAAAAACTGTGGTCATCAAAACAATATTTTTCAAAAAATGTTTTTGTGGAAAAATAATAGGTGAAAGTTGGTATTCATAGAAAAGAAAATGTGCATCCGATGTTGATAACAAATGTTACGCACAATAAAGGCAAGAGTAGTCGGTAAATCAGTGTTCTATCCCGATTCGGGCTTCTATACCTTTGGTGTAATAATGTTTGATCTCTTTCATTTCGGTGACCAAATCGGCCACTTCGATTAATTCTGGTGCCGCATATCTGCCTGTAATGATGATTTCAGTTTCTGTTGGTTTTTGTGTGATGATATCAATCAACTCCTGAACTGAAAAAAGTCCGTAGTAAACGGCAATATTGGCTTCATCCAATATCACAATATCATATTTTCCGGAGAGGATGATCTCCTTAATTTCATGCAACCCTTGTTGTGCGGCATCAATATCTGCCTGTGTGGGATTTTTTTCTATAAAACAATTAAGTCCATACTGCTTTATTTTCACCATCGGCAGAAATTGCTCTATCGCTTTTACTTCAGAGTAACGTTGTCCCTTTACGAATTGGGCTATAAAAACCTTTTTTCCTGCTCCTGCAGCTCGCAATGTGAGCCCAAGCGCTGCTGTGGTTTTTCCCTTACCGTTTCCGGTGTAAACCTGGATATATCCTCTATTTTTCATTGTTTTCATAATACCACAAATTTAAACATTTTTAGTCGCTTCAACTTATAACTATATTCTTTAGTATATCGAAACCATTAATTAAAAAACCCTAACTGATCGCAATCAATTAGGGTTTTGCTTTCGTGTATTCGGTAAAATGTGTCAGCTAACGGTTGCCACCTCTTTTGGAGGTATCTTTTCGGCATTTCTTTTTACCGTTTTATACATGTTTCGTTGTGATTTCATCAAATTGGTCGATTGTAAAGCGATGTTTTTGGTTTCGTTCAAAATAGTCATAAACAAAAGACTATTTCGAGTACCGCATTCCTGCCTTTTAACTCGTTTGATTTGTTTTTTGGTCAGATCGGCACATTTCTCCAAAATCTCATCGCGTAACTCGCTAATCACAGAGAACTTGGAATAGTCGTTTTCATCCAGTTTCTTCATGAAAGTTTCGTACAATTTTGCTACGTGACTGCTAAGTTCCTCCAGATCAGCTTCCTGCTCATCGTTAAAACCTTTGTGATTATTTTGGATGTATATCAAACTATCCGCAGTAATTACACGCAAAGCTTTAGTAATCTCATAGGTGTAATCTACAATTTGAACATATTCCTGTTCTATGTCCAGCTCCTTAAGCGTAATAGTCTGAATGGTGGGAACAACTTCATAGGTACGCTTATCCTTATATTTTTTGTATAATTCCTCGCTCTTTAAAGCGTTCTTTCGTAGCAGGCGCCGATCTTCGTCTTTAATAGCCTTGATGGTTTTGTCATAAATGCTGAGCAACGATTTGATAGACTCCCTAACTTCAGTGGTTGAAGTCTCGACAACTCCTGATTCATCTACCAGAATCTCTGCCTTGGCAGCTTCAGCTGATTTGCGTTTTTTGTGGAATTTAGAGGACTTGAAAAGAAGGAAAATAACCAACGCAAGCATTCCGAAAACGGCAATTTTTCCTCCAAATACAAGTATTGTAGCAACCAGTCCGGCTACCGTAAAAGCGACCAGTGCCGTTACAAACCATCCGCCGACAACTGTAAGAACTCCGGTAATACGATATACTGCGCTTTCACGTCCCCAGGCCCGGTCGGCAAGTGACGAACCCATGGCGACCATAAATGTCACGTAAGTAGTGGATAACGGTAGTTTAAGCGAAGTGCCCAAAGCTATAAGCATAGCAGCGATGGTCAGGTTGACCGAGGCGCGAATTAAGTCAAAAGAGGCCCCGGGTTTTAAATTTTGTTCGGGCAGTACAAATCTGCTGTTTATTTTGTCTATAAAAGACTTAGGGAAGATTTTTTTGGCCGCCTTGTTGGAATTTACGCCCCAACGTACCAGTGCTCGTGATAGACTGGATGAGGAGAATCGCTCTAATCCCGCAGTTTGACGGCTTAAATTAACTTCGGTGTCATTTACGGTGCGTGCTTTTTTGGAAAACCATAATGCCAACACCATAACACCGCCGGCTGCCAGTAGGATTAAAACATCAGCTTTCACGGGCCCTTTTAATGAATACATATAGAGGTTCTCAATTGACCCACCTGCAGCAACAACCTCTTTTGCGTGAAGATAAGAATCCAATCCGGCCAAAGGAGCACCAATGAAATTCACTAAATCGTTACCTGCAAAGGCCAAAGCTAAAGCCATTGTTCCAACCAGCACGATAATTTTCAATATGTTGACCCTAAATAATTGCAGTATGCCCATTATAATCGTCCATCCGGCAAAGGTTATCAAAAGTGTTTTTCCCATATTGGCCTCAATCAAAGCCAAGAACTCGTCTACCACAAACGGACTTCCTCTCAATCCCTTGAATACAATAAAATAGGTCATTGCCGTAAGAGCAAAACCGCACCATATTGCCCCTAAATATTTAAACGGCTTTTTATAGCTGAAAGAAAAAATAAGTCTTGAGATATACATGATTACGCTACCGGCTACAAACGCGATAGTTACCGAAAGAAAAATTCCGGAAATAATAGCCAATGCTTTCCCGGAATTGATGTAATCGATCAAGTTACCTCCATTGTTTTGCCAAATAGTGAAAAGCGCAACGGCGACTCCCGCTCCCAACAGTTCGAAAACCAGCGATACAGAGGTAGAGGTGGGCAATCCGAGCGAGTTAAACACATCCAACAAAATCACATCGGTGAGCATGACGGCAAGGAATAGCATCATGATATTTTTGAATGTGAACATTTCGGGATGGAAAACACCGCTACGGGCAATTTCCATCATTCCGCTCGAAAAAAGTGTTCCCAACATTATACCTATGGAGGCAATTGTGAGAACCAACCACATAGGTGCTACCTTGGAACCGATACTTGAGTTGAGAAAATTAACGGCGTCGTTTGCAACGCCCACTGTTAAGTCTATTACTGCTAATCCCAGCAGAATGATTACAAGAATTAGGTAAATAGGATCCATAAAGAATATTTCATCAACTTTTTGATACTAATAGATCAATATCAATTTTGAGAATTAACTGCAAAATTATTGAATTAATCCCTTAAAAATTTTGTAATCCAAAAACTTAACAGAAATGTAACATCTTTCCGGTATGTGAAATAATTTCAAAATAGGGCTAAATAAAGAACTATTTGTCAAGTCTACACAGCTAGCGGCATAATATTTGTCATCTTTGCAGTATGCAAAACAATGAAATTTATTTAGTGACCGGAGCAACCGGCCACCTGGGAATTACAATAGTATCTCAGTTGATTGCTGACGGCAAAAAAGTCCGCGCACTGGCTCTGCCTGGTGATAAGTTGAATTCGCGCTTACCTTCTCAGGTTGAAGTTTGTTACGGAAACGTAGTGGACCCCTCCTCTTTGGAGGATTTTTTCCGTGTTGATCCTGATACTGATATGTATGTGATACATGCTGCCGGTATCGTGACTACTTCCCTAGAATACCAACAAATCGTTTATGATGTCAACGTTAAGGGAACACAGAATATTACAGATGCAGCAATTAAGTACAATGCGACTAAGCTTGTCTACGTAAGTTCGGTCCATGCCATTCCGGAGCAACCCAAAGGAAAGATCACATATGAGGTCGATCATTTCGATAAGAATCTTGTTTATGGACAATACGCCCAAACTAAGGCCGAGGCGACGCAGTATGTACTGGATGCGGGAAAAAGGGGACTGGATGTTACTGTAATACATCCCTCCGGGATATGCGGTCCCTATTCCCCAACTAATAATCACGCAGCACAGCTGGTGATCACCTGTTGGCGCCGTAAGATGCCTTCAGGGGTAGTTGGAGGTTTTGATTTTATAGATGTTCGCGATGTGGCTGCCGGAATCATATCTGCCTGTAAGAAAGGGCGCAAGGGAGAATGTTATATACTGAGCAACCGTTATATATCCATTAGAGAGTTTTTTAGGATTTTCGAAAAGCTCACAGGTAAAAGACAACCCAGATTTATGGCACCAATGTGGCTGGTCAAAATTTTTATGCCTAGCTATAATTGCTTTTACAAGCTCAAAAAACGAACTCCACTATTTTCCACTCAATCGTTGCATATCTTGACAACAAACTCTCGGTTTTCATCTGAAAAAGCCCGCAAAGTACTGAATTTTATTACAAGACCATTTAAAGAAACCCTCGCAGATACAATAAGATGGTTTAAAAAAGAGGGAGTCATCGCCTGAGCGGAGATTTAAGTTATTTTTCTGTCAGAATTATACTTGGTGACTCGTAAAAATACTTGTCATCAATCTGCATCCTTAAGTACTGTTCTACTTCTTTTCTTTTGATGAGCACAATTCTTTCTCGATAAAAAACGGATGATTTCTCATTCTTGGCAATAAAATAGTGGAAGGTTTCACCCGGATAAATATTTTTGATAAATGAATATCCTATGACTGTTGGTTGCTCATCCAATAAGTTTTCAAACATCGCTTCAAGAAAAGAGAAGTCGCCTTTCCTCTTTTTAAAGTAATCGTGAATCAGCTCCGTATTTGTTCTCTCATTAATCGGTTCCAACGAGACCCAGGTTAAATACTCCTCATTTGAGTTATTTGTTATCCTGTAATCCTCTATTATTTCATTTTTATCAGTGATTCCATTGTAATAACCGGTCGCGACATTATCAATATGTATCTGACATTGAGCATTACATGCTGTAACAATCAGCAGCAAAGTCAAAAGGAGTATATGGACTTTCATTTTCATTTTTCTCCACCTCGCTCTTTGTAAAATTCAGAGGCATTATACCTACGTCCAATTTGAGTATGCTACACTTATTGATAGGAAAAATCGGCGCTACTCAAAATGTGGCAAATACGAATAGCAAACAAATTTGCTAATCATTTTTACTACTAGGATGGTTTATTTATAGTCGTCCTTATAAAACTCTATCCACACATCTTTCCTGATAAAACTCCGAAGTTTTGTGCCATTGAGGGTAGGTTTGTTCGTTGGCGATACGGTAACCGACACTGAAAAAGAGTTGTGCATCTTCGAGCAGGCCCTCCAGTTTGTCGTGTTCGGGGACAAACTCGTCACATGGTTTGTGGTAAACATTTTTCCAATAATCGGCGATGATTTGAAGGGTTGCTTCTTTGCCAAGTTCGCGTTGATGGGTATAGCCCTTGGCAAATAGGAACGGAACTCCTTTTTTCATAAAAGGCAGCTGATCGGAGCGGAAAAACATGCCGTTTTCCGGATTCGGATCATTGGAAATATAACGACCTTGTTTTAGTGCCTCTTTTTCAAGATATTGATCCAATTCGGAGTGGCCAAGTCCTGTCACGGTAACATCTTCAAATCTTCCCAGCATCAGAATCACATCGGAATTGAATCCGGCCACCGTTTTTTCCATCGGGAAAACGGGATTTTCCACATAATGGTAACTACCCAACAGACTCGACTCTTCTGCGGTGGGGATGAAGAATAAGAGCGAACGTTCCGTTTGCGGTTGTACCTTAAATTCCTCGGCAATAGCCAATACCCACGCCATAGCTGCGGCATTATCCGAGGCACCATTGTAGATGGAATCCCCATCAACGGGGCGACCGATGCCCAGATGATCCCAATGCGCCACATATACAACCGCTTCATCGGGGGCAGTTGAACCCCTCAGCACTCCCGCTACATTGTGCGAAGTGCAGGTTTCCCAGGAATTGCGGAGACGAACATTTAGTTTTGCCTGGAGCTGAACGGGGGTAAAATCCAGGGTGACGACAGTTTCTTTGAGTGAATCATAATCGTATCCGGAGCGAGCCAAAAGGTCGCGCGCCGCAGATAAAGAGATCCAGCCGAGCACTTTGCATTGTTTCTCGCTTCGTGCCTCATTCTGCAGGTAATATTCCGGATCCCTCGAGTGGCGGGAAGGCACAGCCCAGGGATAACCGGAAGCCATATCTTCATGCACAATAATACATCCTGCGGCACCTTGGCGCTCCGCTTCTTCAAATTTATAGGTCCAGCGCCCATAATAGGTCATGGTTGTGCCGTTGAAAAGCGTGGAATCTTGCGTGAAAAATCCGGGGTCGTTGACCAACACCATGATTGTCTTCCCTTTGACATCGATTTTCTCGAAATCATTCCAGTTATGTTCAGGCGCATCGATTCCAAAACCGACAAAAACGATCTCGTTATTCGTTAGCGAAATTTCAGGGCTCAATATCGGACTCCAAAGGCTGATTTCAGTCCCATTCGTATATCGCAGCACTCCCTTTCTATCCTTGATAACCACCGGCTCGGATGGATCGGGGAGAATCTTGACCAAAGGAACTTCCTGTAAATAGCTTCCGCCAAATGCCGGTTCCAGCCCAATTTCCTCCATTCGTGATTGCAGATAGCGGACGGCTCGCTCTCCACTGGCCGTACAGGGGGCACGCCCCTCCATATCATCGGCAGCCAATATTGCCAGGTCAGTCGCCAACATGGCGAGGTTCATTTTTTTCGTATTTATAGAATTATCATTGCCGCAACTCACCAAAAGGAGCAGTAGTGGAAGCGAATAGAAAAAATGTTTCATGGGAATGGGTATTATTAATACTACAAATATAACCTTCGGTAAATTAATTCACAAATGGAAGATAATTGCGTTATCCGCTTAAAAATGAGTAATTTTACAATATGGTAGAATTTGGCATCTTGAAGCTGTGCCGAGAAAAGGTCAATATGAGATGCGATAAATAAGAGGAGATAAGTATGAAGAGAATACTCTTATACTTTATAATTGTTGTTGCACCAGCTAACTGTTTGGGGCAAAATAGGTCAACAACATTAACTCTGCAACAAGTGGAGTTTAAAGATATTGCACTTACAGAAACCCTTTCAGATTTATCTAAGGCAGAACAGAGGTGTTTCAGCAAAAACGATTTTTATGTTTTAGATTTTTTCCAGTCGAGTTTGTCAGGTGATGAGTATTATGTAACAATAGATGAATTTAGAACTGAATCTAATATTCAGGATCTATCATCTTATTTCGTGGTGATAAATGATATAACCTTTTTCATTTCCAATAAAGTTGCTCTTGACATATTTGAAGTTTTGCCGACAAGCAAAGAGTTTGTTTTCAAACAAAATCAAATACCTGCTGTTGGTGGCGGCGACTATCATTTTTTAATTTGGAAAACACCAAACGGATATTATCACATCCTTTTGAGAACGTGTGGCGAATAAATAAAAATCAGGCTGAGTTAATTATGAAAAAGATAGCAACCATTTTTCTTACTCTCTGTATTGCCTCTCTTGTTTATGCTCAAAGTGATTGGAAGGCAATCTTAGACTCTTTAGCATTGGAAAGTAGGGCTAAAGCAGATATTGTGTTGTCGAAATTTGATACAATATCCGGAGAAAAGATACTATATTCCCTTCAAGACAGGGATTACTACCTTATTTTTAAGCAGGATAGCTGTTTCAAGGAATATGTCGTAAAGGTTGATGGTGTTTGTAATATTTTGAGTATTAAGGAGGTTGAAAAGGATAAAGAAATAGAAGGGTTAAAAGCAAAAAGGTTTCTGTCAAGGGGAAGCAGGAAACATTTAAAGCGACTATTGGAGGAGAGACAAATAGTGAAGAATGCGTTTGATACGAGCCGATATAGTCCGGAATTTAGGACTTCTATGCCGAACGCCACTTATGTTGCCGGTGTTCCTTCCTATTTTGTGATGAAAGACGAAAACGACAAAAGATACGGCGAATACAGTTTGTCGTCAATTACAACACCCTGCCCAATCAAACCTGATTTATGGGCTTACATTATCAGAACCTTATCGGAAAACATGGACTAATAATCATGAAGAGAATCATTTTCATTTTGAGTTGTATCCTGCTTTTTTCCTGCAAAGCAGAAAAAACGACACTTTCACCTTTTGTTTCCGTTTATAAAAGTGACCGGATCGGTAATATTCTTCCTTCATATATTTTTTTGAAGACACAGCCTCAGACTTTTGAAATATACTCGCCGGCTATATATGGAAGTTTCTTTGGTCAATGGGATATAAGCAATGATACATTGTTCCTGTTTCCTGAGTATGAGTATTTTTACCGGGATTCGGAGTCAAGGATCTCTAAAATAACACCGCAGGATACAAGTATGCTAACTATTCCACAACAGTATCTGATAAAAGATGATTCTCTGATAGATATAACAAATTATAGCGCCATTTTGCCCGAACCATTCAATAATCAAAGCCATCAGATGGTCTATAAACGTGTAAGCAAATAATAAAAATAGGTCTCTTGCTTGTCGGGGTCGGAAGCAGTATCGTTCTTTTAAATTTTTGGCCCTATACCACCACATTTTTGATAGAAAAAGAAAGAAAATTGCGTTATCTATCGAAAAAATGACTGTTCATGCAATATAATTACCGATTTATATAGCAAAGCTGCTACAGATGTAGCAGCTTTGAGGTCAATTACATTATTGGTATCATTATTCATCATCTTAAATTGTTCCTGCCAACTTAATTGTGTCAACATTGTTGACACTTTTGTATTATCCTTATACAGCTCGTTGAATTGCTCATTGTAAGATATTAATTCTTACACAACTAGGTTGTCTTGTCATGATTGGCATCTGCAAAAGTTAGTAGCTACAAATTTAAGAAAACAAAAGAATAATCCGTTATACAAGACTTATGCAAAACAGATATTCATTCTCGTTTTACATGTCGACATTATTTCTAAATGATTTGACCACCTCAATTGTGTCACCATCGGCGACACTTTTTGGATAGTCCCTAAAAGGCTCTTTGAAGTGTTTTTCAATAATTCAGTCCGAATGTCCAGAGTGGGATGACGTTGAGGTAGCCAAATTCGATGTCATCTTTTACTATGAACGATTTGCCATCATTTTCTATCTGATGCTGTTGTTTATTTTTGCCGCCTATTTCAAATGTGTAGTCATTTACTATAAAGTCGGCTTTTTTGGCTGACATAACTTCATTTTTCAGGCGCATCTGGTTGAAGAAAAATGTTTCTCTGATATTTCCTTTCTCCGATTTGTCGCCGACCAAGTTATAAATGATGTTGGTGTTGTCCAGATAGACTTTATCGACTTTCCCTAACCCACGGATGCCGCCTGTTTCATCGCGAAGTTGAGCGATAAGCCCGGCTTGTTCCATATATAGGAAATAATCGGTAAGGGAGTTTCTGCTCACACCGATCATTTCGGCTATTTTGGTAAAGTTGGGCTTAAATGGTACACTTTCCGCAATGATGGAAAGCAAGCGTTTTAACTTTCGTGCAGTCCCTACGTTGAGTTTGGCATATTGCGGAATATCCGTTTCCAATGTCTGTACGATAATTTGTCCTAAACGTATGTGCACCTCGTTTTCAATTCCGAAAGGATAATATCCGCGTTTCAAATAGTCTTTGAATAGTGGTAAAGGATGCTCTATTTCGGGTAGTTTTACCTCATTGTTGATGATTTGCTTTAACGAATATACCGGCACTTCATAGCCGTGAAATAGTTTTAGATATTCACGAAATGAAAGTCCTTGTAATTTATAAATGATGGCACGGCGGCTTAGGTCTGCAGTGCCTTTCAGTATATCCAATATGGAGGAACCCGTGAATACGACTTTTAATCTCGGATAGGAGTCGTAAATGTTTTTCAATTCTTGAGACCAATTGGCATATTTATGAATTTCATCTATAAAGAGATATTCGCCTGCATTTTTATAAAACACATCAGCCAAATCTATCAGCCTATGTTCACTGAAATACATGTCGTCTGCCGAAACATATAATGTATTCCTGACGCTCAGATGTTCCTTTATCCGTTGTAGAATCATCGTGGTTTTGCCGACACCACGACCGCCAATAATTCCTATCATACGACTTTCCCATGCGATTTCATTATACAGGTACCGTTTGAAATCCAGTGTTGTATTGAGTAAAAGTGTCTCAAATTTCTGATAAAGTGCCTTCATTGTTGTCTTAAATTTTTACAAATATAGGCAAATTGCACAACAAAACAAGCAGTTTTCCAAAAAATCGCACAATTAGTTGTGCAATTCGATGATTGAGTCAGCCCCGTATATTATGTAAAATGCCGGTATCCCAATTGTTTTCAATAACTTTGCTTTTGTTATATTGCAGTGTCAATTGTAAATAGCGATATATTACTTGTAAAGCCCATAAAGCCCCATTTTTGCGCTATGTGCGCGGAATAAATAATAACGAAATACAACCATGCAACTATTTAAACTTAAAACCCGATTGCATCAATTTGATAAGTTTGCCGACTTTGCTCATGAGTTCGGTCTTAATGAGATGGACCTGGTGCTGACTAACAATTATCTATACGAGCCCTTCATGAAGCCGCTCAATTTGAAGTGTCATTTCATCATGAAGGGAAAATATGGTCCGGGTGAACCCTCGGACGAGATGATGAATGCCATTTTACAAGATGTTAAACCGTTGAAATATAACCGTGTCATCGCCATCGGAGGAGGTACCATCATGGATATTTCCAAGCTTTTCGTGCTAAAAGGATTGGAAGATGTGACAGATGCTTTTGAACGAAAAATATCGCTTGTAAAGGAAAAACAACTCATTATTGTACCTGCCACATGTGGAACCGGCAGCGAAGTGACCAATATTTCCATCGCAGAAATAAAGTCCAAAAAGACAAAAATGGGTTTGGCTGACGATGCCCTGATGCCGGACGACGCGGTACTTATACCCGAATTATTGCGCGGGCTTCCATTTAGACCATATATTGCAAGCGCTATTGATGCGCTCATTCATGCTATGGAGTCATATGTTTCACCTAAAGCCACTCCATACACTCAAACCTTTAGTCGTGCTGCTATTGAAATAATTGTAGATATCTTTATGAAGATAGCCGAACACGGGCCTGATTATAGACTTGAACGCCTTGGTGACATGCTTATAGCTAGCAATTTCGCAGGAATTGCATTTGGAAATGCCGGAACAGGTGCCGTGCATGCTCTTTCCTATCCTCTGGGGGGAAAGTATCACGTTCCGCATGGTGAAGCCAATTATCAATTTTTGACGGAAGTATTCAAAATATATCAACAGAAGAATCCCACAGGTAAAATTCAAGAACTCAACAATATTTTTAACAAAAATTTCCAATGGTCAAGTGAAGAGATCTACGATAAACTAGATGAATTGCTCTCAAATCTCTTAGAAAAGAAGCCCCTGAAAGATTATGGCATGACGGAAGCCGATATAACCGGCTTTGCCGAGAGCGTTATGAAAACTCAACAACGCCTGCTTGCCAACAATTACGTTGAGTTAACCCAAAAAGAGATAGAAAACATTTACAGAAAACGATATTAAAGAGAAAAAAGAGTTCATCCGAACTCTTTTTTAGTACCCGGAGCCGGGATCGAACCGGCACAGCCTCTCGGCCACTGGTGTTTGAGACCAGCGCGTCTACCTATTCCGCCATCCGGGCAGTAATTATATGGTAAACATATAACAGGTCGGCAAAAGTAGAGAAATATTTGAAATTATCAAAATCACTCCTGATTGAGTTTATATTTTGCGAATGCGGTAATCAGCTCGTTGTGATGTGACTTCCATGCCTTACGATAGAGGCGTCCCACTTCTGCCAGCCACGCCTGATCACGTTTTCCATCTACACTGCTTCCCACTGCCGCTTCTCCGCCGGCGGCATAATACATTTCGCGTGTAGTGCTGCTTATGCGTGCATAACGACCTGTATTTGGTTTGAGATCCTCATTGGTAAGCGTCAAATAAAAGTCAAGCATCTCTTCAGTGCAGGTACGGTTCTCTTTGACTTGTGGAAACATCGTGGAGTCGGCGATATAGACCGTAACTCCATCCTTAAATACATAAGGTTCATAGTGTCCGGGGACATACATATCCTCATATACCACTCCGGATACGGGAAATTGTGCCCCCGACTGCCACTGAATCCATTCTCGAATAGTCTCGAAATCTTCATAAGAGATCTCTCCCGTAGCATGGTAAACAGCATCCGCAATCCATATAGCCAGCTTTTCAGGCGAAGGATTGAGCATAAGAACTTTGCCTTTTTTAGCTACGCCAAGACGTTTATCCACTCCGGTATAATATTCATACAGTTTTACCGGATAACCTTCCCATCCGGGATGGTCTTTGACCTCTCCGACCAGAGTTTGTGCCATATAGGCAGCATCCAAAGTGGTTTCACATCTGGCTGTCAACGCAGGCAGAGAATCCTTGAGATATCTCTTTAGAGCGGACTCCATGCCTATGTGTGTGCGGTCACAACTGCAGAGCAGGCAGCAGAATGCACAACATATTGTCAGCATTCCCAATCGTATTATTTTCATATCAGTTAGGTTTAATTTAAGTCAAATGCATATCAGCAAGTACGCAGGCGGTCATTGCTTCCACAACAGGTGGCACGCGTAATGCAAAACAGACATCGTGTCGACCTGAAACTGAGATTTCGGTCATCACCTTTTTGGCAAAGTCGAAGGTGGTTTGAGTCTTGCGAATGGAAGAGGTGGGCTTTACAGCGACACGAAATATCACAGGATTGCCGTTGGAAATACCGCCGTTGATGCCTCCCGCTCCATTCTTAGCGGTATGGCCATATTGATCGACAAAGGGGTCATTGTGCTGGGATCCCTTCATCCATGAGGCGGCAAAGCCGTCACCAAACTCTATACCCCGTATACCGGGAATGGAAAATATTGCGTGTGATATCAAAGATTCCAGGGAATTGAAGAAGGGCTCTCCGAGTCCGGCCGGAATGTTAGTGCACATACATTCTATAATGCCTCCAAGTGAGTCGCCTTCTTTTATGGTCTTCTCAAGAAGAGCATCCACGGCATCTTTGTCTAAGGTGGAAATTTCTCCGACTTCAATCAGAGTGGCCTTTATATCAATGGGGGAGATGATCTTCTTGGCCACTACGCCCGCGGCTACAAGCGGCAGTGTCATACGCCCGGAGAAAATGCCACCGCCGGTAAAATAGGTATTCTCAAAATCTCCTTTCTGCGAGAAATATTTTACGTAAGCAGCAAAATCAGCGTGACCGGGACGGGGAATATTTTTCAACGAAGTGTAATCCTGCGGACGAATGTTTTTATTTTTAAATTCGATGGTCAGAGGTTCACCCGAAGTAATCATTACTCCGACATCTCCTTTGCGGATCCCGCTTTTTATGATAGGAATGTCCTCCTCGATGCGCTGTGTGGTGCCTTTGCGACCACTTTTGCGTCTGAGGATATCTTCGGTAAAATCGGTCGGATCAAGCGGTAATCCGGCGGGAACGCCCTCTATGGTTATCCCTACCACCGGAGCGTGTGACGCTCCGAAAATTGTAATTCTGAAGTTTTCACCGAAGCTATTCATATCAATTAAATTTTCTTTGGTCCAGTTTGGCGAGTTCCGCAAGAAAACCTGGGAAAGATTTGTCAATACAATCGGTATCGTCTATTACAATTTCCGAAGTAGCGAGGAGATTGGCAATTGAAAGCACCATTGCGAGGCGGTGATCGCCGTGTGAGGAGCATTCAGCTCCCATAAATTCAAAATCCTCCTTACCTCTGATGAGCATATAGTCACCCCTGATCTCAACCCATACTCCCAATTTGCGAAATTCTTGAGCAAAACTGCGTGCGCGGTCGCTCTCTTTGTTGCGAAGGCGACGAATTCCCTGGATACAACTTTCGCCGTTAGCTCGTGTGGCCAACAGGAATAGAGGTGCAAAGAGATCGGGTGCATCGGTGATATCATATACAAAGGGGCAGATAATGGACTTTCGGATGTTGATATTCCCCTCTTTATCCTTAACGATATCTACATGGTTCTGTTCCAGGAAGTCATATATCATTGCATCCGCCTGGTTGGAGAACATATCCATACCACGGATGGTAATATCTCCCATCATCACTCCGGCTACAAGCATAATCGCGGCTGCACTCCAATCCTTCTCCACTTCGAGTCCATGCAAGGGCTTTATCTGCTGTCCGCCGGAGATAAAAAAGGATCTGGAGTCCTCATACTCCTCTCCACTGATCTCAATGTCAATCCCGAAGAACTCGGCCAGATAGATGGTAAGATCAATATAAGGATTGCTGGTGGGATCAGCGACATGTAAAATAGAGTCTTGAGCGCATTGAGAAAGCGCAAGCAGCATTCCCGATATCATCTGGGATCCGCGAGCCCCTGAGATATTAACAATTTTGCCATGGAGCCTTCCGGAAACTCTTGCGGGAAGGTAATGTTCGTCGCGATAACTGATTTTAAGTCCCATTGACCGCAGAGCCGTTGCATGTTCACGGATTTTACGATTGTTGAGAGTTTTTTCACCAATTATGCTAATGTCTGAGTTGCTTAGACCTGCAAGAGGGATACAGAGGCGCGCCAGCAATCCTGATTCACCTACGAAAAGTTTATTGTCCTTAACCACCAGACCCTTTTCATGAATGCGCTGGTGTCCTGTGAGGACAAGTGTGCGACCTTCAAATGATATATCTGCTCCCAATTGCCAGGCCACTGAGAGTGCTGACTGGATGTCATCACAAAGGGTAAGATTATAGAGGCGCGTAGTGCCTTTAGCAAGGGCTGCAAGCAGAATTGCGCGTTGTGCAAAACTCTTGGAGGAAGGAATATCCACCTCTCCTTTCAACTTAATGTCGCCCTCCACCAAATTGTAGTAGCAGGGCTGCCCTGGTGCGGTTTCAAACCCGCGGCGTGGGGAGACATAGTAGAGCGGTGCTCCCAGGGTGACGGATTTGAGTCTCGATGGAGCCCCCACAGCGCCCATCGCAAAAGCAATAAGTCGCCCGGGAGAGAATTCGTTGTATAGGGAGAGAACTTTTTCTGCATCCTCCGCAGATTTGGCGGTGGTAACTATTTTGACAAAATCCGCTCCTTCGGCAAAAGCATTACTTACGATAGTGCGAAGTTCTTCCACAGGGTTTGTGGAGTACCAGTTGTGATAGGAGTAAATGGTCTTGCAAAATTTATTCATCGCAAGCGAAAAGAGCCACTTGCGAGACTCTTCGGGAAGGGAGGTTTCAATATCCACGGCATCTGCACCGGCAAGTATCGCTGTAGAGAGAGCGTTTATGGCATCCTCCCTCTCCGTGGCAAGACGACAAGGATAGGCGGCCAGAAGAGCTGCCTCTCTCCGGCAGGAAAAAACATCCTTTATCTCCTGTTCGGAGAAACCGCATTTGTCAAGCCGTATCTCAAGCACTTCATCGCGCCTTGTCTCGGCCATGAACTTGCAGTAGATGCTGTCGATATCCCTTATGCTGATGCAGACTTTTGCCATAGATTGAGTTATTCTTCGACTGATGCGGCAACAATATTGGCTACCAGGGCTCTGGTCCTGGCCAGCCCTCCTTTATCTTCGGGATGCACTCTGTTTGTGAGCAGTATGACAGCGGTCTTTGAGTCCATATCCACTACCATCGAAGTGCCTGTGTAACCGGTGTGGCAGATAGTACGTGTGCGACTGAAGAGGTCGCCGCGAATGCCAGCAGCACTGCTGCGGTTGTCCCAACCGAGTGCGCGTCCGATGTGAGGGGAATTCTCCTCAGGTACGGTAATCATTCTCTCGACTGTCATTTTGCCGAGGACTCTGCGTCCATGGATCTGACCATCGTTCATCAGAGCAGCTGCAATTACGGAGAGATCTTCCGCATTGGAGAAGACTCCTGCATTGCCGCTATTACCCACGTTGATAATGCGTGCGATAGGATCGTGCACATTGCCTACGAGAGGCAGCCCGTCAGCTTGTACTTCGGTGGGGGCGCAGAGTTCAAGAGTGGGTCCTGTTGGGCTGTAACAAGTATTTTTCAGTTCAAGCGCGTCAAACACATGTCTCTGTGCATAGTCACTCAAAGTCTGTCCCGTGATATTCTGAAGGATATGCTGGAGGGTAATAAAGTTGAGGCAGCTGTACATATAACCCGTGGTAGGCTTGAAATTGCGTCTAACCTCCGTTGCGATATATTTTATGAGTGAGTCAGGTGTGGCTTCGCCAAATCTTTCCACATAGGCAGGTACGCCGATATAGGGTTCAATGCCTGAGCTGTGTGTGAGTAGGTCGATGATCCTGATATCGGTTTTTTCTCCTGTGTCAGGGTCGATCCAGGGCCGGAAATCCGGGATATACATATCTACGCGGTCGGTGAGACGGATACTGCCGTTTTCCACCAATTGGAGAAAAGAGAGTGTGGTGCCGACACATTTGCTGACGGAGGCCAGGTCAAACACAGTTTCAGTGGTCATGGCCACAGTATCTGGCACTACCGATTTGTTGCCATAGGCTTTTAGATAGACGATTTTATCGTTTTTAACAACTGACAATACAGCTCCCGGGCACTGACCCTCTTCAATGGCTTTAAATACTACAGAATCAACTCTGCAAAGAATCGTAGAATTCATTCCCTGAGACTCGGGCGTTGCTTTGGCAAGTGTTCCGGGTGCGGGTGTGGTAGTGCAGCCTATAGCCAGAAATGCGCCCAACAGGGTTATAATGAGGAAACGTTTCATGATAGTATGTTTACGGATTGTTTGACAATTAACAAAGTTAATTAATTCTTTTGAGAAGTCTGATTGAAGAGAAAAAGAAAATTACACTCAAAAGAATTCCGGCTATAAGTTCCGGAAGTATTGTCCGTAAAGGATATCCATACGTAATGACGACACGAAGACTCTCTGTGAGCCAATTAACAGGATTCATCCGGCAGAAATAGTAGGAAATACCGCTCATATTGGCCAGAGGGGCAATAATTGAGCTTAGCATAACCAGGAATATCATCAGGAAAATCATTAGATATAACGCCTGGATATCGTTACGTGCTACCGATGCAATGAAAACCCCTAAAAACAACAACGGGAATGTGAGTATATATGTTACCATTACCAATTGGCCTATACCTGAGTCAATAGTCATATCGTAAACTATGTATCCCATCGCCAGACAGAGGAAAAGTTCCAAAATCACAACAAGCGAATAAAACAATACTTTAGTGCCAAGATAGAGCCGCATATCTACTCCGGTGACGATGATCTGGGAAAGAGTGTTGTGTTTTTTCTCACCGGCGATATTAAGTCCGATAAGAAACATGGCTATAATCAGAAGTGACATTGATATCAGCGAGACCAAATAATATTGTTCGGAATGTTCTTCACTGTTGAAAAGGCGATGAAGGTTGATGATGCCTCCCGAAGCATCATTGTCTGAGAGGAGAGATATCATCTTCGGTACTGCGATATCTGCTTCTATTACCCTGGATCCGTCCGCCAGAAGAGTGATTTTCTCAGGATTACCGAGCGCAATTCCCCGCTCATATCCTTCAGGAATGGAAACTATCAACAATACAGAATTATATTCCATAAGATGCATAGCTTCCTCTACCGAACCACACCATATGGGTGGCAGACAATACTCGGATGATAGAATTTTTTGTCCGATTTCCATGCTGGCGTAGGAGTGGTCCATATCCACTATGGCACAGTTGAACTTGATGGAATGACCCAGAGTCTGGGGAATGAATCCGATAACCACAATAGGACAAAGGAGCAGCAATATAATCATCAGTGGAAATCTCACGAATGCCAGAACCTCATGTTTGAATATATAATAGAATCTTTTCATCAGGATTTGGAATAACGACGTGAAAAGCCCAGCAGGGCGATTATAAATGCGATTAAGCTCTGAATTGTCAGAAATAGGATATGAGGTAGATTTTCGGAAAGTCCCGTTCCTTTATACGCTATACCCCTGTATCCTTCGATAAAATGATATCCGTTGTGAAGACGAGCGATTTTCTGCATCGTTTCAGGCATACTGTTGACAGGCATAACGAATCCCGAAAGGAATAGGTTTGGCGTAAATATAAAAAACCAGCAGATGATCAGGGCTGCTTCGTAGGTCTTGCAATACGAACCAACGAGTAGTCCGAGCATCATCGAATTGAGAGAAAATAGAGCGCAGAAGAGGAAATAGAGTAGAAAACTGCCGTTGATTCCAAGTCCGAATATCGATTGCCCTAAAAAAATAAGATAGGATATGTGTATCAGCGATATCAGGAAATAGGGGATAAGCTTGCCAATAACAATTATCATGGGTCCCAAAGGGGTAAGTGAGAGTAGCCTTGATGTGCCGTGGACCTTTTCTTTATTGATGCTGATGCTGAAGATTATGGTTGACACCACTATCAGGATGATCATTATCACACCCGGAATGGTGGCCATTTTTCGGTTGAGGTCGGAATTGTAAAGATATCTTACAGTGAATGGAGAATCATTTCCAGGTCCAATAAGAGCATTCTTTATGGCGGAGCTGATGGGATTTCTTATTGCGAGGATATTGGTTGCGAATGAGCAGTTGATAAAGAGATCAAATTTGAAGGGTGCATTGTAACCTCCCTCTCCTTCACTTATGACAATTGCGGCCACTATCCCGTCTCGTGCAAAAGACTCTTCAACTTCCGAGGGGGAATTGAGCATCACCACCTTGCTGACTTTGTTCATATTGCATAAGTGATTTATCACTTCGTTTGCTTTGGGTCCCGCAGTATTGGCAATCGCAAGGTCAATGCGCTCTATGTCTACTGAAATGGCAAATCCTATGGAGATGAAAAAGAGTGCCGGAAGAACAAACAGGATAAGACCGCTCACCTTATCCCTTAAGATGTGCGACAACTCCTTGCGTGCTACTGTCCAAATACCTCTCATCTCATCTCCTCCAAGAATAGGTTGATAAGGTTACCTCCAGCTTTATTGGCCAAATTGACAGGATCTCCGTAAGCCTTGATGGCTCCGCGCTCCATCATAACAATTTTGTCACAGTAATATGCTTCGTCAAGATAGTGGGTACTCACCATAATAGCTATTCCTTCCTCGGCAGCCTCGCGAACTGCTTCCCAAAGGCGTTTGCGATTGAGCAGATCCAGTCCGGAAGTGGGCTCGTCTAGCAACAGCAAAGTAGGGGAGTGGAGTCGCGAGATGGAGAAGGCAAGTAGTTGTTTTCTTCCGGCAGGTAATCTATCAGTGCGAACATTAAGATATTCCTCCATCTTGAAATGAGTAATAAAACGATCTCTTTGATCAATAAATTCTTGCTGAGGTAGATTGTATAGAGCACCGTAAAACTCAAAATTTTCCATTACCGTGAGAGTTCCGACAAGGGAAAATGATTGGCTCATATAGCCGATGCGACAACCTGTTGCTATAGTGAATTCACCGGAAGTGGGCTTTGTGAGGCCAATAATCATCCTGATAAGAGTGGTTTTGCCGGCACCATTGGCACCGAAAACCCCTACAACATCCCCTTTGTCCAGGGTTAATGAGAAGTCTTGCACGGCCACAAGAGAGCCGAAGCGCTTTGTAAGGGATGATATGGTGAGGATTCTATTCATCCGTACTTTCCAAAAATTTGATAAAGACATCTTCAAGACTCTTCTCACCTTCTGTAAGATGTTTCGGTGTGTCGTATGAGATGAGCTTGCCCTTATCCAGCAGCATCACTTTATCCGCACGAGCAGCTTCATCCAGATAGTGTGTGCTCATCACTATTGTGATACCTTGCTCCCTCAGAGTCAGCAATTCCTGCCAGAGTTCCCATCTCGAGAGAGGGTCGATACCTGTAGTGGGTTCGTCGAGCAGCAATAATGAGGGAGAGTGAACAGCGGCGCAACAAAGGGAGAGCTTCTGCCTCATGCCTCCGGAAAGCTGACTTGCGCGGTATCCGGCAAATGGCTCGAGCGAATTCCAAATGCGAGGAGTTATCTTGTAGAGCGCCTCCCTGCCACATCCATAGGCATTTGCAAAGAAATCCACATTCTCCATAACCGTCAGATCGCTATAGAGCGAAAAGGTACCCGGCACATAACCGGTGAGCTTGCGAATTTCACTCTTCTGCCGTCTGGTGTCATATCCACCGACCAGCATCTTTCCCTTGAAATCGCTGTCGAGAGTGGTGATGATATCAAAAAGGGTGGATTTGCCCGCTCCGTTGGCTCCGATCATGGAAACAATAATCCCTTTCTCCACGCTGAAGCTGAGATCGTACAACGCTCTGAAGCGACCGTACCACTTGGATATACCCTCGGCACGGATCATAAATGGAGTTCTGCAGGGAGCCCGGCGCGCAAAGTACCGTCATTGGGTACATCAACCTTAACCATATATACCAGACGGGTGCGGTTGTCACGAGTTTGTATGTGGTTGGGGGCGTACTCCGAGTGCTCGGAAATGTAGCTTACATTTCCTTGATGCTTTATCAGAGTACCATCCGGACCATCAGTGACAACGGTAACGCTGTCTCCCAACTTGATCTTTGTCAAAGTTGCGCCGTCTAGCCAGCACTTGAAGAGCATTTTATCGGTACGGGCGAGCTTGAATATGGGGCGGCCGATGAGTACATACTCGTGTTCGTTGAGATATTTAGTCACTACAATTCCATCTTCAGGAGAGTAGATGGTGCAGCGTCTGATCTGTTCATCAATCAAATGTTTCTGGGACGCGAGTACTTCTATTTGCGCCAGTACGGAAGCCGACTGCTGTTTAAGTTGCGCCCTTGCAGCCTCTATCCTGCTCTCCAAGATAGAAATCTTGTCTTCGGTCTGCTCCATTTTTTTAGAGTCCAGCGATCCGGAAGCCACCAGATTGCGCACCCTTTCGAGCTCTTTGACCAATGCATCTTTTTCACTGGTATAAGCCTCTATTTGGATGGCCTCCTTGGGCATTGTGGCCCTGAGTGCGGCCATCTGCGAAATGAGGTTGTTGCGTTGGAGCATCAGCATGGTGGTATCTATATGGCCTACAACCTCTCCGCGACTGAGGAGAGTACCCTCTTCGGCTTTAAGGTCGGTCACCTTGCCGTCGGCATCCGCAGATATGGTCCATTCCAGGTTGTGGAAAATGCCATAACCGTCAGGCTGGTCATACTGATTACAGGAAGCGAGCAATAGCACGACAATTAAAAATATAGGGAAGTGTTTCATAGTCGTTAATAGTCAAGGTTGTCAATAAAGATGCGATGGCTGAGAATAATTTTGCGGATTTTTTCAATTCGGTGATATTCCCTGCCAAGTTCGGCCTGTGTCTGCATATTGAGTGCGGTGAGATATTCATTCTCGGAGATCTCGCCCTTTTGCATCATTAAGCGCAGTTCATCTGCCAGTTCGCGATATTTTGAGGCCATTTCAGCGGCCTGTAGTTCCAGTTTTTCGCAGGCTGCTATTTCCTTTTCAATTTCGGTGCGTTTAAGTTCGGTTTGCAGCTCAAGGTTGGCTCTTGAGATCTCCAGACGATTTTTTTCGTTGATTGAGAGGGCTTTGTTGCGGTAGTGCGTGCGCCAGTCCGATATAGGAACTATTATGGCTACCCCTGCCAATCCGGAGAGAAGCGGATCATCTGAAAAGACATTCATGCCCCATTTGCCATAGTGGCCGAGAGCATATAATTCAACCCTGGGGAGTACCTTTGAGAGTGAAAGCCGCCTACCGGCATCAATCTGCTCACTGCGGATGTCGATTTGCCGTAATGCAGGATCTTCGGTTATGGTCTCGATAATGTAGCGAGATGGCATCTCAAGCCGGGTTTCGGGAGTTATTTCGTTACCGGTGAGAGTAGAGAGCAGTGAGAGACATTTCTCTCTTTCAATCTCAAGGCCGGAAATCCTGTGGCTGCTTTCAAGCAGCTGCATTTCTATCAGCATTACATCCTTACGATAGATTACGCCTTCGGAAAAAAGAGATTCGATGCTCTTCAGGTCATTCTGGAGCCGATTGTGGGCAATGTTAAGGATTTCCAGACTTTTTTCTGCAAGGAGTGCATTGAAATAGAGTTCGTCAGCGATGTTTTCCGTCTGAAGGGCCTTCTGCTCAATATCGAGCAGTTCTTCCTCTTTTGTCAGGTTCGTAAGTAAGCGTTTGGTTCGGTATTCACCGCCATCATAGATAGTCTGCCCGAAAAGCAGGAAACCTCCGTACTGCCATTTGGAAAGTTGCTTAAAGTCAATCTGGTGATTGACCAGAGCACCCATATCAGGCGTGTGCGTCTGGTATGAAGTCAAGCCGGCTGTAGCGACCTGTGGGAGTATTATTCTTTTGAGTATGCTTTCACGTATTTTGGCCCCTTCTTGCACAAGGGTGGCGTTGCGACTGTCTCCAATGGATTCGCGTGCCAAATTGCGGCACTCCTCCAGAGTCAACACCTTGTTCGGAGTATCGTTCTGCTGCGCTCCCGCGTAAATGGTTGTCAGCGCCAGAATAGCAGCGGTCATCGCTGAAATCAATAACCATTTCATACACTTTCTTACCTAATAAATACAAATTTAAACAAAAATAGGGATAAATAGCGGATATAAAAAATGGCCTCACTGAGGCCATTTTTAGTTTTGAGTTCTGATTATCTGGTATTGAGTATTTTCTAATATTAGATATAGAGCCTCTTTGTTATTCGCTATCCCTCGATTGACGGGTACGTCCGCCACGACCACGACGGTCACCACCGCGTCCGCCACGACCACGACGGTCGCTGCGGCTCTGTGTCTGGGCTGACGCTGCGTTTGCAGAAATGCCCGTGTTAGGTGATAGATCGCGTTTTCCATAAACCTCACCGTTGCAGATCCATACTTTAATGCCGAGAACACCAACTTTAGTGTGTGCCTCTGCTAAAGCATAGTCAATGTCAGCACGGAAAGTGTGGAGAGGAGTACGACCCTCTTTATAGAGCTCGCTTCTTGCCATTTCAGCACCTCCGAGGCGACCGCTTATAAGCACTTTGATACCCTCAGCACCTACGCGCATTGTAGATGCGATGGCCATTTTAACTGCTCTGCGGTAAGAAACACGTCCTTCAACCTGACGGGCGATGTTGTTGGCAACGATGTTGGCATCAACCTCGGGACGTTTCACCTCAAAAATATTGATCTGTACCTCTTTGTTACAAACTTTCTTTAATTCCTCTTTCAGCTTGTCCACTTCCTGGCCGCCCTTACCGATGATGACACCCGGACGTGCGGTGTGGATGGTAACAGTGATGAGTTTCAAAGTACGTTCGATAACGATCTTTGATAAGCTTGCTTTTGCAAGACGGGTATTTAGATATTCACGAATCTTTGCATCTTCGAGAATTCTGCTGGCATAGTCACCGTACCAGTTGGAGTCCCAGCCACGGATAATGCCTATACGATTGCTGATAGGGTTAGTTTTCTGTCCCATATTATGCCTCCTCTGTAATTACTGGTTCAACGGTTTTTTTAGTATCAAGCACGATGGTAACGTGGTTTGAACGCTTAAGGATACGCGATGCACGGCCTTGAGCGGCTGTACGGATACGTTTTAGTGTACGGCCGGGTCCCACCATGATACTCTTGATATACACATTGCCATTCTCCAACTCTTTACGGTCTGCCTCGTTTTTGGCTTCCCAGTTGGCGATAGCGCTACGTACCAGTTTCTCAAGGCTGATAGCAGCCTCTTTCTTCGAATATTTAAGAATATCCAAAGCACGGTTGACCTCTACACCTCTGATAATGTCAGCAACCAGACGCATCTTGCGAGGTGAAGTAGGAATATCATTCAGCTTTGCAATAGCTGTCTGTTTCTTTATCTCTTTCTGCCTTTCGGCCATGTCTCTTTTTCTAGATCCCATTGTAATCCTTTTTTTAAATGTTAACGATTACCCGAGTGACCTTTGAAGGTGCGTGTCGGTGCAAATTCTCCGAGCTTGTGACCAACCATATTCTCTGTAATATATACCGGAACAAACTTGTTTCCGTTGTGAACAGCGATAGTGTGTCCCACAAAGTCCGGCGAAATCATACTTGACCTTGACCAGGTCTTGATGACTTCCTTCTTCATACTGCCTTCATTCATGGCGAGTACTCTTTTTTCCAAACTGTCCTGAATATAAGGACCTTTTCTAAGTGAACGACTCATAATCTTCTAAAGTTTAATTCCGTTATTTCTTTCTTTTCTTACTTCTTTCAAGGATGAACTTGCTGGAAGTCTTCTTGGGGTTGCGAGTCTTGTATCCCTTGGCCGGTAAGCCCTTGCGTGAACGGGGGTGTCCACCGGCTGCGCGGCCTTCACCACCACCCATAGGGTGATCCACGGGATTCATTACAACACCGCGGGTGCGGGGTCTGCGACCGAGCCAGCGTTTGCGGCCGGCTTTACCATGAGACTCCAGGCTGTGGTCAGGATTGGACACTGTACCTACAGTGGCACGGCAGGTTACCAGTACCATACGTGTCTCACCGGAAGGGAGACGAAGGATAGCATGGCCGCCTTCGCGTGCTGTAAGTTGAGCAAAAGTGCCGGCGCTGCGTGCCATAGCGGCACCACAACCGGGGCGGAGCTCAATATTGTGTACCAATGTACCAAGAGGAATTTCCGATAGAGGAAGAGCGTTACCGATCTCAGGGGCTACGCCGGGACCTGAAGCTATCACCTGGCCTACCTTGATACCGTTTGGAGCAATGATGTAGCGTTTTTCGCCATCACCATACACGACCAATGCAATGCGTGCACTGCGGTTGGGGTCGTATTCGATAGTCTTGACAGTGGCTGTATACTGGTCTTTGTCACGATGGAAGTCGATTACTCGATACATTCTCTTGTGACCGCCTCCGAGATAGCGCATTGTCATCTTGCCCTGGTTGTTACGTCCACCTGTGCGCTTGAGGGGCTTGAGGAGGGACTTTTCAGGGGTTGTGCAGGTGATATCGTCAAAAGCACTGATCACCTTATGTCTTTGTCCGGGAGTTACCGGTTTAAATTTACGTACTGCCATGGCCTTAAATGTTACTATAGAAGTCTATCTTATCATCTCCGGCCAGTGTCACAAATGCCTTCTTGTAGTGATTTGTACGGCCTGTTAGCATGCCTGCTGTTGTGTAGCGGCTTTTGCGTTTTCCTCGGTAATTTGCAGTATTTACATCAAGTACTGAAACACCATACATTTGTTCAACCGCTTTTTTGATTTCCAATTTATTGGCGTTGCGGTCAACGATGAAACCGTATCGATTCAATTTATCGCCTTGAATCGACATCTTTTCAGTTACTATTGGCTTAATTAAAATTCCCATCGTTTTATTGTTATTTGCGTCTTTCAACCAGAATATCCTGAACTCCGTCAACCATCACAAGGTGGTTGGCATTGATCAGTGTGTAGGTGTTTATCTCATCAACAGTGATAACCTTAACTTCCGGAAGATTGCGGGACGATAAGTAAATATTGTTTGAATTTTCGGGAAGTACCACAAGGGTTTTTCTTCCGTTTGCTTTGAGGTTGTCAAGAATCTTGATCAACTCTTTGGTCTTGGGAGCATCCATTGTAAAGGGCTCTACCATTGTTATTGCATTATCTTTTGCTTTGTAGGTCAAAGCAGAGAAACGTGCAAGCTGTTTGAGCTTCTTATTGAGCTTGAAACGGTAGTCACGAGGTTTGGGACCAAAAGTTGTTGCTCCGCCTACAAAGATGTTTGCCTTGAGGCTTCCGTGACGAGCTCCGCCACCACCTTTTTGTCTACCGAGTTTCTTGGTGCTGTGTTCTACCTCCCAACGCTCTTTTGTCTTGTGGGTACCCTGGCGTTGATTAGCAAGATACTGCTTAACATCAAGATAGATAGCGTGGTCATTGGGCTCGATTGCAAAAATTGCATCATCGAGAACAACTGATTTTCCGGATTCTGTTCCGTCAATTTTGTAAACTTTCAATTCCATAACGCTTAATCCTCCACAATTACATAAGAACCATTAGGTCCGGGGACTGAGCCCTTAACTAAAATGAGATTGTTCTCAGGGATAATCTTGATTACCTGAAGGTTCAATACCTTCACGCGTTCTCCGCCCATACGGCCTGCCATCTTCTTACCCTTAAAAATTCTTGAGGGCCAGGACGAGGCACCCAGCGATCCGGGGTGACGCTCTCTGTCTTTCTGACCGTGAGTACGGTCACCTACTCCTGAGAAACCGTGGCGCTTAACTACGCCCTGGAAGCCTTTACCTTTTGAAATACCGGTAACGTCAACCCAGTCAATCTTGCCCTCTGAAAGATCGAGGTCGAGATCTGCAACGGTGATAGTGTCCCCAAGTTTGAGTTTGGTAGTGTCAAAATCCTTGAACTCTACCAGCTTGCGCTTGGGAGTGGTTCCTGCCTTTTCGAAATGCCCTTTAAGGGGCTTGCTGGCGTGTTTCTCTTTAATATCGTCATAGGCAAGCTGTACAGCGGCATAACCATCTTTTTCAACTGTACGAATTTGCGTAACAACACACGGTCCAGCCTCGATAACAGTGCATGGAAGATTTTTTCCCTCGGCACTGAAAACGGAAGTCATTCCGATTTTTTTTCCAATTATTCCAGGCATGGTTGTTAATTTGGTGTAAATAAATTAGTTAACTAGTCTCCGCACATTTTTTGCGGGCTGCAAATATATAATGTTTTTCTTTATCGGCCAAATAATCCGCTGATTTTCAATTATTATTCCGTTGATTTTCCGACAAACGGTTTTTCAGAATCGGAATTATTGAATTACCTTTATAATTTACTTGGGGAGTCATTCGGGAAGGAGCCAAAAGAGGTCACTCAGGATGAAAAATGTATTCAAAATATTACTTACTCTTATTTGCTTATATGTTTTTTTGGCAAAAATATATGCGATAGGTTTTTCTTTAGTAAAGCGTATTAGTGATTGGCCGGTGTTACTTGTAGATGTTGTAGTCCTATGCGCCTGCGTGCTCCTGGTTCTGTTTTTGTGGAGAAATAGAGCAAATTTAAGATACGGGATAATTTGGTGTATATTGATTGTCGGGGCGATTTTTGCACAACTTTATGTAGGATTATTCAACTTTTTGATAAAGGATCCGGGTATCGATCAAACGAGAGTTTTATGGGCTTTTGATCTGCCGAATTTGCTCTCTTTGCTGATTCTGGTGGTTTTGATGATAATGATTATAAAAAAGAAAGCTTGTTGGAAAAATTTAATATGAAAAAAAGCGGAATAATGAAACCACGAAGAGTATCCTTGTTTTTTGTCCTTATTAGTTTTTGTGCGTCAGGACAAGATCTGTCCGGCACATATTACAGTGAATTCGGAACAAAAATAGAAATAATAGGAAATGAATTGACTTATATCGAGCCTCATTTTTCTACCCCTGTCCGGTCCAATGACACCTTGGCAAAATGTACATTCGAGCGGGTTGATGCTGATTTTATAAAAATCAACTCAACTCCACCGGACATTATTGCCTTCAAAGGATTAAATGTAACACAGCATTCGGATAGTACTGTCATTGACGGCATAAAAGTATCTTTTTCAATTCCATATCAAAGGTGGAATCTTAAAATACAGATACACACTGATACTTTCAAAACCTTTGATTTTGTATATTCCCAAGGGAGCAGAGATGTGATGTTACCCAATAATGTCAGATCAATGACATTTTATATTGCTCCCGAACATATTATACCACATACTGCAGATGGATTGTTTTATGGTGTTATTGGATTCGACCCATTTCAGGAGTTTGAAATAAAAGAGAATACCAATACGGTTTTGATAGAAATCCCTGCCTTAGATGATTCTTTTTTCGACAGATACTACATAAAAGATGAGTTTGCCAGGATATCGAATGACTCCATTATGTGGAAAGGGGAAGTATTTGTAAAGGGTGATGACGCTCCAATTCAGGAGTTATTTCAACTCGAAGGAGAGGCAGGTAATCAGTTAAATGAAATGATAATTTCAAGTATCAATTCATATATTACTTGGAAAAACAGTTTTGTAAAAGGTGGAATCAGTCTGCATGATACTTGTCATTATTGGGTTTGTAAAGATGGCTTTCCTGCCGATTTTCCTTATGATAGTATGCAGAATGTTACCTTTTTGAGTTTGCATAATTGGAATGGTTTATCGAAATCGTTGAAAAAGGAATTAAAAAAAGGAATAGATGCCTGTTTTGTGTGGTTAAAACTAACAGAGAGGCAGTTGGTTATTAGCATTGGCGGTAGGATAGTTAAATTGATTAAGAATAATAATCTTGAAGTAAGTGTCGGCGATTGGTCTGTTTTTACTTATGAGTACTCTTGCGAAAAGCAAAAATGGTTGCTTGTAAATACCGAATACGGCGGTATTTAGAAAACCCCGAAATCGCACAACAAAACAAGCAATATTTTGAAAAATTGCTCAACGAGTTGTGCGTTTTGGTGAAAATGTGATAAATAACCCCGAAAACCGTAAGCTAATTTCATTTACATCAAATAAAATTTTTACGGAGTAAAAATTAATAATTAACTTTACTCATGTAGAAATCCTCAAAATCAAATAGCTATGAAAAGGATCAATTATTACGGACAGTTACGACTGTTTCTGTTGGGGATTGTATTTGTCTTTGCAATCCTCTCTCCTCTAACTCCGCTCTGCACCTATGCCTAGACCCCTATTACTATGGACAAGGTTAACTATATCGCCCTTTCGCCGCAGGCTGCGGCATTGCACGATGCAATCAACTACCCCGTTGACGGCAACAAGGGTGCACCTGATATCTCCATTCCTCTTTATACAATCAAGTACGGCAAAATATCCATTCCACTAACCTTGCGCTACACCACAAGTGCTGCAAAAACAGATAAAAGCACGGCTCCCAATGTTGCCTTCGGTTGGGTGTTGGACGTTGGCGGAAGCATAAACCGTACCATCAGGGGCAAGCCTGATGAAGCCTCTAATTGGTACCAGGCATATGATACTACCTATTTCGATCAGCTCCGCACAAGCAATGACCAGTTTACCATCTCCTCCATCTACGGCTGGCATGGCATAAATGAATATGATTCTGAAAAGGACGAGTTCGTAATGAGCACTCCTAATGGAAGGGCTACATTTTATATTACCGGCAGCGAAGGCTCATACACCGGACATTTTTCACCGTCTGTAAACTGGAAGATCAACTCCACCAAACGCTTTTCGACAGCCGGCACTAAACCGATGTTTACAAGTATTGATATCTTAGACGGCGACGGTACTCAATACCGTTTCGGCAGCGGATCGAGCAGCACAAGCCCTACATCTCCCGATGCTCCCTACATCGAATACTGCTCATACGGAATCATAGGCCAGGAAACCACTTACGCCAGCGGATGGCAGTTAAGGGAGGTAGAGGACGATGCCGGCAATAAGGTCTCTTATAAATACACGCGTAGTGGTAACTCCACACACAGTGCTATGCAGGACCATTGGTACCTCATCCAGGATTCGGTTGATATCTATTGGACGGCAGGGGCGCCTTCTGCCGGTCAGAAAGCGAATGATTATGTCAACAGCTATTTTCCAGAGGGCAGCAATACATATCGTCCGTACTCAATGGTGTCGTTTCAGCAGGTTAACCCATCAGAAATCACCTGGCCGCAGGGAAAGATAACCATTGAGGTGTCAAGCACAACGCATACGATTTCTTCCATCCGTATCTATGATAAGAGCGGAAATCAGATTCGAAAAATTGTTTTTTCAACTACATCCAATAATATCGACGCAGATAAACCCCTACTCTTGTCCGTCACTGTTATTGATGCAGGAAACACACCTCAACAGGTCTATTCAATGAGTTATAGCACCGTCAGTTGGACTTACAACTATCCATCCTGTGACTGGTGGGGCTATTTCAATGGCACAATACCACAAAATTCCGGATACCTACCAAACCGGACTTTCACGGCATATGGATATGATTTCACCACTTCGTTTTCATTGGGTAACGGAGGACATCGGGAACCTCATGCTAGCAATATCCTCCACAATATCCTGAAGAGCATCACTTACCCGAGTGGCGGCAGCACTGAGTTCACCTTCGAACCGAATACTTACTCCAAGGAACGAGGTATGACAGTTACTTCCGGCATTGGCCCCGGTCTTCGCATCAAGACCGTACAACACAAGGACAAGGATGGTACGGTGCTCCGTAAACTGGGTTATACATATACCGGTGGCAATATCTCAGTGATTCCCAACGATGCGCGCTATACAGCCTCAATTACGCACCAAATGTCGGTGTTCGAGGATGACCTCGATCTGAGTGTCGAGTTTATCGTTACGGACCGCACACGACTGGTTACGCCCAGGTATGTCAGTCAGGTGGGAGGCGGCGGTGAGGCCGTAGAGTACGACTCGGTTACGGAAACCGTGTATAACGGCACGACTGTGGTAGGGCGTACGGTCAGCACCTACACATTGCCCGATAACTTCCAACTCGGAACACTTGGTTTCCTTAATGCATCGGATGCCCGGTTTTCTCTTGAAGAATATCACCCGCAGGGGGAATCGCTCAGTTATAATATGTCCCGCATTACGAAAAAGGAAGAGTATTCTGGGAATGGTTCACTTGTACGTCGGACCAATTATAAATATGTGTTCAACGAAAACGCATTACTGACCAACATGGGGTTCTACCATCTTGTTTACTATCATCACCCGGAAGCCGAATATTATAATTCCGACAATCGCCTGATGAAGGATTACTGGTCTATTCGCCGTATGTTTCTCCTCAATGTTGACGACGCAATCGCCCCACTATATTACTATCTTTATACCTCCTCTCGTGGTTACTGCTATCCCGCAGGTGAAACTGTCGAGACATTTCCCGTCTCCAACGACGGTTCGGTCTCCTCTTCCAATCCCTTCACAGTGGATCGTACCATAACATATACTACCGGTTATCCCTATCACTACCCATCGGAGTTGAGACACATAAGGAGCGACAACAAGAATGAGATTATCGAGTTTGATTATCCTTTCACCATTGTCGGCAATGCAATGAATGATTCACTTGTGGCAAGGCATATCGTATCAGCGGTGGTAGGACAGGCCAAAAAGGTTGGAAATACATATATTGATGCGTATGCCGTGGACTATAACAGATATGCCGGTACCAATGCACCTTATGGGCACTTTTTCAGACCTATTACCATAAAATACTCTACCGGCAAAAGTCAGGCAACCGATACAAGGATCTCATTCGCCGGATATGATACCTACGGTAATCCTCGGAGCATAATATACAACAACAACGACACCGAAAACTATGTATGGAGCTACAGCCACCAGACGCCTGTTGCGAAAGTGACGGGTGCCACTTGGAGCGAAGTGGTATCGGCGATGAGTACTTCGACGCTCATTGCACTGGATACTGCTTCCTTTCCTTCCGATGCTACCGTCACCTCAGCGCTCACTTCACTTCGGGGCATCTCCGTGGCGTTGACTGACGGACGTACTCATAGACCCCACTATGGCGTGAGTGGGGAATACGATCCTTCCAGCAGAAAACTGACATATACATACGACGCATTCCAAAGGCTGATTACGGGCTTTGACAACGCCTCGAAGGTCAAGATGGCCATCGAATACAAGGATGCTGCAGGAGCGGGTAACAGTTATGTCAAGGTGAGTACTCCGGATACTGCGATGACAACCATAGGAGGCGTGCCGGCGACCGGAAGGCGCACGGTCGCCAAATACTTTGACGGACAGTATCGGGAAAAGCAGTCTGTGCAGGCCTACGGATCGGGTACGGGAAAAGACCTCGTACTGCCGTATAATACATACGATGCATACGGGCGTGTGACAGACATGTGGCTGCCTTACGGTACTACAGCTACAGGAGGGAGTTACCATCCTGATTATTTGTCTGAACAACTGAGTTTCTATTCGACCCTCTATGACAATACTGAGGCGCCTTACGCTCGCTACAGGAAAGTTTATGAGAACTCTCCTGTCGGGCGTGTCCTGAAGGAATATCTTCCTGGTGCGGGACAATATCTCAACTATCCTACAAAACATGATTACGGAGTGAATGCCGCCAATGAAATTTATCGTTGGAATATAACTGCTTCCACCAGTACAGTTACGCGTGGGTCCTTTTATGATGCCGGTGCATTGATGAAAGAGATTGTGACGGATCCTGACGGCAGAGTCACCACCACATACACCGATAAGAATGGCAATGTAGTAGAGACGAGAATCGGCGACCTGCGTACGAGCTATGTGTTCAATGATGCCGGTCTCCTCGTGGCGGTCATTCCGCCAAAGGCGCAACCGGGTGGTACCACGCTGACGGCAACGATGTACTATCGCTATATCTATGACAGTCGTAATCGTCTCATAGAGAACTATATCCCGGACAAGGGCAAGACGGAGTTCGTCTATGATGCAAATGACCGTCTCGTGGCTTCACGCGATGTGGCGGAACAATCTCTTGGAAAATGGCGTTTCTACCGATATGACCGTGTGGGCAGGGAAGTCTATTCAGGACTCGTCGCAAGCACGGCGACTGCGGCAACTCTCAGGACCTCTTACACTAACAAAGTCTTCAATCAGTCACGCAGCTCTTCGGGAGCCATCGCCGGATACACATCCACAGACAATGTTCTGCCTGTTGCCCTGAAGGATGTGTTGAACGTTACATACTACGACAGTTATGGCTATACGGGCGAAAAGGCCTTCAGCGCAGCGGGAGCGGAGGTCGGACAGACATCACCATCCGTCAAGTCCTCCGCAGTCAAGGGGCTTGTGACCGGACATAAATCCAAGGTGCTCGACGGCAACGAGCTGACCACCTCAGGCATATTGCTCACTACAAGCCTCTATTACAACGACCTCGGGAATATGATTCAGGAGGTTGGAGACCTCTACACCGGAGGCACGGCAGGTACATTTAGAAGGAGCACCTTGTACAGACATCAGGGAGAGGTCGCAGCGATAAAGGAGTCGCAGACTGTAGGCTCCGTCACCACTACTGTCGTTCGCAAGTATGGCTACGACTATTCCGGTCGTCAGACCTCGGTTAAGCAGAGCATCAACGGAGGGGCCTATATTCCTCTGGAGACAGCGACATTCGATGCTATCGGAAGGCAGTCAACACGCAACCTTGGAAGCAATGTCCAGACAGTGAACTACTCTTGGGATATACGCGACAGGCTCTCTTCCATCAACAATCCTTCTTCGCTTGGAAGTGACAAGTTCGGAATATCCTATACTTACGAGCGGGGTGGTAATGTCAGCGGCTTGAGTTGGGCACACTCAGGCGGCAGCACACAGTCCTATTCTTATGCTTACGACAACTACGGCAGATTGACATCGGGAGCACATTCCGGTGGTAACTCCGAGTCGGCGGTGTATGACCTGAACGGCAATTTCACCATTCTGACAAGGGCAGGGGTAAGGGCGGAGACACTCAACTACACCTACGCTTCGGGAACCAACCGTATAGAGTATCTCAAGAGCAACGGCGTACAGAAGAACTACGCTCACAACAACGACGGCACAATGTCCACAGACGGATTGCGAGGACTGTCTATTGCATACAATTCTCTGAAATATCCGAAGAGCGTATCCAACAGTTCAAGCACCGTCACCTATATCTATGACGCAGTCGGCAATAAGCTTGCGGTGCTTCAGGACGGTGTCAAAAAGAACATCTATTGCGGGGAATTTGTTTATGATGCCAATCTCGGTGTGGATTATATCCTGACCCCGGTAGGACAGATGACAAACAATTCCGGTACGTTTACGCCGCAATTCAACATCACCGACCATCTCGGTAATGTTCGATCTGTGGTGGATTCAAGGGACACGGTAGTACAGACAACCGACTATTATCCATTCGGTCTGGCATTTGCAGACAACAATGTGACGACAAACCGCTACCTCTTCAATGGCAAGGAACTTGAGAACTACACCTTAGGCACCACATATCTCGGCACCCTCGACTACGGCGCACGCCACTA